>Ga0206969_1264_pt1 | contig 11321 bp, 14 predicted proteins | sample Alteio_BWOrgHeat_87_FD_153256 | JGI IMG/M metagenome (GOLD analysis project Ga0206969, IMG submission 153256) | Enriched cells from forest soil in Barre Woods Harvard Forest LTER site, Petersham, Massachusetts, United States -... | ecosystem: Environmental > Terrestrial > Soil > Temperate forest >... | reverse complement strand
TAAAATTCAATTATCCTACCCCATAAGTTTTTATTACCTTATGCTTACTCAAGTAAGTGGTAGATCCTTATATTTAAATCATATAGTATTATTATTGGAAGGAGGAGACAATAAATGAATATCATTATCAAAATATTAAAACATAATGAGCATAAACTAAATGGTAGAATTGTTATAAATTATGTTGTACACGTGCCTAGGTTTTAAAGAGCCTCAGGCGGAACGCGGATGATAGTATATAAATATCACCAAATTGTAAAAATAAAGAAAGCAGATAACTAATTGCTGAGAATTTTTATTCACAAGATTGCAATATATTATCTGCTTTTTTTAGTAGTTTTGTAAGAGTTAGGACAATAAAAATAGGAAGTACGGTGATTTAAAACTTGAAAATTTTAAGTCTAAATATCTATACTAACATTAACTCCTACTAGGTGAAATTTTGGGCCTAACAATCATTACTCTCGTATGTAATAATCTTTTTGATTTCGCTTCAGGAACTTCACAATCAGCTACTCTTACGGAGCCAAAATGTACAGACCTAACAAGTTGTCTTGCTAAGTCATCAATTATGTAGATTGGAACACCTCCTAAAAAAGTATTCGGTTTAGCTTGATGTGCAAAAACTATTTCACCAATCTGTAATTCTGGAACTAACATTCCCTTTGGCAATTCAAATTCTGTTTTCTCTTTCATAACCTTTTACAAATATGTCTGGGTTGACGAAGATAGAATTGTAGAGTACTGATCCTACAATGTCAAGTATAAATTGGTGGCCTGAGGCTTATATACGAAGGTTGGAAAGGTTTTGAAATTGGTACATAGCTCCTTGATAATTCTAAAAAGATACACAACCTTGTAGATAACAAGATTGTGTATAAAAATACAGTCAGGTTTTTACTTCTCGCTTAATTTTTCATTCACCCACTTTAGTTTTTCTTCCAACATCTTTTTTTTGGCTTCTAGATGTTCTTTTGACATAGAATGCTCTTTACAACATTCCATCATATCATGTCCCCATTTTGATTTATCCATTATAGCTAATCACCTCCTTAATTACCGTAATTATATCAAGCATTTCTTAAAATTACGTAAGAGTAAACGAGCTTAGCTCTGAGGCTTAAATAACGAGCCTTTGCAATACCTACAGGGGCGTCGAGAAATGGAGGGGATTTGTATCATTACTCCAGAGAAGGCTTAGAATAGGAATCGGAGAGCCAGCATGAGTGGATTTGAGACTTGAAACTATTTTAAATCAATGTAATTTTGAATAACAGTTTCTGCTCCATGTAGTGAGCATATTATTGACTGATTAAAATCCCAATGATATTATTGCCTGGTATCACTGATACTTGAATTGTCATCAATTCATACATTCCGTGAAGGATCTATGGCGAAAGAATCATTAATAAACAAAATATATAAAAGGGCCTTGCATGTTCTTCGAAACAGTGCTAAACCCGAAGGGTTTGTAGCTTCATCAGCATTTGAACATTATGATTCTATTTGGATTCGAGATGCATGCTTAAGTCTCCCTGGTGCACTTGCAAGCGGAAATAGATTTCTGATTAATACTTCAAAGAGGACATTACAAACAACGGCAGATACTATTTCAGAGAGAGGTAAAGTTGTAAATTCGTATAATCCAAAAAATCAATCACGTGAATGGGGAGAACTCGGCTGCGCTGACACAAACCCACTTTTTATATTTGCTGCTGGAGAATATTTGAAACATACTGGTGATGTGAGATTTGTGAAGAAAATATATCCTGCTTTGGAAAAAGCCTATCAATGGATAACGTATCAAGATCCGGCTAATTATGGATTGTTTTCTGCTATTCCAGCAAATACCTGGCAAGATTCCACCTTAGCTCAAGAAGGATATGTTTTTAATCTTAATGTATTCTATTATATGGCCTCAGTTGCAATGATTATTCTTGGAGATAGTATAGGCAATAAACTAGATATAGATAGTGAGCAATTAAGGCGGAAAATCAATTTTTACTTTTGGCCTGAAAGAAGAGAAAATCTATCGAAGGAATATCCGACTATTATGTATAGTCATCTTCAATTACGAAAAGGTGAAAAACTCGTATTTCCTCATACGGCATCTCTAAAAGATTATGATCATGCCAGTTATGAGAGAAACCACTATGCTTCTCATATTAAGTTTGCGCATCATATAGACAAGTGTGATGTTTTATCAGATTTACTCGCAATAATCTATAACATTGCAGATTATGAAAAAGCCAACAGAATTATAGATTATCTTCAGGCTCAAAAAGCAGCTGACCCTTATCCGGCAAAATCCTGGGTAGAACCAGAAACTTCTGAGAGTAAATTAAGCATGTGGGATAAGGAAGTTGAAAATTTAGGATTTCAGGAAACTCAATGGACTAATAAGCCTAAAACCTATCACAATGGTGGAATTTGGCCATTTATTGGTGGAGTTTATGTTACAGCATTATGTAAGATTGGAAAGATACATCAGGCAGAGTCAGAATTAGAAGCTTTGGCACAGGCTAATAACTTGGGTATTGGTTTCCACGAATGGATAAATCCTAGGACAAAGAAACCAGGAAATAGAGCTCCTGCAAACCAAACATGGAATGCTGCCTGGTATGTTATGGCATATCTTGCACTGAGAATTGTTAAAATGGAAAACTAATAACCGAACAGCACAATGAAATGATATCCTAGATTGAGCTCAGAATTCTTTTCGAAATCTGTGCCCCTGAGGGACTTTCTTTTGAACACTTTCTGCCTTGGATTTGGAAACTATTGCTAGTTTACCAGGATCAGCAGAGTGTTAATAGTGATCAAATGTTACCTCAAGGAACTTCATTTTCTAGAGGCAATTATTCAAAAAAGTAAATTAAAGAAAATTTAGCTTCCAAGCGGAAGTTTTATTTTTACTCCCAATGATATTACAGCAAAAAATCGAACTAATTGTTTTTTTTAGTATTACTTTCCAATAAATCTAGTACAACTCTATGCATTTTTATGATAGTATTTTTTGCAAATTCTAAATGTTTTTTTGCTTCTTTCATAACCTTTTCATCAGTATATTCATCTAAAAAGGCAGAAGTAACATAACCATACGACTGTCCTCTAAATTCGCTATTATCTAATAATTGTTGAATCATATGATCATCGGCAAACTGCTCACGATTTTTCTCTATCAGTTCAAAGGTAAAGGGGTTAATATGCACTTCTACAGAGATAAAAATGCGACTAACGGAATCATCCAATATTCTTGTTTCGATAACAAGCCATGCTTCCGAATATGGCCCTGTTTCACCCCAAAGCTTATCTTGTTTTTGTCGAGTTAATTTCATAATATTTCCTTAATATAACTCAATGCTTTTTCCGTAACAGTGTAATACGTGCCTTTCCTTTGACCCAATCGTTTTAGCAAGCCCAATTGAACAAGCTTTACCGCAGCATTGTATGTTCCTTTTCTACTTAAAACTGAAATTTTTAAATAATCTGCAATTTTTGCCGTTTCTTTTTCATAGGTGAGTTTGAGGATATTCATTTGAGCAGTACTGATCCATACTTTTTCAGCAGTTACTTTGCTTTTTGTAAGAATTTCTTCAATATGTGAACGCGCGCGCGCCGCTTCTATAAGAATTCCTTCAACATAATATTCGAGCCACTGTGTCAGATCAGGTAGTCCATTAGTTCGAAATTGATCGGCTGTATTAAGTGCTCGATAATATGCCCGTCTATCTCGATTGTAGTAACTTTCAAGAGCAAAATAGTTTGTCATATCATAGCCGTGGTCTGCAAGCATAAGAGTCGTAACGACTCGTGTCGTTCTCCCATTTCCATCTTCAAATGGGTGAATTGCAACAAGCTGGTAATGTACAATACCAGTGCAGAGAATTGGAGAAAGCTCTGAAGGTTGGGGATTCTGGATCCAGTCTACAAGTTCCTGTACAAGTGAGGGAACTTTAAATGGTTCTGGAGGAATGTAATCACCAACGATTACTTGAACTTTGCGGTATTTTCCTGCAATGTCGTCTCGAATATTTTTCAGAATGATCGCATTAATTTCTCGAATAAGTTTTTCATTTATAATGACTTCATTATTCATTACCAGTTTTTGAACGTATTCCAATGCGGCGTTATAATTTATAACTTCCTGAATATCTTCACCTTCAGCCATAACTTTTTTACCTTTTAATACTTCCTCTACTTGCTTTTCAGTTAATGTGTTACCTTCAATTGCAGTTGAAGAATGAACTGTTTCCGCAGTAACTTTTGAGACAAGTTCTTTTTTGTAAGCTTCTGGTATCTGCACTGCATTTAAATATCCAAAAACTGCTCCAAGTGATTCGAGATTTTTGGAAATTTTGGGTGTAATGGTAAAGAATGGGGTATACATATAAGTATTTGCGCTACCTATATTATACCTATAAACTGCCTATAAATCAAGGATGTAAATTGTCAAATAATTTGTCAATACATTTGACAATTAGAATTGGGTGGAAGGGACTTGAACACTTTTGAGGCTAGTTTTCTGTGTTTTAAGATTGAGAGGTGTTCAATAATTTGAACTATCACCCAAATTAGCCCGATTTATCAATCCATTCGTATATTTGAAGAAAACGTTGGCCTCTCATGTGCCGAGGAGAGGACTTGAACCTCCAAGGGATTGCTCCCACATGGTCCTAAACCATGCGCGTCTACCATTTCGCCACCCCGGCGTTACACTATTATAATACATTTACACGTTTTCAATATTAATTATGCAAAAGGTTAGACAAAAAAATCTTATGCTGGATGGAATGTATTGAGAGACACGTATTGTAATCTAACTAATGCATCCGTTACTTCTTTCCATCTCTTTAAAGCTTCAAGATTGCGGTCTATACCATCAATATTACTATCAGCATTTTCCGAGCCTGTTTTCTTCACACGAGGTTGTCGGATCAAATTTTCCTTCGCTTTGTTACCTTTGATTGTAAGGAGTTGTTCATAATCTTCATTTGCTATTTTGCATTGGAATTCGGATTCGGTCGGAATTAAATAATTTCTACGGTTTACATAAAGCTCAATATCTAACGATTCAGCGGTTTTTCAGCAAAAGGCAAAAAATCTTGCACTTGGTTTTGTTCAGGGATGATGTGGATATATCCTGGCTTGTCGGCCCTCAAAACAACGAAATTTAAACGTATTTTTTGTCCAAGTTTTTCAGTCTCTTCTAGCCTAGGATCAGAAGTAATTTCCTGAGATCTATGAAACAGACGTCTTAGTCTATTTGGTAAATGTCGTAATGCTTCCTGTCTGTTCATGCCATTACTATACAAAATTCAAAATCGATTTACAAGGTTATCGTTAATTTTTCAGAAGTAAGACGGATGTATTCGCTGTCCATCTCATTCATGTAATTATTTACTCTCGCGGACCACGTTGGGGATGCCGCATAAATCGGGCCGATTTGCCAGACAGTTGTAGCGTTCCACTTATCCATATAATTGGAACGAATGGTTGAGTCGATTGTATCAATTCCCTCATCCCAGCTTTTAAAATAGATTGATCCTCCACCCCATCCGTATGCATTATAAGAACCGGCTGGAAGTGCAATACCAAATGTTGATTCTACTCCAGAAATGGCAGGCAGGAGTTTCCAATCCACATTATATTTATCAGCATACTTTACATAGTCGGAAGCATACGGCAAGAGCGGCGAATTATGTTTCTTGAGTATATTTTGTAAGGCCACAACTCTCATGTCAGGAATTTGTGCTTCAACAGCTTGCGCACTCGCAATTGTTGCTGAAGATCCTTTTACGGGTGGGGTTTGAGCAAATATTTTTTGGGGAAAACTTATAGCGAGAAGAAACGCTATAAGCAGAACTGTTTTTTTCATATGCTCTTTCGAGCGCTTGAAAATCGTGAATTCTGTTATGAATTTTTGGTCTTATTAGACCAATAAAAAATCCTAAAGTAGTTTTGGGCTACCTTAGGATCTAACAAGAATTATACTACATTATTATGGGATTGTCAAGATGTATATTATAGGATTAAAATTGTGTTTAGCTTGATTCATAAGGCTAAATTAGTATATATTATATTGTAGAGAATATTAGCCTTGAGGAGGCTGCATAGGTTCGAGAAATCCTACAAAGCAGCTTGGAGGTTGTCCATGAAATAAGTAACACTGTTCGCCCACGATCCATTGCTGGAAGGCGTATATTTACTCATAATGGCAATTGGGTTTGCTAGCCCTTTATCTTTGTACTCCTGCGCAAGAGTTTGGGTTACTGTTTCAATAGCATCATCATAACTTGCAAATTTCTTAACATGTCCATTATAGATTCCAAAACCCCAGCAATTGAAAGAGTCCTTAGGAGCTTTGAGACAGAGATTGCTTTCCTGCATAGCTATTGCCGGAATGTATCGGTAATCCAGGTTATACTCATCGGCAGTCGTGACTATTAGCTGTGAATAAGGCTCAAGGGGGGATTTGTAATACGAGAAAAATTCATCCAATACCTTCACGCGTGCATCATCCTGACCAATTGCAACTGACGTTTGGGACATTTGCTCGGGGAGAGCTTTGAAATGCACACCGCTATTAAATAATGTCATACTCTTGCCGAGATTATGAGTATTTGCGTACAAAAGATAAAGGGAGTATAAAATTAAGAAGAAAATAAATATAGGTACTATACCCAGAAAGCTTAATGACAGAATAAGTTTCTGTTTCATCTTATCCTTTAATATTTACATATTTTGGGGTACTTGTCAATATAAAAAAAGATTGTTAAATAGATCAAATATTGAATATTAAGCATCTGTTGAAATACTGGTACAAAAAAAACGTACGTATCTTGCAAATAACGTCAACTTTGCTACAATTGAATGAACCTGCCGGAGTGTTGAAATGGTATACAAGCACGTTTCAGGTACGTGTGTCCGCAAGGACATAGGAGTTCAAGTCTCCTCTCCGGCACAATAGTCCTATAGCATTGACTTCAGCCTCGCGTTTTGATACAATCCCTGAATGTTAAATACAGTTGAAAATGGTGGCCAAGGGAATGTAGATAAAGAAAGATTGGTTTCGCCCAGTAGTATCGTTTATCTAAGACTTTTGGCAAGATATTTACCTAAACCTCAAGACTGGCTTTCATTGATAGGAGAGAATGTAGTAGTTAGTGGCAACATTATGAGCAGAGTTATAGAAGCAAAACCTGATGGAACATTAACCTATATTCCTCAAGCAGACCTCGGTTTACCTCCAAGAGAACAACGATCACCATTTAGAAAATCACGAAAAAAGTTCACAATTCAGGCACAGTATATGCAATTTCTACCCGGGGTGCCTTTTCTTGAAACTACTCCGCCTGATTTGATAGGGTTTGCATTTGGAATAAGTTCAAATGCGCCTTTTTCTCCAATAGATCCTGTTTTAGATGAAATATTATTGAATGGAATGGAGAAGATTGAAAAAGTTGAAACAGTTATTGATCTTCAACGTTTAACTGATTACATTCATCTCAAAGCCCCATGGCACCCTGATGCTGAATATCAAACAGGTAGTTTAATTCCATTAGGTGAACGATTAAAAGATAGCAGGGATAACTTCTCATGTGAACAGATTGCAGCTTTAGAACTGGCTTTCCTGGAATTATACGGAATTGAATCAACACAGTTAGCAACGAGAATATCGGTTCCTGGGAACCCTCGAGTTAAATATTTTGGTTTAACACCCGATGTTGGCCATTCTCTTCTTGAGGTAAAACTCCCAAATAATGAAGGTGTTAAGTATTATTACGTTGATCCTACCTATGGTATGGTCGGGACACTGGATCAAATAATACAAAATTTGAAAGATATGCAAAAGTATAGCTCAAAAGAAGGTACTGACGAATTAGATAAAATGATAAAGCTTTATAGTGGCGGATTTGTTCCTTATAATCTGCAAGGTGTATGGAAGGTTAAATAAATTATTGCTGAATTATTAAACAAAAACTCGCCTCAAGTTCTCAAAACTGTGGATCATCCGTTCAATCTGTAAATCGCTGAGTGCACGCAGCCTCGAAACTGTAAACTCATTATATTTTCAGAAGTCAAAATAGTTTAAGTCGCGTTACCATACAATTCAGTGATAATTCCGAAAATTTCAGAAGACAGTGCATGTGGAATATTTGGGAGTTGACAGATATTTACTAATTTATGCGGTAGATAGGGAATAATAATGCTCTAAATAGAGGGCAAAAACTTCAGCAGTTAAATTGATTCCAGATTCTTTAATAACATCTGGAGTACCATCCTCTCGTTTTACCGGAGTATTTTCAGCCGCGACCGGACATCCCTTAATGGTACGCATGTCTCTACTGGTTCTATCCTCGCCGGCTAAATTTCGCATTTCAAATTCATGTTTTTGTCTTTGAATTAGTCGTGATATCAGCTCTGGTTTGAGCTTGAAAGTTTCCGGATCAACAGCATGCCTGAATGCAAATCCATTTTGAGCCAATGCCGCATTATCACCAAACAACAAAAGTCGAGAGTATTGATTAAAAGTTTTTTTCCCAATGAATTTGCGAAATAACCCGACGGGGTCCTCTCTGAAATGAGGATTTAAATCAGATGATAGGATTGCAAATGCCTGTGCGATACTTAAAGTACTATCTAGCATAGAATAAAGAGGATCTTTCCAATATGTATTATTAACGATAAATCTTCTATGTTGTTGAAGTAATTGTTGAGATTCGCTCCTAATCATTTCGGGTATTATTACGTATAAAGCCCGCACTGCTTGTGAAACCGATAATGCCAATTGAGAGCCATATTCACCTATTGGGATATGGATATCGAAATTCGCATCTCCATTCATATGTCCTGTTGAATTAAACCCACTATGCATATTTTTAATCGGGATACCTCCAAACTTCCTCCAGGGATTCATTCCTCTGGTATCACTATAATTGCCCTCAAGTGGTTCTGTTCCAGAAAGTTGATTTGGTATCGGCAATCCGGAGTTATCTTTTAGTGTAATTAATCTATCTCTTAGTAACTTACTAAGCGGAGTAAAATATCCGGCCAAAACTAAACCACGACGTAGCCTCTGTTTATCCTTTCCTTGCGCAAGATTGATATATGCGCCAGGATTCGTGTGCACATTTGGGTCATATCTACCAATATTACCTTCAGTAGCCATAAGTGGATTCTACAAGAAAAAAACATGATATTCAATTATTTAACTATAAAAACGCCAACCGCAAAGCCTCAATTTGCTGCATAAACCGTTCAATCTGTAATTCGTCAAGTGCACTGGAGGAGATGACCCCTTTCTCAAACATGCTAATAGATTGATAAATAGGGCTAATTTGATTAAATCTCAGAATTATTGAGCGCCTCACAAATTAGGCATATAATAGATCAGCATCAAGAGTGTTAATGATTCATCTCATCTTCAGCATTGCGTTCTTTATTATGTTTTCCCCGTAATTTTACTTGAATCAACTGAGCGATTTTCCAAATGCGTAATTCACCCTCTAAAATCTCTGGAACAAGTACTCCATAAGCATAATAAATTTTTTCCGTCATGTTAAAATGTTCTTTTTCAAGATCTTCTTTTGATAAATCATTACCTGCAAAAGATAAAAAATCATCAAGAAGAGATTCATCAGTTATCATGCCGTCCATATCGAGAAGCAGTTGAATTAATTCATGCGCTTTCTTATTTATATGAATTGAAGGAGCAACTTCAAATTTGAATTTTTTTGATCTCAATTTCTTGTAATCCATATATATTATACAATTAGAACATTTGTGCGTACGAATTAAGTTTACTCTTGACAATATATCGTACAACATATTATAATTGCATTATGTTGAAAACATATCTCTATATACCAGAACAATTAGAACAAAAGATTACTCTCACTGCCAAAATTCAAAATAAGAGTAAAGCAGAAGTAATTCGACAGGCAATAGAAAAAGGTATTACTTCTGTTGCTCAACAAGGAACTGCTTCTGCGCAAGTGCTTTTCAAGCTTGCAGAATTGGGTAAAAGACATAAATTTCAAGGTCCAAATGACAGCTCGGTTAGGATAGATGATCTTTTGTGGAGTAAAGACTGGAGTAAGAATGAATAAACAACCAATTGTTATAGTTGATGCAGATGCAATTATAGCTCAAACTAATCCTGACGATATACATCATCAAAGGGCGGATTCTATATCTCAAAAATTAATAAATATAAATGCACAGGTTATTTATCCTACGACCGTTGTTGCTGAAGCGGCTACACATATGCAAAGGGTCTTAAATAGTAATGCAAGTGCATATGGAACAGTCCAGCTCATGACCGATCCAGCAGCGCAAGTTATAGAGGTTAATAAGCAAACGTTAGTAAACTCATTAAAATACTTCAGCCCAACAACGAGTAAGAAAAATACCGTGTTTGATTGTATTGTTGCAGCAGTTGCGGAAGAATATAAGGCTGATGCGATCTTTTCATTTGACCATTTTTATAAAACTCAAGGTTTTCAATCGGCTGAAGAATTAGTATCAGGCTGAACTTGCTTCTAAATTAACTTCTCTTTTAATTCAATTTCCCAATTTGATATCATTTAGTTACTAGTTACTTTAGGGCTTCACACTTTCCATTATTGCTTTCTAAATCCTGGTATACAAGCCTAATTTTCCCAATCCAGAGCAAAAAGAGTTCAAAAGAAAGTGCATCAGGGGCACCGGAGGAGATGACCCCTGTGTCAAACATACGAATAGAATGATAAATCGAGCTAATTTTGGAGTTGTAGTAGCCCGGTTAGTTTCAAGTAAGTCCAGAAACATCTCGCTACTTTGTCCATATGTTTGATTCCATGACTACACCATGAATAATCAGAAGAAGATTTAAAGAATACCCTACATATCAAGTATACTGGGACCTGAAATAATTCCTCTTTCCCTTTTCTTACCTTCTTTTTGTCGCTCTCTTATTCAAAAGCTATATTATCATATCAATGAAAATCATGTTGCCTATATTTTCAGGAATTGCTACGGGGATAATTGGAAATCTTGCCGATCCCCGAATTTCAAATGTCGGTTTAATTATGGTTATTGCATCAGGGATTATCGGAATAATGATATACCAGGAAGTTTCCCAAAATTTATCCAAGAGGAGGTGAAATAAAAAATGGGAAAAGTTAAAACCAAAATTCAAAATAAGTGGGAAGACATTAAAAAAGATCTTAAAAACGCGACAACTGATAATCCAATTAAAAAAATTGGAAATGATCTTACGGCAGAAGGAAGAAAATTTGGAAATACAGTCAGAAATTCCACTGACGATAAAGAAGACG
>Ga0206969_1263_pt1 | contig 11378 bp, 10 predicted proteins | sample Alteio_BWOrgHeat_87_FD_153256 | JGI IMG/M metagenome (GOLD analysis project Ga0206969, IMG submission 153256) | Enriched cells from forest soil in Barre Woods Harvard Forest LTER site, Petersham, Massachusetts, United States -... | ecosystem: Environmental > Terrestrial > Soil > Temperate forest >... | reverse complement strand
TGCAACAGGCGTTTCCAATTCGTCGTAAAATCCCATTTTCGATAGTTTTTCTATGCGCTGGTCGGTGCGCTCATCCGGCGTAAATTCACTTAGCCCGGCTAGAGTGTTTATAAGGTAGGCTTTAAGCACTTCGGCCATACGGTCCGGGTCGGCATGTGCGCCGCCAAGTGGTTCGGGTATAACATCGTCCACGAGGCCAAAACCAGCCATGTCCTTATAAGTGAGCTTTAGTTGCTCTGCCGCCTTTTCTTTAAAGTTCCAGCTGCGCCATAAAATAGAAGAACAAGACTCCGGCGAAATAACCGAATACCAGGTATTTTCCATCATGGCCACCCTGTCGCCCACGCCTATGCCCAGCGCGCCGCCACTTGCCCCTTCGCCTATTATCACACACACCACCGGCACCTTCATATTCACCATTTCAAAAAGGTTGCGGGCTATTGCTTCTGCCTGGCCCCGCTCCTCTGCCTCCAGTCCCGGGAATGCTCCTGGTGTGTCTATAAATGTAATGATCGGGTGGTTAAATTTTTCGGCCATCTTCATCAGGCGCAGCGCCTTTCTATAACCTTCGGGGTTTGCCATACCGAAGTTGCGTAGCTGGCGCATCTTAGTGTTTATACCCTTTTGCTGGCCCATAACCATAACAGGATTACCATCCAGCATGGCCATGCCGCCTATCATAGCTTTATCGTCCTTTACCTGCCTGTCGCCATACAGTTCTATGAAGTTGGTAAATATCTTTTCGATATAGTAAAGGGTGTATGGTCGGTCGGGGTGGCGGCTCAGTTGCACGCGCTGCCAGGGCGTAAGGTTTTCGTATATCTGCGACCTTGTCTTTTCTATTGCAGCCTCCAGTTCACGTATGCTATTCACAACATCCACTTTATTCTTAGCCGATATTTCCTTTAGCTTGGTGATCTGCGCATAAAGGTCTTCCAGCGGCTTCTCAAAATCAAGAAATTGCATAATTAATATTTGGAAACGCAAAAGTAGCAATAATAAATGCAAAATTCCATATGCCGGATTTTAGAAATAGCATATATTGCCTGTTTGTTGAGACAATACAAACCTGCCGGGATATGCAAAATAAGATGGAGATCAATTTTGAGGGTAAAATTTTTCACCTCGCATGGAGTTTTATTGCATTGAATGATTTGGGCCAAAGTACATTAATCTCTTGGCTAAATGAGGAGGAACAGAATACCGCTAACGGATTTGGCAATGATGCTAAAGCAGTGGAATTTGCTGCTGGCAGGTACTGTGTCAAGCAAGCGTTTGCCACGCATACCCCTTCTGCTGCAGCTGAAAGTGTAACTATTAATGTCGGCGTCTGGGGCTTCCCTATTATTGAAGGTCAAAATGTAAATATAAGCATCGCGCATACTCACAGTCATGCAATGGCTATATGCGCAGATGGCGCTTTGCCTGCTGGTGTGGATATAGAAGATCATTCATCTTCAAATGACGAAGCCATCCTTTCCCAATTGAGCAGGTCGGAGTTACGGCTACTGAGTTTGTTTCCAGACGAAAGTGAAGGGCTGCACCTTTTATGGGCTGCAAAAGAAGCCGTGGCGAAGGCCATGCGCACGGGGTTTAGGCTGCCAATGTCTTTTTTTGAAATATCTTCAGCGGCATACGTTAATGGAACCTGGCACGTCAATTTTAAAACAGCAAGCGTTCTGTCCGTTACTGCCATAAAAAAGAAGTCGGTGATCGTTGCCCTTGCACTGCCCGCGGGATCCGTGGTTCAACAGGGTTTTGAAGCGCTTTTTTCAGCGGCTCTTCCGGGTGCGTAACGAGTTCAGGCCACACTATCAATGATATATTGCTTGCCATTCCACGTAAATGAAGCCCCGGCTTTTTGCCCCGCCAGCTTCGCACCTATTGGAGATGCTACGGAAATGGCGTAAAAGAGTTTCCCATCTACACGCAATTGCCCTGCCCCGATGGCAATATAGTAGCTGCCATTATTGGTGCATACCACCGAACCTGCCTGCGCCATGCTGCCTTTCTGGTCAGGTATGATGCGTTCCAGGGTTTGTTTCATTTTGTTGAGTTCACTAAGCCGTTCCAGGTTCAGTTCTATTTCCTGTTGCATGATAGCCCTGCCTGTTTCAAATTTATCCCCGGCGCTGCTTTTAGTTTCATTGTTGGCTGCATCCTGGGCTTCTGCTATTACAGTCCTTATTTCTGATTCTTTCTTTTTTATGTAGTCGCCGCAAAGCAGGTATAGTTGTTGTTTCAACTTTGACATAATGATCAAATTGGGCAATAAAAAATGCAGCAAAAATAAGGAAGGTTAAGCTTTTAGCAACATGAGCGAAACATTTTCGGCAATAGTAATGTTGCAGAAAAGCATGACCCTTGTTTGCGACGATGCACCCTGTCTGTATATGGTCACCGGTGGGATTGTTTGTTTTTTGAAAATGTAGTTGGCCAGCCACAGTCCGAATCCCGCAGCCGTATCGTATTCGCCGGATAAGTGTTTGAAAGCTGCTACGGTAGTATTTTCTGCACAATTGGCTATCAGCGGCTCCGTCAAAAAACTGTTCCTGTTGTCGCCGTTCATCCCGCAAAGCAGCACATCAATGTCCTCATTTTTCAGCCCGATTTGTTGTAATATATCTTCAATTGCTCCCTGTAGGCTTTCGGAGGAAGGTTTGTGTAGCATACGGATGGCATGAATGGCACTGGAAGCATTTTCCGGGTTGTTACTAAGGGTGAAAAAATGTGCGCCCTCGCCGGCTATCGAGCCTGGGGTACTGTTGTGTGCTAGAAGGGAAAGGCTGTTAGGGATATTTGCTTTATAGTAACCTATTTTGTTGCGAATGATAAAATAATCAGCGGTGAGTTCATCGAAGCCTCCTGCCAGAATGTACTTATGCTCTTGCGATTCTGCCAGCAAAAGCTGTGCATCGAACAAGCAAAGTTCCAATGAAAAGCCACGATGCACATAGGTCTGGTTATAGTTGGTGCATTTGGTAAGCATAGCCAGCCAGCCATTCACAGAGTTGTATGTGGACTGGATAAATCCTGTTGGGTTAAGTGCCTGCTCTTCCAACTCTATCATATCCTTAATGAAACGCTCCATGTCTGTAACGCTGCCACGTGCAGTACCCAGGATTATGGCATCGGGCGTAGTGACACCGGCATCTGCAAGGCACTTCATGCCCGCAGTTATTCCCATCTTCAGCAGGCGGCTCATACGGCGTATGGCTACAGGTGATATATACTTCGCATAGTCGGCGTCAATTACATACATCTGGCCATCATCGCGGCTCATAACTGGATCAAGAAAATGATCTTCGTCATAGGTATGCTGTGGCGAAATGGAGCAGGCCGATACTATGTAGAGGGGTTGCGTCATGCTTTTGAAAATACAAGTGAAACATTACTGCCGCCAAAACCGAAAGAGTTGCTAAGCACATGCTGGAGGCGGACATTTTCAACCAGCGCAGATGCGGGCTTTATTTGCAGTTCATCCATCTGCGTTTCGGAATTGAGGTTGGGTATTATTATCCCTTCTTCCATTGCCCACACGCTGAATATTGCCTCTATTACACCTGCGGCAGCAAGCGTGTGCCCCGTAAAAGGTTTGGTAGAACTGAATGACGGATGTTGCGGTCCAAACAATTTTTGAATAGCCAGGCCCTCTGCAAGGTCGTTATTCTGGGTTGCAGTGCCGTGGGCGTTTATGTACCCAATGTCCTGCGGCTGAAGGCCAGCCATTTCCAGCGCCTTCTGCATAGTATTCACTGCGCCTTCCCCGGTAGGCGAAGGGGCAGTTGGGTGGTAAGCGTCGTTTGTATTTGCATACCCGCTAAGCACAGCTATAATGTGTGCCCCCCTTGCTCTTGCATCAGACTCGGTTTCCAAAAGGCAGTATGCCGCAGCCTCTCCCAGGTTCAGCCCGTTGCGGTTTTGGTCGAATGGTTTGCAGTTATTTTTGTCCACGTTTTTCAGGCTGTAAAAACCATTGAGTGTAAAGCGGCTGAGAGCGTCGCCGCCGCCACAAATAGCCCGTTTTACAACACCTTGTTTTATCATCCTCGCACCCACCATCAGTGCATTTGAAGATGACGAACAGGCTGTGCTGATGGTCGCCATAAATGGTTTGAGCCCGAAATGCGCTGCAACAGTTTCTGTGCTGTCCGCGCAATCAAGTGTGTTTATATACTTAATATTTCGCTCGTCGCCATGGGGCGAAATTACGTCCATATAAATATCTTCCATTTTGCTCATCCCGCCTACGGTATTGGCGTTGATGAAAGCAAGCGCTTCGCGGCGCAATAGGTCAACATCAGTGTTTTGCAGCAGGTCTTGCATAGCAGCCAGTGAAAGCAGCGTAGTGCGGGTATAACCGTTGTCACCTGTAGGTAACCCTAACGAGATGGCCAGGTCGTCATTGCTTGCAGGTATTTCTCCAAGCACAAATTCAGCTGTGTGTATAGACTGTAGATGAATAGCGGGCGTCACGCCGGTGCGGCCATGGCGCAATGAACTTATGTGGGCATCCCTGCCCGTTCCTAAAGCAGAAATGATACCGATACCTGTAACTACTACTCGTTCCGCCATTGGGGGCGTTATAATTTGCGGTGTTGATTAATGTAGTCCGCCATTGTTTGCACGGAGGTAAGTATTTTTCTGCCTTCGCGGGCATCTTCTATCCTTACGCCATAGTTGCGTTCCAGCAGTACCATCAACTCTAATGAATCAATGCTGTCCAGGCCCAAGCCTTCACCAAATAGGGGCGCGTTATCGTCTATTTCTTCCGGCTTCATGCCTTGCAGGTTCAACGAATCTATTATCTGTTGTTTAAGCGTTTGCTTGAGATCTTCCATGAATTGGTTTATATCAATAATAAAATTTTATACTATCCTGAAGTAAAGATAACCGCAAAAAGTTTTGCAAGGAAATAAATTAGACGATAGCGTGTTCCACACCGAAAAAAGATGTGGAACGCCTCAAAGTCCATTCTTGTACATGAGGCGTATTATTTTGATGATGCTACTTATCTTGCGGCATGGAAAAAATCTTCTCCTACCAGCAGCTATACCAGTTTACCCATGCTATCTTTACCGGTATAGGCTGTAATAATAATGATGCCACCACTGCTGCCGAAGCACTCCTCGCTGCCGATCTCCGGGGTATTGATAGTCACGGCATTGCCCGGCTTACCGGCTATGTACGCCTTTGGGAAGCAAAAAGAATAAATCCGCTACCGCAAATAAAAATAGTCCATGAAACCCCTTCTACGGCAACCGTGGATGGCGATGCTGGCCTGGGTCTTGTTGTTGCTCCTTTTGCTATGCAGGTCGCCATTGAGAAGGCTAAGGTGGCTGGCACCGGCTGGGTGAGTGTGCGCAACAGTAACCATTTTGGCATAGCAGGTTACCACGCAATGATGGCCCTGCCGCATGATATGATAGGCATAGCCATGACCAATGCCAGCGCCCTCGTAGCCCCCACCTTCTCCATAGAGCGGATGCTGGGAACCAACCCTATAGCAGTAGCAATCCCAGCCGACAAACAACCTCCTTTTGTAGCAGATTTCGCCACCACAACTGCTGCTAACGGCAAGCTGGAGCTATTGCAACGCAAGGATGCGCCAGCGCCTTTGGGTTGGGTGCAGGATAAACAAGGTAACCCATCGACAAACGCAAATGAACTGAAACATGGCGGCACATTACTACCACTTGGCAGCGACCGCGAGCACGGCAGCCATAAAGGATATGCCCTCGGCAGCATTGTTGATATTTTCTCGGCTGTGCTCAGCGGTGGTAGCTATGGTCCCTGGGTTCCGCCGTTCCCGGCCTATGTACCCATGCCTGCCAATATGCCCGGCACAGGCCTGGGCCATTTCTTCGGGGCTATGCGCATAGACGCCTTTCGCCCGGCCAGTGAATTTAAAGAACATATGGACAACTGGATAAGCCGGTTCAGAAATGCCACCCCGGCAACGGGCCACGATAAAGTGCTTATACCCGGCGACCCGGAACGCGAAACGGAGGCGATAAGAATAGCAGAAGGCATCCCCGTAGTGGACAGCGTAGTTGATGAGTTGAATGTACTCGGCGAGAAATTTGGGGTAATGCTGTAGGTGTGAAGGGAGGGATAGAAATGCAGAAGCTACCTTTGGGTCGCGCTGAATTGGAGAATAACGTTGGGTTCATATTCTACAGTCCCAAAGCCATTGCTTCGCTATTCCTTCACAAACCGGCTATTGGCCAACCCGTTTATCTTAATGAGATATATGCCCAACGGGAAATTTGATACATCTATCTGAACTTTTACTGAATTGCAATCATAGGAGCCTACTGTTTGACCTAAGAGATTAGATATAGAAATTTGGTTGATTCTAATAGGAGATGTAATTGTAAGTTGGGAAATAGTTGGGTTGGGAATGACAGTGACTGGTGAATGTAAAACGACAAGATTATTTATTGCATTTGGAATCAAGCCACTAACTTTCCTTACTTTTTGATTCTCCGCAATGAATACAGAACCGGAGCCATCAAAACATATTGATTGTGGCTGAAACAAAGAGGCGTCTGTTGCCGGAATATTATCGCCACCGGTACCTCCTCCGGCAATAGTGGAGATATATCCAGTTATTGCGTCAATTTTTCTAATCCTGTTATTCAGGTCATCAACTATATAGATATTGCCACTGGGATCTATCAAAACGTTTTTGGGAGAATTAATCTCCGCATTTATAGCAAGTCCACCGTCACCTGCGAAGCCAGCTATACCCGTACCCGCAATCGTGCTAATCAATCCCGTTGCATGGCTTACTTTTCTGACTCGGTTATTTAGTCTATCTGCGATATAAATATTTTCTGCGGCATCGATAAATACACCCCAGGGTTCATTTAACGATGCATTGGTCGCAGCTCCACCATCACCTGCATATGCAGCAACTCCATTTCCGGCAACACTAACAATAATGCCTGTAGATAAATCAACTTTTCTAACGAGCGAATTGGCAGCGTCCGCAATGTACAAATTTCCCAAAGGCGTAATGAAAACGCCTTCGCACCCCACAGTGGCATTTGTCGCCGGTCCTCCATCTCCCAATGCAGTTCCGGCACCTTTGCCAGCTACGGTAGTAATTATGCCGGTGGTTGCCTCTATTTTCCGAACTCTAGCATTAAACTCATCCGCTATATATAAATTGTTATTTGAATCAATACAAATACCAGATGGATAAAAAAGTTCAGCAGTATCTGCAAGTCCATTATCTCCCTCAAAACCACCTGTTCCATTCCCAGCTATTGTATTGACAACGCCAGTATTTGCGTTAACTTTTCTTATTCTGTGATTCCACTTGTCCGCAATATATATGTTTCCGGTATCATCGGCACATACCCCGGCAGGGTAATAAAATGAAGCATCTGTAGCTAGTCCTCCGTCTCCCGAAAAACCTTGCAATCCGGTCCCTGCAACAGTAATAATTGTCTGGGCATTTGTGTTCGATACAAGTGCCACCAAAATAAACGCATATAGGAAGAAGTTTTTCATGTCAAATATTTTTAGCAAACAACAATGCTCCACCCTCCCTTTTGAATTTCCTCCATTATAAAGACGTACTCATAACAGCACATCTTGGGTATTTTAAATATTTCTTTGATTAAGTATTCAGACGCAATTCCCCAAAGTACGTTGTTTGGCAGCCCTATTGAATAATAATGCTCCTGAAGCTTGATGTATGCGCACTAAAATATCCAAGTGCGCCCCCTGTAATATTTGTGAGTGGGTTTGCCGGCGTTGCAGCGCTTTGGTTCTCGGTTTGCTGTAGGCTGTAGTAGTATTGGTATATCGCGGAATCTATACATTCCAGGTACAGTGCAAGGCTATCGCCGGGGATCAGATCATCGCCACCTATTGGTAACTTGTTTACCTGCCCGTTTACCAGGTTATCGTTACGAATAATAACATTATCGGATTCTGTATCGTTTTTATACTCCATGAAATGATAATAATTTCCGGGAGTTGCCGGGTCGGTATATACCGGCACAAGCTGCGGATGCGTACCACCAAAAGCAGACGTCTGTGTATAGAGGCTGTCTAACGTCACGGCCATGGGCATAGTAGATGAAGCTTTAAAAACGTTACCCGCTGCATTTATGTATAGCCGGTATGTATGGCCGGGGACACCTGCGATGCTACTTGTATTATAGTTGCCCGGTGTTACCTCTTTCAGGGTATCGGCCTGGTTTGTTGTTGCATCCGTGACTATCACTAGTGCCCCGCTCACCGTGGGATATACATTGTCCTGGTCAAAGTTTACAGACTTTGTTATCATCACCAGGTAAGGCCCCGGTTTGTCTGTAATGTTTGCCTCCACCACATAGCGTGGAGAGCTGGTGTTGAGGTTCACCTTAATTATCTTCTTGCAGGAGAAAACCATTGCGGACAGCAACAAAACAAAAGCAAAATTCAGGGAGTTGTATCTTTTCATTTTGCTTAGAATTTAAAGTTGTAAGAAATAGATGGTACCCACCGGAACAAAGAATACTGCACTGCCTGTGTACGGTTCATATTATTCGGATCTTGCTGGAATATAATGATGTAGGGATTTTCCCGCCCATAGGCGTTGTAAAGGCTATATACAAGCTCGGATGTATAGTGCTTGTGCTTTTTCAGTTGTTTGGTCGCACTCAGGTCAAGACGGTTGTAGGACGGCATACGGTAGCCGTCACGCTCGGTATATAAAAACACCGGGTAGCCGTTTACATTGTATTTACCGCTGGGGAAGGTGACTGCATTGCCCGTATAATAAACAAAATCGGAAGATACCGTCCACTTTTTACTTAACTGGTATATGCCCACCAGGGAGAGATTATTGGTATGGTCTTGCCTGGACGGATACCAGCTATCATTGTTTATGCCCTGTATCTGTAACTCCGAACGGGACAATGTATAAGATAGCCAGCCTGTAAACTTGCCGACCTTTTTCTTTAATGAGAACTCTACCCCATACGCCCGGCCCTCGCCAAACAGCAGTTTTGGTTCAATAGGGGTATTGTCCAGCACATTAGCTCCATCCTTATAGTCTATCTGGTTTTGCATGTACTTGTAGTAGCTCTCCACGCTAAATTCATAATGGTCGTCTTTCAGGCTGCGGAAATAACCCACAGATACCTGGTCAGATATTTCGGGCTTAATGATATTGTTGGAGCTCACCCATTTGTCGGTGGGGTTGGTGGTGGTGGAATTGGAGATAAGGTGCAGGTACTGCGAATTCCTGGCATAGTTCAGCTTTAAAGACGATACATCGTTAAGCAGGTAACTGGCCGACACACGTGGCTCCGGTATAAAATAGGTCTGCGCAATTTGCCCCGAACCGTAATGCAACGTATCCTTTATGGTTCCGTCAGGGTTCAGGTTGTAAAGATTGGAGCCGCCCAATACCGAGAACGAACTTAGCCGGATACCAAAATCAACATTCAGCTTTGGCGTGGCCTTCCAGTTATCAGAAGCATAAATGGCGTTCTCCCACGAATGCTTATCTGGCTGGGTGGAATTAGTGATGCCCGACCCTGTAATATTTCCTGGCGCAATAGTGTGATAAACCGAACTAAACCCAAAACGTATAGAATTGCTGGGGTTGGCAAAATACTCAAACTCCTGCTTCAGGTTCCAGTCTTGTATCACCGAGAGTATATTTGCGGTGATGCCGCTCGCATTAATGCCAATGTTATAGTCGTAACGGGTGAAAATGGCCGAAGTGTTGGAAAACAGCTTGTCGTTGATGATGTGGTTCCAGCGAAGTGTGCCGGTGGCATTGCCATAATTAAGCCCGAATAGGCCACCCAGCCCCAGGTCGTCCTGCCCGAAGTAACCTGATAAATAGATATGGTCTTTCTTCGACAGCTTGTAATTCAGTTTGGCATTCAGGTCATAAAAGTAAAGGGAAGTTTTCTTTATCGTGGTATCGCTAGATAGTTTTAGAAAAATATCGGCATAGGTGCGCCGCGCGGTAATTAAGAAGGAGCCATTATCTTTTTCTATTGGTCCTTCCACATCCAGCTTGGAAGATATAAGACCTATGCTGCCGCTTACATGGTAGCTCTGGTCATTGCCATCGTTCATCTTCACGTCCATTACCGATGAGAGCCGACCGCCATATTGTGCTGGCGCAGTGCCCTTATACAGCGTAACGTCTTTAATGGCATCAGAATTAAAGGTAGAAAAGAAACCGAGCAGATGCGAGGGGTTATAAACCACTGCCTCATCAAGCAATATCAGGTTTTGATCGGCTGCACCACCACGCACATAGAAGCCGCTGTTGCCATCGCCCACCGACTGCACACCGGGCAGCAGTTGTATAGTTTTAAGCACATCCCTTTCGCCAAACAATACCGGGATCATATTTATGTCCTTAATGTTCAGCTTATCCACTCCCATTTGCGCAGAGGTGATGTTGTTCACCTTACCGCTCACCGTTACCACACCAAGCTGCGTTTCCTCCGGCTCCAGCAATACATCATAACTACCCTTTTTATCGCCAGACACTGCGAGTTCCTGTTCCTTATAACCCAAATAGGCCACAATAAGCTTACCGCTGCCGACAGGCACCGTAAGCGAGTAAAACCCGTACTCATTTGTGGCTGTACCAACCGATGGCTTATCGGCCACCTTTACGGTAGCGCCAATGAGCGCCTCACCGGTCTTCTTATCCTTTATTGTACCGCTGACCGTGTATTTGGTTTGGGCAGTTAACTGAATGGCATAAAATACTAAAGCCAGTAACAGGAAAATCTTTGATTTGTTCGCCATTTTTCGGAAATGGCCAAAACTATCCCTTTTTTTAATACATAGATGAACGCCCCCTGAAATAGGTGCGTGCAAATCGTATTTTAACAAAACAGTCGAAATATCTGCCTGACCTATATCTATTGCCAGGCAGATACCGGTCATTCGCAACACTGGCGCGAGTCTGTAGCCCAGCCCCGAGCGCGGCCGACTCGTGCCTGCACAATTGAGCCAGCCTGCAACGGGCATTCAAACAAACTACTGGATCACCAACCGCATGGTCACACTGACTCCCGCCGATGAGTTAACTATACGAACAACATACACGCCGGGAACCAACCGGCCAATGTCTAAAACGTCATTATCAGAAATTACTGAAAGGCTATAAACCTCCCTCCCAATCACATCATACATCCGCACATCACAATTAGCAGCGTTAATAATAGTTACAACATCTCGCGCCGGGTTAGGCCACAATGTAACCTCTCCTTTGGAAGCCGGTCCTGGTCCTTTACCGGGAAGGCCAGGAGAGGTAACCCCTTCATTCGTTGCCGTATCGCAATCGTTCACATAGATCACATGTATCGCGTGCGCCGTTCCGCAACTATTGGTCACCGAGT
>Ga0206969_1262_pt1 | contig 11425 bp, 4 predicted proteins | sample Alteio_BWOrgHeat_87_FD_153256 | JGI IMG/M metagenome (GOLD analysis project Ga0206969, IMG submission 153256) | Enriched cells from forest soil in Barre Woods Harvard Forest LTER site, Petersham, Massachusetts, United States -... | ecosystem: Environmental > Terrestrial > Soil > Temperate forest > O... | reverse complement strand
TTTTCATTTTTTAACGGTGATCCCAAATTCTATTCGCGCCTCACCAGTTCTGCAACAAACGACCTTTACGAAGACCATAACGGATGCATATGGATAGGTACACAAAGTGGCCTGAACAAAATTGAAACGGATGGTAGCACGGTGAAGCGATATAGCCGGAATAAAAACAAAGTGCCGCCTTTGCCAGATTATTTTGTTACAGACATTAAAGAAGACAAACACGGTGTTATCTGGTGCACAACCCGTGAACACGGTATCGGGAGGATAGACCCGCGCACTGATTCTGTGAGTTTTATCAGTGTCGCACAGGGACTACCTACTACCTGGTCAACCGGTTTTTGCATAGATGATAACAACAAATTGTGGGCGTTGTCAAAAATGGGCGTGATAAACCTTGATATTGCAACGCTACAAAATAAACTTTACACCGAAGATGAAGGGTTCCCTTTGCCTGATGATTTGCGCATGCCCATAACAAAATTAAGCATCCACTATAGTAAATACGACCGCAAATTGTACATCCTTACCCCATATTCAATTTTTGAAATTGACTCAATAAACGCAGGAAATGGAAGGCGCACCAATAAAATTCCGCAAACTACAATTACAGGGTTCTCAGTTTTCGATATAGAAGCACCATTTGCCACAGGTAGGGATATGTTATTAAAATACAATGAGAATTTCATCAACATCCAGTTTGCCTGTTTATTGTTTCATGGCGCAAGACAAATTAAATACGCCTATAAAATGGAAGGCATTGATAAAGATTGGGTGTATTGTAATTATAAAAGGAATGCCTCCTATACCAACTTGTCTCCGGGGCGTTATATTTTCTATGTCAAGGCGCAAAGCCCTGAAGGAATATGGAACGCTACACCCACACTTCTATCTATAATTATCAGCCCTCCTTATTGGCAAACATGGTGGTTTTATTTGCTTGAAGCAATTGCAGGGCTCACAATTGTTTTCTATTTCGTAAAATTATACACCCGGCGAAAACTGGAAACACAAAGAAATGAAATTGAAAAAATACAGGCAGTATCAAACGAAAGGACACGCATTGCCTCTGAAATGCACGACGAACTGGGCTCTGGGCTGACCTCTATAAGAATGCTTAGTGAGATCGCAGGCGGTAAAATAGACCATAATATCATCCCGAAATCAGAAATAGAAAAAATTGAAAGGTCGGCGGGCAACCTCTCCGAGAACCTGAGAGAAATAATCTGGACAATGAATACCCGCTTCGATAAGCTGGATGATTTTATTATTTACGTAAGGTCATATGCCGTGGAATATTTCGATGAAAGCCCTATTGCCTTTCAATTCAGTAGCCCCGAAGTTATCCCTGAAATAACCCTGAATGGGGAGCTAAGGCGTAACCTCTTTTTGTGCGTCAAGGAAGCGCTGAATAATATAATGAAGCATTCGCAGGCAACTGATGCCTCCCTGGCTTTTAGTATTGCCGGGCATGTGATCACCACTGAAATAAAAGATAATGGGGTAGGTATTGCCGCCGCCAATATTCATAAATTCGGAAATGGATTGACTACAATGAAAGACAGGCTGAGCAAATTTGGCAGCAATTTGGAAATTGAAGTAAGCGATGGGACTACGTTAGTTTTTAAAATAGGTCTATGAATCGCTACTCCATTTCTTTATGCCGTTTCTGCAGAACCGCATCGGGCAAGCCTTTCAGTCTGCCCGATGCGGTTCTTGGAACATCACAGGTGATTTTATGCAATCCACTCCTCTACGGCGAGGTGAATTGCGCAACGACCCATACTTAACAAATTTGATACCATACTGAACATTTTTTCGGAAAAACAGTACATTGTTCTTTTCTTTAACCCGAAAATGAACATCCACCTGACTATATTAGGGAAGCGGGTTATTATGATCCTGTGCTTTTTATGTTATCTGCCTGCGTTCGCAAAAATAAAGCTGCTGGAGTTTATTCCCGGCAGCTTTATTTATTCCCGGTAGCTTTATTTATTTCGGCTGGTTATGCGACAAAGGAAGTTAGTTTTTTTGAAGGACTATTTTAATAGAGGTTAGTGTCTATCGGTGTCAAAAACTGTCTGTTTCTGTATAGCGATTCTCTACGGCCCCTCTACGGCATGGTGAATAAAATGATAAATTCTGGTGAAGAAATCGTGGCAGTTTTAGCGCAGTTGTTAATGGTAGTACTTGCAGTGAACCTGCCTTATGATTCCCGACAACCAAATTTCTTATTCGACACGCGGAATTTGGTATGTGCGAGCTAACCTTATACTGCCAACAAGATCAAGACTGACGAGTTGAGGCATTTATCTTAGGAGCTTCAACAAAATACATCTTCATTCCACCCTTGTTCTTTGCATCTATTTCTCCACGGTAAGTACAAGAAAACTTGTCCTTCACCAATTCGTAGGTTGTTTGTGAAATATTTATTCTGCCCGACTCGCTGCTTTGCTCCATACGGGCCGCAGTGTTTACGGTATCACCCCAGATGTCGTAGGCAAATTTCTTCACGCCCACAATCCCCGCCACCAGGCTCCCGCTGTGTATGCCGATCCGTACCTCAAAAGTTTTTGTTCCTAGCTTTGCAAGCCGGTCTTCCATGAATGAATTTATTTCTATAGCAGCGCGCACAATATTTTCGGCATGCCTATTGTCTGGAGAGGGGAGACCGCCTACTGCAAGATAGGCGTCCCCAATTGTTTTTATTTTCTCAATGTTGTACTTCCCGGTTAACTCATCAAATTTTTTGAAACAAGTGTGTAACTCATCTATCAGCGCCTGCGGGCTCATTCTTTCTCCGGCGCTCGTGAAGTTGACGAAATCGGTAAACAAAACGGTTACATTGTCGTAGTGCCGGGCCTTTGTATTGCCATTTAATTTAAGCTCGTTGGCAACCTCGCCAGGCAGAATATTCAAAAGCAACTCGTCTGATTTTTTCCTTTCCTGCTCTGATTTTCCGCGCTCTTTTACAATGAAAAATGAGAAGCCGATCAACAGGGCAATTCCTGCAAAGCCCATATAAGTATAGCTGCGCTGGCGTTCCAGTTGGATCTGCGATATTCGTTCCCTGGCTACTGTTTTCAGGCTATCGGCCAGCCGTTGCCGTACATACTCGTTGCTTAGGCCTAATTTTAATATTTTCTCGTTATTTTCCTTCGAATAAAGGGAGTCCTTAATGGCGCGGTAATTATCTGCATATTCCAGTGCCTTTTTGTAATCGCCATTTATTCTTGAAGCTTCGGCAAGATGCTCGTAGCACGTCTGCATCAGGTCTAGTGTATTTATTTCCTTGCACATGGCCAGGCCCCTCTGCAGGTAATCTATAGCGTTGCGCAGCAGAGCGGCTTTGCCTGTTGGTATGAGACCTGTAGGTATATATTTCCGCAAGGTGAGTTCATCTATATCCGACTTATGGGCAGCAGGTCTGGGCAGGGTGTCTTTGTATATGGAAAGGAAGCACTGGCCGATGTTTGACAAGTCATTGGCCACACCCTTTTTATCTCCTATCTCCCCAGATATTTTCAGGGCGGCCTGGTAATTTTCTATCGCCGGTTCATAATTCTTCTGTAGGTTGTACAAAGTGCCCAGATTGCCAAGGTCCAATGCAATACCCTGCCTGATGCCTGCTTCCTCATCTATTTTTAAAGATTTCAGGCAGTACTCCATTGCAACAGCATAGTTACTTTGTAGTTGGTAGATGCCGCCTATATTGTTAAGTACAGCAGACATGCCTTGTTTATTTCCGGCTGCTTCATCCGTTTTTAATTCCTTTAAATAGTATTCCAGCGCTTTGGGATAGTCTTGCTCTATTGCATATATACTGCCTATAGTTCCGTTAGCTGCTGCCACCACTAGCTTATTCCCGGTTTCTTCTGCTGTTCCCAGTGCTTTAAAGTAATATTCCAGGGCTTTGGGGTAATTGCCTTGGTCTTTATACACAATCCCGATATTCAAAGTAAGTATTCCGATACTATTTTTATCTCCTGTTTCCTCCCATATTTTCAAGCTCTTCAGGTCATACTCCAAAGCTTTATCATAATCCCCTGTTTTTTCATATAGGCCGCCTATGTTGCCGATGTTCTTCGCAACGCTGATTTTATTTCCGGCCTCCTCAAAGAGTTTTAAGGATTTCTGGTAACATGCTAACGCCTGGGCGTAATTTCCTTGCCTTTCGTAAACAATTGCCATATTACCAGTAACCTTTGAGATGCGATTCTTGTCTCCCATTTCTTCTCCTTGTTTTAGGGCCACCTGGAAGTATTCCAATGCTTTGGGAAAGTTGGCAACGCTCATGTAATCCACACCCAGCGTGGTGTTGACATTAGCGATACCTTTTTTCCAATCCAGCTTTTCGGCAAGCGCCAATCCCTGCATACCGTATCTTATGCCTTCAGCCGGGTCTATGAGATGATAGTCAAATGATATTTGTGCCAGCAACTCTACCCTGTTTGTATCTTGCTTTGCTTTTGAAAGCACTTGCAGCAGTGAGTCAATAGCTGCCTGCCCTTGTTTTTGGGCAAAGGAAGTGCCGCCACTAAAAGCGACAAGTAATACCAGCAGAAAATTTGAGAGTGCTTTCATTGATATTTTTTATTGTGATCGTCTAATTGACTACAATCTTTGTTACATACCTGCCTTGTGTTGTTGAAGCCGAAACGAAGTAAATACCAGCCGCTGCATTAAACTTCACCGTGTTTTCCTTATTGGTGGAAGTCGCAAACGAACTGATCGTTTCGCCTACAACAGTGGTAATGAATATATGCACCTGCTCATCAGCGCCAGATATCAGATTAACGCTGAATTCCCCGCTATTTGGGTTGGGATAAACATTCAGTCCCACATTCTTTGCAATAACACTTGTCAGTCCGGTAGTACATGCACCAGGTGACAGAACAGTAATTGTATGTACCGCAGAGACTGCCCCGCAACCATTGACAACTGTATAACTAATAATATCAGTGCCGGCGGATATGCCTATTACTTCTCCCGCACCACTAATTCCAGTTGTTGAATTGCTGCTTGTCCAGATGCCACCGGTAGCAATATCGGAAAGCGCAATCACTGCGCCCGGGCACACACTATCGGGGCCGGTTATTGCGCCGGCAATGGGCAGCGGTTCAATTAGTACACTGATAGCTGCATTTACACTATCAACACCATCTGATATCTGCACAGCAAATGCATCAAGCCCGCTATACCCTATGGCCGGTGTGTAGCTAAGGTAGTCTAGCGGATTTGTTAATCCGCCCGTTGCCATTTGCGAAGTGCTGAAGCCCGTTAATGAACCATGAGTAGGGGGCGCACTTACGCTCCATCTTTCTGTCTGTTGCACGTCCGAATCAACGATTGACAATAGCGCATTAACCGATACAGCCGCATTTTCGCAAACGGTAACCGATGACACGCTGCCTACGAAGAAAGGAGCACGGTTTTTGCTAAGTGTTCTTACAACATCGTTTCGTGAATCGACTATGTAAATTTTGCCCGAAGCGCTTATCGTAACCGATGCGGGGTCGAAAAATTCTGCATTTTTCGCCAATCCACCATCACCGGTATATGCGCCGATATTTAATCCGGCACCGTAACCATTGCCTGCAATAGTTGTGATGATGCCAGATGCATTTATTTTACGGACAACGTTATTAAAATAATCAGCCAGGAGGATACTTCCCGAATCGTCTGCGGCCAAGCCTCCGGGCGTTAATGCAGCCGCTGTCGCAGGTCCTCCGTCGCCGGTATATCCGCCGAGGCCATTGCCGGCAAAGGTGGTGATAATGTTCGATGGATCTACTTTACGTACCACGCCCGCCCAAGTATCGCTTATATATAAATTTCCGGCGTGGTCAAATGTCATTAGGGCCGGACCTTCCATTTGGGCCGCTGTAGCCGGGCCGCCATCGCCGCTATAGCTGCCATATGCTGTGGCATTGCCTACACTGGTGGTAATAGCGCCTGCCGGGGTTATTTTACGCACCACACAAAAGTTCGGGTCAGATACGAACAGGTTGCCTGTCGCATCGATAGCGAGGCCGGATGGAGAAGATATTGCAGCGGCGGTAGCCGGACCACCGTCACCGGTGTAGTCGAAAGCACCATTGCCGGCCACTGTGGTAATGATGCCGCCAGGCGTTACCTTACGCACTACGTTATTGCCGTAGTCGGCAATATATACGTTGCCTGCGGCATCTGCTTTTACAGCAATTGGCAAGTACAGCCGGGCGTTGGTGGCAGCCCCTCCGTCCCCGCTATAGCCCGATGAGTCGCTGCCTGCTATGGTACTGATAATGCCAGCGGTATTTACCTTTCGGACAACGTTGTTCTTAAAATCGGCAATATATACATTGCCCGCTACGTCTGTGGTTACATCCTGCGGAAATTTCAGTTCGGCATGTATGGCAGGACCACCGTCGCCGGTATATCCGCCGTATCCATAAAGTGTCCCCCCCAGGTAGCCATCGCCAGCAAAAGTTGTAATGATCGTCTGCGCACTCGCGTGAAACGCCGTTGCGAAGACAAGCGTAGTTATGATTAGTTTGTAGATATTCCGTTTCATAAAATTTATTTAATGATTAAATGGTTTTGTTAATGTTTTCAAAGTGCATTTTTATTTTATTATTGTCAGTTTTTGGTGCCATTGCCCGTGTGCGGTATTAGCATTAAGAAAGTAAACGCCTGAAGGGAGGTCCACCTGCATTTTTGTTTCTGTATTTGTGGTCGCAGTAAACTCTTGCAGTTTTAAGCCGGTGACATTTGTTATTATGATCTCGACCTGTTCGTCAACTCCGGATACAAGATTTACGGTGAGGTCACCCCCGCTTGGGTTAGGGTACACTTTTAAGCCTGTGTAGTCTGGGTCAACGTTCCGTAGTAACGTTGCACATTCACCAGGCGGCAATACGGTAACGGTAAACGTAGCTGTAGCTGAGCCACAGCCATTGATAACCGTATAGTTAATTATATCCGTACCCGGTGATACGCCTACAACTGACCCTGTTCCGGCAATTGCAGCATCATCATTGCCACTGCTCCAGATGCCTCCGGGGGCCACGTCAGATAGGGTAATGATAGCTCCTGCACAAACGCTTGTTGCACCTGTTATTACGCCTGCATGGGGCAGCGGATTTACGGTGACATTGATAGCCATCGTCGCGCTGGCTATCCCATCAGAAACTTGTATAGAAAATGCGTCGGCACCGCTGTACCCGGCGGCAGGAGTATAATAAAGGGAGTCTGCAGGGGTTGTTGCGCCTCCATTGGTAGTCACCGTCGTATTGAAACCTGCGAGCGTTCCATGTGATGCAGGCGTAGCCACCGTCCAGCGTTCCGTTTGCTGAAGGTCGGAATCAACGGCTGTAAAATAGGTATGGATGGGGAGCATCGGTGCATTTTCGCATATGCTTATTCCCGATGTTCCGCCCGTGAAAGTGGGTACATGGTTCATGCTTAACGCCCTCACTACGTTATTTCGTTGGTCTGAAAAATAGATTTTGCCGTGAGCCCCAAGAGCTAAGTTCGATGGGCCTGCAAACGATGCATGAGTAGCCAGGCCACCATCGCCACTGTATGCGCCACCGAATATGGAACCGGCCTCATAACCATTGCCTGCGATGGTATTGATCACGCCAGCGGCGTTCACCTTGCGGATAACATTGTTGCCAAAATCAGCAATTAAAAGATTCCCAGCGGCATCGAAGGCAATATCCTCCGGATAGAACAATCCGGCTGTGTCAGCCAATCCGCCATCGCCGGTATAGCTGCCGCTGCCCGCACCATGCCCGGTCCCATTCCCAGCAATCGTAGAGATGGTGCCGGCAGTGTTTATTTTACGGACAACATTGTTTCGACTATCCCCTATATATAAGTTTCCGGTGGGGTCAAAGATGAGTCCTCCGCCATACAACTTTGCTGCGGTAGCCGGACCTCCATCGCCGCTGTAGCCTGCTGTGTCCTTCCCTGCTATTGTGGTGATAATGCCAGTGGTACTTATTTTCCTGATCACATAATTGCCTGCGTCTGAGACATACAAATTACCTGTAGCATCAAATGCAAGGCCCTCTGGGGCAAATAATCCGGCTGCAGTAGCAGGGCCACCATCGCCGCTATAAGCACCAGCAGACGTTCCTGCCCCTGTGCCGTTGCCCGCAAACGTGGAGATAATGCCGGCCGTATTCACCTTGCGGATCACATTGTTACTGTTGTCTGCAATGTATATGTTGCCCGCAGCATCAGCCGTTACAATAGTAGGGTAATCTAACTTTGCCGCCGTGGCGGGACCTCCGTCCCCTGAGTAGCCCAGCAATCCGTTCCCTGCAAATGTGCTGATAACGCCGGCTGTGTTTATCTTACGCACTACGGCATTGAAATAATCTACAACATACATATTGCCGGCATGGTCGAAGGCAACACTTGTAGGCTGGGTAATTTCCGCTCCCACGGCAGATCCCCCATCTCCGCTGTAGCCGCCGCTCAATGTACCGGCGCCGAAACCATTGCCGGCAACGGTGTTGACAATTAACTGCGCCTTCGCGCTGATACCCACTACAAGCATAATGGCCAAAGCCAACAGTCTGAAATTACTTCGTTTTATTGTTTTCATTTTTTTTGATTTAGTAAATAAATTTTATTTCCGTACAAAAGTCAATTGTTATCCTGGTGAGTAAAAGCGTTAAGTAGTGAGTGGCAGCCTGGCAGCGCCAAGTGCGTAGTTTATGTAACCAAATGCTTTTTATTACAGCAATTCTGGTCTAAGCAGCATGGCTATTCCGGTAAAACAGCAGGTTGCCTTTCGAGTACAAAGGTGTGGCCATTTGGGTTATATTAAAATAGTATTATAGTACTATGGAGCGTATGTTTTTGCTGCCGGATGGTATGGTGCATAGCTCTTTTGCACAGCATGTCAAGGACTAGGCGAAAACATTTTCGTCTTATATCTGGAGTAGGTCAAAGTCTATTACTGGTATTTTCTGCCAAAAACGATGTTTATCGCTTCCAACTTGGTATTTACTTGTAGCTTGCTGTAAATATTTGCGCAGTGGTTGCGAATAGTTTGAAGGGTTAGCCCCAGCCGGTCAGCCACTTCCTTACCTATAAGACCGCGTGAGAGTAATTGCAGTACTTCCAATTCTCTTATGGTCAGTTCGGCATGTTTTAAAACCACTTCTTTAGGAATTTTATAGAACGAATCAATTACTTGTTTTGCAATTGTAGCGCTCATGGGAGCGCCGCCTTCCTGCAACTCTTTAATTGCTTCCAGTATTTTTTGCGATGAACTGCTTTTAAGGATGTAGCCGCCAGCACCGGCACGCAAACTCTCAAATATGTTTTCGTCGTCTTTAAACACCGTACACATCAGGAAATTTATTTCCGGTAGTTTTTCTTTCAACTGCCTCACGGCTTCCACACCGCTCATGCCGGGCAGGTTAATGTCCATTAATACCACGTCGGGGATATTGGCCGGTATGCCTGTTATTGCGGCCTCGGCGCTCGCATATGCATCGGAGCAGGTAAACGCAGCGTTGCTATCAATAAGTGTCACCAGGGATTCCCGAATATCCCTCGCGTCTTCCACTACGGCCACCGTTATCACTTTTGTCATTGCCGGGCAAAGGTAATAGCTATTGCTGAGTGAATATAGAGATGGTTGTAGTATTAAAGTACTACAAAGAATATACAAGAAAGTAGCTATTTTTAATGAATTGGTTTAATTTGTAGTCGTCACAGACACCTCAGAATAGCATAGCCCAAAGGCTATAAACAATCGTTCATGATATTTTCAATTATGAAGCACTTTCTTTTTATTACGTTAATGCTGGGTTTTGCCGCTGGAGTTGTTAGCGCACAAAAGCAAGAGCCGTTGAAACCGCAGGTAACAGAGCAGGCCCGTATTGATACGATGCTCGTTGAGCTATCACAAAAGAAAGAGGATACAGATAAGGTAAACCTCCTGGATCGCATATCCGTAAGCTACAATCGTATTAACCCCGACGAAGGTATAAAATATGCGCAGTTGGAGTTGGAGCTTGCAACGAAACTGAAGTGGGAAAAGGGGCAGGTTTGGGCGAATGAGAGCCTGGCAAATAACTATCAATCTAAAAAGGACTTTGCCAAAGTGCTGGAATATTTACTCAATGCACTGAAAATTTACCAGGAGGCCGGAAACAAAAAAGGTATTGCCAGTGCCACCAACAACATAGGTAATGCATATTATGTCAATAGCGATTATCCCCAGGCGCTCGACTATTTTCAGAAAGCCCTGGCAGTTTATGAAGAAACCGGAAGCAAAAACGGTATCGCTGACGTAGTGCTCAATATCGGCAATGTACATTCCAAAAAAGGCGACCAATCCAGGGCATTGGAGTATTTCCTGAAAGCGCTTGCAAATTATGAACAGGCAGGAAATTCGAAAGGAATTGCCAGGGCTACCGGCAACCTTGGCGTTGTCTATGCCATGCTTGATGACTTTCCGAAAGCGATGGAATATGACCTTAAAGTACTGAAAATATATGAGGAATCAGGAAATAAAAACGGGGTATCAAGTATAGCTTCAAATCTTGGTAGCATTTACCGGATGCAAGGCGATTACCCCAGGGCATTGGAATATTACCGGGAAGCTGAGAAAATGGCTTTGGAGACAGGCAACAAGTATGCGCTAGGAAATGTTACAGGTAATATAGCCACAGCTTATGCCGACAAGGGCGACTACAGTAAAGCCCTGGAATATGACCTCAAAGCACTTGCAATACATGAAGAAACCGGCAACAAACACGAGGTCGCAAATGTCTTGGGAAACATAGGCGTCGTCTATCGCCAGCAGAGCAATTACTCCCAGGGACTGGAATATTATTTTAAAGCATTGAAAATAAATGAAGAGATCGGGAATAAAGAAGGTATCGCTATCAATACTGGTAACATCGGTAACATTTATGCTAAGCAGGGCGATTACCCGCATTCGCAGGAGTACTATGTGAAAGCGTTGAAGATTGCAAACGATATAGGAGACAAAGAGCAGGCTGCAATTTATATTGACGATTTAGGCACGGACTATAAGGATCAGGGTAGCTTTTCAACGGCGCTGGAATATTATTTTAAGGCGCTAAAAATATCTGAAGAAATAGGCAGCAAAAAAGAAACCGCAAATGCTACTGGAAATATCGGTGAGTGCTATACGGGTCTTAGGAATTACGTCAAAGCTATAGAGTATGAGCGAAAGGCGCTAAAAATGGCGAAACTAATTGGGGATAAACATAATGAGGCTTGGCAACTTGCATACCTGGGACATGCTTATTTGTCGCTCGTTACAGACACTGCACTGAGGCAGGGCAAAGTTATTGTTAATGATGCGCTATTGAATAAAAAATATCGCCCCGACAGTTTGCTGCCTGCAACTACAGGAGCATGCCTTTCTAAAGCCATTGAATACCTGGAT
>Ga0206969_1260_pt1 | contig 11523 bp, 7 predicted proteins | sample Alteio_BWOrgHeat_87_FD_153256 | JGI IMG/M metagenome (GOLD analysis project Ga0206969, IMG submission 153256) | Enriched cells from forest soil in Barre Woods Harvard Forest LTER site, Petersham, Massachusetts, United States -... | ecosystem: Environmental > Terrestrial > Soil > Temperate forest > O... | reverse complement strand
GAACGAATAAAGAATGGTAGGCTGTATATTCTTTTGAGTAAACACTGTTCTGCCGTCCATATCTGTTAGGGTTACCACTAAGTTGTTTGTGGCTATAGGTTGGATGAACAGGTTGAGGTTGTTGCTGGTGGGGTTAGGATATACTTCCACCGAGAAATCACTTTGCTTTACTTCGGCGACGCCGGCGGTACTATATACGGTGGTGCCGCCCGGCGGCGTTACATGCCCCCCGGTGGGGCCATAATCGGCGGTTGCAGTAACACCGTAATAAGTAAGACCTAACGTGTAGGGGTACTGAGGATTGGTAGCAGCATCAATAGTCACAAAGTAGGCATAGGTACCGGACGGATATTCGGGGGTACGGCACCAGCGGCCATTATGCACATCCAGGTCGCCGGAGCCGGCAATAAATACATAGTCTTCCTGGTAGCTGCCCAGCGGGTAGGTTGCGCTTACATCTGGGCCCTGATCGGCCACGGAAAGGGGGGTGCCATCGGGCAAAGAATCGCGGTGTACCATATAACTTCTTAGCTGGAAGCTCGTCTTCATGCGGGTGATACCACCGGTGCCGTTCGTATCGGCATACGCATAAGCCCCATAAATGGGATAGCCATCAAATGCATAGCCAATGATGGGCGAGTGGTGCGTATTGTCTGTAATGCTGTACAGGCATTTAGGGCTTACATGATGGTGATACTGCCCATCGGGGGCGGGATGGCCCAGGCAGGCATCGAAACTGGAGCCTTCAAATATATAGGCATTCTGGTGCCAGTATCCCAGGTTCATATAGCTCATGGCGTCGAGTGCGTTGAATACAGATACGCCATTGCTCCACACACCTACCTGGCCCATGGGCACATTGGTGAGCGTACCGGTGTTGGGTACCGGGTGGCGTGGTATCTCATATACAAAATTCTTGTTTGCGGGTACGTTTGGGTCGCCTGGCCATGGGCCTATAGAATAACCGGGGATGCAGGATGCGCTGATGTAGGCATAAGTAGCATCGTACTGCACGAGTTGCACATTAGATGCTATGCCGCCATAACCAGTAGCCCCGGTAGTATTGCGTATCCATGAAGTGATCTCCGGGCCTGTCTGGGCCACGCCTGCATGTGCGAAAAAACCGCTGATAAATAAAAGCAATAATTTCTTAGTCATAAATGTGCGTTTTAGTTGGTGAGTAATGCGCTTACAATCATTAGACGCGGGCATTTTGTAAAACCTTCGATTAGGGACCAAAATATTTTCAGGGAGTGGGACGGGCTTTGCGTATAGATGTGCCACACCTTTTTCCGGTGTGGCACATCTGCTAAGGAACGTTGACGAAATAAAGTACACCATATTGCGAAGTTATTTTTCTTTTTTACGAGGCGTAAAATCTGCGAATAATGAATTATTTAAAGACTTTTACAACGAAGTAAAAATGGAAAAGAACAAGTAAGATGGTGTACTTTATTTTGTCATCGTTCCTAAGAGCGAAGAAACTGGGTGGAAAGCGGCGCAAGAGCTTAGCGTGAGTACATGATTTGTATAGATGTCCCACACCTTTTTCCGGTGTGGGACATCTGCTAAGAGCGAAGAAACAGTGTGGAAAGCGGCGCAAGAGCTTAGCGTGAATACATGATTTGTATAGATGTCCCACACCTTTTTCCGGTGTGGGACATCTTGTAGAGGGCGGCACAAGAGCTTAGCGTGAGTACATGTTTTGTATAGGTGTCCCACACCTTTTTCCGGTGTGGGACACCTAATGAGAGCGGATAAACAGAGCGGAGAGCGGACGGGAAAAAGAGCGGCGCGTCTTTTGAATCCGGCACTTTGTCTTTTTACCGCTACTAATTCATTAACGAAATGAGTTTTTGGTCGCGGTCGTAGATGTCCCTGGTAAACTGTATGTGCTTGCCGGTGGTGTCTTCAAAGGCAGTAAGGTATGCTATGTGTACCGGTATCTTAGTTTTTAGCAGCTCCCACTTTGTCTTGTGCGTTTCTATAATAGTATCTAATAGGCCTGCCGTGAAGTTGTGCTTTTTCTCTATCTCGGAGAGTATATATACAGCCATTTCCTGCGGCTGCTGAAGCCTTATACAGCCTGAGCTAAGGAAACGGTTGCGCTTGCCAAAGTCGCCCCGGTGCGGGGTGTCGTGCAGGTATATATCCCAGGGATTGGGCAGGTTGAATTTCACATAGCCCAGTGCATTATCATCGCCCGGGTCTTGCTTGTAGCTATATCTCTTGTAATTACTGGCATTGATGCCCGATGCCTTTACTATGTTCCCGTCCTTGTCGTAGGCTTTAAGCCCTTTTTTGGCCATGTACGTTTTCCCGCTTTTTTCCAGGCCAGGCAATACATCGTTTTTAAGGATGGTAGGCGGCACACCCCATGGTGGGTTGATGACCACATTGGCCATTGTGGCAAACAGCGATGGCGTTTGGCGTTCGGGCTTGCCCACTACTACGCGCATATGCATCACGTTTATGCCGTCCTTACGCAGGAATAGCTCCATAAGTGGCACATCGACCACGAGATAAAGGCTCCCGAACTGCTGCTGCATCCAGCGCACGCGCTCCATATTGGCGCTTATTTTCTGCAGGTAGGTATGCAGGGGTGTAGCCAGGTGGGCGAGCGTATTACTATCTATTTTCCCCGTAAGCTGCAATCCCGAAAAAGTCTGGTAAGCCAGTATCAATTGTTTTTCTTCGCTGATACTGTCATTTTGCACGCTTTCTACCCAAGGCAGCTCTGTGTGAATTATTTTATGAATATTGTCCAGCATATCGCCGTCGGCACGCTTGAACTGCGCCACCAAGGCTATGGCCTGGCTAAGCGCCGTATCGTTTGCCAGGTCTGTGAACCGCCTGTATTCTTCTCGGAGCAATAGATAGGTTGGCACTTTGCTGCGGAATTCATCGAGCGGGGTGTAAGTGCCTTTTGAGTTTACTAATAACTGCGGCGCATTCCAGGTGGTGTCGTTTACGTGGTACCAAAGCGAATCGACGGATTTAGGATTTATTCTGCCCAAAAGCAAGTCCCGTGACGCAGCAAGATAACTATGTGTTAGCGCGGTATCGAAGGCCACCCCGTCTTTTACGCTGTTCACCTTAGTAGTGTCCAGCTTTTCTTTTAGTTTTCTGAGCGTAGAGAGATTGTAACGCTCCGGGTCTATGCCATCCCACTGCACGTCTTCCAGTTCGGCTACGAGTTTGGCGGCGGCCTCAGTAGGCACGTAGTTTTCCTTTACCCATATAGGTTGGTATTCATCGCTCTGGTAGGTATAACGCACATTGTCGGCTATCGAGTTGAGCTTCTTTTTATTGGCAGTGTCTATCGGCTTTAAGACCTGTTGAACCTGCGCCATAAACGCTTCATCCGAAAAACCAGACGGGCTTGGTTTTGAATGGCGGCTTTTGCAGGAAAAGGCAATTAAAGAAAGTAATAGGAGACTTAATGACAGGGACTTTTTACCAGATTTAATTAGATACATAGATTATGGATAAGTAACAAAAATCATTCCAAGCTAACAATACTCACAAATATTAGCGGAACGATTTGCAGGTCATGCAAATATTTGGCACAAAGTTAGTTAACTTTGGATGTAGGGAAATTAACGTTTTATGACCGGGATAAATTTTATAATGAATGATAAGGGCGAAAAAACGGCTCTGCTAATTGATTTTGAGCGATTGAAGCAGGAGGGTAAAACCGAAAATGATGTGATGGAGTTTATGGAGGATCTTGAGGACATATTGGCGATCGAATTGTCAAAAAATGAGAATGATTACTCCAATTGGGAAGATGCTAAAGGCCGGTTACGGGCAAAAGGAATAATTGATTAATATGTATCGGGTCGTTATCAGCCGCGTAGCAGAAAAACAATTGGCATCCCTACCCAAAAATGTGGCAAATATCATTACATCTAAAATTGATTCTCTGGCAACAGACCCAAGACCAGTTGGCAGTAAAAAAATTAGAGGGCAGAGGCAAAGAATATAGGTTACGAAGCGGTGATTACAGGATAGTTTATAGAATTGAAGGGACGCGGCTTGTCGTTGAGGTAATTCGCATTGGCCACAGGCGCGAAGTCTATAAAAAGAAGTAGCAATATTGTTTTACATTGCCAATTCTGTCATTGGATCCCAGAACAAAGCGTCAAAGTCCACTACTTTATCGTCCTTTACTTTAATGCCTTCTTTTTGCAGTAGCTGTTCCATTTTTTCAGGAGGGGAAAAGTGATGCTTGCCGGTGAGCAGGCCATTGCGGTTCACTACACGGTGGGCGGGTACCTTTGGTTTTACCCCGAAGCTCTTATTCATGGCGTAGCCCACCACCCTTGCGCCCGATGCCGCGCCAATAGCTGCTGCCACAGCGCCATAGCTGGTGACCCGGCCTTTTGGCACACTGCGCACCACATCATAAATGGCATCGTAAATATTTTCTTTATTGCTATCGTTCTTTTCTTTTGGCATCTGTTTCGCGCTGTTGTAGTAAGTGTGTCCGCTTGGGTTCAGGTACTGCCTCGTACTTATAAGGGCAATTGAGGCAACCGCTACCACAGCAGTAACCCTGCTCTGCGAGGTACGACGCCGTGAACACCAGCAGGCCGTTTGGCAAAATATAATAATCCTTACCTTCTTTCAATCTTCGCCGGTTAAATCTTCATTATCTGTATCCTCCCGGAAACGCTCCGGGATGGTAATGGGCGTTTCAGGCAGGGAGAAAGACACATAGTATATCGTGCGGCCTTCGGCCAGGTGCCTTTTTTCGTAAAACGTCTGTATCGCCAACGCGCCGGTAGCCAGCCCCTGCCCGTATATATCTGCTATGTTCTGGTGCATTATGCAGCCTTGCTCCGCAATGGTCTCCAGGGTAAAGTCGTATAGCTCTTTCGAGTCGGTTTTCAGGTTTATGGTGGCGCCGGGCTTTAGTATCTGCTGGTACAGGTGCAGGAAGCGCGGATGGGTGAGCCTGTTCTTCGCCTTTTTCAAAAAGGGATCGGGGAATATGATCCATATTTCCCCTACCTCGTTTGCGGCAAAGTAATTGGTTATCTGGCCTATGTGTATGCGCAGGAAGCCCACATTGGCCAGCCCTTCTTCCAGCGCGGCTTTGGCGCCCGTGTATATTCGGTTGCCCTTTATATCCACGCCTATATAGTTGCCGTCTTTATTTTCGCGGCCCAGGTTCACGCTATACTCGCCCTTGCCACAAGCCAGCTCCAGGGTAATGCGGTTGTCGTTTTTGAAGAAGGTATGCCAGTTGCCGGGCATATTTTCGGGGTATTGCAGCACGTTGGCATAGGTATCAATAGCCTGGAAACGGATCAGTTTTTTATGTCCCATAAAGAGGCAAAGATAATTGATGTGTGACGTTGGCGAAATAAATACCACAATATGACGAAGTTGTTTTTCTTTTATTAACTGCCATAGCTTTAGCGAAGGCATGCTATGCGAGGAGCAAAATCCGCGAATAGTGAGCTATTTATCCCGATGGCTATCGGGATTGGGACGAAGCAGAAATGGAAAAGAACAAGTCAGATGGTGGTATTTATTTCGCTATCGTCACTATGGGACGGAGGCGCTAAAAAAATGTGGGTAAACGGTAGCCTGTAATCGGATGGGAGTGGAAATGTTCCGAACTCCAGCTTTGACAACTTTTCAAAAGTTGTCAAGCTATACTTTGCTCGATATAGTTTTGTGGACTTATTTAAAACGGCGCGGGAAAACCACACGGGCAGCCCTACAGGGCAATGTCATTAAGTTAAGAAAAGAATCGCGTTGGGCGATGCTGAAGGCATCTAACGTTTATAGAAAACCGGATACAAAATAAGTGACGATGCCGAAGGTATCGAACTACGTTTACTGGGATGATCTCTTAACTTAAGACATTGCCTACAGGGGCGATATCTATTAGCGATGGGCATCGCCCATCGAACTTGCATAGGGGAGAACCCTAACTAAACCCCACTCCATCATCATTGATAATAACTCCACCCTTCGTACTGTCCTTCACAGACAGCAGCGCCAGTTCCGGCTCACTCCATACTTTTTTTGCAGCGGGGAGGCCGGGTTGTTCCAAAACATTGTTGGTGTGTTTCATGTGGTTGTGGATTATTGATATTCAATAGCTTATTTCAATAATTGAATACTTTTTATGAAATCTCAAGCTTGCTTGCATTTCATTAACTAACTGCAATGGGGTTTTAGCAAAATTAAGGAACGTTGACGAAATAAAGTACACCATATTGCGAAGTTATTTTTCTTTTTTACGAGGCGTAAAATCTGCGAATAATGAATTATTTATCCCGATAGCTATCGGGATTGCAACGAAGTAAAAATGGAAAAGAACGAGTAAGATGGTGTACTTTATTTTGTCATCGTTCCTAAGGGAGTTTTTTCATAAAAATGGTATTGCATAAACAAATGGGCGCTTTTCAAGTCATCGCGTTTATTATATCACAATAAAATCCCGGTAGGGCTTAAATGTGAATAGCCATCGGTGAAACCCATGGGCGAAACGCCACGAGGTGTGCCACACCTTTTCCGGTGTGCCACACCTATACATCGAACGCCATCGCATTGAAAAAAATAAATCTGTACTTTATTATTGTTTATGGATAAAAAGAATTTAATTTTATCTTTGTTCTCTTTTCCCCTTCGGGGAGGAAAGGGGTATTATTTTTATTATTTGAACAAACTATTTTTTGGTATTAGCCGTCTTTAATTAATAATTAGTGACGTTGACTAAATAAATACGACTATATGACGAAGTTATTTTTCATTTATTAAATGCCATAGCTTTAGCGAAGGCATGTTATGCAAGGCACAAAATCCGCGAATAGTGAGCTATTTATCCCGATGGCTATCGGGATTGGGACGAAGCAGAAATGGAAAAGAACAAGTCAGATCGTGGTATTTATTTAGTCAACGTCACTAAGTACACAATTTTTCAGTTTTACGATATTTTGCCATTTTTATGAGAAAACTTTTACCTGCTTCATTACGCGGCCTGCTCATATCAGGTCTTTTGTTGTTACTGGGATTTAGCTCCTATGCATCGCATATTGTGGGCGCACAGTTGACGTATAAATGGGTGTCCTGCAATACATATACTGTGGAAGTTGATCTGTATGGTGATTGCGGTTCAGCTAGCGTTGGCTCTTTTAATACATTACCCATTTCCCATCCGCAGGTCTGCGTTTACGATGGAGGTACTTTGATGGCTGGTTTAACACTTAACCTAAATATTACTCCGAGTCCCAGTTGTGGTGTTGAGGTGACGCCTGTTTGCCCGGACTCTCTAGCTTATACCCAATGTACGAATACGGCCTATTCTCTGCCGGGCATAAAAAAGTTTGTGTACGTTGGTACCTGCACACTACCTCATGCTTCATCTCATTGGCGATTTATATATACGGGTTATAATGGAGGGATGGGCGCATCCCCAGCTCCCTGCACGGGTACTTTTGGCGCCCCGGCTATGTCTGGCCGGGCATGTGCTATAACTAATATAAGCACTGGTGCTAGTTGTGGTACTACTGAGATACAATTGATAGATACGCTGAATAACAGCCCAACCAATACCAGGGGCAATAACTCCAGCCCCATACTTACGGTAGAGCCGGTGCCTTACTTTTGCGCCTTTTATGAAAACTGTTATAATCCGGGGGCGGTTGACCTCTACGATGTAGGCCCTGGCGAACCATCTGGTGACAGCCTTTTATTCAGGCTTATACCTTCTACGGATGGCACTGCCACTTGCGGCAGTATAGGAGGCCCGTCTGTTTATGTAGGTACTTATTGTGGTGCTACCGCTGCAAGTGGCTCACATCCTTTATCTGTTGAGGACTGTACCCCGGCGAGCTTTTCATTCGATTCCAGCACAGGGCAGCTTTGTTTTAAGCCGCTCACGCAGCGCTCTGTGGTGGTCTATAACATAGAAGAATACCGCAATGATACCGAAGGCACTATCAGTACTATTGCAGATGTGTTGGGCACAGCGGGTTTCACCGGCGACCTGGGCGCGGCGGCTATTGCGCACATAAATGGCCCAAGCGGCATCTGCACCGATACTTTGGGCAATATCTATTTTTCAGATTATACCAACAACCGTGTGCGTGTGATAAGCCCATTGGGGATCATAAGCACTTATGCAGGCAATGGAACGCCTGGCTATGCCGGGGACGCGGGCGCAGCAATATCGGCAGAACTAAATGGCCCTAAAGGGCTGGCGGTGAGCCAGACGAACGGCAACCTGTATATTGCTGACTTCAATAACAATGCCATACGCATGGTTACCCCGACGGGCACCATATCCACCATCACCAATGTTGGCGCCTTACCAGGGTTTGGTGGCGATGGCGGCCCGGCGGCCGTCGCGCAGCTCACCCACCCTAATTCTGTGTGCTTAGATACAGCGGGCAACATTTACATAACCGATGCCGGCAATGCCCGGGTACGCGAAATAGACCATATCTCTGGCAACATCAACACTATTGCGGGTAACGGTACATCTGGTTATACAGGTGACGGCACGCCCGCTACCGCATGGGAAGTGAACAACCCCTATGGCTTGTGTGCCGACAGGGCCGGTAATATATATGTTGCCGATGAATTGAATAACCGGGTACGTAAGATCACACCAGGCGGTGCATCTATCAGCACTATTGCAGGTACCGCCGCGGCTTCTTATACAGGTGATAATTGTGCTGCTGCCGGAGCCACTTTCAAGAACCCGACCGATGTGGTCGTTGACACTTTCGGCAACATCTTTATAAGCGATATGGGTAATGCAGCTATCCGCGAAATATATGCTTCTTCCGGTATTATAGAAACGGTTGTTGGCACAGGAACAGCAGGCTTCAGCGGCGACGGCAGCTACCCCAACCTTGCTGCAATCAACTCGGTACAATTCTTCAACCTGGACCCGGCAGGCAATATGTATATCTCTGACTACGGCAATAACCGTGTGCGGACGGTGGCTGCCAAGACGGAGCTAAATCATGTACTGGTAGGGTCCATGCAGCGCGAAATGACCTTTTATGTAAAGCTCTGCGACTATACCGAGCCAAGTGGGGAAATAGATACTTTTTCCGGTTCGGCGAGCCGTTATTCCCCGATGGATAGCACTCACGTAATCGCCTGCCAGTATTCGGGTAACTTCAACCTGGATGTGAACCCCAAAGAAACCGACACATCCCTGCATATTACCATTACCGCTTCGGGCCTCACTTCCGGCTTTACTTTTGCAGTGGACAGCGATAACACCAACCACCCGCATGGTACCGTGACGGGGAATACGAGCATCATCACCCCAGGCAATTATACTTTTTATCTTACCTATACCGATAACCACTGCCCGCTTGTGGGCACAAAAACGGTGGCATTCAGTGTGACGATACTGCCAGTGCCATCTATCAGCGATATTGTAGTGACACCTGCTACATGTGACTCCCCGGCAGTGATAAAATTACAGCCTGGAGGGACGGGTAAGCCCTGGACGATAAAGATCTCAGGAGGACGTTATTCTCCTTTGGATACGTTCCGCATTTATTCCCTGGATACGGTAGCAATTTCCGATACTTTTAGCCCGCCCCAACAACTCGTAGGGGATACAGCCCACATGACTATATTTACCTCAATAAGTAACCAATGCCATGTGGACGCGCTTATGTACAACCCGGTGCCTAATTTTAAAGACACTGCTATCGCCACAAACCCAACGTATTGCGGTGGTAATACCGGTAGTATATTAATAGAATATCTGGCTCCTTTCAGCCCGGATATATTAACGTACCGAAGTGGGGGAGTTGACCAGCCGCCGGTATCCTTTATTGCGTCTGCTGCGGGTACCTATACCCTGAACTTCCTGCGTGGCGGGATATATGACAGCATTGTAGTACACCAGAATAATTGCTTTACCCCGGCCTCTAAAGATACCTTGGTTGATCCGCCATTCAAATACCGTACAGTTACTTCCTCAAACCCCACCAAGTGCGGTTTCTGCGATGGTGTGGATACGCTTTGGGGCCTGCATCCAGGCCAGGTGGATACCATTGAATATACCAAAACAACGGTAGCAACGCCGCCGGTAACCACAACGTTTACCACCAGCCACCTTATAGCTTCCGATAGTATGGTAGTGTTTACCGGCTTATGCCAGGCCGATTATACCAACATTGTGGTACATACAGCAGGTGTTTGCGCCGATAGCATTTTCGGGCCGTTCAGCCTCCGCTACCCGCTGCTCACCATTGGTTTTGATACGGCTACGCTATACGGCTGTAAGGGTGATACTATCGTATTCACAAACCATTCAGGGCCTGCGGCCGATCTTACTTATCACTGGTTGTTCAGCGACGGCGAGTCTTCCACCGATGTAAACCCACGGCACGTGTTTACAGACATCAGCGACGACTCTGTAAGGGCTACGCTGGTTATCACCAACTCTGTGTGCGTGGATAGTATGTCGGTGATGCAGCGCCTCGATAACTTTGTTCATGCCAACTTCTCTTTTACGCCAAATCCGTTTGTGTGCCAGGATAGTTTGGTAACGTTCACCAACCTTTCCACCGGCACCGACCCTAAGTACACCTGGTACTTTGGAGATGGCGTTGTGGATAAAGTTGATGTGAATCCTACCCACACCTTCCTCAACACCGGCACGCAGCATACTATCACGTTAGTTGCGCACGATTTTGTGCCGTGCTACGATACCATGACCAAAACCATAGACATTGACTCTATAAGCAGTGTGCTGCTCCTGGCAACCGACAGTGTATTGTGCAGCGGCCAGGGCATTACGTTCAGCGGCGATTATTCGCGTATAGGTAATACAGGCATCACCTGGTCATTTGGCGATGGTGGCAATGTAGTGAATGTGGAACCGGTTATCCACTCCTACGAAAATGCAGGTGTCTATACCATCACGGTTTCTATCCAGTACCGGTCGTGCCCTGTGGCATCGGCTTCGCGGCAGGTGCAGGTGTTTGGTTACCCGAACATCTACCTCGGCCCCGATACTGCTATGTGCCCCGGTGGCGCGCCGCTAATGCTGCTTGACGGCCGTAATAATGGTAACCCGCTGGCAAGATGGAAGTGGAGTACAGGAGATTCCACAGCAGGGATCACCGTTACCAAGCCGGGCACTTATTCTGTAGGTGTAACCACAGATGGTTGTGTGGCCTATGATACCGTGGTGGTGCTGAATGATTGCTACATGGAGTTACCGAATGTGTTCTCGCCTAATGGCGACGGTGTGAACGATTTCTTCTTCCCGCGCCAGATACTCACGCGAGGTGTCATCTCCTTCAAAATGGATATTTATAATCGTTGGGGTCAGTTGATCTATGAAACAACCAATACCGATGGCAGGGGATGGGATGGTAATTTTAATGACCAGAAGCAACCGGAAGGCGTTTATGTGTATCTGATAGATGCCACCTTTAAAGATGGCACGATAGAACACCACCAGGGAAATGTTACTTTGTTGAGATAAAATAGCAAGCTTATGTAAAATGAAAAATAAAGCCG
>Ga0206969_1259_pt1 | contig 11544 bp, 9 predicted proteins | sample Alteio_BWOrgHeat_87_FD_153256 | JGI IMG/M metagenome (GOLD analysis project Ga0206969, IMG submission 153256) | Enriched cells from forest soil in Barre Woods Harvard Forest LTER site, Petersham, Massachusetts, United States -... | ecosystem: Environmental > Terrestrial > Soil > Temperate forest > O... | reverse complement strand
GGTAGAGCAACTACCGTTGACGGTTACTGCAATATTCCTTATCATTGTTACCCCATTATGAAGCTGATCGTAATTACCCCGGAGGTAGATGTAAAAGATGAACTACAAGTAGTTAATAGCCTGCTTGATAATGGGTTGCAGCGGCTTCATGTGAGAAAGCCAGAATTTACAACCAACCTCTACAAGGAGTACATATGCCAAATAGCACCTGAATATCATTCCCGTTTAGTTATTCACGGTGGCTTTGAACTATGCAGGGAGCTTGAATTGGGCGGCATACACCTGAACAACGCCGCCAGGAACGATGCTGCGATTTTGGAGCAAGTACATGATATACCTGCCGGGGCAATCTCTACTTCTTTTCATTCATGGAAGGAAATAGAGGATAATAAATTTCCGTATAGTTATGTTTTCATAAGCCCGGTTTTCGACAGTATTTCTAAAAGCGGATATAAAGCGGGCATTGATTTGAATGGCGCAAATCAGTTGAAGGAACGGCTGGCGCGGCAAAACACTTACTGCCCGAAGCTTGTTGGCCTTGGTGGGGTAGGTGCTTTGGAGGAAGTTATAGCATTGCGGGATAATGGCTTTGACGGCGCTGCTTTGCTCGGCGGGGTATGGATGGCGAAGGACCCGGTAGGAAGTTTTCTGGAGATGTTGAAAGCCCTGTAGGGCAATCTTATTGATTTACAGAAATCCATGTAACCCCGGGTTCGATACCTCAGGCATCGTCCTCATTTTGTATTAGTTTTTCTATAAACGTTTGATGCCTTCTGCATCATTCGGGCGCGACTAATTACTCAACTTAGAAATATTGCCTGAAGCGCGGAAAAATTGCAAAATAAATTTGCGTAGTTAAATAACTACGCTTATATTTGTAGTCGAATAGCTACACAATGAATTTAAGACGAGACGTTTTCCAGGCCATTGCAGACCCTACGAGGAGGGCCATACTGCTGTTGGTAGCCACGCAATCTATGACCGCAGGCGCTATTGCGGCGAACTTTGACACTGCGCGGCCAACAGTTTCGAAACACCTGCAAATACTCACTGAGTGCGAACTGCTGAAACAGGAGCAAAATGGCAGAGAAATTTATTACCACCTGAATCCAAATAAAATGAAAGACATAGCAGACTTTATAGAACCGTTCCGCAAAATGTGGGATGACCGTTTCAATATTTTAGAAACTATAATGAAAAATTATAAAACCAAATAACATGGAACAAAAAACAAAAGTAAATGCCGAAGACGGCAAACAGGAATTGGCGATCAGCCGGGAATTTGATCTGCCAGTGGAATTGCTATTCCGGGCCTATGCAGAGCCGGAAATTGTGGAACAATGGATGGGTACAAAAGCCCTGAAAATGGAAAGTAAAAAGCACGGCAGCTACCAGCTTGAAACAGCTAATGCCGAGGGCAATGTGGTATTTATGGCCAGTGGCGTGATCCATGAGTTTATCCCGAACCGGAAAATAACGAGGACCTTTGAAATGGAAAATGCGCCCTTCGGTGTACAATTGGAGATATATGAATTTGAAGAAGTTACTGAAAGCACCAGCAAACTGAATATTCACGTAATTTATGAATCGGCTGCACTGAGAGATCAGGTGTTGAAACTGCCTTTTGCCTACGGTCTCAATATGGCGCATAACCGGCTACAAGATGTTGTGGGCAAATTAGAATAGAGAATGATGGAACGCAAAGATCAAATTATTGCCTGTGAAAAACGACTATTGGACGCGTTTGAACAGAAAGACCTCAGCGCTATTGATGAACTGATACACGATGATGCACTTTTTGTTTATCCGAACGGCCTCCCGGTAACTAAAGCAATGGTGATGGAAAATTACCGGAGCGGTAACTCAACATTTAGCACAATTATACCAAGCGACCAGGTCATTAACTTTTTCGGCGACACTGCTGTGGTTTCATTGAATTTAGAACTAAAAGGCAACTACTACGAACAGTTGGTGAGTGCTGCTTTCCGGTACATAAGAGTTTGGAAACTATTTGACGGATCATGGAAAGTGATCGCAGTTAGTGGGGTTCCAATAATTGAATCACAGTCTTAAAAAAAAAAAATAACGACATCCTTTAAAAAAAAATGAGATACTTATGGAAAAGAGAAACAAAATAATTTATTGGATCGCCACGGCACTCTTTACTGTTGGTATGACAGCAAGTGGCATACAGCAGATAGTGCAAACAAAAGAAATGACGGATATGATTGCTCATTTGGGCTACCCGGCCTATTTTATGCGAATAGTTGGTGTTTGGAAAATTCTTGGCGTAGTTGCTGTATTGATCCCGGGCTTTAAGCTGCTCAAAGAATGGGCTTATGCTGGTTTCTTTTTTGTGATGACCGGGGCCTTGGTTTCCCATTTGGCAATTGGCGATTATGGCGTGAAAGAAATTCTTGGGCCATCAATGCAAACGATTTTTATACTTTTATCGTGGTATTTCCGGCCAGTGGGTAGGAAGGTCGGTTCAACTAACTAAGTTGAGAATGAAAAAGGCATTAATTTCAAAGCAAAAGGAAGCACTCATCGGCACTTTAAAGGTCCGTTTTGGGAAAAACACACAGCGCCATGAGGGTCTAAAATGGGGCGATGTGCAAACTAAGCTGGAAGCTGATGCCGGGAAGTTGTGGTCGCTAAATGAAATGGAGCGGACAGGTGGCGAGCCAGACGTTGTAGGGTATAATAAAAAGACGAGCGAATTTATCTTTTATGATTGTTCGGCGGAAAGTCCGAAAGGCCGCAGAAATGTTTGCTACGACGGGGAGGCGCTGGAGGCAAGGAAACAACATAAGCCGGAAAATAGCGCTGTGGGCATGGCCTCGGCGATGGGCATCGAACTGTTGACGGAGGAACAATACAGGGAGTTACAAACACTCGGAAGTTTCGATGCAAAGACATCGAGCTGGATAATAACGCCGGTTGAGATAAGGAAACTGGGCGGCGCGATCTTTGCCGATTTAAGGTATGGCACCGTATTCGTGTATCACAACGGGGCACAGTCTTACTATGGGAGCAGGGGATTCCGGGGCTCGCTGCGGGTTTGAATTTTGAACAAAAACAATATGCTATGACAAAGAGCGAAACGAATCCCAAAGTTGATTTTTATTTTACAAAAGCCAAGCAATGGAAGGAAGAGTATGAGCAGTTGAGGGAAATAGTTCTTGGTTGCGGACTCACAGAAGTGTTGAAGTGGGGCTGCCCATGCTATACACGAGAGGAAAAGAACGTAGTGTTGATACATGGCTTTAAGGAATACTGTGCGCTGTTGTTCATGAAGGGTGCATTGCTAAAAGACACCAAGGGCATCCTGATCCAGCAGACGGAGCAGGTGCAGTCGGCACGGCAGATCAGGTTCACCAGCTTGCCGCAAATAGTGAAGATGAAGGCCACGCTGAAGACCTACATCCTGGAAGCCATTGAGGTGGAAAAAGCAGGGCTGAAAGTAGATGTAAAAGCAGCCAGTAAGGCGCTGGTTTATCCCGAAGAATTTCAAAAGAAGATAGATAAAGACGCCAACTTGAAATTGGCGTTTGAAGCACTAACGCCCGGCAGGCAACGGGGCTACAACCTTTATTTCTCGGCAGCTAAACAATCAAAGACACGCGAGGAAAGGGTGGAAAAATACATACCCAAGATATTGGATGGAAAGGGGCTGGAAGATGAGTAGAATAGGTCTGTTACTATTTACTTCTTATCCGTTCGGCGTGGCACTCATTGAAATCATGCTTACTGTCTATGAATGCCCATCCTAAACGGTCTCTTTTGTACACTTTGTAGCACCCGCCGCGGTTATGAATTGAATTGTACTCCTCATATACTACACAAACCGTATTTTCTTGCAAAAACAATGGCGCAGATAACATAGTGTATCCCATAACGCTATCGACAGCCGATGGTTCACTGGCAAGTAGCCCGGTAACTTTCGATAGCTTATTTCGCCATGCTTTGTTGTGTTTTCTGACCAGCGTTCTAAACAGGTAGCCCATGTCTTCGGCGGACAGCCGAATGGTGTCGGCAAGATCTCTGCCATGTATCCAGTACGGGATCTGATAGCATACCCAGGGCTTTTCGGTTTCAAGATTATAGGGTGCTTGTCCGAATATCATCGTACTGTCAAAATCAGGTACAGGCCAGATGTATTTGTTGCTGGTATCGGGGATGAGTTGTTCCTGATCGAGGAACTTCAGGAAATCATTACAAATGGCAAAGTATTCTTGCGAAAGTTCCTGCGCAATAGCGTTGTCCGACAAACAGGAAAACAAACAAATCGTGGTTATTATCTTTTTCATCAAGGTGCCGTCAGCTTGGCAATAAAGTTAATGTAAATCTATATATCCCTCAGCCTGTGCCATTGTGGGTCAATCTGGCGGCACGGCATGTTGATTATTTTATACAACTTGTAGCACATTTAGTATTTCATACCCTGCTGTGCCCCATTGGGGCTGACCTATTCGCGATTGATGTTAGCCCCGATGGGGCACATGCGTATTTTATGGCATCTATGCTACAAAGAGTAAGCCCCGATGGGGCAATCCACATTACCAATACATACTGGTAGGTAGTATAGGCCAAAAAAAGTTGTCCCACACCTTTTTCGGGTGTGGGACAACCATGAGTGTGGGACAACTGTCCATTAATTCTGTACGGCTATTTTATCGTTGTAGCTGATGTTGCCATATTTAATGGCTATCAGGTACATGCCATTTTGCAGCCCGGAAACATCTATTTTAGATGAGCCCGAGGCGGTATTAATGTCCATGTTTGCATTATATACAACGCGGCCGGTGATGTCCGTAATCGTTATGTTTGCGCTGCCTGTTGGCTGGTTTGTCCATTGGATATTTAGGGTGCCAACTACGGGATTAGGGAAAACGGTTATTCCGCCGCTGGAAGTCAGCACCGGGTTGCCAGAAGGAGTAACGATAGGTGTAATAGTGCCGCTGGTGGTGTGTTGCTTGAAATCGATGCCGGACACAGTCTCGTTATCCGGGCTTAATGTAACCGTTGCATAAGTAGTATAATACTTGTAAGCTTCTGGGTAGATAACATACGAACCATTGGCCAGACTGCCGAACGAGTAAGCGCCAGAAGCATCGGTATAGGTATAGGTGATGATATGACCTGCGGTATTTTTGAGGTAAATGAGCATACCAGGTGCAGCGGTTGAAGTGCCCTTGCCCGCGCCCGAATAAACATTGCCGCTTATGAAGCCAGGGCCCGAGGGTACGGTGCCATAGACCATAGTTATATCCATTACATCGGGGCTACCGGTATGCGAAATGGTAGCAGCGGAATCCCAGTGAGGGGTAGAAAGGCTATACGTAGGCATATAGCCGCTGGCGCCAGCGACCGAGCCAATGAGTGCAGCCTTGGCCATGTAACTGCCTGTGGGCTTGCCATCAAATTCATAGTAAGGGGTACCCCCTGCGATGCAGGTGGTCATGGAGTCCTGTGCGGTGATGGAGCTATCGGATGGGTTAAACTGTATGAGCCATACATTAAAAACATCTGATGAAGACCCGCCGGAATAGATAATACTGCCGGAAATTGTGTTGCCGCTCACCGTGACCGTGGCTGAACCAATGCAGCCGGTGGCATCGGTCCCGGTTACGGTATAAGTGGTGGTGCTGGCAGGTGTAAGTGTAGCCGATGAGCAAGTGGGGCAGGAGAGCCCTGTTGTTGGCGACCAAGAGTAGGACGTTGCGCCACTTGCGGTGAGCGTCATAAGACCACCGCAGGCAGATGATGAAGATGCTACAACCGAAGGAGAATCAACCGTCGGGAAAACGGAGCTTGATGCTGTATCTGGCGCAGCACACGCCAAGCTGCTTGTGATGAGAACAGTAACCGCATCGCCAGACGTGGGAACATAGCTATAGGTGGAAGATGAAGACCCTGAAACCGGTACGCCATCAACCATCCATAAGTAGGTTGGCGCTGGGCCTCCTCCTGTAGCCGTTGCTGTGAAGGTAACGGTAGTGCCAGCGCATATTCCCATGCCGGGGCTGGCAGAGATGCTTGCCGAAGGGGTAGTAACGGGTGTAATAGTTACCGTTGCGCTGCCCGTCATTACATTGGCACATGAAGTTGTGGCGTCTGTTGCTATTACTGTGTAAACACCCGCGCCTGTGATGGACCCAAAATCTATTGGTAACGCAGAAACACCGGATGCCGATATTCCCGTTGGTGCAGAGCCACTATACAATTGATAGTCTATACCTGTTATTGAGCCGCTGAGGCCGATGGAAACACCAGCACCGCCCGCGCAATAGCTGCCACCGCCGGTTACTGAAAACGTTGCCGGTAAGGCATTGACAGTGACTGTCGCGCTATCCGTCATGTTATTTGTGCAGCCGGTTGTTGCATCAACTCCAATTACAGTATAAGTGCCCGGGGCGCTCATTAAGCCGAAAGAAATGCTGCTTCCGGTGCCAGGTATCGGTGCTCCTACTGCAAGAAGCCCATTATATAACTGGTAATTTACCCCGGGATCTGAGGCTGCAAGGTCAACGCTAACGCCTGCGTCACCTGCACAATAGCTGCCGCCACCGGTTACAGAATAAGCTGTTGGTAAAGGACTGATGGTTATTATTGCAGAGCCCGTCATGTTATTCACGCACCCGGTTGTAGCGTTTGTTGCGACAACTGTATATGTACCGGATCCGCCAAAAAAAAGTGTGCCGCCTACCACCGTGGGCACTGAATCTAAAGAAATTGCCGCGCCTGTGCCGGCAACCGGTGACGCTATAGCAGTAGTACCACTATATACCTGATAATTTACGCCAGCATCGGAGCCACTAAGACCTACGACCGCCCCGGTTCCGCCGGAGCAGTAAGTACCAGTGCCCGTTACTGCATAGGGTGTGGGTAGGGGATCAACAACAATAACGGCGCTGCCAGACATGGTAGTGGTGCAACCATAGGTGATATCTGTTGCTGTAACTGTATAAGAGCCGCCTGCTGGAAACAAGCCAAAATTAATAGGTCCACCTGAACCCACTATTGCAGATCCAACAGCAGTTGCGCCGAGATAGACTTGATAAATTGAGGCGGTATTTGAGCCACTTAATCCTACTGAGCTCCCGACCCCGCCGATACAAAAGTCTCCGCCTCCGGTAACCGTATATATTGTCGATGGTGGAACCACGGTTATCGGATATGTTGCAGCACAGCCTGGTGCAAGGGAATATGTGATCGTCGCGGCGCCTGCGGATATGCCAGTTACAATTCCGGTAGCAGAGCTGATTGTTGCTACTAGTGGGCTGCCGCATGACCATGTACCGCCAATTGTATCATCGGTTTCAGTTACCGTAGAACCGGTACAAATTCCTGACGTACCTGCTATTGGTGCAGGCAATACATTGATACTAACAAAGGCCGTTGACGCGCATCCGTCAGGAAGCAGGTACTCAATAGTAATTTCTGCGGGAAAAGTAGAAGTTATCGGCGTTGACAATACTCCGGTTGTATGGCCAATAGTTCCCAAAGTGGGCGGCGTGCAATTCCAGGTACCCCCTGGAGTCGGGTCTGTTTCTGTAACGGATGTACCGTAGCAAACATCAGTTGGGCCGGCAATTGGTGCGGGAGTGGGGTTAATGGTAATTGCACTCGTTGCATAGCAGCCTGTGCCCAATGTGTAGGAGACAATTGCTACCCCCGAGCCAAAGCAAGTGAGTGCACCGGTGGCAGGGTCAATGGATCCCATAGCGGTTGGCGACGATATCCACACACCTCCAGCCGTTGGATCGGTTTCCGTAACTGTCGTGCCTGCACAAATAGTAGTCGGACCGGTGATAGGAGCCGGCATCGCATTAACGGTTACCGTTTTTATTGCAAAGCCACCGGCGAGGATCGAATAAGTAATAGTTGCCGCGCCGGTAGTAATGCCCGTAACAACACCCGATGAAGACCCTACTGCAAGTACAAAGCTGGTGGTGGACCACGTGCCACTTCCAACGGCGTCGGTCAGCGTTATGGAGGTGCCTACACATAGTGTAGAAGGCCCGGAGATAGGCCCGGGAGTTTGTGCAAAAGATGCCGTAATGGCTAACAAGGCGAGGATGGTAAGGTACAGGTGTTTCATATCAGATGTATTTTGCTTTGTAAAATAAGCTATATTTCAATAGCGTGTATCTATTTATGGTTTTTCCGCCGCACTAATCCCCTCAATAATAAAGGCGTATATATTGGGGACAATGTTAGAGATGGCTGCAAAATAATTTTCGTTTTGAATAAAGAACCCGTTAACTCCTAAAGCTTGGCAACCGGCTACGGTGGATACTTTACCATTTTGTGTTACCTGCCCTACGACGAGCGATGTTGGTCAGAAAATAAGACCAACATCGGCGCGCAAGACTGCAAAATATTCCTGGGGGAAAATAAAGAACCCCATCACCTAATATATTAGTGACGGGGCTCCTGTGCGATACAAGTTGTCCTACACCCGAAAAAGGTGTGGGACAACTGTCGTTTAGTTCTGCACTACTATTTTATTGTTGTAGCTGATGTCGCCAGACTTAATTGCTATCAGGTACATGCCATTCTGCAGGCCGGAAACATCTATTTTAGTTGAGCCGGATGCAGTGTTTAGGTCCATGTTTGCGTTATAAACCACTCGGCCGGTAATGTCAGTAATCGTTATGTTTGCGCTGCCGGTTGGCTGGTTTGTCCATTGTATGTTCAGTGAGCCAACCGCAGGATTAGGGAAAACAGTTATTGCTTCGTTTGCGGTAAGCACAGGGTTGCCGGATGGCGTGGTGATCGGCGTAATGGTGCCATAGCTGGTATGCTGTTTGAAATTTATGCCAGCCGCTGTTTCAGCAGATGCGCTCAGTGTTATGGTTTCTGAGGTAGTATAATACTTGTAAGCTTCCGGGTAGATAACATACGAACCATTGGCCAGACTGCCGAACGAGTAAGCGCCAGAAGCATCGGTATAGGTATAGGTGATGATATGGCCTGCTGTATTTTTGAGGTAAATGAGCATACCCGGTGCACCGGTAGAGGTGCCCCTGCCTGCGCCTGAATATACATAACCGCTGATAAAGCCAGGGCCCGAAGGAATGGTGCCATAGATCATATTGATGTGCATAGTATCCAGGCCGCCCGTGTGAGTAACGGTAGAAGCAGAATCCCAATGGGCCGAAGAAAGGCCATAAGTGGGTATATAACCGCTTGTGCCTGCTACGCTGCCCACGAGGGCTGCCTTAACCAGGTAACTGCCCGGTGCATAGCCATCAAATTCGTAGTACGGAGTTCCGGTCATCATGCAGGTGGTTGTAGAATCTTCTGCTGTAATGGAACTGTCTGACGGATTGTACTGTATCAGCCATACATTAAAAACATCAGTTGGGGAACCGCCGGAATAGGTAATGTGGCCGAATATGGCGTTAGTGGAGATGGCTGCACTTGGTGCGCCGGTCATATTGCTGGTGCAGGATGTGGTAGTGTTTGTAGCCACAATAGTGTATGTGCCAGGAGCCACTTGTACCCCGAAATCAAGAACCGAACTAGTACCTGGTAAAGTGGATACCATGGTGGACCCATCGTAGAGATCGTAAGAAATACCTGCGTCTGAGCCGCTGAGCAATATGTCAGAACCCATACCACAGGTGGAAGCGATGCCCATAACTGCATATACATTTGGCAAAGGATCTACAGCAACTGTAGCGCTTCCACTCATTGTTGCGGTACATCCAGTTGTAGCGTCTGTGGCAACAGCAGTATAAACGCCAGCAGAGGTTACCATGCCAAAATCAAGCGCTGCGCCTGCACCAGATACCGCTGAGCCATAAGGCACTCCGCTGAACATTAACTGGTAGCTGATACCAACTGACGAGCTGAGTAAGCTGATGTCAACTCCAGTACCACCCGAGCAATAGCTACCGCCGCCTGAAATATAATAAGTAGGAGGGGGTGGGCTAACGGTAAAGGTCATTGTAGAGACACAGCCTGTGCTGCCCATGTAGTCTATGGTTGCTGTTCCCGGAGCCAGTGCAGTTAATACGCCGAGGGCGCTCATCGTAGCCACACTTGAAGGTGTACAAGACCAGGTGACGCCCCCAGAACCAGTTAAGGTTACAGTGCCACCCACGCAGGTGGACGATGATCCGCTAATAGGTCCGGGCGTTGGAGCAACGGTGATCGCCATTGTCGCAGAGCAACCCGTAGGTAATACATAGGAAAGCGTAGCGCTTCCTACGGCAACGCCAGTAACGACGCCCCCGCTCATGGACACAGTAGCTATGGTAGGCGCGCTGATAGACCAGATGCCTCCAGGGGCCAGGTCAGTTTCTGTGCCGGTCGATCCCAGGCATATTGTGGAAGTGCCGGTTATTGCCGGAGGTGGAGGGTCGATTGAAATTGAGGTAGTTACAAAGCTGCCACCACCTATAGTATAAGTGATAGTAGCCGTGCCGGCAGAGTAGCCCCATACCATACCAGAAATAGAGTCAATAAAGGCAACCGCAGGCGCACTGCTGGACCAAATGCCGCCTGCAACGGCATCGGATAATGCAATAGTGCTACCGACGCACGTGGAGGCAGGCCCGGTTATAGGGGCAGGGGGCTGCGCGTTGGCAACACCATAAACGAATAATGCAATAAGTGTAAGGTAAAGGTGTCTCATAAATTGTGGTTTGTGGTTTTTTAGATAAAGTTAGTTATTTATTTAATTCGATTGATGAATATTGCGCTGTTACTTTATTAGACGTAGAAAAGTATTGGAATGTTAGGAAAGATACGATATATTTTTATGTTCAATGAAAATAGGGAGTTGTGGTCGTCGTACCGAAGAATACAATAAAAAAATAAATAGCGGAAAAAGGAAGTGGCGTACATTTATCGCATGAAGAGCATATTTATCTTCTTTTTGCTTTTATTTCCCTTACTCACGCAGGCACAGCAGCCATCGTTGGGTAACCAGGTGTTTTGCATAGACAGTTTTACAGCGCAGAAAGAAGGTGACGATACTTTACGCTTCCTGAGTGTTTTCCGGAAGTATGCCTGGGATGTGGAAATTGTGAGCGATAATGGAACTATTCGCCACTTCTGTACGGCAAGGGTTGATACCATAAAATCAAAAGGGATATCCCTGGCAAAGATGTCGGCCACGCTTAATGTCAGCCCTGGATTGGTAGCACATGAATTTGCGTTAAATTATTACCTGACCGGTTCGGTATCGGTGAAACTAAACGGGGAAGAGGTGCTGGCCACAGGCGCATTTGCAAAGTATAAAAATTCCAGATTCAAACATGCGGAACAAAATGACATCACAAATTTCACTATTAAGGATACTATTGAGAAAATGGAGGTCACCTACATCCCGCACCCAAGCATAGATGCTCTCTTTTTGAAGTTGGTCATATTCCCGATAACTGGTGGATACGATGATTACTATAAAGCAAATTTTGTCAATAGTACCATAGAGATTTTCGCAACCGGGCTCTATTACCTGGCCTTTGGCATTATCTTTTTCATTATGTTTTTCTTTTACCGGGAAAACCGCGAAAATCTACATTTCTC
>Ga0206969_1258_pt1 | contig 11612 bp, 3 predicted proteins | sample Alteio_BWOrgHeat_87_FD_153256 | JGI IMG/M metagenome (GOLD analysis project Ga0206969, IMG submission 153256) | Enriched cells from forest soil in Barre Woods Harvard Forest LTER site, Petersham, Massachusetts, United States -... | ecosystem: Environmental > Terrestrial > Soil > Temperate forest > O... | reverse complement strand
CGGGTGTTCACGAAACTATTGTGTTTCTTGACCTCAAAATGCCAATGTTGACGGGATGGGATGTATTGGAGAAAATCGCAGGCTTTCCGGGTGATGCAATCACGGGATTCAAGATATACATTCTTACCTCGTCAACCAATAGTAGGGATAAGGAAAGAGCGGAAGGCAATCCTCTTGTTACAGGATATATTGAAAAGCCTGTGACTGATATTGAATTGCGAGTTTTATTTCCAAACGCATAGCCTAACTTTCAGCTTTGTCGGATAGATGATTGGCAAACTAATTTTCAGGTTCCTTCGGATATTCCATGTCCGACGCAAATTTGGATATTGCTGCGATACGGTCATGGTTCAGCGTGTAATGCATTTCCTTACCCTTGCGTTCGGCTTTAACAACATTAGTATGACGCAGGATTGCCAAATGCTGTGAAGCAACAGACTGTTCCAAACGCAGCTTTACATACAGATCTGTGACATTGGTGTGATTACCTTCTTCAATCAGTTTGAGCATTTTTTGGCGAACCTTCTGATGATTGACGGCCCGTAAGGTATGCGCAGCATATTTTACGGCGGTATAATCCAGTTTGTAATTGGTCTCTTTTTCCGTAGATACTTGTTGGTTCGTTGACGCAGTTGGTTCGATCATTTTTAAATTTGGTTGTGAATTGCAATTATACGCAAAGGGTTTAATAGTTCAGTTATCCTATTTGTGTGTTTTTGACGTTTATTTTTCATGTTATCCAAAGCTATTTTTTTATCAGTTTGGCAATGTCTCGTTGCCCATCTTCGCATATCATTTCCAGAGTGTAGATACCCGGTATAATACTCTTCATCGAAATAGTATTGATACCTGATTTGAAAATTCCCTGTTTAACGCAATTCCCTACCACTGACAGTAAGCGATAGTTCGTATTTTCTGGCAGCCCAGTAATATTCAGTTCGTCATTTGTGGGGTTAGGAAAAATAACGGGAGCTATACTATGAGTGTTGGATTGAACGCGTTCGCTACTAACAGTAATTATTGCGGAGTGCGATGTCGTAAGTTCACCACACTCATTACCAACGGTTACTAAACACGTAATTGAATCCCCATCTGCAAAACTGCTACTGACATAATAACTTGAGGTTGCACCAGTGATGTATGTCCAATTAACCATCCATTGATATGCAGCGGTGGTTGCCGCACTTAGACCTATTACGGCTAAGGTGTCATTTTGACCCGCAGCTATATGTGTACCCGGCGTTGCCGAAATGCTAAAGGACGCTGGGAAAAGAGTATCAATTGAAATTGCAGAAGTGCCAGTCATACTATCACTACATGAAGTAATGGAATTTGTGCCTATCACTGTGTAATTACCCGGTGTAGTATGCAACCCAAAATCAATTGAGGAACCTGTGCCTGATATAGAACTACCAATTGCCGCTACTCCTTTGAACAGTTGATACACAATGCCAGAGTTTGAACCACTTAAATAAATATGTACTCCGGGGTCTCCAAGACAATGACTACCGCCGCCAGTCATTGAATAAGGTGTTGGTAATGGATTAACAATAATCTCAACACTATCAGCCATTTTATTTGAACATGACGTAGCTGTATTTATTGCTGCGACGGCATAAACTCCCGCTGCTGATTGTAAACCAAAATCAATTGAGGAACCTGTACCTGAAATAGAGCCACCAATTGCCGATACCCCGTTGAATAGCTGGTATGCAATACCCGAGTTAGAACTGCTTAAATAAACATGCACCCCAGAGGTGCCAAGACAATGACTACCACCGCCCGTAACGGAATATGGTGTTGGTAGTGCATTAACAACAATCGTAACACTGTCGGTCATTTTATTGGAGCATGATGTAGCCGCATTAGTGGCGGTAATGGAGTAAACGCCCGCTTCAGTACGCAAACCCCAATCAATCGCACAACCAGAACATCCAAACACCATTTCAATAAGCGAAGTATCCCTATACAATTGGTAGGTTACCCATGATTCGGAATTACTTAATCCTATATCCAGGCCGACACCTCCGATGCAATACTCGCCGCCGCCAGTCATTAAATATGGGACTGGTAACGGGTTAACTGTAAAAATCCCGGTAGCTATGCAGCCCGTAAGTAATGTATAATAAATTGTCGCTGTGCCGACTGACAGGGATGCCACCACGCCAGTAGTTGCATCAATAGTTGCGATAGAAGGGGAACCACTAATCCATGTGCCGGCACCCGCATCACTTAATACTGTTGTCGAGCCTTCACACCCTGTAAGTGTTCCGCTGATTGGTGAGGGAAAAGAATCAATAGTAAAAGAAGTTGAAACGAAGCAACCAGTAGGCATTGTGTAAGTAATATTTACGGTGCCACTTGCCATACCCGTTACAGTGCCTAAGGTAGAATCACAATTGGCTATTGCTGCATCACTGCTACTCCACACACCGCCATCAGAGGTATCGGTAAGCAACTCAGCCGCTCCGGGACAAGCATGTGTAACACCGCTTATTTCAGTTGGCAATGGGTTAACTGTAAATGCTACTGTGGTCTTGCATCCTGTGGGTAAGGTGTAAGTGATATTCGCTATGCCGGAAGAAATACCCGTAACACTTGTTGTGCTGGCACCCATAATGGCAATGGACGAATCACTGCTATTCCAAATACCGACAGTGTCGGTCAGTAGTGATGTTGAACCAACACAAATTGTGGAAATGCTTGCAGTCAGTGGCAAGGCATTAACAGTTAGTAAAGCAGTGGCTGCACAGCCTGTAGGTAAAGAATAGGTTATAGCAGTAATACCGGAAGATATTCCGGTTATAAGCCCGGAGGATAGGCCAATTGATGCTATTGCAATATCGCCACTACTCCAAAAACCACCGAGTGAATCGTTGACAACCGAAGTTGTATCTCCAGCACAAACACTTATAATGCCCGTTATTTCTGACGGCATTGGGTTGACTGTTATCGTGCCTACTATGCCAATACATCCTGTGGGCGAAAGATAGAGAATTGTATCTATGCCCGAGGTCTCACCAACCAGTATCCCGCTGTAAGGGTCAATAATAGCAATTGGATAGTCGTAACTATACCAAATTCCTCCGGTGTCAGTTTCAGTAAGAATGGTAGATGAACCGATGCAGATTTCTGTTTCGCCAGTGATTGCCGTTGGCAGTGGATTAACAGTAACAACACATGTTGCAATGTATGACGAAACAGCATAGGTTATTGTGTCAATACCTGATAAAGCGCCAGTTACAATGCCAGTCACAGAATCGACAATTGCAACTGATGAATTACTACTTGTCCAGATTCCACCAGCAGTAGCATTGCTCAAATGTATCGTGGAACCTTCGCATATTGTTCCTACGCCGTCTATGGGCTGTAATGGACCATCCACCCGTCGAATGCGGAAGTGCCCTATATCCGATATATATAGTGAGCCAGCGAAATACGTTGCCGATGTCGGATTGTACAAGTTGGCTGCCGTAGCCGACCCTCCATCTCCAAGACCGCTTATCCCACCCCCTGCTACCGTTGTTATGATACCGGCAGTATCTACCTTTCGTATCCTATTATTATTATAATCAGTGATATAAATATTGCCAGAGTTGTCAAATGTAACATCGCTTGGATTCTTTAATTGAGCAGCGGTAGCCGCTCCTCCATCCCCGCTAAACCCAGATGTTGCATTACCTGCAACTCTGGTAATTATTCCCGACGAGCTAACTTTCCTAACAATGAAATTCTCATCATCAGCAAAATAAATATTGCCAAATCCATCAACACCAATTCCGGTTGGCACAATCGTGGCGGCTGTAACAGGCCCTCCATCTCCACTCCATCCCTCTATGCCATTTCCCGCTACAGTGGATATAATTCCCAAAGTATTGATCTTTCTTATTCGCCAATTATCATGGTCCGCCAAATAAATATTACCTGCCGTATCTACTGCCAGGCCCGTTACATAAGAGACTTTTGCAGCAGTAGCAGGCCCTCCATCTCCACTAAATCCGTTAACGCCTGTTCCGGCGATTGTTGTGATTACACCTGAAGTATCGATTTTACGTATCCGATGATTAAAATCATAATCAGCAACATAGACATTTCCGATTTTGTCCGTTGTGACATAGACCGGATCTAACTGTGACAATGTTGCCGGGCCGCCATCTCCACTTGTTGTTGGAATCCCATTTCCTGCAATAGTACTAATGACACCGGTCACACTCACTTTCCGCACTCGATAATTACCTAAATCGGAAATATACATATTGCCAGCTACATCAAAAGCTACGTTATTGGCATTGTTTATTTCTGCGGATATAGCCGGCCCACCATCACCACCATTACCATGTATTCCATTTCCTACGACAGTGGTAATGAATTGCGCTTTAGTGAAAAATGGATATAAAAGAAGTATTAGTAATAACTTTTTCATAGGGCATATTTTGTGGAATAAATATACAAATAATTTAAAACTATTTAGAAGTGGGTTTTAGCCTATTCTTTTACAATTTTCAGTACCACCCGCACACCTGTTTTTTCGTCCGTGATTTGCCCCATATATAGGCTGCCGGGCTGATCATTGATGTTGATTTGCTCTTTATCAGAGGTAATAGAAGTTTCGTAAACCTTTCTGCCAATTACATCGTAGATTATAAGCTGTAACCCTTTTGCGTGTTCAATTGAAAAATTGCCGGTTGTGGGGTTTGGAAATATCTGCACATTGCCCAATAACGTTTGCATATTCTCAACACCTGCCGGAGCCACCCACACGGTCACGGTATCCGTCCTTCCGGCATCGCAGATGTCCAGATCCAACACATAAGTAGTCGTAGTATCAGGGTGTACTTTCAGGCTGCCTGTGTGACCTATGGGCGTACCGTTGCCGAGTATATACCAGATTAGTGGCAATCCTTCTTCATTGGAGCCTATTGTTACACTATCACTGCCCGGAGACACATACGCATCCGGCCCAGCAATCGGCTTGGTGCCGGTTTCCACCACGCTTACATCGTCCAATAAATACAACGAAAAATTGCTCCCCCCCATTGAGGGAGTAGCCCTAACTGTATCAGTGTGCGTTATGTCGAAAAAATTGCCGATGGTTATAAAGGTTTCATTACCAGCGGCGGTAAAGAAGCCCTGCACTTTCACCCAATTTACGGTGTCGTTGATAATGGTGGATTCTAATATTTGGGGAGTATAAGCAGTTTGAGGTAATCCGCAATGTGCGCTGTCCTGCGGTGCATCTATACTGCCATCATCCAAATATGCGCCTATGTGATTGATTGCATATTGAGAGAACTGCTCCATTGTTACATAAAAAGTAATGCAGTATAAATTCCCAGCCGTTAGAGGCTTATATAAATGCCCTTGAGTATAATCCCTCTGATAAAGTTCGCCCGAGTAACCATTATCAAAATACATCACCATTTGCACCATCCCATTGCCAGTGCGAGGGTAATGATTATAACCGTATCCCAAAGGTATGCCCACTTGTGAAGTGGATAAAGCACATGCATTGCAATATTCTGGTGAACAGACAGGAAAGATAATATTTGTATCAATCTGCTCCCAAAATTTTGCTTTTCTAATCTGGTCCAATCCTGTTGGGCAGCTCCAGTACTGCTCAAAACTTGGATTCAGCACATAATTAACCTGTGCCTGTGTTTTCAGGCAGGCACAGGTTAAAAAAAATATGGCAATGACCTTTATCACTTCACGATGAATTTAAATTTGAACGTCCGGCCTTTGCTATCCGTAAGCTGGAGCATATAAAGACCGGGCACTACATTTCGCATGTGTAAGCTGGAGGTCTGGCTGGGGAACATTATCTGCTCTTTGTAAATACTTCTACCGATCGCGTCCCACATTTCAGCATTCACCGGTTCTCCATCAGCCGCCGCCTGCTTCAATATAAAGTTACCGTCATTTGGATTAGGGAACAAAATATATTGTTGCCCGTCATTTGCTTTGGCAACGACCTGATTCGGATGTGCAGGATTCGGAGCACTCTTTCGCATGGCCGCGCTGTCAAACACCACAGTTGAATCGCAATTATCCGGGAATATCCGCAGCGTATCGAACACCACGTCATAAAGCGCCCTTGCCCGGTAAACAACCCTCCCGGCTGTTATAGGGCATAGATTGCTCATGGCCTCTATGTTCGTACTGTCAGTGCCACTCATCTGCTGTCCGAGATAGTTAATGTAAATCTGGTAATAGTTCCGGTAATTCACCACCATATTATCGGCAGTGGTGTCATCGGCCATTTGCGCCCCAGTATATGGATCGTTTTGCGCGTTCGCCATGCTGTCCACACTAAAATTGTTCAGTATGTTTTGCGCATCGGCTGTGTCGGATACTGCAAGGAAACTATCTATTTGGGTGAACAGCGCATAGCGGCTGTTACGGGCCATGTTCTTAAACGATGTTAGCAGCGCGGATGTATCGGCAATGGCGGTGTCGCGCAGCATCGCTTCCCATAATGTGAACTGTGCATTCCAGCTATGCGGCGTTGTCCAGTAAGAATATGGAATGTTATTTTGTGCTACCAACCCTGCTGCTCCTGATCCACTGCCAGTTGGAGAGCTGCAATAGAAGGGGAACATTGGTGCAGAGGAAACTGACAGGCCATTTCCGGTACCACCGGTTATTCCGGTGCTTACATTACAGCCGTAAATATGGCCGCAAACAGGTGGAGAAGCATAATTATTTGTTGGGTCTTCGCCGGTTGCCACCAATAATGGAGAAGAAGTAGGATATACGCCAGCCTGCGTATAAGTCTGATAATGGCTACCACTCCAAGAAAAGCCACCCGTGCCTAACCATACATTCTGGCATTGGCCGCCTAACGTGCCGTCACTCTGCGCACCGATGATGCCCCCAAGCACAAAGCCCTTACCATTATTGGTCATGTTGTTGTGCAGCCAGGTTGACTTTACCGATGTGCCGTCGAATACAAAGCCCCTTCCCACATTCGTGACGTTGTTGCAGGTGGTGACGTAATACGCGCCGCCAGATGCAAGAACCCCATACAGGCTATCGCTGGTATAACCTGTGCTGGTGCCTGCGATATTGTTTAGCGTTGCATGACAACCGTAGCAGTTGCTTTGTGAGATACCGGATTGTTTTCTACCTGACGGGTACACTAACATATTTACGGTGTTTTGATTGCTGGTGGTCACTTCCACTGGATTGTTGATGTAGATGCCGTTGTAGGCATCCGTTATTACGTTTTGATCAGTATTCAGTTCGGTTGTTGGTGAGGCTCCTGCATATGATACATACCCAATCGTATTTTCCATCCAAATCGCCTTATCCACGTAGGCTGTGCCGAGCGCGGAAGCCGGGTTCATTTTCGCCCGAATGATATTGCCATTGATGGTGACCTGCCCCGGATAGCCAAAGACCCCATACGGACTGGAAAGACTTCCGGGAGCCATCACCGCGATGCCGTTTGCTACGTTCACTATAGTGTTATTGCTTAGGTTTATCGTATCCCACCACGGTGTTTGCACATAGTAGCCATAGGTGCTGCTCGTGATGCCACTTGCATTGCTTTGGGTGGTCGTAATATGTGAATTTGTTCCGGTCACGTCCGAGTAATTGAGGGAATAAACACCATAGGTACAGTCCCAGAACCAGTTAGGCGAATTGACAACCAAGCCGCCTACGCCGGTGGTACCTTGCACTACCGCCAGCTTGTATTCGTTGCCGTTGTTTGCAACGGTGTATATTCCCATGCCTGCGCTGGCAGGTATGGGAAGGCCACTTATTCGCCCAATGTGCGCAAAATCATTGTTCATCGAAATTACATTCGCATTCACGGCAGCTATTCCGGTATTGAGTTGGTCAAAAACATTAGTCAAAAACGAAGAAAAACCGTTTGGCGCACCTATTTGAATGCCCTTATAGGTAGGCGTGGTACCCGTACCGACATTATTCAGGCTTATGCCCACTACAGGCTCAGCCCCATTATAAACCGCAGCCACAGAATAGGTGCATACCGAATAGGGAGCAATATACGGGCTGGTAGTAGTCCCCGCTGTTCTCAACGAAGTGCTACTCGGCCATACTGCCGGCCACGACGATGAGTATGTAGCTAAATTGCGGCTGGTAATTACGGTACTTCTGATAATAAAAGGATACGTACTGCCCGTGAATGTTGCAGGATGATAACCCACTATCTTTATTGCTGTATCGTTCCGGTTAAACACTGCATCGTAGCAGGCCACGAAGTACCCAGCGCTTGGTGTTTTTGGGTTTTCTATATCAATAGCGGCAATTGCATCTTCTATCAATGCGCTATGACCGCTGCCGTCTGCCTGCAATACCACCGAGCCGGTGGTGATGGCACCACTCAGCGGTATGATGCCATGCCACATGCTGCCGCAAGAATAAATATGAGCACCACTGACCGTGAGCAGCGAACCCGTATCTACATAAATATGTACGCCCGGAGCCACCAGCACCACCGAACTCGTGAAGTTGATCGGCCCTTTCACCGTCACATCGTTGCCGATGTAATAATTCCCGGTGCCGGTGGAGGTGTCCACCGTGCCATCAATGCCTATCTGTGTGTAGGTGCCGCCGAATAGGTGGCAGGGCCCGCAAGAGCCAGCCGTATCCAACACACTTATCGTTTTAGAAACTACGCAACCATCGCTTAGTTTGTATTTTATCAGCACAGTCCCCGCACCCGTTCCGGTAACTATTCCAGAAGAGGAGCCAACTGTTGCTATCAAAGTGCCTGCGCTGCTCCATGCCCCGCCGGTAGTCGCATCGGAGAGCGTAATCGTTGACCCTTTACACATGCCATAGGGGCCAGTAATTCCGGGCGGCAATGCGTCCACGGTCACCGTTTTGGTGACATAGCAGCCCGCAGATAAAATGTAGGTAATTGTCACAGGTCCCGGAGTAAGCCCTGTGACGATGCCTGTAGCCGGGATAACGGAAGCGGTAGATGCGCTGCTACTTGTCCAGGTGCCGCCGACGGTCACATCGCTTAACGTGTCGGTATTCCCAATACACAACAAGGCACTCCCCGTGATGCCGGTCGGCACCGGATGAACGGTTACGGCCACACTCACCGAGCAGCCAAGCAAGGACGTGTAAGTAATGCTGGTCGTTCCGATTGACAGCCCCATTAGTAGTCCGGTAGCCGAGCCTATGCTTGCTACACCGCTACCACCAGTCCATGTGCCGCCCGAAGTAAGATCCATCAGGTGCGCAGTATCGCCGAGGCATATTGTGGTTGTACCACCGATAGATGCAGGCGCAGCGGTCACGGTAAATGCCTTTGTGACATAACAACCAAGAACCGTATAGGTCACGGTCGTGGTGCCTGCCGCAATGCCGGTTGCCGTGCCGGTAACGGGATTGACCGTAGCAATGGTAGTGCTTTCCATACTCCACGTGCCGCTGGGTGTTGCGTCATGCAGGGTATTGCTCATGCCGATGCATACCGGCACATCTGTGGTGATTGCAGCCGGCAGAGCGGACACCGTAACTAAAATGCTCATTGAGCAACTTCCGGCAGTGTAGGTCATTGATACAGTACCCGAAGTTACTGGCGTGACGATGCCCGAGCTCGAGCCGATGGTAGCTATTGACGAACTGCCACTTGTCCATACGCCGCCAGTCGTAGAATCGGATAATGTAGTCGTAGAACCTATGCATACATGCGCACTGCCTGTGATATGGGTCGCCGTAGCAATCACTGTGACTGTCTTTGTCAGGTAGCATCCTGTACTAAGCGTATAGGAAATTGTCGCCGAACCAGCGGCAAGGCCGCTCACTATCCCTGTTGTTGATCCGATGAAAGCCACCGAAGGGCTACTGCTACTCCATGTGCCACTGCTGCCTGATAAGTCGCCCAGCGGGAGCGTACTACCGATGCAAAGTGACGAAGCCCCGGTAATGGCATTTGGCAGTGGGTTTACTGTTACAACAACGGTTCTCATGCAGCCGGTTGGCAGCTTATAGGTGATCGCCGCGACATCCAGAACCGGCGAGGAAGCTCCCGTTACTATTCCCGACCCCGAGCCAACCGTTGCGACTGCCGTGCTGCCACTGCTCCAGGTGCCACCACTGGTGCTGTCTGTCAGGGTTATGGTCGAGCCTACGCATACCGGCAGATCCCCGGTAATGTGGGAAGGCAGCGGGTTCACGGTGACGTTTATGGTTCTGTAGCAGCCGGTGCTAAGTGTGTATGAAATCACCACTGTTCCTGCGGAGATACCGTTAACAATGCCGGTGGTGCCTACCGTACCAACGGCGATATTGCTGCTGCTCCATGTGCCGCCAGCGGGAAGTGCGCCGAAAAAGGCCGACGGTGGGCTGACACATAACGAACCGGGACCTGCGATGGATGACGGTGTCGGATTGACGGTGACGGGTGCAGTGCTGTAGCAACCGCCCGGCAACCGGTAGGTGATGGTGGCCGTTCCGCTACCAAACCCGGTTACGATGCCGCTGCCAGAACCTACCATCGCAACCACTCCTGCACTGGTACTCCAAACCCCGCCGCTACTAATGTCGGCTAAAGTGATGGTTGAACCGACACAAACCGGGCCGGAACCCGTAATGCTGGCTGGCATAGGATTGACCGTGACATGGACGGACGAATAGCAGCCGGATGGAACGGTATAGTCTATCTGCACGGTTCCCAGCGCAACGCTGGTAACGATGCCTGACGCGCTGCCAACGGTGGCTATAGTAGGATCGCTGCTTACCCATGTACCGCCGGTGGTGGCATCGGTGAGCGTTGAGGTCTGTCCCAAACATATGGCCGTTCCGCCGCTGATGGCGGCTACAGCCGTCACCGTTACCGGCATGGTGAGGTATGCAAAGCCGCAGGCATTGGTATCGGTATAGGTAACGGTAGCCACGCCGCCGGATACGCCGGTAATATTGTCAAAATACAGGCCAGAGGCTGGCGAACCGATAGCGACGATAGCCGTATTGCTGCTCGTCCATGTACCGGAGAAGGTAGTCAGGTCGCTGCCATAGTAGGCAATTTCTTTTGTTCCACCACCACATAACAAGGAATCTCCTCCAGAAAAATAGAGAGACCCCAAGGAAGGCAACAACTCCATCGTCACCAGCTTAGTGACAAAGCAGCCGGTGGAGGTCGCGTAGGAGACGGTGTAGGCACCTGCTGAAACACCCGTCACGATTCCAGACGACGAACCGATGGTGGCAATCCCGGCTGAACCGGGGCTGCTGCTCCATACACCGCCCGGTGTGCCGTCCGAATACGTCGTAAAGCTGCCCACACATAACGCGGAAACTCCGGTAATGGCAGATAGTGCGGCATTGACTGTGACCGTGTAGGTGGCTATGTCATGGCAAAACATTGTGTAGGAAATGGTAGCAGTGCCGGTAGCTACGCCCGTAACAATACCGGTGGATAGGTCAACCGTGGCGTGGCTCGTGTTGCTGCTCGTCCACGTGCCACCCGGCACGGTGTCTATCAGCGGCATGGTGTTTCCCACGCACACTACATGCGGCCCGGATATGGGGCCGGGCAATACTTCCGTCATGTGAAAGGTATCAAGAGCGGTGCGGCAACCGTCGTTTATCATTACAATATAGTTTCGCACCGTGTCAGTGCGCACTGT
>Ga0206969_1220_pt1 | contig 11721 bp, 11 predicted proteins | sample Alteio_BWOrgHeat_87_FD_153256 | JGI IMG/M metagenome (GOLD analysis project Ga0206969, IMG submission 153256) | Enriched cells from forest soil in Barre Woods Harvard Forest LTER site, Petersham, Massachusetts, United States -... | ecosystem: Environmental > Terrestrial > Soil > Temperate forest >... | reverse complement strand
TTTTGGAGCGGGGTTACCGAGTTCGTGTACTAGACAATCTTCAGCCCAGGGTTCACCCCAACGGTAAGCCGAAGTGGCTTTCTGGCAAGGCGGAATTTTTGCGGGGCGACGTGGCAGATCGCAGTGAGTTGGCTCATGCTCTTGAGTATGTAGATGCGGTCTTCCACCTCGCGGCCTACCAGGATTATTTGCCGGAGTTCAGTTCATTCATACACACAAATACGGAGAGTTCGGCTTTGATGTTCGAGTTGATCGTAGCTGATCGAAAGCGCTTTCCGGTGAAGAAGATTGTGTTTGCATCATCTCAGGCTGTTTGTGGTGAAGGGCGCTACGTTTGTACCGGGGGCCATGATGTCTCGAAAACTCCATTTGCCGAGCAGTGCATTCGCACAGGTCATTCTCGCTCAACACCTAAGGGAACTGAACCGGGGCATGGAGTCCTGTCCCCGTCGGGTAGGCCGTTGGAACAGTTGAGACGCGGAGATTGGGAAATCAAGTGCCCTTTGTGTGGGCTGGATATGGAGCCGCTGCTGATCGATGAATCCGCGGCCAATCCCCACACGGCCTACGGAATTTCGAAATATGCAATTGAGCTTTTGGCCGATCGATTGGGCCGCCGTTATGGGATTCCGACAGCTTGCATGCGTTATACGTATGTGCAAGGTCCACGCAATTCGTTTTACAACGCTTATTCGGGTATCGCACGCCGGTTTGCCATGCGCATCATGCACGACCTGCCTCCTCTGGTTTATGAAGACGGCAAGCAGTTGCGCGATTATGTAAACGTAACAGATGTCGCCCGCGCGAACGTGCTAGTCATGGAATCGGAGGAGGCCAACTTTCAAATCTTCAATGTGGGAGGTGGTCGCGCAGTTACGGTGTTGGAATTCGCCCACCTTATGCTGAAGAGCTTTGGATCCGGGATGGAGCCTCTCGTCCGCGGCGACTTTCGAGTGGGAGATACTCGTCACACTGTATCCGACATTTCGCACTTGAATGCGCTAGGTTGGGAACCCGCGATCTCGGTTGAAGAGAACGTGCGACAATATGTGGACTGGATTCGTAAACAGACAGTCAGTAAAGATTTTCTAATCGAAGCTGAGCGCGTAATGAGGGAATCGGGAGTAGTGCAGTCGACTTCATAACTACCTTGCCTGTTAGCGCAACCGGCGCTGGCGTTTGTTCAGCGTTACTCTCACGGAATAGAGTTGCATGCCAAGTTCTTTTAGACCACCCATTCGGGTCCTGAACATATGTGTTGTCGGGCTATGGCACCAAGCTTGTGTGCTCTCTGCCGCTTTTGCGGAAATGGGGCATTTTGTGGTTGGGGTCGGAAACGACGAAGTGGCCCTGAATTCGCTCCGACGGGGCAAGGCTCCTCTGTATGAGCCTCGCCTTGATGCAATGTTGCGACGCAACATCAAGGCCGGGCGACTGCGTTATACCGATGATTTTGCTGACGCCCTGGCAAATGCCGAGCTTGTTTTTGTGGCAATTGACACGCCGGTGACCGACCAAGACGAGCCTGAGTTGGAAGTGGTGTTACAGGCCGCTCGCAATATCGGCAGGTTTCGCTCCGGAGACATCACACTTTGTGTCACCTCTCAAGTCCCGGTTGGTACCAGTGAAAAGATGGCAGCGTCGGTGAGAGAGTCAGCAGGCAGCTGTGACGTCGTCTACATTCCTGAGTTCCTGCGACTCGGCGAAGCGCTTGATACTTTTTTTCATGCTGATCGCTTCATTCTGGGAGCTAAGGACCTTGCGGTGGCCAATCGCGTAGCAGACTTGTATCGTCCATTACAGCGTCCTGTACTGGTAACCGATTTACGTTCTGCGGAAATGGCCAAGCATGCCTGTAATGCCTATCTCGCAACCTCCATTAGCTTTATCAATGAGATTGCGGACATCTGCGACAGGCTAGGTGCTGATGCCATTGAAGTAGGTCGGGCCATGAAGTCGGATCGGCGCATCGGCCCGTATGCGTTCCTCACTCCGGGTTTGGGATTTGCCGGAGGTACCTTGGGTCGGGATTTGCGTGCCCTCCAACGTCTGGGCAGGGAACAGGACCTTAGAACTCGGCTGATCGATGCAGTTGTGTCAGTCAACGGTTCGCGTGCCGGCTTAGTCTCCAGAAAACTCTCGGCGACTTTTGGTTCAGTGAAGGGGTTGCACATAGGTGTGCTAGGGCTCACTTATAAGCCAGGTACTTCTACGCTTCGACGGTCAATGGCACTGGAGATTATTTCCCAGCTGCTGGAAGATGGCGCCCTGGTCGCAGCCTTCGATCCATTAGCCGACCTGAGTGAGATTGATGCTCTCCCGCCATTCGAAATATCGTCCGATCCCTACGCATTGGCGGAAGATTGCGACGCACTGGTACTGACTACCGAATGGACGGGCATCCGTGAGCTTGATTTTAAGCGCCTCCGGAAGGCGATGCGTGGTTCAGTTTTCGTCGACACGCGCAATCTATTCGATCCGGCTGAAATGGAACGCCTCGGCTTTTCCTACTCTGGGATTGGCCGGGGTAACGTTCGTTTGTCTGCGGCAACCAACTCGGCGTCTTCAGGAGGAAACTGATTGGACTCCAATCTCCAGCAGGGCAACGAGAACCGCCGTTTGCATGAACAGGTCGCGATCATCACGGGAGCTGGGCGGGGTATCGGCGAAGCGATCGCTCTCAGTTACGCTGAGGAAGGTGCCCGTTTGGTGCTGGCAGCTCGGACCGTGATCGAAATAGAACGCGTGGCTCAGGCGATCAGGACCAAGGGCGCAACTGCAATTGTCGTTCGGACTGACGTAACCGACCCATTGCAAGTCAAGTTTCTCATCCAGCGCACGATTCAGGAGTTCGGTCAAGCAGACATTCTCGTAAATGCCGCTGGCGTCTACGGTCCTATTGGTTTGACGTGGGAGGTGGACCCGAAAGCGTGGACGGCAGCGTTCGAGGTGAATTTATTTGGCACATTCTATCTGTGCCAAGCGGTTTTGCCGCACATGATTGCTGCGCGTCGAGGCAGAATTATCAACTTTTCTGGTGGGGGTGCGACCTCGCCATTACCTCGCTTCACGGCATACGGTGTTTCCAAGGCTGCAGTCGTGCGCCTCACAGAAACTTTGGCGGAGGAAGTCAGGGAGTTCGGTATCCGGATTAATGCGATTGCCCCTGGAGCTGTAGACACCAAGCTTCAGGACGAAGTCCTAACCGCTGGGGAAAGAGCGGGCGATCTGTTTACCCGCATCCAGCAAATGCGTGAGAGCGGCCGCGGCGCTACGCCTCGCGAAGTCCCAGCAGCATTGGCCGTATTTCTTGCTTCGGAAGCCTCTCGCAACCTAACCGGACGGCTAATTGCTGCTCCACACGATGGTTGGGAAACCTGGAGCGAGGATCGAATCTCTGCAATCATGTCACAAGCATGGTTCACTCTGCGCCGTCTAGACCCTTTTACTCTTAGACCGCTGGTACCGGAGCTGCAATCGGCCCTTGCCGTTAGCAAAGGGAAATAATGGGCCATCGAGTGAGCAGGCTAAATCGACTGCAGTTAGCAATCATAGGTGCTGGACGCATGGGACGCATTCGTGCCAATTCAGCGAGGGCCCACTCTCGTTGTCAAGTGGTGGCTGTGGCAGATGCGATCTCCGGGAATGCCGCCTCCCTTGCCGGCGAACTTGGCTGCGATTGGAGCACGGATTGGACAACCGTTGCCTTCCGGGAAGATGTCGATGCCGTGGTGGTAGCAACACCGCACAAGTATCTTTCGGAAATTACAACCGCCGCTCTGCGGGCTGGCAAATTCGTCTTCTGCGAGAAGCCGGGGGCACGCACGCCTGCAGAAGCGGAATCGATCCGAACTGCTCTAGCGAGTGCTGCCGCGGCAGACGGCAGCTTGTCGCAGCAGGAGCGCCTTGTGGTCGGTTTTACTCTGCGCCATCACCCCGCTGTCAATCGTGCTCACGAACTGCTTTTGAATGGTGAAATTGGCGAGTCCATGTACGTTCGTGGACGCTACGGACATGGTGGGCGGCCGGGTTACGGACAGGAATGGCGCGGAAACGCCGAGCTGGCGGGCGGCGGGGAACTGCTGGATCAGGGCGTCCATTTGATTGATCTTGGGCGCTGGTTCCTCGGAGAGTTTGAACAGGTCTCGGGAATGTTGGGCAGTTATTGTTGGGGGTCGAGCGATTCGGGACCAGTCCTGGAAGACAATGCTTTCTTGCTTTTGCGCACCGTGCGCGGTAAATTGGCTTCCCTGCACGCCAGTTGGACGCAATGGAAAAATCTGTTTTCATTCGAAGTCTATGGGGAGCAGGGTTCGTTGGAGATCTCGGGATTGGGCGGGTCGTATGGGCCAGAACGGCTCGTGATCTCACGTCGTCGAACGGCCGGAGGAGCTCCGGACACTCACGAGATACCTCTTAATTCTCCCGATTCGAGCACGGTGGAGGATGTGTGGTCGCGCGAATGGGAGGCGTTTGTCTCGACGGCATTGGGAACAAGAGCGAGTGGACCGGACGACCCTTGTCTGTCCTCTTCAGCGACTGCTTTGGATTGCTGGCAGGCTCTTCGAGTCGTCGAGGCTGCGTACAAGTGCTCGGAAACCGGAGTGTTGGTGCGGTTGGGACAGGATGCTGCAGGCACTGTGGCTACCGTGTCCTAGCCAAGTCGGCGTAGCTTCATTGGATCGACCCACCCGCATCGTTCGACCGCCTTCATCGTGGAGTGAGATATACAAAGACATGATTATTGCCCGGGCTCCCTTACGCATTTCACTAGGAGGTGGCGGGACCGATCTACCCTCCTACTACCAAAAGTATGGAGGATTCATTCTTAGCGGCGCAATTGACAAATACATTTATGTCAATGTGAATCAGCCTGCAGCTGATGAATTAATCCGGCTGAAGTATTCCCGTTACGAGCAGGTTTCTAATCCCGATGAGCTGCAGCATGATCTTGTGCGTCCGGCTCTAAAGTATCTGCAGATTATGGGGGGAATTGAAATTGCGTCAATGGCTGATGTTCCAGCGGGTACTGGTCTTGGTTCTTCGGGTTCTTATCTCGTCGCACTGCTAACCGCGCTGCACGCGTTGAAGCGCAAGACTGTGCCGACTCAGGCACTCGCGGAGCAAGCGTGTCACATCGAAATGGAATTGGCGGGCCACCCAGTCGGGAAACACGATCACTACCTGGCTTCTTTCGGAGGCCTTACCTGCCTCGAGATCGAACCAAGCGGGAACGTTCATGTCAGCGCCTTGAACATCTCCCTGTCGACTCTCGAGGATTTTTCAACGAATGTGCTGCTGTTCTACACAGGGGTCACCCGATCCAGCGACCAAATCCTTGAAGAACAGAAGACCTCCACTGAAAACGGCGACGGTTCCATTGTCGACAGCCTTCACCGCACGAAGGAGTTAGGATATCGCATCAAGGATGCGTTGGAACAGGGCGATCTTAGCAAATTTGGCATGCTCTTAGACGAACATTGGCAAAACAAGAAGAAGCGTTCTCAGAAGATTGCCGATGGAAGAATCGATGAGTGGTATCGCCTTGCGCACGAAAACGGCGCGGCAGGCGGCAAGATCATGGGCGCTGGAGGCGGCGGTTTCTTTATGTTTTACTGTCCCAACAGTCATAAGCCTGGACTTCGTCGGGCTTTGACAGCATCGGGCTTGCGGGAAATGCGCTATGGGTTCGACTTTTCGGGGGCCAAAGTGTTATTGAATCTGTAATCGCATGCAGAGACGAGCAGCATTCTTGGACAGGGATGGAGTCATCAATTCGTATGTCTATCATCCCGATTTTGGAACTGTCGACTCACCGTCACAGCCATCGCAGTTCTCACTCGTTCCCGGAGCAGCCGAGGCAATTGCGAATCTGAACCGTCTCGGACTCTTGGTCGTGGTGGTTTCCAACCAACCCGGAGTCGCAAAGCGAAAGTTCAGCTTGAACCAACTGCGGGCTATTACCCACCGTATGCGCGGCCTGGTGAGGACGGCTGGCGCAACAATCGACCACGTCTCCTATTGCCTGCATCATCCCGAGTCCGTTTTGCCCGCTTACCGCAAGAAATGCGATTGTCGTAAGCCGCAGCCAGGTTTGCTGTTGGGGGCCGCCAAGAGATTCAAAATTAACCTGGCGGAGTCCTACATGGTTGGCGATGGCATCGTGGACATTGCGGCGGGGCATACGGCGGGCGTTACTACTTTGTTTGTGAGCAGTCTTAAGACTTATGTGTGCGAAGAACTGGTGCGCCAAAATGTCATTCCCGATTTCGTGGTGCGAGACTTGTTTCATGCGAGCGAAGTCATTGAAGGTCTCGAAACGGGGAATTTCGCGTTAGCCGAACAATGTTCGTTCATGAATCCCACCGCTGTAAGGAACCTCTTGTGACCCATATAGATCAATACTTGCAAGAAGCGATCACCGTGCTGAATAAATTGGATACTCGCGCCATCCAGCAAATGGTAGACTTGCTGCTCGACCTGCGAAGCCGGACTGGTCGTTTGTTCTTTATCGGCGTGGGCGGCGGGGCGGGTCACGCGTCGCACGCGGTTTGCGACTTCCGCAAGATCGCAGGGATTGAGGCATATGCTCCGACGGACAACGTTTCAGAGTTGACGGCGCGCGTTAATGACGAAGGCTGGGATACGGCATATGCTCAATGGCTGAGAGGCAGCCGGATAGACGAAGATGACCTCGTTTTTGTGTTCTCTGTCGGTGGGGGAAATGCGGAGTATGGCATTAGCAACAACATAGTGCAGGCTCTGAAGTACGCAAAGGAAGTCGGTGCCAGGGTTTGCGGAATAGTTGGACGTGATGGAGGCTATACCGCTCAGGTCGCGGATGCTTGTGTTCTCATTCCTGTGGTGAACCCGGAAACGGTTACTCCGCACACTGAGGCTTTTCAAGCTTTACTCTGGCACCTGCTCGTGTCCCATCCGGCTTTGAAGAGTGGTCAGATGAAGTGGGAATCGGTAGGGGCCGTTGGTGCTTAGTCGTAATTTTACGGGATGGCACTTTTTTCAAATAATAATGATCTGTTCGGTTTATGCGTTTTCAATCGCAGCTCTTCTTCCGAGCGAAGAAGTGGAGGCATACCGCTGAATGCGCCTTTTGTTGATGGCGGGAAATTACGCTCCTGAGAAGACTGCCTCTGCTCCATTGACGACCGACTTCGCGAGCTACATGCGCGATGCTGGTCATGAGGTTTCAGTCGTCACGACTTTCCCCCACTACCCCCAATGGAAGGTGTGGGAAGATCAGCATGGTTTGTATCGCCGCGAGGAATTCGACGGGGTAATCGTTCGCCGAATTCGGCACTATGTCCCAGCACGCCCGAGCCCCCTGAAGCGCGTCCTCTATTACGGTAGTTTTGGCGCATTGGCGTTTGCTCCTGGCCTCGCTTCCGGTCGACCTGATCTGATTCTATGCGTCACCCCTCCGCTGGAATTGGCCCTTTCCGGTCGAGCCCTAAGCTTACTTTGGGGCGTTCCATACATCCTCTGGATCAAAGACCTCGTCCCCGATGTAGCAATTCAACTTGGAATGCTGAAAAATCGAGCCGCGATCGGGGCTGCTCGACTGCTTGAACGATTTGCCTATACGCAAGCAGAGAGGTTGCTGGTCATTTGCCAGAGCTTTGAAACGAATCTGCGGCAAAAAGGCGTTCCGCCTGAAAAAATCTCGATAATCCCGGATTGGGTCGACGTTAAAGAGATTCATCCTGGCGTTTCCGGCGGGGCATTCCGCATGGGTCACGAGATCGACCGGGAGAAGTTCCTCGTCATTCATGCTGGAAACATCGGTGATAAACAGAAACTTGAATTGCTGCTGGATGCTGCGAAGGAATTGCAAGGCTTTCCCGCTATCGAATTCCTGATCGTTGGTGACGGTGCAAGAAAGTCGGTCGTTGTCGCCCAAGCCGAAAAGCTAAATCTGCACAACGTTCGGTTTCTTCCTTTGCAGCCAAGAGAACGCTTTGCCGAGATGCTGGCTGCTGCTAACATTTTAGTTTTGCATCAGCAACGGCAAGTATCGGACTCGGTCATTCCGAGCAAGTTGCTGACATACATGGCGAGTGGCCGCGCCATTGTGGCGACTGCTGCTCCAGAGAGTGAAACTGCTCGTGTACTTGGCAGGGCTCGATGCGGCAGCATCGTGGAGCCTGAAAGTCCGACAAAGTTCGCGGCGGCCGTCCTTGAGCTTTACCGAAACCGCGACCTGGCAGACCGGTACGGAGACGCAGGCCGAAACTTCGTGTGCGAGAACTTTTCGCGCGAGGTCGTGTTGCGACGTATCGAGAGTCTCTTGCGTGAGGCGTCCGACACGCCGCTCATCCGCGCAACGGGTGCAGGTGGTTCACCAGTTATTGCCGAATTGCCGTCGCAACCAGAGACAGTTCGCGAATCCACACTGCATTAGTTTACGGATTCGGGCATTAGACTAGCAAGACCGCATTCTGTACAAGGTTCGGAATCATGAGACTTCACCTACAGCTCGCAATTAAAAGGTTGTTCGACATCGTTTCCGCCCTCGTGGGACTCATCCTAGGTGCTCCGCTATTCTTGCTGTTCGCCGTTCTGGTTCGGCTTGAGTCTCCCGGCCCCCATTTTTTCCGGCAGCTTCGCAGTGGAAGGCGGGGGCGGGCTTTTTTCATGTTCAAGTTTCGGACTATGTACCAAGGCGCGCCGCATCTCCGTAATCCCGATGGTTCCGCGTTTGTGGGGCGTCATGACGCCAGGGTCACGCGCCTGGGAACATTCCTGCGCGAATTCAGCCTGGACGAATTGCCGCAGTTCTTCAATGTTCTGCGTGGCGACATGAGCCTGATTGGACCGCGTCCTGAGACGACCGAATATACGGCCGAGCTGCCTGAATGGGCTCGCGCGAAGCTGCAGATGCGGCCCGGTTGCCTCAGTCTAGGCCTGATTCACGGCCGCAACGAGCTTCCGTGGAAAGAGCGCAACGAACTCGACGTTTTTTATGTCCAGAATTATTCTCTGTTATTGGATTTGAAGATATTCTTCTTGGGTGTGTGGACGATGTTGGTGACGCGAAGGGGCGTGTACTCCCCCGAACGGCTAAGGACAAAGACTACGCCGTCGACGCTAACACCCAGTTTGATGCCAGAGAGCCAGAGGGCTAGTGCAAGCATCTCGGCACCGATTCTCGGCAATGATGTATAAAATCCTTTGAGGAGCAGTGATCACTTGAAGACCGTCATGCAGGAGCTAAAAACCGAAGAGCTGGCGATCAACGGAGGTCAGCCCGTGCGCAGCGATTTTCTCCCGCTTACAAGTCCATGGATTGGCGAGGAAGAAAAGCAGGAAGTCCTCGATACGTTGAATGGGGTGTGGCTCAGCCGCGGTCCTAAAGTTTCTCGATTCGAAGACGATTTCAAGAAATACACTGGGGCCAATCATGCGATCGCGCTGTCGTCCTGCACGGCCGCTCTCCACGTGGCGATCGTTGCTGCGGGAGTGAAAGAAGGCGATGAAGTCATTACAACCCCCATCACTTTTCCCGCCACTACGAACGCAATTCTTTATGAACGTGCAACTCCTGTGCTTATCGATGTGGACCGCCGCACGTTCAACATCGATCCTGCCCTCATCGAAAAGCGGATTACTTCCCGTACGAAGGCGATTATTCCTGTTCATATGGCTGGGCAGCCCTGCGATATGGATGAAATTCTTGAGATTGCCGGCCGCAGGAACCTGATTGTTATTGAGGATGCTGCACACGCGGTTGGGGCCACGTATCGGGGCAGACACGCAGGCAGCTTAGCTGATGCAGGGTGTTTCAGCTTTTACGCCAGTAAGAATCTTGTTACCGGCGACGGTGGCATGCTTACGGTTCGTGACGACAAGTTTGCTGAGTTTTCCCGGGTCATTGGTCTTCATGGAATGAGTACCAGCGCCTGGAAACGCTATTCTAAAGAGGGCGTTCCGAACTGGGAACTCGTGTATCCGGGATTCAAGTACAACATGACCGACATTCAGGCTTCGCTCGGCATTCACCAACTGCGCAAAATCGAGAGAATTACGTCGCTGCGTGAGAAATGGTGCCGGTTATACGATGAGCTCCTTGTCGATATTCCCGAGCTGACATTGCCCTACCGGGCTCCCGGCAGGCGACATGCTTGTCATCTGTACATCGTCACACTTGATTTGGAGCGCTTAAGCGTTTCCCGCGACCAGTTTCTGGCTATGATGAAGGCAGAGAACATCGGCTGTGGAATCCATTTCGTTTCGGTACATATGCAGCCCTACTATGCAAATCGCTTTGGCTTCAAGAGGAACGATTATCCGAATGCCGAATGGTTATCCGACCGCATACTGAGCTTGCCGCTTTCCCCTCAAATGACCGATGTAGACGTTCAAGATGTTGTTCGAGCGATTCGAAAAGTAGTTGCACAAACGCGCAAGTCCCAGTTCTGATCTGATAAGTCGGAAGGACAAAGACAAAAAATGTTTTCACTCGATGGTAGTAAAGTCATCGTCACTGGCGGCGCCGGCCATATCGGCTCTCATGTTGTCGACGCAGTCCTCAATGAAGGCGCGTCTAGAGTCATCGTCTACGATAACTTTGCCGAGGGCAATCTGAGTAATGTGCAACTTGCCCTCGACACTGGCCGCGCCGAGTTGGCCTGTCGCGATATCAGGGATTCTGAGGATCTCGAAGCGGCCATGAAGAATTGTGATTTCGTGTTTCATACAGCTTCCATCATGCTTCTTGAGGCGCGAGACCGAAATCGTAAGGCCATTGAAACGAACATCATTGGTACATTCAACGTTTTGCAAGCCGCGGTGAAATGTGGCGTGCAAAAAGTAATTTTCTCTTCTACCGGCTCTGTATACGGAGAGCCACTTCGCATACCTATGGAAGAGGATCACCCATACAATAACGAAACGATGTATGGAGCCACGAAAATTGCCGGTGAACAGTTCTGTCGTAATTTCCACCGAGAACATAAATTGGCGTTCGCGGCGTTGCGATACTTCAATGTCTACGGAACTAGGCAACATATCAAAGGTGCTTATGCCCAGATCGTGCCCCGTTGGTATGACCTCATGAGCACAGGCCAGGAGATTACGATTTTTGGTGATGGCTCGCAGACCATGGACATGACTTACGTTGAGGATGTGGCGCGTGCGAACGTGCTCGCCGCGAAGGCTGACGTTACGGCCGACTTTTTCAATGTCGGCACTGGAACGTCGACCAGTGTTCGCCAAGTCTTCGAGCGCATGAAGCACCTCCTCGACTACGAGTATGACCCGGCTTACGTAGAGCGAGACGTGAATTTGGTCAAGAGAAGGCAGTGCTCCACCGAGAAGGCTGAACACGTATTGGGTTTCAGGGCTCAGGTAACAGTGCCAGAAGGCCTAGAGAAGTACGTGGGATGGCGTGATGAAATCGAACGGAGGGGTCAGGTTGCGTTCGCAGCCGTCCGCTGATTCGGTTTCCGGACCGACGAGCTCCCAGATATTGCTCCGCGAGGCTACCGGGGACGATTTGCACCGCCCGGATCTCTCAGATAAGTATTTTGTTTCTTCGGAGGGCGGCATCGGCCGAGCGCTTGAGCTCACTGGCCTTGAATCGACGTTCCAGCGAGCTAGAGATTCCGAGGACTGGCTGCGACTCTGTGCCGAGGGAGGAGGAGGCTTTGGAGTTTTGCTGGTGGAGCCGAAGCACTGGGACTCTCAAATGTTATCTGTGCCTGC
>Ga0206969_1257_pt1 | contig 11723 bp, 5 predicted proteins | sample Alteio_BWOrgHeat_87_FD_153256 | JGI IMG/M metagenome (GOLD analysis project Ga0206969, IMG submission 153256) | Enriched cells from forest soil in Barre Woods Harvard Forest LTER site, Petersham, Massachusetts, United States -... | ecosystem: Environmental > Terrestrial > Soil > Temperate forest > O... | reverse complement strand
GTCGGTATTAGCAAAAGAGATATTGCAAATAATAGCAATTTTCATATTGCCATTGATTTGGAGTATATACCATTATCGGAAAACAAAAAAAAATCCCACGGATGCCAATAAATATTTCTTTGAATCTATACCGCAAATTTTCCCTACAATAGGTATTTTATGTACATTTTTTGGTATAGCATATGGTCTATGGAAGTTTGATATTACAAATGCCGAAAAAAGTTTGCCGGAATTAATGAATGGGCTTAAAACTGCATTCTTTGCGTCTATTGGTGGTGTTCTGCTGTTAATAATTTCATCAAGGTTTATTGAATATAGACAATGGAAAAATGAAAAAGGAAAACTAAGTGATGAGACAATTGCCTTAAATAAGATAGTTACATTGCTGACAGAAATGAGAACAGATATTAACAACAACGCAATCGAATTCAATAATAATTTTATCTTAACCGATGAGAAAAATAACAAAGCAAGGCCGGCAAACGTTTTCAGAGATATTTATGAAGAATCCAAAAAACAATCACAAGCCCTACAATCATTCTCTACTGATTTGGCAAATACAATCTCCGCTGGTTTTGAAAAATTGCTTGGCCAACAAAATGAACTGGACACAATTCCTTATCTTAAAAATCTACAGCAAGAAATAACCGCGTTAGGCAATAAACTACAAGATCCCACAACAGAGATGACTCAAAACGTTGTAAAGGATTTGGAAGCTGCTTTAGAGAGGATGGTGCAAGAATTTAAAATGTCAGTATCTGGTTCTGCAAAAGCAGAACTCGAAACACTTGCAACACTTTTAGGCCAAGCGGGTGGCTCTTTGACAGACTTCCCCAAAAAAATAGAAGAAATGACAACTAACCTGAATGAAAATTTCAGAAGCCTACAAACTGTCGTTCAGCAAATATCTCAGCAAACTCTTTCCCAATCTACTGAATCAACGGAGATGATGAAAAAGCAAGTTGAGGAGATGTCTGAAATATTGAAAGATAAAGTCGGATCATTGCAAACTGGGCAAGAAGTATTAATGACAAAACAATCAGAAAATTTACGAAGTTCAGATAAGCTTTTAAATGCCTTCAATACCAGCATTGAAAAAATGAATGGTCTATCAGACGGAATTAGTGAAACCATCAGAAAATTCGATAAAGTCCAAACTGAATTAAATGTTGCAGCTGGGCAGTTTAAATCCGTTTCCGACAATGTCAATGTTTCATCAATTAATTTCAAAGATGCGCAATTAAAATTTGCAGACCACTCCAATCAGTTCCTCACTAATAATGCAAAAACAATAGAAGACATTCAGAAATCACTTTTACTTGCAAAAAATGTCTCAGAAGACTATTCGCAAAAATTTGTGATAATTGAAAATGGGTTAAAAGGTATATTCAATCAAATACACACAGGTTTGAATGACTATAAAGAGACCGTTGGCGACAGTTTACAAACCTTCTTAGGTAAATATTCAGAAGCGCTTACAACCACAGCAGGCGCTCTTCAAAATACGATACAAATGCATGGGAATGCTCTGGACGATTTAAACGACCAACTGGACAGACTGGACATAAAAGCAAAAAAGAATTAGATAAAAAGCAATCATTTTTGGCTACAGTAAACGAAATTTTAGACTTCAATTTTTATCCTGCAGCTATGACGCAAGCAGCGGTAAATGCTATACCTATTCACTTAACCCGTAAGTTTGAGAAAAGCGTGTATGCGCTTGAGGAAATCACCAAAGACGCTGGAAATATTGTTTTTAAATTCGAAGAAACGAATTTAATCCCCTTTGTTTTCAATAAATTCAAGAATGAATTTCGTAAAAAAAACTATGCTACCGCTTTTGAAAAAAGAGAATTAAAAGTCCTTGCATACGCGCTTACTCATTCCGAAAATAAGCAACATTCAATTTTAAATAATACCGATGAGATTTATTATGTTTTCACCATCATGGAATCTAAATGGAGAGAATACTACATTGTCGGCTTAATTGACTCTTATCTCAAGAATTGGGATAATGAAAACTATATTGCTTCATTAGAATTACTTGGCAATTTCATTTTTGAAAAGCTAAAACGTTATGACGGAAACAGAGCAGTTTTAACTGCAATGAAAGCGAATGCCAAATTTTTTAAAAACAATGGTGATTTATTGTTGGGCAATGAGCTGGCTCTTATAAACAAACAAATTAAAGACGCTACCCAATATTTATCAGTACCCCATTCTTGGTTTTTATACCCTTACTTTTCAAAAGTAATCTTAGCCTATTACGAAAAATTAAAAAAAAATATTCATGATTTTATAGATAGCTTGGTTTTATCATTAAAAGAGCACAACAATCCAACCACGAATAAACGACTTGTAAGTAAGTTAATCATTCAGGCGAACACAACTGCATACGCAAGTTTACAGGATAAAATAAAAACTGTTGCTTTTGAATTAATCGGAGATCCCGGTATTGCTATGAAATGGAATGCTTTTGGTGGCGCGACAGATAGTGAAAAACAGGAGATAAAAGAGGCGAAAAATATTCTCAATGAATGGTTAACAAAGGAGTTCTTAAATGTGTTCTTTGAAAAATGTATCAAAGACCCGCGAAGGAAAAAATTCTGGCTAAAGTATGCAAAGGAGATAAGCCGGTTCCGTGTTGTTGGGTCAATTTATGTAAAAGAGAAACTCTTGCGAATTGATAACATAAGTAAATATGTTGAGCCGCGATTTTGTAAAACAACTTCAAAGGATACAAATTCGGCTTTAATGTTTATCATGAAAAATTACTTGTTTATTGAGTTTAGCGACGCTGGCGCATTCTATGCATACAAACTATCTAATCAACAAGCCCCCTCAATTGATAGTCAGTTTTTCTCAAACACAAACGACTTGAAAATAACCTCAATGCCGCAACTTGCATATAGAACGGGAACATATATTAACCAAACAAGTGAAGAAGGTAGATTGGGACATGCAGACGGAGATTTAAATTGGGAAGAAGTTGCAAGGTATTGGATTAATGATAAACTTGGAATCAATGCTTAAATGGCACTACGACAGTAATTTTTCATTTTTTATTCTTGATGATTCAGGAATGAAGATACCATTTGAAAAATGGCAGCACATACAGGACAACTACTTATCAGAATTATCCATTTTGAATGAATTTGTCGATAATGGTTTAGCCATAAATACAAATAATGCTTGCGAAGTAGATACATTAACGGTATTAAAATTAGGAGATATTGACAAGCAAATATTGGGTTTGCCAAACAACTATCCTTATGAAATTTACATACAATCTATTGGAACATTGAACCAACAAAGTTTCAATTTCAAATGCGGTTTTTACGATTTCGTACCAAATGGCAATTTACTTCCTGTTAAGCGAAATGGCCCAGTAATTGAAATTGAAAGTAGAAAATACTTGCTATCCCAAACCCAATATTTTATTTGCGAATCAGTTGAAGAATTTAACGCCGTACCAGAGCCTGACAGAACTTTTACCAACAACTTAAAACGTTTTTCGAAAATTAAAGGTTTATCCAAAATGGCAGCGAGTTTATTCGATAGCTATTTAGAAAACGAAAACGTATATCAACCCGATAAAATAAAAATCAACCTTGCTTTTGAAAATGAAACGCTTGAAATAACCCCAAGTATTGGTTTTGAGAATCAAACGGGGTTCTTAAAATCATTTGACCAGTTCAATTCTGTACGGGATGTGTATAATGTTACCGACAATACCGGTAAAACAGTGAGGATACCTATTGATGAAAACCAAAAGAAAGTTCTTAATAAACTAAAAGAAGTACGAAGAACTGGAGACAAAGAGACCATTAATAAAATCACAGCCCATCCCGAAGAATTGTTTGATGATGATACAGTTGATGATGATACAGTTGATATATCAGAGCTCTATAAATTTTATGGTGACAGGGTCATAGAAATTGGTGTTTATAAACCAAAATTTTATCCTTTTGTATGCCCTTATAAGTCGGAATGGATACCTGGATTGAAGATTAATGATAACACGGGCCTAAAAATAATTCGCTTCAAAAATCCTATCGAACTAAACGAGTTTGAAAAAGAATTACATACTGCGCAAAAATCAGGTCAGCAGTCGTTTACATGGAAGGAACAAGTCATTCCAAATGAAGAGGCTGAAAAATTTCTTCGTATTGCAAAAAAGCAATTTGAAAATCCGACCGAACCTTACAATGACAAAGAGAGTTTAAAAGAAGATAAGGTACTAATAATTAAGGAAAATGCAGAGACTTTAGAGCATAGTGAGGTAATGGAACACCCCGATAGCATTGTTCATACTTTTAATGACGTACCAAATTTAGTCAAATCCGTTCAGTTAAAAGAACATCAAAAAGAAGGTATAGCATGGTTACAAAATTTGTACAAAGAAAATTTTAGTGGCTGCTTACTTGCAGATGACATGGGATTAGGTAAGACGTTGCAGCTACTCTATTTTATTGAATGGCATTCTCAAAATGGTAACGATTCAAAACCATATCTGATTGTTGCACCTGTGTCATTGTTAGAGAATTGGGAAAATGAATACAAAAGATTCTTTGCTCCCCAAAAACTAACTATGATAACAATAAATAGTGAGTACGGGTTAAAGAAACAACATAATAAAGAAGATCATGAAAAGTTGCAGCGTAAGCAAATAATACTTACTAATTACGAAACGATAAGAACTTATCAACTCAACATAGGAACAATAGATTTTGCAGTTATCGTATTGGACGAGGCGCAAAAAATAAAGACACCTGGTACATTAATAACATCTGCATGTAAAGCACTTAAAGCTGATTTTAAAATAGCCATGACAGGTACACCTGTGGAAAATACATTGGTTGATTTATGGTGCATTATGGATTTTTCAGTTTCCTGCCTTTTGGGTACTACCAAAGATTTTGCAAAAGAATTTCAAAATCCATTAAAAAACTCAGAAACAGACGTAGCACAATTATGCGAAGCACTTAGAAATAAAATTGGAATTTTCATAAAGCGGAGGCTTAAAAAAGATGTTGCTAAAGATTTACCGGAAAAGTTTGATAACGCACAGTCCCGGATTGAAAAGCAAATGCCCCCTGTTCAGTTGGAACGGTATAAAGTTGAAATGGATAGAGCGAAGAATACCGACATGGAGAGCGAAAATAGAGGGGCATTGATTCTAAAATCATTGCAAGCGATAAGGGATATTTCCGACCATCCATATTTGGCAGATAAGCAGGTTTTAAGCTATCCTTCAAATGAATTGGTCGCCACGTCAGCAAAGTTGCAAATATTGCTTGATATTTTAGGAAATATCCGCTCAAAAGAAGAAAAGGTCATAGTTTTTGCGGACAGAAAAGATACTCAGAAAATGCTGCAAAAGGTTATTTATGAATATTATCGCATAAGTTCAAGTATAATTAATGGCGATACACCTGCGACAAAGCAAGCTGAGGGTAAAATAAAATTAAGTCGCCAGCAAACCATTGACAAGTACCAATCTGTAAAAGGTTTTAACGTAATAATTATGTCCCCCATAGCGGCGGGTGTTGGTTTGAATGTAACTGGGGCTAACCACATTATTCATTATTCGCGGCACTGGAACCCAGCTAAAGAAGAACAAGCAACGGACAGGGCATATCGCATTGGACAACAAAAAGATGTTCATGTTTATTATCCAATGGCCGTTGCTGATTTTGATTCATTTGACTTGATACTTGACAGGTTGCTTGCCAGGAAAAAAGCGCTGGCCGCAAGTACACTTTACCCTACGGAGCAGATCGAATTAAAACTTGATGAAACCTACAATAGTATTTTTGGGTTTACTACCGAAAGCTCTGAATCCCCTTTATCTACAAGCGACATCAATAGTTTGCAACCGCATTTATTTGAAGCATTCATTGCTGCCTTGTATTCAAAGAGAGGATTTAATACACATCTAACACCATATTCAAACGATAAGGGCGTAGATGTAATAGCATTTAAAGACGGAGAAAACTATCTAATACAGGCAAAACAAAGTAAGGCACTAATTGGCATTGACGGCGTACAGGAAATTGCTGCGGCAAAACACTATTTTGAGGCAAAATACGATTTGGAGTTTAAGCTGATTTTATTGTCAAATAATGATTTCACATCAGCAGCCGAATCGTTAGCTAAACCCAACAAAATTAATTTAGTAAATAGATTGCTGCTTGAAAGAATGACAATTGATAATGAGGTAACAATACAAGATGTTCATAAGTACGAAGCGATGCGAATGAAAATGGTTTAATCCCACTGGACCAAGCATCGCGCTTGGTCCCTCTATGCTGAAGCGTCGCGCTTCCATATAATACCAGCCACCACGGCGCATTGTTGCACCCGCTAACGGGGTGCGTGTAGGTGTGGGGGATTTCGTAGGCTACAAACATGGCACCACCTACGGGGTGCTAACATGTAACTTGCACACTACGCCCCGGCGCGTGTCACTTTTATTCAAAATCATCCCGGAAATCCCATAATTCTGATCGATTGTCATCCTGAGCGAAGTCGAAGGACTGGTTCAGACAAAATATCTGCCACACACAGCCATCCACCTATCACACTACCACAGCAGTCTGTCATAAAAACTCGTTTTTGCACCATCAAAAACCCATATGAACTTTGTGTCCAAAAACAAAGTTTATGCCCACAGTAACTAACAAAATATAAAAGCAACCCTCGCAACCAACACTCTCGACTATATACCATCTACTAACGACTATCTACCATCAACCATGAACACCGAGCAACAACTCCAGGCCAAAAACCTCTACTTCCAAACAGAGCTCTCAAAAACACAAATTGCAGAGATCGTCAACGTTCCTCGTCGCACACTCCACTACTGGATCAAGGAAAAAAACTGGGACCGGCTGAAAAACAGCGCAGCCCACATGCCATCCTTGCTTGCCGAGAACTGCTACCACATCATCGCCCGGTTTTCAGAGCAGTTACTGTCCGAAGACCGCATTATGCGCCCCATAACCCACCAGGAGGCCGATACGCTGCATAAGCTGGCCCTTACCGTCAACAAACTCAAAAACCGTAACACTATCAATGAAAGCATGGAAATGTTTGGCTACTTCATCGAAAGTGTCAACCGTAAATCACCGGAATTGGCAAAAGAGCTTGTACCGTTCATGGACGATTATATGTCATCGCGCGCAGCCATCGATGCCAGCCAGTTTCGCCCAGACCATTTCAATGACATGGGCCTGATACCCGTGCAGAAAGAAGATACGGAAGAAAAGAAACTCGATTTTCAGGACGTTATGGAGTGGACAGAAGCAGGCAAGCCCATGGTGGACATTGAGCAGTTTCGCTGCATGGATGGGCCGCCAATTGCAGCGCCACAGGTCACAGAAGCAGTCAAGCAACCCGAAGCGGATACCGCCATCACACCACCAAATTCAGAAAACACCACCGAAGACACATTTGCCAGTGCGGAGCGCCTGGCCGAGTTGCACCAGGCAATGGAAGGATTAAAACGCTATAAAGATCTGTTTTCAGATACCCAGGTCTCACCCGCACAGCCACCCGAAAGCATCATGTCAGAAACTTTGTTAGCAGTTGCCTGAGCAGCATTGCACATAAAACCGGCGGACAAATCATAGTTGGGTAAAAAGTGAGCAACAAGTGAGCAATAATAAGAACACAATTGATTGACTTTCAACAATTTGATGAAAAATGAAAAATTATTGCACACCCTTCCTTTCTGTCTTTTATGGTAAAATACGACTTCGTGTTATCTGCCTCACGGGAACATCCATAGTCAGAGAATAAAACCAGCAACTGGAAGAAGCGGGAATTCCCTCGCTACCCTGTCACCCAATTACCCCTACCGACCCAAAACCTACCCTTCAAAATACTGCTTCAACTCCCCGTCAAAATACTTCAGGGCGTTCTTTATGGGCAGTGGCAGGCCACCGCCGAGGGCACAGAGGGAGCCTATCTCCATGGTGGTGATGAGGTCGGTAAATAATTCGCGGTCCATTTTGTAATCTGAGGTAAGGCTCTTATTCACCATCTCGTAGCCACGTGTAGAGCCCAGGCGGCATGGGAAACATTTACCACAACTCTCATGTGCTGTAAACTGGAACAGGTGCTCTATATACTTTATCACCGGGTAGCCCTCCGGCAGGCACACCACCGAAGCATGGCCTAAAAGGAAGCCATTTTGGGCAAAAGATTCAAAGTCAACTGAAAGCGTGTCTATTTTATCCACTGGCACCAAGCCGCCTAATGGGCCGCCAATATGCATTGCTTTTATGGCACTCTTAAAACCACCACCCAGGTCATTGACCACTACCGAGAGCGGTGTACCCATATCCACCTCATAAATGCCCGGATTGTTGAAGAAACCATCTAAAGATACCAGTTTTGTCCCGGTTGACTTGCCCCTGCCTATGGCCGCAAAAGCTGCGCCGCCATGCTGCACCACCCAGGGTATGCAGGCTAATGTCTCCACATTGTTTACTACTGTGGGCTTATTGAACAACCCATGCTGAGTGGGGTAAGGTGGCCTCACCCGCACCTCTGGCCGCTGCCCCTCAATAGATGATAGCAAGGCTGTTTCCTCGCCACATATATAAGCACCCTGCGCCTTTATCACCTTGAAATCGTAAGAGAACCCAGAACCCAGAATATTTTCCCCTATGAAGCCCTTCTCCTTAATATCCCTGATTGCCTGTTCCGTGATGGCAATAGCCTCGGGGTATTCGCCCCTAATGTACACCACACCGGTATTTGCGCCTGCCACATAGCCGGCTATTATCATACCCAGCAGCACGGCGTGCGGCCTGTGCTCCAGCAAGTAACGGTCGCTATAGGCACCAGGATCGCCTTCATCGGCATTGCACACGATGAATTTTATTTCGCCAGGCGTATTCTTGCAAGATTCCAATTTAAACCCAATAGGAAAACCTGCGCCGCCACGCCCCCGAAGCCCTGAGATTTTGAGCTGGTTAAGTATATCATCTGGTGATAGCGCCAAAGCTGTATTGAGTGTTTTATAGAACTCATCAATACCCGGAAAATCGCAGGTGAGCACCGGGGTACCGTAAGCGGCCACATTGTACTTGTCCATTTCCTGTGGTTTGCCGTCCTTTATTGCCTCAATATTATCAATATCATTGCCCGAATAGTTCCGGCCGTTATAATGAAAAGAGCTATTCTCATGGCACCTGCCCAGGCAGCACATCTCCCCTATCTCTTCCGCTTTGAACTCCGTATGTAATTTGTCTAACAACCGGTCCTGGGTGCCTGCGGTCATACAAGAGCTACCATTGCATACATACACCTTTTTACCCTTGTTTTCCGGCCTCAGAAAGTCATAGAATGTGGCAGCGCCATATACATTTGCTTTCCCGAACAGGAACTTCTGGGCAAGCGCTTCTGCACTTTCTTTAGATACTGCACCCGTGGCCGTAGCTGCCACCCCCAGTTCCTCAAAAAGATTTTCTATCAGCCCCTTGCGGCCCGACAATTCACCAAGATTCTTTGACATAATAAATATTATTAGCCGGACGGCGTTACCAGTTCAAATTTAGCTAATATTCTTTAAAATATAGCATTGGTGGTCTGCCGTCATTAATATACAAAAAAGTGGCCCCGAAACGGAGCCACTCTTCGTAATCTAATTTTCAATAAAGCAACAAATGCAAAACCTATTGCTCAATCACTAAATGGAATACTTTGTTCTCAGAGGCAGAACGGAGGTTCAATATATACATGCCGTTGGCAACGTTGTTATTGAGTTGTATCCTTTCGTTAATGTCGCCGTTATGAGCCTGTACTTTGCTGGTATAGATTACCTGGCCAAGTATGTCTGTGATTTCCAGCGACACTTCTTCATTAGTAGCTGTACCTAAGGTACCCTTCACGGTAAACACGCCTTTGTTAGGGTTCGGTATCAACTGGATATCTGAACCCGAGGACGTAACCTGTGAAACGCCAACATTGTTCCTTACATGCATGGTCAAAGAATTAGTACCCTCAAGGCCGGCACAACCGCCGCTGCTCAATACCTGGCAAGCTACAACATCTGTGTTGGAAAGTGTGCTGCTGCTGAATGTAGAGAACGTAGCGCCGTTAACTGCAACGCCATTCACAAGCCATTGATAACTTGGGGACGGGCCACCATTTGCCACGGTAGCTGTAAAGGTAACATCCTCATTAACAATGATATTCACTCCCGGACTGGCAGTAACGGTAACTACAGGGGCAATATTGTTGTCCACTTCCATGTTGACAATATTGCTGTTTGCAGAAGGTGCCGTACGGCAGGTATAGTTGCTCACCATGGTACACTTAACCTGGTCGTTGTTAGCAGGTATGTAGCTGTAGGTAGCTGTTGTACCCATGCTTATCCCATTTATGAACCATGTATATGCCGGACTTGAGCCGCCATAAGCTGGGACAGCCGTATAGATAACATTTGTACCCTGACAAACAATACTACCGGGGTTCGCGTAAATTGACACCGATGGGGTTTCATTACTATTCACCGTCATTGTCACTGAATTATTTGCAGAGGTTGGCGACGCGCATACCGCAGTGCTTGTCATAGTCACCATTACATTATCATTGTTTGCAGGTATGTAGCTATATGTATTACCCGCACCCATAACTGACCCGTTAACCGACCACTGGTATGCAGGAGAACCTCCATTTGTAGGCATTGCCGTAAATGTGATGGTATTACCTGCACAAACAGTATCGCCTACGCCGGTAGAAATAGACACAAACGGTGTAACCGGTGTATTTACGACAACAGTAGCGGTACCCGCCATATTCTGCGAGCAGCCCGTTGTGGCATCAGTTGCAATAACAGTATAAGTTCCTGCCCCGGTCTGTGCACCGAGGTCAACAGGACCACCGGCGCCAATAACCGCGATACCTACCGGTACACTACCGTAATATAACAAGTAGTTGATACCATTGGTGGAATGAGCCATGCCAATGTGAACACCTGTGCCACCAGCACAATAACTGCCACCACCTATTACAGGATAAACTGCCGGCAGAGCATTAACAACAACCGTTGCAGTACCTGACATGTGGTTAGTGCAACCAGTAACGCCGTCCGTAGCGATTACAGAATAAGTGCCTGACGCAGATTGCGCGCCAAAGTCAATACCGGAGCCTAAACCTGTCATAGCGGAACCTACAGCTGTGGAACCATTGTATAACCTATAAGATACGCCTGTGTTAGATGAACTAAGGGTTACATGAACCCCTGCACCGCCAGGACAATAGCTGCCGCCGCCAAGTACAGGATACGCCGTTGGCGCAGGATTTACACCTACTACCGCGCTGCTGGCCATATGATTGTTACAAGTTGTTAGCGGGTTCGTAGCAACGACGCTGTAGCTGCCGGCAACAGCCTGCGGACCAAAGTTCAGGGAAAAGCCTGTACCTGGCAACGCAGAACCAATAGGTGAGCCCCCTTTATACAATTGATAATTAATACCAACCGAAGAACCATTTAACCCAACTGCCACTGGTGCACCTGTTATGGGTACCGGCGCACCGGTTAGCTTCGGCGCACAATCTGCTTCCGGCGTTTATACAGTGTTTGCTAATAATGGCTGTTCAGGCAGTATGGCTGGCAGTGTAGCAGTCGGCACGTTCACACTTCCAAGCGTGTTCTCTGTTTCAGGCGGAGGTAATTATTGCCCTTCAGGTGCCGGAGTGCATATTGG
>Ga0206969_1242_pt1 | contig 11786 bp, 5 predicted proteins | sample Alteio_BWOrgHeat_87_FD_153256 | JGI IMG/M metagenome (GOLD analysis project Ga0206969, IMG submission 153256) | Enriched cells from forest soil in Barre Woods Harvard Forest LTER site, Petersham, Massachusetts, United States -... | ecosystem: Environmental > Terrestrial > Soil > Temperate forest > O... | reverse complement strand
AGTTCAGCGTATATTCCAGCTCCCACAAACCGTAGGCGTCGTAGGCGCTGGTAATCGTCGCCGACAGCGTGTTGCCCTGCCCGTTCACCGGATCCAGATATTGAATCGGAGGTGGCGGATTGGCGATGGGATCGTGGGTCACGTCGGAAGAAACTGTCACGACCGCCGGGGGCAGCAGGATATTGTCGAGGATGATCTTGGTTCCCAACTCATGGTAACTGGGCACGAGCACCATGGGATCGAGATAGTCGGCCGCGGGAAAGAGGCTGGTCGGCAGGCGGCCATTGCCCTGAATGGCTTGGCTCCAAGTCCAACCGGTCAAAACCCGGGCCACGCCAGTGATTTCCGGTTGGGTATACGTCGGGATCGGATCGCCGTGCGAGTCCAGCATCAGGCTGCCGTCCGGCCAGAGCAGGTAGAGCCCGATGGAGAAGAGTTGCTGGATCTCGCGAGCGTAGTTTTCGTTCGGATGCAAGCCGGTCACGTAACTGCCTTTCTCATTGCCCTGCATGTTCAAAAAGACGCCCATCGCCGAGCTCAGGGTGACTTGCCTGAGAATGTTTCGGAAATTATCGAAGGAGTACTGCACCAGGGTGTCGTAATAATCCGCCTCGGAGCGTCCGTTTTGCGTCAGGCCGCTGCTGGCATCGGAAACGACCAGGATTTCGCTCAAGGCGAACGCGACACGCTGCCGGAGTTGATCCGGAGCCGTAACGGAGTTTTTCCACCAGGCGTTGAAGAATTGGACATCATTAAAGGGAATGATATTGTAGCTCTGCAGGTTCGCCAGCACGTAAGGCACCGTGTAGGTGTAGGTGTTGGGGTTGTATGGGTCGGTTGAGGGGTTGACGGTGTTGAACTGCTGCTCGATCCAGGCGCGGCAACCGGTGTATCCACTATACGACGTATTGGCCGTGATGTAGGCCATGTCCGACGGGCTCGGGCCGAAGGTGGCTTGGTTGAGCAGCCGCGCGGCCGTGGTCGCAGAATGATCGTCCGTCCAACTCGGATACCGCGGGGAGGTGTAAAGTCCGGACAGTGACGGTCCGGCCTGCGAACCGGAAGCCTTTCCGAAAATCCCCGTCAGTTCCCCGTAAGGGTTGGCCGTGGTAATCGGGTGAAGGGCCGTGCCAACGGCGAGGTAAGCAGTGCCATTAGCCACCGCCGCCGGGACCGAACTCCAATTATAGCCGCCATCAGATGCCTTGGTGCTGGAATAATTAAGATCGATCGCCCCAAGGTCGACGAGCAACGTCGCCGGATTCGTGGAGGAATCGTAGATTCGCGCGGAGGTTTGCGCGGAAGTCAAGCCCGAGACATTCACGTGGACGATACCCGCCGTGCCAGTACCGGTATCGGTAATGTAGGCGCCGCCGCTGCCCAGGATCCCGCTCAGGTTGGGTGAACTGGCCATGGAGGCCAGGTAAACGGTGCCGGGCGTGGTGATGGTCGGCGGATTGTTCCACGGCGAGACGACATAATTGGGCACGATGCCACCGGTGCTGGCCGAGGCGGGATTGGCGCCGTCGGTAATCGGATTGACGGTGTTGCCCGTCGGATCGAGGTACCAAGCAACCGACACGTTGCTGTTCGTGACACTGCCGGTATTGTGCAGGACCTCAAAATAGTATTGCTGTCCGCCGACGAGTGAAAGCCAGGGCGATTTCTGCGAGGTCTGCGCGTCCCAAGTACGCGAGGCGGTCCCGCTCGGCCCCGCGACGTAGCAGCGGAGAATCTTCGCCACGGGCTCGTTGCTATCGGAAAGCCAGAATTCCGCGACATGATGGCTCGCATCGGAACCACCACCGCTGCCGGCAACCCAGAAGTAATAGTTTCCAGTGGCTGGCGCGGTAAAATAACCGCGCAGGCGCTCACCGGTGTTCGCCGCGTACGAAGCGTTGGTGCTCTCGATCGTCGTTAAAGTTGTATCCGTGGAGTGCGTAGCATTCGTCAGGACGGCGTCCTCCAAGTCAGAGGTAGCGAAGGCCGTGTTCGCCAGCTGATAGATTTCACGCGTGATATTGCCGACCGCGGAAACGACCTGCAAAGTGACCACCTGGCTGGTGGTTCCGGAAGCATCCGTGGCCGTAACCGTGAACTGATAAGTACCCGGCGTAGAAATGCTGCCGCTCACGGTATTGCCATTGAGAGACAGGCCCGTCGGCAGGCCGGTGGCGGAATAACTGGCGCCGTTGCTCCCGGCAATCGTGTAGGAATAGTTTCCGGACCCCGTGGTGTAGACGTCGCTGGCGGTGCTGGTGACGATGGTCGGGGCGGCCCCACTCTGACCGGTCGCCGCCGGGTATAGGCAGTTGGACGGAATCACCTGTTCCGATTGGTCGTTGCTATACCACAGCAAATGCGACTCGGCAACCCGGCCACTCGCATTCGTCTGGAGAAATTCCATCCGGATATCATAGAAGGTGCCGGCATTGAGGCTGAGAGGTGGGGTCGTGTATTCGGTCACGCCCTGGCTTTGCCACCGGTCGATGACCAACTGGCCATTCACCCAGAGTCTCGCTCCGTCAGCCGTGCGCGTCGCAAAATAATATGGTTCCGTATACTGGGGAACCACCTGCCCCGTCCAAACGGCGCTGTAATAGGTATTGGGGATGGACGGATCGGGAGAGCCCGCGCCGTAGAAGTAGCTCAGCTCGGGATTGTTATTCTCGACCACCTGATAGAAGAAGGGCGCCGACTGCGAGGTGTTGGCATAGTAAGTCGCGAGCAGACCCTGTTGCGTCGAGGTGGCCGCGTCCGTAAAGCAGTTGCCGTTGGGGATGGTCGTCAGGCTGGCCTGACTCGGCGGTTGCCAAAGGACGTAGAGATACCCCCCGGAAGTGTTGGTGATGAAGTCCACATGGATATGGTAGCGATTTGGTGGCGCCCCTGGCGTCGTCGATGAGGGCGTCAGCTGCACGGAACCGTTGACGGGAGTCGTTGCCGAAGAGCCCGGAACCGTCCAGCCATCGCACACCAGCGTCCCGATACCGGGATCTCCTTCAGTCGTGTTGACATAAATCCTCGCTTGATACTGCCCCTGCAGGCTGAAGTTGTATGTGGCGGCGGGAGGGTTGGCACTGCCGTTGGTGGGAACCTGAATATAGCCATCCCACTTGGCCGAGAATGGGCGCACGGTCCAGGTGTCGCTCGGCGCACCGGTAGTACTGTTACTGAGCGTCGTCTTAAAATCTTTGAAATACGCATCCCCAGTGAAGGAAGTGTTTGCCCAATAAGTGGCGACCACGCCTGCGGTCGTTGCCCCGGAATCCTGGAACAAGTTAGCCGCCGGGATGGCGGCGTAAGGCCCAGCCAGGGCGGTCGTGGAGAAATTTAATGTCGCTTGGAAATTGCCGCCGGTGTTGTTGCTGTCGTAAATGAGAACGGAGACGGGATAAATCTGCCCGGCAGTCAAGGCGATGCCGCTACTGGGGAAAGTGGTCGGGTTGGCCGTGACGGTTTGAGTGCCGGAACCGTTAGCGGTCGTATTGATCGCCGCCCCACCTTGACTAGCCGAGACTTCAAACGCGTTTGCCGTGAATCCCTGCGGGAGAACGTAATAAGTCGTGCCCGCCGTCAAACCGGTCGGCAACGAACCAGTGGTGGTAAAGACCACCGGCACTCCAGGCGTCAAGCCGTGATTGTTCAGCGTCACGACCGCCGGCGATGCGGTGGTGATCGATACCGACTGCGACGGTGCGAACTGATAGGTTGAAAGCTGTGGAACCTGCGAAGGGTCGCCAATTGGCGCGCCTGCGGCACCAATCAAGACCTGACCGGCGCTTTGGGCGAACATTTGAAAATAGTACGTGCCGGTCGTGGTCGGCTTGAAATAGGTGTCATAACGTGCGCACCAGTTATCGCTCCCGATGGCGCCGTTGCTGAGCGAGCCAGGCTTGCCGAGGCCGTAATTGTAGGAACTGCCGTTGAGATTACCGGAGTCCTGTCCCGCAAAGCCTGGCGGCTCGGCAAGCGTGGTATTATTGTAATAACGAGCCCACAGGCCACTGGTGTAAGTCAACTGGCCCGTGAGCGGATCCGCACGGAAGAAGTCCGTTGCCGGGATGGCGGAATAACTGGTGCCACCGTTCGAGCTCCAGGCGAGGTTGATCAAGCCGTTTTCCGTAACGGTCGTATTTCCGCCCTGATAGTACTCCACGCGGAAGGGATAAGCGACGCCCGCAGTGAGGGCGACCGAAGTACTCGTCGCGGGCGTATTGTAAGAGGAGTCGGCAGCCCAGGCATCAATAATCTTATTGCTCCCAACGTTCGCATTGTTTTGGCTGGCGACGTCTGTAGCATTCGTGTCGAGGTAAACCCGCGCCCCATCGGAAGCCTGCACCTGGAAAATGTAATTACCCGAGACGGCGGGAATGAGAAAGCCGTCCCAACGCACCGAAAAACTCAATCCGTTGGCGACGGAATTGGACGGTGTACCCGTGAAAGCAATGTCGTTGAGGGCGCCCGGATAATCGCCGTAGCGCGGCAAACTCAAAAGCGGCGTGTAAGTTTGTGCTGTTGGCGTCCCTGTACTGGTCGTATTCACCGCCGTTCCGCCCGGGGTGGCTGCAACTTCGAAAGTGTTGGCCCCCATTCCCGCCGCGATCACATAATAGGTCGCACCGGCGGTGATTCCGGTGGGCACGGAACCGCTAAACACGATCGGGGTACTCGGCATGAGACCGTGATTGGTCAACGTCACCACAGCCGGGGTAGCGGAGGAAATGGAAACGGAGACTGGGGCGGTCGTGGGCGAAGGCAGTGCGGCTCCAGTATTTGAAGGGCTGCCGGTGTTAAGCCAATAAAGCCCGGTCCACCCATTGGATCCCGTGCCGGTACTTGACTGGAAGACCTGGTTATCCGGGATGTCCGCAAGGGCACCGCCGTTGAAACTCACTGTGAGGTCGAGATTTTCGAACGTTCCCCCGACAATCGTATCGTCGAGATGGTAATATTCCACCCGGATGAATGCCGGAGTGCCCTGGGTGAGGGTGATCGCTGCACTCTGCATGGGCGTCGCGCTCGAGCTGCCGACGGCCCACGCATTGACCACCAAGTTTCCGTTGACGTAAACCCGGGCACCATCGTTCGCTTGAACCGCGAAGTTGTAGTTACCCGAGGACGGCGGCATGAAGTAACCGTCCCAGCGGGCCGCCCAGTTGTTGTTCGAGCTTCCCACCGTCTGAAGGCTGCTATTTCCCGGCTGGCCACTACCCCAAATGAAATCGACCGTGGGATCGACGCGCGTGACCGCCGGCGCCGTAAACGGCGAGAGGTTCGCCTGCGCCCCGGCAGACTGGTTTGCGGGAACGCTCGTTCCACTAATGGGCACCGTAAATGAGCCGACCTTTGTTCCCGAGTTCCAGGTCGGACTGGATATCGTGTAAGACCCATCGTAAGCGCCCTGACCCACGTTGGAAACCGCAAAGAGATTGCCGGAGAGGAACTGCAAGGTCACCTGCGAGCCGGCGGCTATCCCCGTCGAGGCATTAAAATTAACTGTGGGAGTGCCTGTATAGCTAATCGTGGCCGTCCCGCTGGTCGTATTGGTTTTCGTATAGGCATAAGTTACCGTCACGGGCGTCCCCCCGGAGATGAAGCCGATTCCGCCCAGTTTATTGGAATTCGACCGTGCGGCGAACGGCGTGACCGTGACGTTGCCCGAGCCGGTGGCGGGAAGGCTGACGCCATTGGTCGAAATGGGGACGGTGAAGGTGGGGACGGTGTAGCTGCCGTTGGCCCCGTTGCTGATAGTTGCGGTTCCGACTGCCGTGATCGTGTACTGCAGCACCGGGACGTTTTGCGTGACCGACTCATTCAAAATGTTGGGCACGGTGGTGGCGCTCACCGAGCCGTTGACATTATTGAAATTGCCGATAACGGTGCTGTTGAACTCGCTGGTGGTCAGAGTCCCGTTAGTCCCTGCGAAGTTCAGGGGGGAAGTGAAGGTGGCTGTCGTGAACGTGGCGGGCGGGGTTCCGTTCAGGGTGATGCCACTCGAATTGGTGCAGTTTACCCCAACGGTAAACTGCGTTGCGCTGGTCACCGTGGCCGTGAAGGTTCCATTGATGGACCCCGAGAACGTGCCTCCCGTAATATTCGCAAGCGTCACGCTCTGCCCAGTCGTGAGACCATGCGGGCAGGTGGTAGTAATCACACACGGACTAGCTTGGCTGATGGAGGAAATGTTTTGGACCGGGAACGTCAAATTGACCTGCTGCCCCACAGCGTAACCGCCTGGAGCCCCCCCTGGCGCAACGGCCGCAACACCGGGCAGGGTGACCACGATCGTACCCGTCGTCGGCGTCAATTGGGTAAACGAATACGAAGCCCCGCCGGGCGAACCGCCCGTCGTCCCACCGAAATTGGCGCCTTGATTGGTATAGGCCGCGCCCTGATTCGGTATGTCGATGAAATACTGACCAGTCAGGCCGCTGCCGTTGATGTTCGCCGGCGGATAGATATTGATGCCCGCGGATGACGGCGTGCCCAAAACGTAGCCGGTGCCTGCATGCGCCACGACGGTCACCGTCGTGGTGTTGACCCGGCCGGCGTGGTAGAGAGGCGTGACATTCAACGAAACGGAACTCACACCCGAGGGGAACGTGACCGAACTGGGGAGCGCGGTGTAGTCCGAACCCGAGACGGCAGTGCCCGAAGTGGTAATGGGCACGGTCAACGTGCTCAGATTGTGCGTCTGGCCGGAGCGCGTGAAGGTCACGACCCCTACGTTGCTCGCCACACTCCCGGACGTCGGCTGCGTAGCCGCGCTGTCCGTCGCCAGAACCGTCACGGTAGTGGTCGCGTTGACTTCACTGGCCAGATTACTGGCCAGAGTCGAGGCGCCGTAGCCGCCGCTGCCGTTTAAAGGCGCGGCAATGTTTGTGTTGACTGGAAAACCCAGTAGGTTTTTCGCCCAATCGGACACCTGGTCATTGGCGGTGGAATTATCCTGGACAACGACGCGGAAGTAGGGGCCGGGATTTTGCGCCGGCGTGACGGTCAGCGTATGGATCGTGCCGTCGCCGATGAAGGAAACGCCCGCGACCGTGGTCCATGAGCCCGACACGAGCGAGGCTTTGCCCTGCACGGTGTAATACTTGCCGAGCACGGAGGGAAACATGAGGAGAGCGTTGCCGCCGCTGGTGGAGAACGTCGAGACCTGGAACCTGATCCCTTTCCCGGGGACGATGCCCGCCGTCGCCTCGTCGGAATGTATCATCCCGTTACCGTCCAAAGCGGAATCCGCGGCGACGCCATAGAGCAACTGCCACACGCTTTGGTTGACGCTCGAATTGGTGGGGTTTTGCCCCTTCGCCAAGGGGGTGGTCATGGCCTGCCAGCCGAGGAGGGCCAGCAGGGTCAGGATAGTACGCCAATGACGAACGGAGAGGACTGGGAGTGCAGGCATAGAGACGAGGGTGGAGGTTACGAGGAGGTGGCGGAAAGCGTTACGAACGAGCCACGCGGCAGCCGAAATCTGCGCGCAAGCCCTCGGAAATTCGCGATCGACGCGCGACGGACGAGGGCTGGGAAAACGTGATCATTCTGGGGAAGAAGCTCGATAAACTGCGCGGCAGAATACACCCACCGGCAATTACGTAATAAACATTTTGTGAAATTTTATTACGGTTGTCGAGAATTAATTTTGGTCTCTTTTCGCCTGTTTTTAACGACGCGAGTTTTTGGAAAAATAATTGGGTCTCCGCAAAGTCGCGTATTCGACCTCAAATGTTGGCGTCGGCAAAAGGCACGCGCTGTCATCGACTTGGGTGGCAGGCGTCAACCGTCACCAAAGATCCCCCCGCATGTCGAGGTTCCTCCGCCGCGCCCACTGGCGCACGCGCATGCGTGGTGGCTTGCTCTACTCAATATTAAGTGCTGGATGTGAATCCCGACCGTTGGATTGTTCGGAAGGTACGCAAAGCGTCTTGAGAACCAAGTCAAGATGTGGCTCCTTGGCACGTCGCTTCTGCCCGCTCGCATCGTGTCCCCTTCCCCATTCTCCCCACGACTTCCCCTGGCGAATTCCCGCATTTTGGCAATTCACCCCGAAGACACGAAGGCGCCAAGGAAGCCGCAGAATACTCCTTTTGCCTTTTTGCCTTTGTGCCTTCGCGTCTTCGTGGTGTCCTCTGCCTCCGCTGGATTCGACGTTGGCTTGCCAGGGCGCAGTTCGCTGGGACCAGATGGTTGCCCGGCTTCGCCTGCGGCTACGCCGGGGCGGGCTTCGCGAACGAAGCCCGGATGTTTTTTTCGAGGTTGTCTGCTGGCCTCGCTCCTCCTGAGCGCGACCGCCGCGCCAATGCACGCCCAGAACCCCGTCCCGCAGTCCTTCCCCAAGGGCCGCTACGATCAATTGCGCGAGCACTCACCCTTTTCGCTCGCCACCGTCCAGGCCCCGGTCGTAGCGCCCGGGCCCGGCTTTGCGGACAACTGGTTCGTGAGCGGCATCGCCCGCCTCGGCGACGACGATTTCGTGACGATCAAAAGCCGCGATCTCGCGAAGCAGTTTTCGCTTTTTTCCAATGAAACCGATCGCGAAACCGGCGTCTCGGTGGCCAGCGTGAATTGGTCCGACACCGTCGGGAAAAGCACCGTCATCCTGCGCAAAGGGACCGAGACGGCGAAGCTGGAATTCAACGAAGCGGAAATCCACGCCACGCCCCAGGCGGCCAATCCCAAACCCCTTCCCGGAGTCACGCCGCCCGCGAACATGCAGGGCGGGCCGAGGCCGGGGCCGCAGCCGGGCGGCGCGCAGAACCCCCTGCCTCCGATGCCCGTCGGCAACCCCGCGATGGGAAGGCCGGGCGGCGCGCCCACGCCACCGGTGCACCACCGCTCGCAAGTCATCCAACCGCCGCAGTGAAGAAAAGGATGAAGGCGGAAGGATGAAGGATGAAGTACCGGCGCGAAGCCCACGCCGCCGAAGGCGCATTCTTTCTTCATCCTTCATCCCTCATCCTTTTTCCCTCCCCTTCATTCTCTCCAAGAATTGGCAAAAAACCTGCTGCGGCGCGCCGTGAAAATACGCTCCGCATTTCTTTACAAATTAATTACACGAGAATTGTTGACAAGGGTTGCGGAAAGGCAGAAAACACCCCTGCCCCCGAAACATTTATCAGACGTATGAAGAACAAATTCCTGTTTCTGTGCCTTGCGCCCCTCCTCAGCGGCACCGCGGCCTTCGCCCAAACGACCGTGACCACCGATCCGGTGGGGTTCATCAATGAGACCGTAGCCGGTGCCTTGAGCGGATCGCCACAATACACGTTCATTTCGCCGACCCTGACGAACCCAATCGCCTTTCAAGGGACGATCGCCTCGATTACGAGCACTACAATTACGATCAATGGCGCCAGTTTCACCGCGGATCAGTTCGACGGCGCGAATGGCAGCTACTATGTGGAAGTGTTTAACGCGACCAATCCGGGAGCCCTGGCCGACATCACGGGCACGTCCAGCAACTCCGTTACCGTGGACGCCAACTTGACTTCGTTCGCCTCTGCGGGTGACTCGATTCGCATCCGGCAGCACGTCACGCTCGGTCAACTCCTCGGGGCAAACAATACCTATGGTTTTCAGAGCAATGCCAATTCGCAATCGGCTGATCTGATAATTGTTTATAACGGTGTTGTTAATGACAGTGTAAGCCAGACAACCTATTTTTACTACCCGGCGGACGGTACCGTTTCGGCATCGTGGATGGATACGGGATTCAATAGCTACGGTACTCCCGGCGGGGCCAACGGCGCCACGATCGCTCCATTCCAGGGAATAATTATTAAGCGAATAGCAGCCGGCAATATCACCATTACGTCAACGGGAACTGTCAAAACCGGCAATACCTTGTTTCCTGTTTTTGCCGGGGGGAGCAACGTTATGGGGACGGCTTCTGCGCAGGGCTTGACTTTGGGTAACAGCGGACTCTATACAGGCAATGCGTCAACGGGGCTGCAAGCGTCCTCCACCGGTGTTAACCCCGACCAGATCATTATTTATAATGGTCAAAGCCAGACAACCTATTTTTACTACGCGGGGGACGGTAGCGTTCCGGCAGAGTGGATGGATACGGGATTTAATCTCTATGGTACTACTGGCGGGGCAAATTCTCAGCCAATCGCTCCGGGTACCTCTTTCATCGTCCAGCGCTTTAATGGTGCAGCATTCAACTGGGTATTACCCTCTCCGTCGAGCTTTTAATTTCATCGCTACTCTCCGATTTAACAAAATACACTCCCCATGAAACTGATTCATTCTGCATTTCTTGCCGGCTTTTTGGCCACCCTCTCCAGTGCCTACGCAACACAAGTCAGTTTTAACGGCGGTCCCACCACCCTTAAGCTTTTTAAGGCCGATGCGAGCACCAAGTTGACAAATGGCGATCTTTATTGGATTGGCACTTTTGCTACTCCAGGAGCAATCAGCTTTAATCCATTGCAAACCATCGCCCAGAATATCACTGCGATTGAATCGGCCGGTGGCTGGAATCAATTTACGTTGGATACTTCCACAAGTCAGCCGAACGCTGGAATTTCTGTTTCGGACACCATCAATGGTTTAAATAACTTAAGCGGATCTTTCACGGACACCACCACCGGTGGAACCAAAGCGGATTTCTTCAATGGTAAGGCACTGTACGTTTGGATATTCGACACGACTGGCACCGACCCAACGCAGGCAGACCAAATGGGAATCTTCACCGGAAATGGCAGCGCGAGTCCGGCATGGACGTTTCCAAGTAACGAGGCGACCCCTCCAGCAAACTCAGTTGCGCTGAACGTGTTGAGCGGCGATATGCAGACGGTAGGTGGTGCGGGAACAGTGGGGACCGGATTGGACCTCGTGCCAGGGGCTACCACTCCTGAGCCCTCGACACTCGCGTCATTGATCGGCGCAGGCGGGCTGGTGGCCATGCTGCGTCGGCGGCGCGCTTCGAAGTAACTCCGCTGACCGCGCATCTTTGGCGCAAAGCCTTGAGCTTGTTGGGTTCGTTCGGCTCAGGGTTGGACTTGCGCCTTGCCATCTTCGGCGGATAGTCGGTGGGAGGATCGCCTGCATTAGATTCTCATTCGCCCCCATTGACTTAATATGAAGTGCTCCGCAGCTTCCTCTCTCTTGTTGTGCGGGGTTGCGTTGATTTTCAACGCGGTGGCGGTGGCCAGCCCGCCCGCTCTTTCGCTCAAGACCATCTGCAACAACCAGATAATCTCGCCGGTGGCGATTACCAATGCGGGCGATGGGTCGCAGCGGATTTTCGTCTGCGACCAGATCGGGAAGATCTGGATCATCCAGGATGAGATGGTCCTGCCCACGCCGTTTCTCGACATCTCCTCGGAGATCGTCCCATTCCCGCCCACCAGCTATGCGTTCCCGCTCGCGACGGGCTATGATGAGCGCGGGATGCTGAGCATGGCCTTTCACCCCGGCTTCGCCGACCCGGTCTCCGCCGGTTATAAAAAATTCTACGTCTTCTACAGCGCGCCGTCGCCCAATGCGCTCGGCAATTCCACGCCCAACGCCGTTTCCGTGGGCAGCCCCTGCACCATCGCCACCACGGCGGCCCATGGCTTGCACACCAGCGATGTGGTGACGCTGGCGGGCATCAACGGTGGTTCATTCGACCAGCCCATCGACGCGACCTATAGCGTGACGTTCGTCGATGCCACCCATTTCAGCGTGCCGGTAAATTGCCTGGACAACACCGCCGTCACCTTCAGCGGCAGCCACGTCTTCGCCAACAATCCGGTGAACTGCCGTTCGACGGTCTCCGAATTCCAGGTCAC
>Ga0206969_1246_pt1 | contig 11843 bp, 4 predicted proteins | sample Alteio_BWOrgHeat_87_FD_153256 | JGI IMG/M metagenome (GOLD analysis project Ga0206969, IMG submission 153256) | Enriched cells from forest soil in Barre Woods Harvard Forest LTER site, Petersham, Massachusetts, United States -... | ecosystem: Environmental > Terrestrial > Soil > Temperate forest > O... | reverse complement strand
ATCCCTTCATTTTTTATACTTTCAAACCTGCCTTTTTGAGTTTCCAGCAAATTCGACATACCATTGTTAGCCGAAGAATTTCTACGTGCTGGCATAAATGTGGATTTCACGGAGCGCCACATGATAGATGTGCAGCAGATATTTTTTAAGATGGAGGCCCGCACACTTGCTGCCGCATATAGTTTTTATTGCCAAAAAGAATTAGAAAATGCACATAGCGCGGAAGCAGACACTAACGCTACTATTGATGTACTGGAAGCACAACTGGAGCGCTATGAAGGCATCGGCAACGATGTGGCCGCATTGCACCAATTTATAAATAATGAGGAATTCGTGGACTACGCCCGGAGAATAGTGATGAAAGACGGTCACCCCACATTCAACTTTGGTAAGTACAAAGGCCGGAAGGTAGAAGATGTGTTCAACAGCGAGCCACAGTATTATGACTGGATGATGCAGGCCGATTTTGCCCTGCACACAAAACAGAAAATATCCGAAATACTAAATCGCATGAAACTCAAAAAGGCAGGTTTGAAAGTATAAAAAATGAAGGGATCGCAATAGTAGCCCACGCAACCTCACCTTTGTCATCGTGAGCTTGTCGAACGGGGCCGAATGAGGTCTTCACCAAACAATTTTACCAATAATCGTTACATAAGTATTATTTTGCCGCTTAATTTCTTTGCCTGATTGAATAAACTTGTAATTATACCGACCTATAACGAGAAGGAGAATATCGAAAAGATCATCCGTAAGGTATTTTCGTTGCCGGAAGGCTTCCATATCCTCATTGTTGACGATGGTTCGCCCGACGGCACTGCAGGTATCATAAAGACCTTACAAGACGAATATAAGGGCAAGCTGCACCTACTGGAACGCAGCGGCAAACTGGGCCTCGGCACTGCATATATTGCTGGGTTTAAATGGGCCTTGCAGAAAGACTACGAATACATCTTTGAGATGGATGCCGACTTCTCCCACGACCCAGAGGACCTGGGCCGTTTGTATGCCGCCTGCGCGCATGGCGCCGATTTGGTCGTTGGCTCACGCTACACCAAGGGCGGCAAAGTGGTGAACTGGCCGTGGGACCGCATATTCATTTCAAAAGGTGGCGCACTCTATACAAAAATGATCCTTTGGATGCCCGTAAACGATCCTACAGCAGGCTTCATCTGCTACCACCGCAGGGTGCTCAGCGCTATTCCCCTCGATAAAGTGCATTTCATTGGCTACGCCTTCCAGATAGAGATGAAATACCGCGCCTGGAAGCTTGGTTTCAAAATAGCAGAGGTGCCCATCACCTTCAAAGACCGCAAAGAAGGCGTATCTAAAATGAGTTCCGGCATTGTAAAAGAAGCAATGTATGGCGTTTGGAAAATGCGCAGCTTCTCTAAATCAGAGTAGTTAGTAAAAAAATCATTGTTCCGGCCGAATTACTTGTATTATGCTCCAATGGCGGTGCACCATTCATCAACGTCACACTATTTAACAATTACCAATCTCATTGTCATCCCAGATGCAGCCGAAGAAACCACGGAAGGGATCATCCCGAGTGTAGTCGAGGGACGCAACTGCACTACATATACCCCAGGCACAACGCGGCTTATATCCAACACCTGGTTATCAGAAACAACAGAGGTTCTAAAAACCTCCTGCCCTAATACATCGTAAATAGTAAGAACATTCCCAGCCAGATTAGTAACCGTAAGTTGATTCTTCGCAGGATTAGGCCATAACGTCACCTCTCCTTTGGAGAGGCCGGGAGAGGCCACCCCCGTCACCGAATCACATTTCTCCACCCACACCAAATAATCACTCACCACTGCCCCGCAACCATTCACAAATCCATACTTTATTGTATCAACTCCAGCATTCAAGCCGGTAACAACCGTTGTCATTGTAAGCGAAGTCGAACCCACAACAGCGTTAGCACCACTGCTGCTCCATACACCACCGATCGGGTTACCGGTCAGGGTGTCCGGATATTCCAAACAAACAGTTGTGTTGCCCGTTATTGTTCCTTCGTTAGGTAGTGTGTTTACGGTAATAGCAAAATCAGTTTTAGCTATCCCGCACATATTAATGATAGAATAAACAACTGTATCCCTGCCAACAGTTGTGCCACTCACAAGTCCTGCTGTAATACTTGCTGTTGCATTATTTACACTCCACACACCACCGGCTACACTCTCTGTTAAGGTCACACTCGCTCCCACACATACACTGTCCGTTCCACTGATAGCGCCAGCATTGGGCAGCGGATTTATTGTTACTGTTCTTGTAGCCGTGGCAACGCCGCAGGCATTAGTAACTGCATAGTTTACAGTATCTAATCCGGCGGACACTCCTGACAACACCCCAGTGTCAACGCTTGCATGAGTGTTGCTCGCGCTCCACGCTCCGCTTATTGCACTGGTTGACAAAGTAACCGTAGAACCAACACATACATTATCAACCCCGGTTATTGTACCTGCAATAGGTGTAGTATCAACTGTTACGGTAACTGTTTCAGCGCAGCCTGTTGAGGGTAATGTATATCTTATTATAGAGGTGCCGCTGCTAATAGTCGTAACAACACCCGTTGAACCTACAATAGCAATTGAAGATGATCCACTACTCCATGCGCCTCCCGGTGTACCGTCGGTCAAGGATATTGTTGACCCTTCACAAACGTGAGCAGTACCACCCACTATCGGTGCGGGCAGTGGGTTTACAGTTAGCGTTGCAGTTGCCATGCAACCATCACTGAGCGTATAGAATATTGTAGCCAATCCTGCTGCATAGCTGGTAACAACACCCGTTGGTGATATGCCCACAAGAGAACTTGTCCATGCCCCACCTGCCGCTGAATCTGAAACAGAAATGGTACTGCCGTAAGCACAAATATTGCTCACCCCCATAATCGCTGGAACCTGAATTACGGCTACTGCATAAGTAGCGGGGCAGCCTGTAGGTGAACTTGCAGGTATATAACTAATTGTTGTTGTGCCGCCAGTAATACCAGATACAACACCGGTCAAAGAGCCAATGCTTGCAATACCAGTTGATGCTGAACTCCATCTACCGCCGGTTGCAGGGTCGGTGAGTATCATAGTGTGTCCGGCACAAACGTAGGTTGGCCCGGAAATGGCTGGCGGTGCGGGCTGAACAGTAACTGTTGCATATACTGTACAACCTACACCAAGCGAATAACTAATTGAAGCGGTACCCGGTGCTACGCCTGTCATTACACCACCTGTCATGGTACCGCCTGTCACGGTGAGCCCCGCCGAATCCGCGACGAATGTCGCGACCAGCACATTACTACTATTCCATAGCCCACCGCCCGGAAGGTCTGTTAACGTATCTGTTGCACCGAGGCATACTTTCAGAGAACCACTAATAGCACCTGGCAGAGAATTTACAGTCACTGTGGCCACAGCGGGGCAACCAGTTGAGCTTGAAGAATTATAACTAACCACAGCCATACCCAGCGCCAACCCGCTAACCACACCTGTTGTCGCATTTACACTTGCGGTAAGCGGGGCCGAAGAAATCCAAGCACCACCGCTGGTGACATCGCTCAATGTAGCTGATGAACCCAAACAAATACTCATGATTCCGGTAATTGCAGAAGGGGCGGCATTTACGGTTACTACTTTTGTAGCCATGCAGCCTGTTGGGAGCGTATAAGAAATAAGGGCGGTGCCTGTGCTGCTACCTGTAAATACTGCCGTTGTCAGTGTCAGCCCCGCCGTGCCTGTCATGGTGAGCGTAGTCGAACCACCTACGCTCCAAAGCCCACCTGCAGTAGTATCCGTTAATGTTGTTGTCAGCCCCTCACAAACAGAGGCAATACCAGTGATGGCTGCTGGTGCAGGGTTTACCGTTACTACTTTTGTTGCGGCGCAACCTGCATAAGTATAGCTTATCAATGCCACACCTGCCGATACCCCGCTTACAATACCTGTAGGCCCAACTGTTGCAACTGACGTAGGGATACTCGTCCATAATCCACCTGTTGTTATATCGTCCAGCGGAGTAGTCGCACCTGCACATACGTTTAGTGACCCGGTTATTACAGCGGGTGCCGGGTTAACCGTTAGTGGCGCACTTACAGTGCAGCCTGTGCCAAGTGAATAGGTAACCAAAGCCACACCACTTGTCAATCCAGTCACGGTACCCGAGGTTGCATTAACGGTGGCAGTTGTGGTTGGCGTTATACTCCACGTACCACCTGTGGCACCATTGCTTAAGTTAGTTGTTGAGCCCGCGCATACATGCATTGTGCCGCCTATCAATGTTGGGCCGGTCGTTACATTTACCGTTGTTGTCGTTGCACAACCTGTAGTTCCCGAAGTAAAGGTTATGATTGCTGCGCCTGATGTAGTTCCTGCTGTAACCGTGCCGGAAATAGTGCCTATGGTTACAACTCCGCCAGCGGGAGTGTTCCATGTACCACTGCCTGTTCCCGAAAGTGTCGTTGAAGTGCCAGTACATAGCCCGGTTGCGCCGCTTATAACAGGCAGCGGATTTACTGTTATGGTTTTTGTAGTAGCGCAGCTACCAAGTGAATAAGTTATAATGGCTGGCCCTGCTGCCGTCCCGGTCACCGCTGCTGTTGTCATGGTGAGCCCCGCCGAACCCACAATAGCAATACCCGCACTTGTGCTACTCCACACCCCACCTACCGATGTATCTGTTGCAGTTATTGTAGAACCTATGCACACGCTCCCGATAGCTATCGGGACACCGGGCGAGGGGTTCACCGTCACCACTGTTATGGCGGAGCAGCCCGTTGTGCCTATTGTATAAGAAATGGGCGCAGTACCTCCAGATAGTCCATGTACTACACCCGTGCTACTCACCGTAGCAACCCCACTCGCTCCCGAACTCCATGTACCGCTGCCTGTTCCGTCCGCTAACGAAAGTGTATTGCCAGCACAAGTACTACCACCACCGCTTATAGACAAGGGTGAAGCCACAACACTAATTACTTTCGTAACCGTACAGCTTGCACCGAGTGAATAAGTAATTGTTGTAGCTGAGCCCGGAGCTAATCCTGTAACTATCCCGGAAAGTGAACCAATAATAGCTGTACTAATATTGCTACTCGTCCATACACCACCGGGTACTGAATTGGTGAGGTTTATTGTAGCTCCGGCACATACTGTTGATGCGCCAGAGATAGGCCCAGGTGCAGGGCTTACGTTTACCGTAGTTGTGGTACTACAGCCTGTTGGTAAGGTGTAATCTACAATTGTCGCTCCAATGCTGCCACCGGTTACTGTGCCGGTTGAAGAAACGGTAGCCGAGCCTGCCCCGCCAGCGGCGAGGCTCCATGTACCGCCGCCGCCGTCAACTAACTCAATACTTGCCCCTACGCAGACCGCAGTTGGCCCTGCGATGGGTGATGGTAGCGGGTTTACCGTTACTATCGTAGTCCTTGTGCAACCTGCTGGGGCAGTGTAACTCACCACTGCCGTTCCGTATGATATACCTGTAGCCACACTGCCTGTCATGGTGAGCGCAGTCGAACCCACACCGGGCGATACACTCCATGTACCGCCTGCTATGCTATCGCTTAATGCAGTTGTTGCACCCACACATACCTGCGTTGTACCTGTGATTACGGAAGGCAGCGGATCAACGGTTATAACTGTACTGGCGCTACAGCCTGCACCGAGCGAATAAGTAACAGTAACCGTGCCCGGGTTTATGCCTGTTAGAACTCCTGTTGTGGTAACCGAAGCCGAGCCTGTCATGGTGAGCGAAGTCGAACCCACCGACCATGTACCACCAGCTATTGTGTTGCTTAAACTTATCGTTGCGCCAGGACATACATGCGTTGGCCCGGTTATTGATCCCGGCGATGTGTTTACTGTTACTGTTTTTATAGCATAGCAGCCTGTTGTGGGTAGCGTATAGGTAACAGGTGTTGTGCCGATGGCTATGCCTGTAACTAAGCCCGAAGCGGAGTTAATATTTATATTGCTATTACCCTTGCTCCAAAAGCCCCCGGTAGGAGGGGTATCACTGAGCGTTGTAGTTAAGCCTATGCATACACTGGCAGTACCGCCAATTGCAGCAGGCGATGGGTTCACCGTTAGTGTTGCGACTCTTGTGCAGCCGGTAGGCAGCGTATAAGTAATCAACGAAACCCCGGCATTAATGCCCGTAACAATACCCGATGCCGAACCAATGCTTGCGGCCGGCGGTACACCGTCAGTACAACTCCATACACCACCTGTACCAGAGGTGAGCGCAGTAGTAGCCAAAGGGCATACATGAAGTGTACCGAGAATTGTCGCAGGTAGTGGATCCACCGTTACCACGGCTGTCGCCGCACAGCCCGTTGTACTCAGGGTATAACTAATTGTATTAGTACCAGCGCTGCCGCCGGACACAACACCAGAAGAGGAAATGCTTAATACCCCAGCCGCACCTACACTGCTCCAGTGCCCACCTGCGGTACTATCTGTAAACGTAGTGGTTGCTCCCTGGCATACCTGTAGTGTGCCGTGTATGCCAGCAGGCGCGGCATTTACCGTTATGGGGAAAGTGACCGTGCAGCCCGTGCCGGTGGAATAAGTTATAGTAGCCACGCCCGCAGCTACCCCTGTTACAATTGCTGCGGTGGGCGAAGCCGAACCACCCGAGCTTGTCATGGTGAGCGAAGTCGAACCCACGCTCCACACCCCACCGCTTACCGCATCAGAAAATATTGCCGTTGCGCCCATGCATATAGTTGGCGTGCCGGAAATGGCTGTGGGTGCTGGGCTTACGATAATTGTTTTGGTGGCTATGCAGCCCAGCGAATTAGTATAAGTTATCGTATCCGTACCCGCTGCTATGCCTGTAACCGTGCCGGTGGCATCTATAAAGGCACTGGAATAATTGCTGCTGCCCCATGTGCCGCCCGCCGAAGTATCACTTAGCGGGGAGGTAAGCCCTATGCACACATTTGGCAGGCCGGTGATTGCGCCGGGGGCAGCATTCACAGTTATTGGCGCGGTGGCTACGCAGCCGGTGGGCAGCGTATATTTTATAGTATCGTTACCGGCTGAAACACCCGTTACTATACTACTTGTGAGGGCGAGCGAAGTGGAGCCAACAACGGTAGCGTTGGCATTGCTGCCGCTCCATACACCACCCGCCGAGAAATCGGTGAGGGGCAGCGAAGCGCCGGGGCATACATTATAGGCTCCGGTGGCAGAAGCTATACTCGCTGGTATGGGGTTCACGGTAATTGTCTTCGTTGCTCTACAGCCTGAGGGAAGGGTATAGGCTATGCTTACCGTGCCTGTATATACTCCAGTCAACGTACTTGTAGTGGTGAGCCCCGATGAGCCACCGGCAATAGACCCTATGGCCCCATTGCTGGTGGTCCATGCCCCACCTGCTACAGAATCAGTTAAGGTTATTGACTGCCCTACGCACACTCTCCCTAAGCCCGTGATTAGGGATGGTATAGGATTCACCGTAACAGGGGCCGTTATTAAGCAGCCTGTTGGCAGGGTATAAGTTACCAATGCAGTACCTGTGCTTATGCCTGTTGCCACACCAAATGGTGAGCTTGTCGAACTTGTCATTGTGAGCGTAGTGGAACCACCGCTCCACGCACCACCTGCCGAAGCATCTGTAAGGCTGGTTGTAGTACCGACGCATACTTTTAGTATGCCTGAAACAGCCGCCGGCAGCGGGTTTACGGTTATCGCCTTGGCCATCATGCAGCCCGTGGGCAGGGTATATCTTATTGTATCATTACCTGCAGCTACGCCTGTTACAATATCACTTGTCACAGTGAGCCCCGCCGAACCTGCACCTATGGCAGCAGTAGTATTTGTGGCACTCCATGCACCACCACTTGTGGAATCATTTAGCGTTATCGTATTGCCCACACACACATTCACAGAGCCCGCTATTACAGATGGCAGCGGGTTTATGGTTACAGTTGTTGTTTTTATACAGCCTGTAGGCAGTGTATAAGTGATTACTGAATTGCCTGCTGAAAGCCCTGTGACTAAACCCGACAGTGAACTTGCGGAAGAATTTGTATTACTACTACTCCACACCCCGCCAGTAGCAGAGTCTGTGAGTACAGTAGTAAGCCCGGCGCATACATTCGTAGTGCCGGTGATCACAGATGGCAGCGGGTTCACCGTTACCTGCCGTGTGGTACGGCAGCCGGTGGGCATGGTATAGCTTATGGTGGCTATGCCAGCTACAGCGCCTGTTACCACACCGCTTGTTACGGTTGCTGAAGCAGAGCCAGCAACTATTGTTGCATTGGCGCTGCCGCTACTCCATGTACCTCCGATTAGACTATCATTTAGAGAAGTGGTGAGGCCGGGGCATACTGCGGCGGTGCCGGTTATTATGCTTGGCGAGGGATTTACTGTTATTACCTTTGTTATTACCGCGCTGCCGCAGCTTAGCGATAGCGAATAGCTTATAGTTGCCGTGCCGCCCGCTATGCCCACCACTGCACCCGTAGCAGCACCTACAGTGGCTATGCCCGGGCTGGCGCTACTCCACACACCACCAGCTACAGTATCGCCCAGCGATATAGTTGTGCCAGAGCACAGGTTGGTTGCCCCTGCTATGTTAGTTGCCGTAGGTGATGAAAAAACAGTTACATACACCGTAGTAGTATCCGACACGTCCACGCAGTCTGTCACCTGCATTTTAAAGCTATCGGTGCCGGTGTAGCCTGCCGATGGGGTATAATAAAGCCCTGCGGGGGTGAGTATTCCTCCCGTAGATGTAGTCGTATAAGTAGCCCCCAGCGTTCCATGTGCCGGGCTTGCCACCATGCCCCAGTCTTCCTCCTGTCCACCATCGGTATCATTTACCGTTAGTAAGTAATTTATAGAATCTGTGGTGCCTGCGCATATGCCCATGGCCTGTGTATGTCCGCCCGAAAAGTGAGGGGCATGGTCATGGCTTATTTTGCGGATACAGTAGTTTGATTCATCAGCAAAATAAACATTCCCCTGGGCATCTACAGCAACAGCTCTTACTAGGTTCAGCGATGCTGCTGTAGCAGCACAATTATCGCCGCTATAACCAACAGACCCGTTCCCAGCAATAGTTGTGATAATACCAGAGGCGTTCACCATACGGATACGTTGGTTCGCCACATCAGATATATATATATCCCCCGCAACATCTGCCGCTACTGCGAAGGGATAATCCAGTTGGGCTGCCGTAGCCGGGCTGCCATCGCCGCTAAAGCCAGCACCGGTTGTACCCGCCATGGTATTGATGATACCGGATGTATTTATCTTACGGATACGGGCGTTAGCCAAATCAGCTATATATACATTGCCAGCAACATCGGTACCCGTGCCGAAAGGATTGTTAAATACTGCCGCAGTTGCCGGGCCGCCATCGCCACCAAAAGCGGTTCCTCCGACCCCGGCAATAGTGTTTATGATGCCATAGGAATTGACCATGCGTACTGAGCCGAAACCAGCTCCCTGAACAATATACAAGTTGTCGGCTCCATCAATTGCTATTCCATTGGCATCAATTAGTACAGCAGATACTGCGGGCCCACCGTCGCCGCTCGCAGATCCCCCACTTCCTGAACCGGCCGCGACTGTTATAATGCCGGAAGTATTTACTTTAAATATCTGCTCAAATGAATTAATGTACACATTCCCCGCGCCGTCAGTAATTACCCAATTTGGATTTTGTATTACTGCCGCAGTTGCCGCCCCCCCCCCGCTCCGATAAAAGTACCTGGTGAGCCCGTACCGGCAAAAGTGGTAATAATGCCAGATGTATTCACCTTCCGTACACGGTGGTTAACCGCATCACCTATATATATATTCCCAGCGCTATCCACAGCCACGCCTGTGGGGTGGTTTAGCTTTGCTATGGTTGCGGGGCCACCGTCTCCACTATACCCTGCGGCGCCTGTGCCTGCTATGGTAGTAATGATGTAGGGGGTTTGGGCATAAGTATTTAAGCACTGTATCAGCAAAAAGATAGGCAGGATATAAGGTATCTTTTTCATAGTAAGGCTTTTTACAAAATACGCTTTTATCAAAGTTAAGTCTTTTTATAATTGTCGGAATCAGAATATGCAGGATAAAGAATTTTCAGAATTTGTGGCGTACACTACTCTGTTACCCGTAGTCTTCCAAAAAAACTATAGTTGGGCGTAGTCTCCGGCTACGTCCTCCCTCGTGGGGTGCCAGTCTCCCGACTGGCGTAAATCAGCTTCATCAACAGTTCAGAAATGGGTATATTGAGCCATTACTGTCATCGTGAGCTTTTGCCGAACGACAGCCATTATTTCGGCTATAATTTAAACCTCGGGTCGTTTCTCCGGGCTATGGCTTCGTATTTTTGGGCCGAGTCTGGTTTGCCGGTTACTTTATAGGTATTGGCGAGTATCTCGTATGATACGTTCAATCCCGGGTCGGCGCCAATGGCCTGCCTTGCATAATAGATAGCCGAATCGAATTTACCAAGATATACATAGCAAAAACCAATATTAGCATAAGAATTTGCGAATCCAGGTTTCAATTCTATAGTCCTTTTCAACAATACTATGGCCTCGGGGTATTTTTTATGGTTTATGTTTATCACCGCCAGGTTATTTGTGGCAGTCAGGTTATTGGGGTTAATGAGCAGCGCCATTTTATTGTGCGGCTCAGATGAATCGGGCAGGCCCATACTCAGGTATGCAGTGCCCAGATCGGCTTCCGCGCCTGCATAAGCAGGGCTCAACCCGACCACCTTTTTCAACAGTTCCACACTCTGCGGGAACATTCTTCTCGATCCGTATAGAATAGCCAACTTATATGTGCCGCCGGTATCGGTCGGGTTCAGCCTTATTGTGCGTTGCACACATGCCCATGCCGAATCGTACTGTGCATTATCTAAATATAAACTGACTATATTAAAATTAGCATTATCATCTTTCGGGTTTGCGGCCAGTGTGTTTTTATAACCCGCAATGGCATTCGCCCTCAGTTGGCCCAGTTTGGCAGGGTCTTTTTCATTCCTGAAAATGCAGAATATAGTGCTGCCCAGCACCTCTACCGAGTCGATTTCTACAGCCTGGTAGCCAAAGGCACTATGCACATCTCCCCGCCAGCCGGGAATCAGGTAATCGGCGTTTTGTTCTTCGGCATATCGCACCCTTTTACGGTCTTCTCCGGGCAGCATCATTATATTATTGTTCAGCATATCATCAGATATGCAGCTTACCTTTATGCTGTCCGATTTATCGATCTGCAGCAGGTAGTCCAAACCCTTTTTAATGCTGGTGCCCCAATAATCGGTATCATAGTTGGCCCTAAGGTATTCTTTGCTGTGCGGTAGCAGGTTATTGAAGTACACCTGCTCGTATGGGTGGTTTCTGACCATAAAAAAGCCCACTAAGATCACCTGTAGCACGCAAGCCCCCTGCACTATTGCCCGGTACTTTGTTTGCATCAACCTGTTGATGCAATACAGCGCCAACAACACAAAGGATGGATAAACGAAATACAGGTGCCGCCAGTCGTTGTAGATCACCGAGTGCAAAAATATTACGGCAAATACCGGGGCAAAAAATGCCATAAGATATAAAACGAAATTGCGTTGCGGGGTATTGGTAAGGTACACTAATGGCTGCCTGATAAAATTTACACCGGTCCATATAATGCCGGCGCACCCTGCCAGCAGCCAAAGCTCGGGGTTGGTAACCAAAAACCATATAGGGAAATAGGTCCATGGCAGCGCCGCACCATTATAGTATTTGCCATTCACTAAAACAGACCCGTTCCAGCCATATTTCGAGAACGAATTAAAACTCTCTACAAAATTATACACAGGGCTTTCCCACAGGTAAGGCCACGAAATGT
>Ga0206969_1151_pt2:10000-11852 | contig 11852 bp, 8 predicted proteins | sample Alteio_BWOrgHeat_87_FD_153256 | JGI IMG/M metagenome (GOLD analysis project Ga0206969, IMG submission 153256) | Enriched cells from forest soil in Barre Woods Harvard Forest LTER site, Petersham, Massachusetts, United States -... | ecosystem: Environmental > Terrestrial > Soil >... | reverse complement strand
AGATCTGCGAATAGGCGAAGAGTCCTTTGCTCGGGTCATGGCTGCTTGCCGTGACTCTAGTTTGAAAGTTCGGGCGGAAGACCCAAGCGTTCCCTTTCGGGGGAAGCAGCTGACGGTCCTTGCTCGAAAACGAAAATCCGAGACAAAGCGATAAGCGACTCAGGGCACAAGATGGATGCCTTGGGACATACTGGCGAAGAAAGACGGTGTAGGCCACGAAAGAGTCCGGTGAGCTGCCAAACGAGCGTTGACCCGGATGTTTCTGAATGGGGAAACCCTGCAGGCGTAACGGCCTGTAACCCGTAGCTGAGTAAAGTAGGTTACGGGAGCAAACGGAGGGAATTGAAACATCTCAGTACCTCCAGGAAGAGAAATCAAGCACGAGATTCCCTGAGTAGTGGCGAGCGAAACGGGAACAGCCTAAACCGAGGAACATGTTCTTCGGGGTCGTGGGAGCTCAATGTGAGACTAGAACCATTAGCAGAAAGGTCTGGGAAGGCCTGCCAGAGTGGGTGAGAGCCCCGTAAGCGAAAATGGAACTAGCTCTAGAGATTTCCCGAGTACCATGGGGTCGGAGACGCCCTGTGGGAATCTGGGTGCACCATCATCCAAGGCTAAATACAAGTATGTCACCGATAGCGCATAGTACCGTAAGGGAAAGGTGAAAAGAACCCCGTTGAGGGGAGTGAAATAGAATCTGAAATCCTGTGCCTACAAGCAGTGGGAGGGCTATGCCCGTAAGGGAAATGCCTGACCGCGTACCTTTTGCATAATGAACCAGCGAGTTAGTGTCGGTCGCAAGGTTAACCCGTAACAGGGGGAGCCGAAGCGAAAGCGAGTCTGAATAGGGCGAATGAGTGGTCGGCACTAGACCCGAAACGTGATGAGCTAGGCATGGCCAGGTTGAAGCGTCCGTAACAGGGCGTGGAGGACCGAACCGGTAGCCGTTGAAAAGGCTTCGGATGAGCTGTGCTTAGGGGTGAAAGGCCAATCAAATCACGTGATAGCTGGTTCTCCCCGAAAGCTATTTAGGTAGCGTCTTTGAGAGAATCACAGGGGGTAGAGCACTGACTGGGCTAGGGGCCTTACCGGGTTACCAACCCCTATCAAACTCCGAATACCTGTGAATTTTACCCTCAAGGAGGCAGACGGCGGGAGATAAGTTTCGTCGTCAAAAGGGAAAGAACCCAGACCGCCAGCTAAGGTCCCAAATTTTACACTGAGTGGGAAAGGATGTGGTGATCCCCAGACAACCAGGAGGTTAGCTTAGAAGCAGCTACCCTTTAAAGAAAGCGTAATAGCTCACTGGTCGAGGATCACTGCGCCGAAAACGTAACGGGGCTGAAGTGTAGAACCGAAGCTGCGGCTGCTCATGATTTTTTCATGGGCGGGGTAGGGGAGCATTGTCTAAGTCAGAGAAGCCAGAGCGTGAGCACTGGTGGAGATATGACAAGAGCTGCTGCTGGTATGAGTAGCGATAAACTAGGTGAGAATCCTAGTCGCCGTAAGCCCAAGGGTTCCTGCACACGGCTCGTCCGGGCAGGGTTAGTCGAGACCTAAGGTGAGGCCGAAAGGCGTAACTGATGGAGAGGGGGTTAATATTCCTCCACTCATCTAAAAGCGTTAAAACCGAAGTCGGGACTGTGAAAGTTCTTTTGAGCCAGTCATTGGTTGTACTGGTCTAACTGCGTAGGGGTGAAGCGTTGGTAAATCCGCGCTTCAGTCATCTCCGAGACAGGAATGCGAGGGGGGTAATTCCCCTGGAAGTCAAAAGGGCTCGGCACACGAGAAAAGCGACGTCGGGAGTTTTTAGATGACTCGTACCGGAAACCGACACAGGTGGGCGAGGAGA
>Ga0206969_1151_pt2:0-7500 | contig 11852 bp, 8 predicted proteins | sample Alteio_BWOrgHeat_87_FD_153256 | JGI IMG/M metagenome (GOLD analysis project Ga0206969, IMG submission 153256) | Enriched cells from forest soil in Barre Woods Harvard Forest LTER site, Petersham, Massachusetts, United States -... | ecosystem: Environmental > Terrestrial > Soil > Temperate... | reverse complement strand
CTCCAATATGAACAGATCTTGATTGCCCGCCCGACCTCGCGAGAGGTTCAGGAAAGGATTGCGCAACTTTTGTTGACCTTAGGTAAAAGGGCGGAGGCAGAAGAGCGGTTTGCGGCCCTTCTCAAGGAGCCGAGCCCCAGTATTTATCTCGGTCTGACCCAGTCGCAACATTGGGCCGGAAAGCTGGATGAGGCGAGGGGTACTGTGGCAGAGGCGCTCGCCCATTTTCCCAGCGACCCGGTGCTCCTGGCCGAGAGCCATCAGATCGCCGATGCGATTGAAGACCGAAAAGGACCGAAGTGGAAGTTCAAGGACGCTTCAGTGAAGATTTCCGCGCTGTCGGAGCCTGGTACCTATCTTAGAGCCGGACTGTACCTAAACACGAATTATGAGAGCCGATTAATCCATACAGGCAGCATCTACGCTTTGACAGAAAGGCTGTACCTAGAGGGGACAGAAAGGCGAAACAACGGTTTTGGCGTCCGGATGCAACCTAGCTTTTCGGACCTGTGGCATTGCGAGTTGACGGCTCAGGGCGATTTCCTAACCTCAGGCAAAAGCGCGCTGACTTACGAGGTCGCTCCGGTTTTCACTGACCGTGCGAAGAGTTTCAGCGTTAAAGCAGGTGTCAGCCAACATCAGATTTGGGAATCTCCCTTGGATCAGGAGCAGGTCCCCCTTTGGAATACCGCCGGTTCTGCTGGAGAGACGCCCCGTTTGCTCGATGCGGGCTTCAAAAGCCAAGATTATTTTGTGGGAGCTTCGGCCGGAGGTGAATACGGCTATGCTTACGGCGAGGGGCGCTTGGGAGCCCTGGAGGATGGCAATCATGACAACCTCGTGTCCGTAGGGTTTGCCATTAATCTCTTATCTCTCATGAAGAAAGCCCAAGAAGGTGGGTCAGTCCACCAAGCCCTTTATCTCACAGGAGGTATGTACCATCTCCATTACGATCAGGAATCCGACAGCTACTTCTCGCCGGACTCGTTCAGCGGGATCACCTCTGGCTTTGATTGGACGATCTATCTCCCCAAAGGGCGGAGCGCTGGAATAGAGGTTTCGCGGACCTTCGTTCTTGGTCAATACGCGGGATTCGGATTCGGCAGCTTTTTGCAGGTCCCGTTTCGTTTCGGTTCCTTTAGTGTCCGCATCAAAAGCGACCGGAGCCTATACTATCGAGTAAATGAAGGAATAGCGGGGATCAATATTGCTCTTTGATGAATTCGCCGAAGAAAATCTCGCCCCAAGGAGTCAGGCTCCCGTCGGTCCGAGCCATCGAATTACCATCTGACCAGAGCCAGTTAAAGCCGATCATTCCTCCACCCTTCCGGTTTCGAATCCAATCGGAGAGGTAATTCGCGAAGCCCTTTTGCCACTCGAGGGAACTCACGGTGCCTTTTCCATTGAAATGCCCGATTTCCTCGAGGATCACCGGAAACGTGGACGACAGATTGCCCCAGGACTCATCGCAATCCTTCTTCTCTTCTGCATCGAATGTCTGCGCTTTGTTGGCGTAGCGGTGCACGCCGTAAATGATCCGAGGATCTTTGAGGGAAAAATTCTCGATTTCTGACAGGTCCCAGGACCAGTGGACGGTGTCGATTACGATCGGGTTCTTGAAACCTTCCGAGCGAAGAGCTTGGACGTACTGCAACGTATCGCGATGCCAGACCTCCCAATCATCGCAAGCGGAGGTTTTGAGTCCTCCAATCGAATTGCAGTTAGGTTCGTTCATCGGATTGATCCAGACGTACGGATCATTCCGATAGGATCTTGCCAGTTCTTTGAGCCAAGGCAGGGATTCATCTAGGGTGGAATATGAGTTCGACAAAAGAACGACAAAGCCTCGCTTCCGAGCCGAAAGAACGACGTCTTTCAGGTGGGTTCGCTCCACTCCGGCTACAGGGCGAACGAAAATGCGGACAGTGTTGACTCCTAGGGCCTTGAGCCGATCCAAGTCGCGTTCGGCATGTTCATGCGAGACGCTTGGGTACATCCCTGCTCGCTCGACTTGAAAGTCTCCCGAATGATCCAAATAGATGAAATTGCCATAGAAAAAACTTACACCTTTCACGATGAAATGCTCTCCGGAAGGAGAAATGATATCCGGCCCGCGAAGGGTGAAGCCTGAACTGGGCTGTTGCGCCGCACCTGGATCATGAGCGCAGCCAGCGAAACCAAGCGCGCAAATTAGAGAAATCATTGACGGTATACAGGCCTGCAACCGGCCGCCTGCCCGAACGCCGGGGAGAGGTGAGCTTGTAATCGCTTTATTTAACATTATCGCTTTATTTAATAGCAGGTCTGGGGAGGATGCAATCGTTTTGAGGTCGGCAAAAGAGTCAGCAGCGGTGCCGGGTAAAAAAAAATTTGTTCTGGGTGCGTGCTGCACCTAGAATTAATGCTCGAACCTAACTAAATGCTATTCAACTCGTTTGTCTTCATTTCGCTCTTCTTCCCCCTTTCGGTCGCGCTGACCTGCCTCGCGCCGGCGAGGTTCGGGAATGCCATTCTCGTGGCGCTCAGTTTTGTTTTTTACTGCTGGGGAGAGCCCAGGAATTTCTACGTGGTTCTCGTTTCGATCGGGTTGAATTTCATTTTCGGGCGCTGGATCGAAAAACGCAGGGCGACCGGAGCGCCCGCAAAACACCTGCTCGTCGCTGGGATCAGCCTGAATCTCCTCATTCTCGTCGCCTATAAGTATTCGCCGCTTCTCGTCCAGACCTGGAATGATCTCTGCCCTGGACGACGGCTTCCCGACAGCATGCTTAGGGGGCTTGGTCTGCCACTCGGAATTTCATTCTTCACGTTCCATGGTCTTTCCTACCTGATCGATATTCATCGCGGAGCTTGCGAGTCGCAGAAAAGGTATTCGGCTTTCGTCCTTTATATACTGTTTTTTCCGCAGTTGATCGCGGGACCCATCGTCCGCTATGCGCAGATCAATCGGCAGTTGACGGAACGAGAGGTGAGTTGGAACGGGTTTTCGCAAGGCGTTCAAAGATTCATCATCGGCTTGGCCAAGAAGGTCCTTCTAGCGGACCTTCTTGCTGGACCAGCTGACCGGCTTTTCGCGCTTCCTTCATCGGATGTTTCGTTCGTCGCCGCATGGGTGGGCATGCTCAGTTTTTCGCTCCAGATCTATTTCGACTTCTCGGGCTATTCGGATATGGCGATCGGCTTGGCCCGGGTATTTGGCTTCACGTTCCCGGAGAACTTCAATGATCCTTATGCGGCTACGTCGATGCGGGACTTCTGGCGTCGTTGGCATATCTCGTTGTCCACCTGGTTCAGGGATTATCTCTACAAACCGTTGGGCGGCAGCCGCGCCGAATCTTCGTGGCGCGTTTATCGGAACTTGATCATCGTTTTTTTCCTGTGCGGAATCTGGCACGGCGCGAGTTGGCTCTTCGCCCTTTGGGGTTTGGTTCATGGGGTTTTTCTCATACTCGAGCGGACTTCGTTCGGAAACTGGCTCAGCGGACTGAAGCGCCCGTATCAACTGGCCTATACTTGGCTCGTGATCATTTTTTCGTGGACGATCTTTCGCGCAGATACGCTGAGGCAGGCTGGCGGCGTCCTCATGGCGATGGTCGGCGCCCACGGGGCTGGAAATGCAAGCATGCATACCCAGCTTGGATGGCAGGTGGATACCACGGTCGCTTTGGTTTGCGGCATCTTGGCTTGCGTTCCGAGACAGGCTTGGTTGGTTTTCTTCAGCGAGCCCGCCGATGCGGGGGCCGTGGAGCATCCTCTGAAATTCACGCGATTCGCTTGCTTATTGGCGCTTTTTTTCACTTGTTTCCTTTGCTTAGCCACACAAACCCATCATGCGTTCATCTACTTCAGATTCTAGTTCGAACCAGAGCGGAGCCTCCTCGCGGCCCGTCGCGAGCGAGCGTGTTTTTTCGGTCTTGCTCCTCCTTTTTTCCGCGATCCCCGCCGTAGGCCTAGGGTTCAACCTTGATATCGAGAACAGGATCAGTGAGAACCGGACATTGGCGGCGTTCCCATCCCTGGGGCAGGAACCCGTCGATGCTTGGCCGAAGAAGCTCGAAGACTACTATAATGATCATTTCGGGTTTCGGAGTCTTCTCGTCCGCCTTCACAACTATGCCTATGTGAAAGAGATGGGCATTTCTCCGGATCCGATGGTGGTAATGGGACGGGAGGATAGCTACTTCCTGGCCGAGCACGTGGCCATTTTTCAAAGAGGCAAGTTTTCCGAGCAGGAGTTGCAGGAATGGATCGGACTTTTTCGGAAAAACGCCGCCGAAGCAGCGCGCGATGGCGCAAAATATTACCTGGCGCTCGTTCCCGCGACGCCCACGATCTATCCTGAATATATTCCCGAGGACCTCAAGGGACCTGACTATCCCAGCTTATTGGATCAGTTTATCGCTAAAGCCAGGGAAGAGGGCTTGGCGGTCATTGATGTCCGCGCGGAGCTCCGGGACGCTCGGCAGAAAGCGCAGGTCCACTTCAAGACGGATTACCACTGGACGGACTATGGCGCGTTCGTGGCGTACTCAAAAATCGCCCAGGAAATCAAAAAAGACTTTCCGCAGCTCAATCCGTTGAAAATGAGTGATCTTCGGTCCGAGCCGTTCGTATTGAACAGCACATTTATCACGCTGCTGCTGGGACTGGATGGGCTGATCACCGAAGACGCGGCTCGCTACGTCGTGAAGGAGCCGTCACAAGTCCAGATCGAAGAGCGTGTCCCCAGCGCGTTCGGTTATTTTGGCGCAACCCAGATCACGGTCAATCCCAAGGTGGATCCCGAAATCACCGCGGCGCTCGTTGGGGACTCCTTTACGGAAGCGCCATATCCGTACTTCAAGGAAAGTTTTTCCCGGCTGACTTATTTTTTGACGGGGGGATCGCAGATCGACTCGGCGGTCCTCGCGCGGGAAAAGCCGCAGATCGTTATTCAGATGCTTGTGGAATCGAAGCTCGGCTGGAGCGCCAAAGACCTGGCCGATAAGCATTAGGGCAGGTCTTTGGCGCTCCTGTATCTAGTTGTCTGGGCTCGGTAATATTATACAATTTAAGTGGAATGAACCTCCGTCCAACTAGCGCGCGAACGAGCAGGCTTCAGAGGTTTTTGCATTGCGTGCTCCTCGCATACGGGGTCGCCTATTTTTTTTGGCGAGCCACCTGCACCCTGAACTTCGACAACCTATTCCTTTCGGTCGTTTGCGTCTTCGGGGACGGGCTGAGCTTGCTCACGTCGTTCTTATTTTTATTCGAGACCTGGGGCCTCGATACGGAGTTTCCGTTTTCGTTGCCGCAGGGGCGGCGCGTGGACGTCTTCGTTGCCACCTACAACGAGAGCGCCGACATCGTCGAGGCGACCTTAACCGGGTGCAACCTGCTCACTTACCCGCACGTCACGTACGTCCTGGACGATGGGCGTCGGCCTGAAATCAAGGCCCTGGCTGCGCGCATGGGCTGCAGGTACCTCACTCGCAGCGACAACCTGCATTCGAAGGCTGGCAACATCAACGCGGCCCTCCCCAGGACTTCGGGCGAGTTCGTGCTGACTTTGGATGCGGACATGGTCCCGCAGCCTGACTTGCTCGAGAAGGCGCTTGGGTACTTCGTCGATTCCCGAGTGGCGATCGTGCAGTTTCCCCAGGAATTCTACAACCTCAACTCGCTTCAGCACTTCGAGGCGACGAAAATAGGCGGGAAAACCTGGCAGGAGCAGGACTTTTTCTACCGGTTGATTTTGCAGGGCCGAAATCGATGGTCCGGCGCTTTTTGGTGCGGCTGCCCCTCCGTGGTCCGCAGGGAGGCGCTGGTCTCGGTCGGGGGGGTTTCGACCCGATCCAGCACTGAGGACTTCCATACGTCCATCATATTAAATACTAAAGGTTGGAAAATAATCGCGTCCCCGGAAACAGTCGCGTTCGGGCTCGCTCCCCAGACTCTCGAGTCTTTCCTCATCCAGCGTTACCGTTGGTGCGAAGGGAGCATTCAGGCGTTCAGGTCGAGCGAAAACCCATTCATCGCCAGGGGGCTGAGCTTGCCGCAAAGGGCGTGCATCTTCGCCAGCGAGTACCACTACCTGATTATGCCTTGGCATGTCGTGACTTTAGTGCTGCCAGCGCTGATCTTCGTTTCAGGGAAATTGCCAATTTCCACGGACTTCCGCCTTTTCATTGCTCTTTGGCTGCCTTGGTTCGTCTCTAGCTTCGCGATGATGAAGTGGAAGTCCAAGGGGCGTTACCGGATCATTCCGATGGAAATCCTCAATTGCCTGCAGGCATTCGCTCTTCCGGTCGCGGTGCTCTCCGGGCTTTCGGGGAAACGGATCAAGTTCAAGGTCACTCCGAAGGAAGTCGACGTGGACACCGCTTTGAGAAGCGACTTCAGGGCGCTCAGGCCTCTTGCGGTCCTGCTCGGCGTCCTAACCTCGGTTTTCGTCGCGGCATCGCTACTCGCCACAAAACACTTGAGGACTAGCAATGACTGGAGGTTCTTCTACTTCGGAATGCTTTGGCTCCTCTTCAGGCTCGTAGTCCTGATCAAGGCGGTAAGATTCGTCCAGGGTTTGAATCACTCGGATCGCTCCTACAGATTCCCGGCTGTTTTGAATGTGCGAATCGGGACGATTTCGGGCCCGCTTTTCCCCGGGACAACCGTTAATATCAATCACCTAGGGATGCGCATCGAGTCCGCTTCCGAGCCCGTGAGCGGCGTCGTTCGAGTGCAGATCGAGTTGCCGAACGCCAGGATCTCCTCGAGAGGGACTTTAGTGTGGAAGAGATTCGAACCGCAAAAAAACAAATGGGTTTCGGGACTCGCCTTGGACTCGTTGCCTGAGCATGATCGGGCTGAGCTGATGCGGTTCCTTTATGTTCTCTTGCCCACGCGTTGGAGCACGAAGGCGGATCCGGCGGTTTTTTCGCGGCACGGACATGGGGATGAGAGTGAACCCGATGTCCATAGCCTCGGCTTGGATAAAAAAATCAATGTAGGCTAGGGCGGTGTCTGCAGATCAAACGCTATTGGTCTGCCGCGAGCTTGCTGCGTAGGCCCTTTGCGATTTTTTCTTCGATGGCTCTTGGTGTTTCGTGGAGTGCTTCCGAGAGCTCTTTCATTAACTGGCGGTTCGTGGATTCAAAGAATTTTTGAACTTCAGCGCTCGGGACGATTTGCCGATTTTTAAGCACGTAAACATAGCTGTACGCCTTGGCCAAACCTACGCCGCCCTCGTTCCGAATCAGCGCTTCGACTTTTGGATAAACCTGCAGCCAGGCTTCTGAGGTCGAGAAATAGTATTCACGACTTTGGAGAGCCGCGATCGCGGCGTGCGCTGCTTCCAGGGTCATTGGCGCGCGGAGGCCTCGGGAAAGGGCGCTGTCCACCGGGATCCAAATCGCGGGCTCGGGTTTTTTGGAACGAGAGAGAGCGCTTTTTTGCACTTCTACTTTATAAAAACGCTGAGTGTTGCCCGCGATTTGGCGGTCTTCGATCGAGAGAATCTGGCAT
>Ga0206969_1255_pt1 | contig 11864 bp, 15 predicted proteins | sample Alteio_BWOrgHeat_87_FD_153256 | JGI IMG/M metagenome (GOLD analysis project Ga0206969, IMG submission 153256) | Enriched cells from forest soil in Barre Woods Harvard Forest LTER site, Petersham, Massachusetts, United States -... | ecosystem: Environmental > Terrestrial > Soil > Temperate forest >... | reverse complement strand
CATCGACGGCGCCGGCAAGAAGGCCGACATCGAGGGCCGCTGCACCCAGATCCGTCAGCAGATCGAGGAGACCACCTCCGACTATGACCGCGAGAAGCTGCAGGAGCGGCTTGCCAAGCTCGCCGGCGGTGTCGCGGTGATCCGTGTCGGTGGCTCGACCGAGATCGAGGTGAAGGAGAAGAAGGACCGGGTTGACGACGCGATGCACGCGACCCGTGCCGCGGTCGAGGAGGGTGTCGTCGCCGGGGGCGGTTCGGCCCTGCTCTATGCCTCGAAGACCCTCGACAGCCTGACCCCGAGCAACAGCGACCAGAAGGTCGGCATCGACATCGTCCGCAAGGCGCTGCAGGCGCCGGTGCGGCAGATCGCCGAGAATTCCGGCACCGACGGCTCGATCATCGTCGGCAAGCTGCTCGAGAGCAAGAACACGACCTACGGCTATGACGCGCAGAAGGGCGAGTTCACCGACATGATCAAGGCGGGCATCATCGACCCGACCAAGGTCGTGCGGCACGCCATTCAGGACGCGGCGTCGGTTGCCGGCCTCCTGATCACCACTGAGGCAATGGTCGCCGAGAAGCCGGAGCCGAAGGGCGCCATGCCGGCGATGCCGCCGGGTGGCATGGGCGGTATGGGCGGCATGGACTACTAGACTCGCACAACTTCAGCCAGCCGCCCGCCCGCGTCAAACCGCAGGCGGGCGGCTTTCTTTAAATGTGGGCCGTGGCTGCAAGAGGTCCGGCCCTCGCGGCTAGCCACCACCCGGCGAAATCACTGTTGTCGGCGCAGCCTCCTCGTCGCCAACCAAGGGGCGAAGGTTGCCCGCCTGACCGGACGGGGCCGCTCGACCAACAGACCGTTGGCCCTCGCCGCTCAAGACGGACAACCGCCGATTTCCCTCGGCGGACCTGCCCCAGCAACTCTTCAAGATCGGCGACGCCGCACCCGTTTGTCTGGTGCCATCGCAGACGCAATGCTGCACTGCACAACTCCGAGATTGTGAGTGTGAGATCTACGGACTATTGAATGTTGTGCACTGCAGTACGATCCAGGCGAGGATTTCTACGCGATGAACACCCAGAAGCGTTTGGCAAGCGCCCAACCTCTCAGGTTCTCGAACACCAAAGCGGTGTCCATGAAAGCGACGGAAAAGCCTGTCCCGATCGCAGTAGATCCCATCGTAAGGACGACCAGCGCCATGAGCGAAACCGTCAAGACGATTGCGGACACTATCGCGGCCGTAGCCGAGGAGGTGGTCGAACCCGTCGCTCCTACCAAGACGACGGCCACCAAGCCCCTGCTGGGAATGAACACTATGATCAAAAGCACTGAAGACTTTGTAGCGCTTGGCCAAGCCAACATCGAAGCCTTAGTCAAATCCGGTCAGATCTGGACCGCCGGGGTGCAGGAACTGATGAAGCAATTTGCTGAGACGGCAAAGGCCTCGTTCGACGAGTCGGTCGCGACCCTCAGGGCGATCAGCTCAGCAAAGACGGTGACGGAAGCGATGAACCTGCAGAGCAAGTTCGTTACGAGCGTGGCCGGACGGGCATTGGGCGAGTCAAACAAGTTGGTCGACGCGTCAATGAAGCTGGCCGAGCAGACGCTAGCGCCCATTACTGCTCGTGTAACCAGCACAGTGGAAATGTTCGATAAGGCCCCCTAATCGGCTACGCATCGCAGCGTTTGGAGGAGGTCGACGTGTCCGATCCGAGTAATTTGCGCGAACTCGCCGCTTGGTACCGTGAATTTGCCGAGCGCGCCGGGAGCCCATGGGTTTGGGAAGCTCGACTGCGGACGGCTGAGGATCTCGAGGCGGAAGCGGGTCGGACCGCGCCGGGGGACGACCGGCAAATATAGGTCTCTCCCAAGGGCTGTTCGCGTCTGGCGAGAGGGATGACGGCTACTCACGTACTCCGGACCACCGCCTGAAATCCTTAAAGACGTTGAACGCCGCCCCCAGATCTAAGACGTCGTCAACGAGGCAGGAGAGTGTTCGCGAACCGCCCGGGAATTGCCAATTGCCGACCGCTTGGCATCGGCGACCGAGCGCAAAGGTCCAAGATTTAGCTCGCCCTTTGATCCCAGCGCGAAGCAAGGCTTCGCAAAGTCGGCTCCCCCTTTATCGCCCTCGGCTTAGCCCCGGCGAGCGGGGGTTTCGCTTTTATGAGGTCACTGGTGCGCGGTTCTTGTGACTTAGCCTTCCATCGTAAAGCCGACCTTCAAGGTGACCTGATATGACAGCTTGCCTTCCTCTATACTGCCCCGGGTCTCGACGACTTCGAACCAGCCCAGATTGCGCAAGGTTTTTGATGCACGCGATATCGCGCGGCGGATCGCATCGTCGATGCTTTGGTCCGACGACCCTACGAGTTGAATAACCCGGTAGATGTGCTCGTCCATGATATCCTCCCTGATGTAGCTGTAACGTTTGCGGTTCACCTTTGCGGTGCAGGTACTCGTACCAGATGCTCGCTTCCCCGTTGCGTCTTCAACGAGTTGGCCACCTCGCCGGCCCATTGATCTCATCGTGCCCTCAGCAAGCACCGTGATGCCGTTCGATTGAATCCCTGCGCGCCAATTCTTTGCCACCCTGCCCCGCGGCACTGTCCTGAGCTGTCGCCCGAAAGCGACATTCCCGCCATTCGCCTCTTCCGTGGACACCAGCTAGAGGCCAGGAAAGATACGCGGCCACTCTCCTGATGCTGGGAAAAATGTGCCGCAATCGACGCCGTCTTGGGCCGCCTCGGGGCCGCCTGACGATGATCTTTGGGCGCGGGGCACGTCTTCCGGTGAGATGTCGCCGACATTAGCGGTGGCAATCACCTCTCGATGATCGGTCGCTTGGGTCGATTGACGCTCTACAAGCTCGAGCATGATCGCCTCCCGCGCTGCCGACTGAAACTTGTCGGCGGACGGACGCACAGGCAACAAGGTGATAGAACCCCAAGTGCCCATGGCCGGCGTGTCTTCCTATTCAAAATCCGGCGGGCGGTTCTTCCCGCTCCCCGCAGTCCTGACTGGGTTAAGCCTTGCGTTACATGTAGATCAGCTATGCACAAACTTCAAGCGGTGGGCGATGGCGTTTGGGTGATGCCGGGTCAATCAAAAGAAGAATTGCCTGCGGTGCTGAGCGCAACGTCACGCGAATATCCGTATCCGGTGCGAAGGCGTCACTGCTGAGATCGCGGCTCCCGGGCGCGGTTAGCCGCCTAAAATATGACTGACGCCCGCGAAGACCAGCGCGACGGCGGTTCCGTGTTCGATGCTGGGGCTCAACAGCGCCTCGCGCGTGGTGGTTAAGAAACGGCCAAAAGCGCAGTATTTGCAAATACTTGCTCGCAAGTGCCGAAGGGACGTTCTAACGCGCGTCTGCGTGTATAAGCTCGCCAATCTCTGCATTTCGCAGAAACGTCGAGATACCGACACAATAGAGGGCTATCGTGAGGTGCGGATTTCGCCGCAGGGGAAGCGCCAGCCTTGTTTGGCATCAAGTTCTGCAACCAGCCTGACTTGGCACTAATTCGACAGCCAGTGAAACTCCTCGAATGCGTCTGCTTCATGCTTGCTCTGAAAACCAATCTCGAAACCGATCGGCCCGTCAGCGGTGACCTTGAAGCTGCTCGGCTCAATTTTCCTTGTGTCGAACCACGTCCGCATCCGGCTCATTCCCTCACCAAATGATCGGTTCGCTGGCTTCGCCAAAAAAACCCTGCGAGGGCCGACCTGGAGCGTCATTAGTCGTTAGGCTGCGGATTGCGGAAGGGCCCGGAACGCGCCGCCCTTCATCCAGGCAGCACAATTGCGGCGACCCAAACGCCGATCGCGGTGAGGCTGCCCCACATGGCGACTGCAATCACGAGGCCAATGGCGATCCCGCGCATGGCCAAGATGCCTTCCTCAGCCACGACAGTGCGAGCGAAGGCCGATGATGGTCCGAATAAGCATTGCGGGCGTAGATAACTTTAATCCCGACGCGTTACGCTCGCGCCTTGGTGGTACCACGACCGTGCTCCGGTGCGATGACCACCTACTGGCCACCTAACATTAGCCGCGATGCTGTCGAGTGGTTGCCCTATCCTAAGATTGGCCCTACAAGGCCAAGCGTGACGCCACGAGAGCGGGCGTTGCCTCCCTCGCGACAATTCTTGCGATCCCGGGACACCTGATGTTGACCCAAGGCGCAGGATCGGAATAACCGCAGTGTCTTTTGCCAATGTCCGACAGAATGCGCCCGATTACCTCACCCGTCTACCAAGCGGACGATAGGCGCTGGATCGCGATGACACCCCAAGCGGACTCTAGGGTGCCCTGGTTTGCGGGTTCCGTAAGTATACGGTCGCGGCTAATGGGACATATCTTGCTCACTTGGCAGCGGCCGGACAGCCGTTCGCTCCAGCGGCAGGATTACGGAGACAGTGGTTCCGGCATCGAGTTCGCTATTCAGCTCAAGCCGGCCATTGTGCTGTTCTACGATCTCCTTGACAAAAGGCAGACCTAACCCCGTGCCCTGATGTCGTCTATTCAAGGGTGAGGCTACCTGCTCAAACGGCTTCATCACACGGTCGAGATCCTCGGGCGCGATACCCAACCCCGTATCCGAAACAGTTACGACCACGCCCTGCGATGGATCGAACCGCGCTGCGAGCGTGATCTTCCCTCCGGCGGGCGTAAACTTGATCGAGTTGTTGACGAGGTTAAGAAGCACCTGCGCAATCTTGCGTTGATCGCCACGGACCCACGGCAAATTTCCCCAAATGCGCACGTCGAGGCGAAGTTTCGCGGCATGAACGAGGCCGCCGGTGATTTGGTTTACCGATCGCAAGACCTCCTGGAGGTCGAACACCGCTTCGTCGAGTTCGAATTTGCCGGCTGAGGCTTTTGATAAATCGAGAATGTCGCTGATTACGTGCAACAGGTGTGAGCCGCTATTGTGTATATCGGCGATATAGCCCTCGTATTTTTTGTTGCCAATTGGCCCGAACGCCTCGTGCATCATCATCTCAGAGAACCCGATAATGGCATTAAGGGGCGTACGCAGCTCGTGGCTCATCGTCGCGAGAAAATTGGACTTGGCTTGATTGGCATCATCGACCTCCTCCTTCGCGGCGTGCAGTGCCGCATACGCGGTTTCCCGATCGTGCAGAAGGCTCGTCGCCTGGGCCAATGCGGTATGCTCGCGACGGGCTCGTCGAAGGGCTATCAGGCATAATAGGACGAGGCCGAGTACCGCTGCTGTGGCGATTGCAAGATAGCCGCCGATCGCCAGCAGCCATTCCTGTCGCACAGATGCCGCGGTGCGGGTGAGTGAGACGTAGACGGGGTAATTGCCAACTTTTTGATAGGCAATGATTTGATCATCGCTCTCAAATAGCGATGCCGAAACGATCAGCCCCGCTGATGATCCGCTCGCAATCGCGTGCGCGAGTGGATCAGAGTGTTGTAATGCCGAGGGCCCTTCGCTGTTGCCCGGATAACGGGCGAGGTTAACACCGTCATCCCCCAAGATCCCGGCCGCGTAAGCGTGAGGGTTACCAAGCAGAGAATTAAAAAAGGAAGCCAAGTAGGTTCCGGAGATAGCGACAATGGTGATGCCACGAAATTGGCCATCGGCGCCCTGTCGGCCACGTGCGACTGTAAAGTAGGGGCGAAAATCATCATGCTCGAGGCTGCGCGCTCGCAGTGCTGAGATAAAGATTTGGCCTCCCGAATTTCGTAAGGCCTGGAAGTCCTCCCGGTTTGAGTGCTTCAAATTGCCGTTAACCGGATAGACCTTGGCGCTGACGAGTTCGCGTCCATCAGCATCCAGAACCCATGCTGCAGCAATTTGGGGCAGATCTTTGATTTGCTGTGAAAGCGCCTGATGGAGCGCTTGTTCTTGGTTATGAATTTGCTGATCGCTCAGTGGCGCCAGGAGATCGTCAATCCGGGCTGCAGCGAGGCGATGCGTGTCGAGCACTTTGATGGTATTTTCGGCAGCAGCGGCCACCGACTGAACCAGCGTTTTTTCCGTTCTAGTAAGAAGGTCTTGATAAGTGACATAGCCTCCGATGATGGCGAGCGCGAGAGGCACGACGACAATGCCCATCAATAAGAAGCGCAGAAACCGTATCGCGTCATAAGGTGGCGATTGCTTAAAAGAGGAAGGTTCACTCAGCGTGGCCGGCGAGGAACGACCGTCGCTTAGACCGTGGATGTACGAATACGGATCGCCCACTCCGGCCCCCAGAGATAGTGTTGGCAAATAGAGATAATCCAACAGCCTATGAAACGCTTGTGATTAATTAGTAAATCGCCCACCAGCTGTGGACCACTTTGAAGATCAAAACCTAAGGTTACGCTGCAAATCTTCGTTCTTCCCCTGGTCACCCTGGCAGAGCACAGCGATGACCGTGGCAGCGCTCATGTAAGCGACAGCTTAGCCGCGAAAAGCCCTGAACTCGGCGGCAGTGCCGCTACCCGGGCTCAGCCGCTCCCGTCGTCTGTCCCGTCGCACAAGCTACCCGAAACGTTTACGGCGCAGCGACCGTCGTCGGTCACGCAGAATCAGTACGGTGAAAAAATTCAATTCTAGAAACGACAAATGCCCGACGGCACCGCAATGCCGTCGGGCGCTTTTGGATTTGCGCCAAGCTTAGAGCTTGGTGGCGATCGAGTTGAACGTGCTGCTGAGGTTGGTGCCGACGGTGCCCATCACGGTCACGGCGGCGACGGCGATCAACGCGGCGATCAGTCCGTACTCGATCGCAGTGGCTCCGTCCTCGTTTTTCAATAGCCTGATGATCGTCATAAACATTGATACCTCCAAAAAGGGTCCGCGACGGTGCAGATGCGGTTGCGCGATTTAAGGAGGCATTAAAGGACGAGCATAGCGGCGGAATTTAATCATATTTAAACTATGAATATTGGTGCGCTGTCCGATCAGGCCATCGCTGCCGTCAGGGGGGCGCGAGGTGCTAGATTGCGAGGCAATCACCCGCTCCGACCATGCAGAGCGCGGCGGATACAAGCGAATCGCCGTTGTAATATCGCCGCCGCTGGTTGCTCAAATATCCGCCAGAACGCTTGCTCAACGGGGAGGGATTCGACACCTGCCGCCGCCAATCTGTACCCTTGAGAGGAATCCCTCGGCATTACGCTAAAGGCCCAGCGTAGCTACCCTGGGCCGAAGGCTGGCGAAGCAATCCTGGATGGTTCGGCGGACCGACGACAAGAAGGGTGGATGCTTTGCGGATGCGCTGCCGGCGCCGTGACACGTAGCTGAGGCCAGGGAACGGGTGCCTTTCCACGTCCCGATAGGCGCCCGCTCTTTTACCGGAACTGCAGCATGCCCGAAGGCAGCAGATGATGGATTCACAGTACGCGGTCAGAAAGGCGCGCAGGATGCTTGGGCTCAATTTACACGCATGGGAAATGCTGCTGGTATTTTCCCTCGTTGTGGTTGCCTTAGCGACCGTATTCGTCGTGGCTTTAACAAGAAAAGAAGCTTCAGAAATTAAACGTGAGTATGGCACGTACAAGCTCACCGTTGACGCAAAGGTGGCTGAAGCTAAAGCGGAAGGTATCAAAACCGGAGAAGCCGCCGGAGATGCTTTGGCGCGCGCCGCCGCCTTAGAAAAAGAGGCCGCCAGACTAACGAAGGAAGCTGAAGAGGCTAAACTAGAAACCGAGCGGCTTAAAGCTCAGGTCGCTTGGCGACACCTCTCCCCCGATCAAAGTAAAACTATGATTGATGATTTATCTGGTAAGACCTTTGCGATACATTTCGACTATTCGCAAAACGATCCCGAAGCGATGCAATTTTCGGAGGACTTTCTTAAGACGATAAGGGAGGCCGGGATAGTCACATATACACATCCGCTAGTGGCGCCTCCAGCTCCGCCGGGAGTTATTATTTTTGGAACAGAAAACGATCCTGCATACCAGGCTCTGAAATCCGCCTTGGAACGCGCCAATGTTCAATTCAAATTGGCACCGCGTAATGGACCGGCTCGACTTTCGATCGGCAGTAAACTCGCACCATTTTGAGGACAACAACATGGCTTGCTGGCAATGTTAAACGATGAGGACCTCAATCACCCGAACCGGGTTCTTCTTACCGACGTGATCCTCCAGGCTATGCCGTAGCAGCGTCTGTCGGCGCCGATTTTCGCAATCGGTGACCCGATGCATCGCATCACTCGAGCAGCTTCCGCGCCTGCCCCTTCAGAAAACGCCAGGGTCGCGCCTTCCTGCCGGTTGATCGCCGGCCCCGCGACCTCACGCGCCGGATTGCGCGCCGCGCCCCCGTAGTCGATCAGGTAGCGAAAGACCGAAGAGAACGCCGCGAACCGCCGTTGGCCAATGGCATCGGCAGGGCATTGCTGCCGTCGATCATTGTCGCGCGTCGAGCAGTCCTGGCTCCTCAGCTTGATCACGCGCTACCTCGATCCCGAGGGCGAGGAATTCGCACTGCCGAGCCAGCGTCAGGAGATGATTCCGCGTTTGCGGGGTCGTAGCGTCGGCTGCCAGCCGGCGCCAGCGTTCCGCGAGACGTTGATACTCGGTCTTCGACATCCGCGTCGCGCCGTCCATGCCTCACTCGCCTTAATTGATTATCGTTCTCTTTTTGTACCATAGACAGGAACCGCCGTCCATCTACGTGAACCCCGGATCATCACGTAGAGAACTCCGCCCCCAGCCAGCGAGCTCGCCGAGAAGCCGCCGTGTAGCGCGGCGGGCCCTAGCTCGACGCCAGTTTTATCCGAGGATGTGGCGGAGTGAACGAGCGCGGGAGACGGCGCGGATCATCTTCGAGCTCGGTCACGCGCCTCTCAGGGCGATAAAATGGTTTGGTAAGCGGTCAACGCTTCGCGCTCGCGCCTCAGCTCCACCATCCGGGACGGGATCGTTTTTTAGCTCTTAATCCCTTGCCATTGATATTGGCCCACGCGCCGGATCGCCTTTTGATTGCGGCGGGAATTTCATCGTGGTGCCGCCCATTAGTATATCGCTAATAAATAGCAGCTATCTAGTGATCGCAGCGTGACGTAGATCACCGCTTCGCCAGACGGCGTTGCGAAAGACAGCACATTTGTGGGAACGGCCACATGCCAACGCAAATCGCACAAGTGGAAAGACTGAGAGAAGAAACAAAAAGCACGACGTCTGCCCAGGTACTTCGGTTCATTCAGGAGAAATGCCGCCTGCTTACCGAGATGTTCGAGGCCTCCCTGCCGACTCTTGTGAGTATTTCAGAATTCCGAATCTCATCCGGGCAGCAGAGGTTAGAGAGATCAAGTATTGAATCGTTCTTAACTTGTTCAAGAGACTTGAAGTTAAAACAACGCATTAAAAATCTGCTTCTTTTAAACGAGGTTGCCAGCGCGATCCCAGAATTAAAACATCTAGAACTAGCCCAGAATGGTTTTGAATACAGACTCACTCAATTTTTGTCGCACTTGGAAGATACGACAACGGACGGGAATAAACCTGATCGGGAAAATCAAACATCATATTATGAACGCCTACCCCATCTAGCGTATGGCGCCGTGCAAGATATCCGAAAATATGGTGAAGAAATACAAAAGATACGAGCACTGGCAACGGCTCGACTTGGCGGCATCAATGCGTCTCTTGCCCAGGGATCTTTGGGTGACCGAGGATCTGATGCATCATTGCAGGTGAAAAACGATGAGCAGCTTTTGCATATTTTGCCGCTAATTCGATCAGCGCTTTCGGGTTTGTTCAAAGGGTTGCGACGCGCTCCTCGGCTGAAGACCGATGATCACAACAGTGCCGACCCGAGCGATTGTACGCCATTACCAAGCTGCCGACGCTGCTGATAACAACATCGCCTGTGAGCATCTGCTGACGGGTCGAGGGCAAACGCTTACCCGTCAGTAGTGATTTCCCGAAGCATGCCACCTCAACAAAAGGTTGTGCTGAGCGCTCTCTGAGATTACACCGCCGACAACCACACAAAGCCTTTTAAGAACATCGCCTGCGGGGAACATCTACATGTATGCCACCGCCTTCCGGCTGGCCGTCGCCTGTGTCCTTGCCTGCCTATTCTACCTCATCTATCTCTTTATAAGTGATGTGGTCTACCACGGCTTGTGGCCCACAATTTATTATATCTTCGGCCACTGAGGGCGCGGGTCTTGCTAGGGCACCGTCGTGGTCGCTTTGGAGGACGAGGTGGCCTTTCTTTGGCGAAGTCCTAGGCCGAGCACGGCGGCGACGAGAGCGGCCAGCGCGATTGAAATGCGTCGCGCACGTGCCGCTGCAACAACTCAGATTGCTCCTGACCCTTGAAGCTGGTCCGCGGTGAGTGAGAATTTTTTGGGCATCCTGGTCCCTGAAGGGGGATGCCATGAAGCGCGAGCTGTATTCGGACGAGCAGATCGCGTTTGCTCTGCGGCAGGCGAAGAGCGCTGCTTCGAGGTAAACTGAACCATCTGACAGCGCGGCTCGAGCGGTTGCTTCCCGCGGCACCTCGGCCGTCGGCCCAATGCGCGACTTGGCTGCGAACAATTTGCTCGCGGTTACCACGCGGTTACCGTCTCCTGCCTCCGCCTAGGTTCGCAACGTTTCACGGGAGTCCATCGGGGTGCAAAATAGTGGGTACCCTTGACCTCGGCCGAAATCGCGGATTGCCGTCCATTCCGACGCATTCCTGCGCAATGCAATCGAACGTGGCGACATTGTAATTTCGCGCTTGCCAAGGTTGGGGTCGAGGGTTCGAATCCCTTCGCCCGCTCCAATATTTCAATGAGTTGCACAGGTGGTGCGAGGGGTGTCACCGCGCTTAGCCAGCGTGTAGCAAGCTACGCGGCCCACCAACATTCAAAGCGGTTCTTGCTTCGATCCGCACGCTCAAGCACAGCCTCGGCGCCGTGCTGCTCGATCATCGCCCTCGCGGCCTGGTGAAGGTCGAGCGCCGCAAGCTCTTCGTCGGAAAAATCGACTTCGGCATTTTGCCAATCTGACCGGAAGGCTTGTCGATCACCAAGTGTTTACCCTTTACGGCCTATCGCCGTTGTGGCGGCCATTCATAGCATGACACTTCCGTTGAACAACCAAAGGTGCTGCTCGTGTTGAAATCTGCTCGCCAGCGACAGCAGGCCGACCTATGCCGACAGATCGCTGACATTCCCACCGAAGGCGGTCGCCGCGAAGACCGGGTCCTGGTGACCATCGCTGATAAGCTCGAGCGTCAGGCCGCCGCGCTAGATCAGCTCAACGTACGTGCGCTTATCCCGGATGAGCACCTCAGCTAGCTCTCCCGACTACCCGTAAACAATTGCGGGACGGTACTGGATGAACGACGGCGTCTGGGTCATAGAACATCCTCCTGAGCCCGACCGTATCGCGCCGCAATAGCTCGCCGAATGCTCGCCCACAGCCTGTCTCGCGTGTTCCTCATTTGTGGCGTGCATCTCCGGAACCGGCTCGGGAAGACCGGTGCATGGCGGCTGCCCGCAGTCGTCATACTCGTCTTTGGTCAGCCCACATACGCAAGTAACAAAAGTGAAATCGTGGCCGTTAAAGGTGCGTTTGATACCGGTCATCGCCCTCTCCGCGACTGGGGTGGAGCGCGCGTTCTAGATCACGGCCGCCCAAGGTCAGAGTGACCTTGGTCACACATGGGACACCTAGTCGGCGCCATGGTCCGACCAGCGGTAAGCTCCTCAATCCGAGGACGGCAAACTTATTTTACGTAATTTTACGTATAAATTTAGAATAAAATCTTGGTTGTTCTTGCGAATTAAAGACAAAGCTTGGTAAGATTAGCGCGAGTAGTATGCTCGTCTTTCGCCCATTGCGCGTTCCCCTGGCGCAACACAGTGCGCGGGATGTTGGCCATTTGCCGTGGGGGGCAA
>Ga0206969_1254_pt1 | contig 11867 bp, 12 predicted proteins | sample Alteio_BWOrgHeat_87_FD_153256 | JGI IMG/M metagenome (GOLD analysis project Ga0206969, IMG submission 153256) | Enriched cells from forest soil in Barre Woods Harvard Forest LTER site, Petersham, Massachusetts, United States -... | ecosystem: Environmental > Terrestrial > Soil > Temperate forest >... | reverse complement strand
GCAGGCTGGCGCGCGCGCAGTGCCCTCGCTGCGCTATATGAGTTATACGCCGCAGTTTACCCAGCACTATTATTTCCCCAGTTCGGAAGGCGCGGAAGACGAAGGCCCGGCCGGCGGCTTCATGCGTGACGGCCGCGCGGCTACCCTGCAAGAGCAAGCGGCCTTGCCGATGTTCAATCCCGGGGAAATGGCCAATGCCAGCCACGCCGCTGTGGCGGGGAAAATACGTAAAAGCAGCTATGCCGCGAATTTCGGTGTCGTATTCGGCGCGCCGGTGCTGGCCGACGACGAGCGTACCGTCACCGCCGTGGGCAGCGCGCTGGAAGCCTTTGAAACCGAAGACCCCAGCTTTCACCCCTACACCAGCAAATTCGACTCGGTCATGTCGGGCAACTCCCAGTTCACGCCGGCCGAGTTGCGTGGCTATGCGCTCTACAACAACCCCACCAAGGGTAATTGTGCCCGCTGCCATTTCGACACGCCCGGCCCGGGTGGCCGCCCGGCACAATTTTCGGATTATCAGTTTGCGGTGCTGGGCATTCCGCGTAATAAAGAAATCCCGGCCAATCACGATCCGAAATATTTTGACCTGGGCGTGTGCGGCCCCGTGCGCCAGGACATGAGCAGGCAGACCGACCTCTGCGGCATGTTCAAGGACCCGACCCTGCGCAATGTCGCCACGCGCCAGGTGTTCTTCCACAACGGCTATTTCCACTCGCTGGAAGACGCGCTGCATTTCTATATGGAGCGCGATGTAAAGCCGGAGAAATGGTACCCGCGCCAGCATGGCAAGCTGGCCCTGTATGATGATCTGCCGGCGAAGTATCGAGACAATGTAGACAAGGCTGATCCGCCATTCTTCGGGCAGAAGCCGGGCATGGCGCCGGTGCTGAGCGATGCCGAGGTGCAGGACCTGCTGGCCTTCCTCAAGACCCTGAGCGACGGCTATTCGGCACAGGCGGGCGGCCCGGCTTTGCGGCGCTGACCACCACGGCTGGCCACCGGGGCGCCAGCCGTTCATACCGGCCAGCCGCAGGCTCCGGCGTGAAGGAATTGGCCGGCAGCCACGCCGGGTGCTAGATTCAGGGCATGACCCCTGCCGGCCCCATCCATGAACCGTTACGTCCTGCTTTTCCTGCTCCTGATGATTGCTGTGCCGCAGCTCGTCAAGCACTTTGCCACGCCTGAACAGGAGTGGACCCGCTTCATGCCCGGCTATGCCCAGTTCGACGACCAGGGCCGCGACGGCCGTGCTGATTTCCAGGACGCCATCCGTGACGCCAGCGACAATGGCAAACAGGTCATGATGATTCTCGGTGGCCACTGGTGTCACTGGTGCCGCAGTCTCAACAGCACTTTTAACGAAAACCCGGAGCTGGCCCGCAAGCTGGCGGCGCGCTATGTCGTGCTGCATATGTATGTGGGCGACGGTGGGCGGAACGACGAGTTCCTGACCCGCCTGCCGCGCGCCCCGGGCGTGCCCTGGATATATGTGTTTGACGGGCAGGGGCGGCTGGTACGGCAGATTGATTCCAATGAGATGGTGGGCAATAGCGGGAGCTATGATCCACAGCGGATTGAGGCGGTGTTGTGATAATAGAGATTGTCGCGATAGGTGCACCGTCCACTCTCCCTTCGGGCACCTTCTACCGGCTGCGCTCCCAGCGCAGCCCGGACTACCTCCCCATCCCTGGGAGGCATCCCGAAGGGAGAAAGGAAAAAAACCAGAGGCCCCCATGCCCTACCAGCAACGCAAGCAGCTCATTCAATCCATAGAAAATCAGCGCAACGGTCGCACGCTGATCTGCCTCTTTAATTTCGACCGCCCCAGCGAGCCCACCCTGCCCGGCATGAGCTTGCAATTCAATGCCGACATGAAAGAGGTGCTGTTCCGCGTACTCAAGGACTCGCGCAAAAAAGCCGGTATCGACCTCTGCCTGTACACACGCGGCGGCGATATAAATTCCGTATGGCCGCTGGTCAGCCTTATCCGTGAGTTCGACCGCCATTATCAGGTGCTGGTGCCTTACCGCTGCCTCAGTTCCGGCACCCTGGTGGCGCTCGGCGCACAGCATATATTAATGGGCCCGCTCTCCGAGCTGAGCCCTATCGACCCCAGCACCAGCAATCCTTTTAATCCCGTGGACCCGGCCAATAACAACAGCCGCATGGCGATTAATGTCGGCGATGTGCGCGCCTACCGCTCCTTTCTCAGCGAACAGAACCGTGAGGCAGAGCTGGAGGGTATTGAGGATATCGCTCCCGAAGACCTTACCAGTTATATCGATAAACTCACCGAGCGCGTGCATCCGCTGGCACTGGGCAATGTGCAGCGCGCTCTCTACCAGATTCGCCAGCTTGCCGAAAACCTGCTCGGCTTTCACGGCGTTAAGGGTGAAAATATCGCCGCCATGTCCGAGGCGCTTATCACTCGTTTCTACACCCATCTGCATAAAATCAACCGCCATGAAGCGCGCGACATGCTCGGCGCACGCGTCGAATTCATGCCTGCTCGCCTGAGCACGGCGGTGGACAATCTGCTGCGCGCCTATGAAGACGACTTCGAACTGCGCCGCACCTGCTACGCCCAGCCCCTGCTGCAAGGCAAGGCCGAAGCCGAACTCAGCTATGTGGGTGGCGTGGTGGAAGGGCAGGTGCGCTCTTATGTGCACCAGAGCCGGGTTATCGTACGGCCGCGTGTTATTGCTACGGCGACTGCCGCTGGTGCAGCCAAGCCGGCGGCGCCGGTCACGCGTGGGGTCGAGGTGGAAATTCAGGAGCAGGGCTGGCAGCATAACCGGAGTGGTGTTTGAGCATCAGGGAAGAAAACCATGTGCCGTTACGCCGTCAAAAATTATAAATCCCACTTCGCCTGTTTCAGCTGTCGCAAGGCCTTCAAGAAAACGCCCTTGAGCGACTATGTGGTGCACAAGGGGCTGGACACCGCTCTTGCCAAAATCATGCGTGTTTACCACACGCCGCCGCGCCGTCTCGAAGTCGAGGCTGAAATCGGCATCAGCTACGAGCAAATAGTCGATCAGTACCTGAAAGACGTTTCCGTGTGCCCTGAGTGTGCCGGCCCCATGGCGGCCATGGGCCTGGATTTCAGGCCGCCCGCCAGAGCCGACGAAGATGCCTGGCAAATCATCGCCGTACTTTATGAGCACGGCTTTGCCTTCAAGGGCTGTGGTTGCGGTGGGCTGGGTTATGCTCCGCCGCAACGCCAGCGCGATTTGCCAGAGTGGCTCAAGCAACACTGCCGCCAGTCCGAGGGTGAAAAGCTGCTGGAAAAGTTCAGCCAGCGCTCCGCCTGAGTCCGCAAAAACCGCTTGGTGATCTCCCCAAAAAGCAGTAATCTGGCCGACTGGCTTTTATTTGCCGGTGTTCGACCCGAGGAGAGCTTTCATGGGCAGCACCTTCGATACCCTCTCCAGCTGCGGCCTGCTGCGCGGCGCGCCCGCCTTCCTGCTCAATAATGTGCAGTACGAAGTCGTCATGGGTTCGCTCGCCTACGGCGTGGCCGACGACGACTCCGATATGGACGTTTATGGCTTCGCCATGCCGCCCAAAGACGATCTTTTCCCGCACCTGCGTGGCGAAGTGGCCGGCTTCGACGATTTGCAGCCGCGCTTCAGTCAGTTCCAGCAGCATCACATCCAAGATGTTGATGCCCTGGCGGGGCGCGGCCGCGAATACGACATCACGCTGTATTCCATATCGCGTTATTTTCGCCTGCTGGTGGAAAACAACCCGAACATCATCGACAGCCTGTTCGTGCCGCGCCACTGCATATTGCATTGCACCGCCGTGGCCGAGCTGGTGCGAGAGCGGCGTGCGCTGTTCCTGCACAAGGGCGTGTGGGCGAAATTCAAGGGCTATGCCTACGGGCAGATGCACAAGATACGCACCAAAACCCCCGAGGGCTCGCGCAAGGACATGGTGGTCGAGCACGGCTACGACCTGAAATTCGCCTACCACGTGGTGCGCCTGCTCAACGAAGTGGAGCAGCTACTGCTGGAGGGCGATGTGGATCTTATGCGCCACAAGGAACAGCTGCGCGCCATACGCCGGGGCGAGTGGACCTTGCCGCAGTTGGAGCAGCATTTTGCCGACAAGGAGCGCGCGCTGGAAAAGCTTTATCTCGAATCCAGCCTGCCTGCACAGCCCGATATGGTCGCGGTGCGCGAGCTGCTTTTCAATTGCCTGGAGCAGCACTACGGCCGCCTCGACAATATCGCCCGGCCCGATCGCGCCAATGCCGTACTGCGGCAGATACGTCAGCTGCTCGATAATAATGGAGTGGAATCATGATAAGCACGGAGCGCCGGCAGGAAATAGAAGGTGAACTCGCCGCCATGGAGCAGCGCGAGGGCGTGCGTATATTGCTCGCCGTCGAGAGCGGTAGCCGCGCCTGGGGCTTTCCCTCGGCCGACAGCGATTACGATGTGCGCATTGTCTACGCCCACCCGCGCGACTGGTATTTGAGCGTGTTTGAAGGGCGCGATGTGATCGAGCAGCCCATATCCGGCGATCTTGATATCGCCGGCTGGGACCTGCGCAAAACCCTGCGCCTGCTCACCGGTGGCAATGCCGTGGTGCACGAGTGGCTGGGCTCGCCCATCGTTTATCGCGAGCGGCAGGCCGAGGCCGCTGTGCTGCGTGAGCTGGCGCAGGCCGCCTTCGACCCGCGCGCCGCCTTTCACCACTACCTCGCCATGGCCGCCAAGAAGCTCGACGTGGCCGAAGGTGAGGCCATCACCGCCAAGCGCTTTCTTTATGGCCTGCGTACCCTGCTGTGCGCGCGCTGGGTGGCCGAGCGGCGCACGGCCCCGCCCATGCTGTTCAGCGAACTGCTCGCGGCCTTTGTGTCCGAAGGCAGCGCCGAGCGGGCGGATATCGAACGCCTTGTCCAGCTCAAGGCAGGCGGCTCGGAGAAAGATATCGACGCCAGCCTTGGCGAGCTGCTGGCTTGGGGTTGGGATATGGTGAGGCAGGTAAAGGCTGGCGAAGCGCCCCCGGCGCACAAGCTGGAAGGCGATGTTCTGGATCGGGGCTTCAGGCGCTTGCTGGAAATCGCCTGAGGCGGGCGGGTGCGGTGCAACGTCGCCGCAGCGCTTTGCTTGCCTCGGGCGCATGCCCGCAACCCAGCACGGAGAGGTGGGGCCATAAAGGAAGGCCTTGATAGCTACCCTGCTGGTTTCCGCAGCCGGCCTGGGTCAGGCCGCCATAAGCTCCGTTGCCCGGCCGAGCCTGCGCTGGCCGCCGGCGATGCCGTGCACGGCCTGCTGCCGGGCGACAACGGCCAGCCACAAGCTGCGCCTGGCGGAGGATGGAGCGCCTGCTGACTCCAAGCCGGTCAAGGCCGGGAAAGGCAAGAAGAAGGGCGATGCCAGCGGCAAAGGTGAGTCCAAAGGCGGCAAGCCGGCCCAGCAGCCGGGCTGATGGCCTGCCGTGCCGCTGGTTCAGGGAGCGGCGCCATGGCGCTGTTTCTTTTGGGCAAGCTTTGCCCGAGTCGCGCGAGCCCTCGCAAACTTGTACAGAAAATTCAGTGGCTTGGGAGAAGCCGCTGCGGCTTCGCCTGGCTATCGGTCAAGCCTGCTCAGGGTTTGTTCTTCTCGAAAAAGCGCCGCACCTGCGCGTCGGCATCGGCGTGGCTCAGGCTGTAGCAGCGCTGCACCAGCGCGGTGAGCTTGGAAGGAATGCCATCGGCCTCGATCAGCTCAGCATCGCTGCAACGCAGCCAGGTGCTGCGGGCCATGCCGGCCATACGCTTCCAGTTGGCCTGCATGGCAGCGGTGCCAAGAATGGGGCCAAGCGGGGAAGTGGGGAAAGAACTGGTGAGCGACATGTCGCTGGATGTTGCCATGAAAACCTCTGCCAGCCCTGCGCCCGGCAGAATTGCTGAGCGGCAAGGGCCGGAGGCCCAGTGTAGGCCTGTTGCGGGGGCAGCGGGGGAATAGATGGTGCCGTTGGGCGTTTAGTGGGCTGGGGGAGTTGGCATCTGGGGCGCGGCCGGGTGCAACTGCGTTTTCCATAGCGCATCGCTATAGCCAGACTGCTTGGCTCCCCCACCACCGTTCGTCCTGAGCCTGACAACGTGTCCCGGTCGAAGGACGGCTAAGGCAAATTGTGTCGGCTCTTTGATCACCAGCCCCGCCATTCTCATACCCATTCCCCAAAATTGCGGCAAATACGGATAGCCGAAGCGTTTCCCCGTTGCTAAATTCAGGGTTTCGCCACCCACGAGTGGCGGTCGCACCAACAGGGATTGCGCTCAGAATAAGAAGGACAGGGGGCGGCATTGCAGAACCTCGACGAACTCCGCACAGGCGACAACTTCGGCCCCCGCCCCGGGCATCTCTCCCTGGTCGAGCCCGAGATGAACGGCGGCAAGATCAGCCGCGAGCGCATCGACACCCTCGCCAGCCAGCCCGGCATTTCCGCCCTCACCATCAGTGGCCTGCAACAAGACACCCTCGAATACCTCGTGAGCCACTACGGCCCGCAACTGCGGCATATCCATTTCTGGAAATGCCCACGCATAGCCGACTTCAGCCCGCTGGAAAGCCTGCCCGAATTGCAACAGGTGGCCGCCTACTGGAACCAGAAAGCCACCCGGCTGTGGGACTTCCGCAAAACACCCAGGCTGCGCGGGCTCGGCTTCAAGGACTTCAATCACGTCACCGATCTTGCCGATCTGGCTTATGCCACCTCGTTGGAGGAACTGAACTTTGGCGGAATGATCTCGGTGAAAACCGGCTACCGCACGCTTGATCCCCTTAGCGGCCTCACCCAACTCAAGCAGTTGAGCTTCAGTGCCAAAGGTATTGAGGATGAGCGCATCGAGCCTCTGGCTGCACTCACGCAACTGGACGAACTGGAGTTCTCCGCCAGCCTTTTCACCCTGGAGCAACTGGCTTGGCTGCGTGCCCACCTGCCGGTCAGTGCCGCTTCCAGCGTGCTGGTGGCCGTGCGACCCATCAGCCAGCCCTTTGAGCGTAGCGGTAAACGTATCGATTGCCTGGTGATGGGCAAGAAAGGGCCGTTTCTGGATTCGGTGAAGGATGTGGCGCGGATGGGGAAGTATCAGGATCGGTTTGATAGGGCGTTGTGGTTTTTTGGGACCAATCCTTTGGCTGCACTGGAGGACTTTGCCGGATAGGCCTAGAAAGTTGAGCCGGTAAAATATCTGATGGTGTGCTCATCTGGTTTTCGAGTTCTTGCAGATTCTTTCGAAGCGTCGTTACGCTAAATGTCTTCATGGAGGCAGACGGAGCGGCTGTTAAAGGGGAAGAGTCGGTGGGTGCCAAAGTGCGGGACCTTGATCCTGCACGTATGAATTATTTATGTTTTCATGAGAGATAATATTTCAGTGGCTTTTGGTTGGGGTCCCTGAATATATAAGTTCTTCCAGTTGAGTTATTCCTGTTTCTTTGGATAATAAATAAATATCAAATGTACTGTATATATTTTTGAGGTTTTCAATTGAAAGCCTTTGAAGGTCTTTGGTTTTAATTAGATTGGATTCCGGTCTTTTTTTACTTTTGTCTATCTTGCGATTTTCCAGTATTAGTTGTGGTGGGGTGTTTAGGAATGCAACTTGTTCTAATTTCAGAGAAAGAAGGACGTCTTCCTTTATCCACGAGGCTCCTTCGGTGGTTTCGACAACATTGTGAAGCTCTATAATTGTATTTTCTGTTTGTTTTCTAATTAATTCATATTTATATATTAAATAAGATTGGTTTTTTTCAACTTTGGATTTATTTATAGTTTCGTAGTTGGTGTCTTGTCCGGCCTGTTTTATAAGGTCGGATGCAGAGAGTCCAAGGTAGTCTGGGTGTTTTTTTACGAATTCACGAATTAGAAATGATTTTCCTGATCCGGAGAGCCCAAATAATCCTATATGCATTTTTTGGTCTCCAGATATTTAATTAATAAGTCGGATGCATAACGGTATGATTGCGGCGGATGAAAATCCGTGAATTCTCTTAGGAGTTGCAATGGAATTGGTGTTTTATATTTAAAAACTGATCGAAGCCTTATTGCGTAGCCATTTTCTTTTCCTTGAAAATATATATCCATCTCACTGGCGGAAACATCGGCGGAAATGCAATGAGTTGCTTTTAGTTCGGCTATGCTAAGTAGCTCTATGCTGGCTATTCTGGCCTCTCCTGTAACTGATCTTGCGGGGGAGCTTGCGTATATGTAGCATAGGGAGTTTTTCTGAAATGAAGTTCCTATGGATCTTCTCAGTTCAATGGTTTTGGTGCCGGCATATATTTTTTCGGCATACTTTGGCTTGATGCTTATGATTATTGCTGTCAATGCTGTCTTCCTTTGGGGTGCCACATGGCAAGTAGCTTAGCGCTATGGCTGGAACAAGACAAACCAAACTCTGGTTCTGTTGAGGTTGAGCTTCATTTTAATTATTGGTGCATAAAGCCGGTCGTTAAAGGGTGTCTCCGGAAGCGCCGGTTGGACGAAGTTCATTATCTGGATGTGGGGATTTTTTTCTCGCAGATTTGTGCTGGGCAGAAGTTGAAGGTTTATTTCCCATTTAGGGTGAGTGAAGATAATTACATTTCAAATCTTGGGCGATTGGTTTGTGAAAGAAGAGAGCTGCTTGAGGCCGTCTTTAATTCTGATGTCCATAGAGAGTCAGAAAATGGTCATGTTTCAAAAATAAAACTGGTTTCAGATGGCCGGGTTATATATTTCTTGAAGGATATAAGTGTTGTTGAGGGGAGTGGAGTCTCCATTTCTCCCTTTGGGAGTGGTAGCGTGATTTGTTTTGGGGGGGATGCGCTGCAAATTCCTCAAGATGGAGGTGCTAAGGTAGCTGAAGATTCGGCAAATGTGACGGCTGATATGGGGGCTCATCAAGCCGTTAGTCCTGATGGCATGGTTGGATATGTTCGGTTCCGGCTTGTTCTTGATGACTTTGATAGAAAGGCATTGCTTACATCTCACATACCCGGGGATAAGCTATTCTTTAGTAGAGTTGATTCAACCGAGATAATTGATTTTCGTGTAAATGAGGCTAGGTCTTTGACTAATGAGATTAATCATAAGTTGGAGCTGAGTAAGTTGATTATTGATAAGGTGCACTTTTTTGTTATTAAAGACATTGAAAGTGACTTGGTTTTGTCACATGCTGATGTTTCGAGGTGTAGGCTTTTGGAGAATAAGATTTGGCAGGAGTATATAGACTGCGGACATGAACGAGGAATGCCTGTCGAGTCGCAGATGCTTATATATCACTGGAAGGAGGTCGGTAAGGCGAGGGAGCGTGTTAAAGGCGGTCAAGATCCAGTTACTGATTGCCGGAAAGATATGGTCGGTTCTGGTGTTGGATTGGTGAAGTATTCGGCATTTGCGAAGTTTCGAGTTGTTAGAATAACGATTTTTTCTCAGGCGGTTTTTGCGACTTTTCTCGTTGGTCTTGGTGTCGTTTCTGGGTTGTTGGCAAATTGGATTTATACTTTATTTTCTGCTGGAGCCGTTGGCTCTAATTCTATGCCGCTTGATGAGTGGCTGATGTTTGCAAGGCTGATGACTGGCTCCGCTTAGGGGGTAAGAGTTAGAATAAATTGGCCAGCTGAATGTGGAGTTAAAATGAAAGGCTCATCTATTCATGTGATTGTTTTGGATGAATGTAATCGTAGGGATGTTGGATTTATTAACTCGATTTTATTGCGAGAGTGTAGATATTATCCAAATTTTGATGAGTGGTTGCTTCGGAAATTCCGCTATGGTCATGTTTGTGGCGAAAGGACTGTTATGGTTGCAAAATATCTCAATAGGCCGGCGGGGGTTGCGCTGTTAAAGAAATCGGATTTGGAAAGAAAGATTTGTACATTTTATATTTTTCCGGATTATCGCTGTAAAGGAGTTGGGGCGCGCTTGATGGCGGATTCGATTTCTTTTCTTGGTGAAAAAAGAATAGGGATTTCAGTTTCAGATAGAAATTTAGGGCAGCTTGGTCCGTTGATTGGCAGCAATGGATTTAAGTTGGATGCCAAGTTGGAAGGATTTTATAGGGCGGGTGTAAGTGAGTTTTTCTTTTCTAGGGGTATTTAATTGGCTTGGTTTTTTTATGCATAAAATTATTTACGAAAAATATATATTTTAAATGCCGAAATTGAGTCTGGCTTCTGTGAGGGCACTAGCCAATGAGGGTTTTTGTGTTTATATGAAATAATTATTTTTGAAATTATTCCTGTCTTTCATTATTTCCTAAAAATATTCATCACAAGTCAGTGGGTCTGACCCGGGGCGAGGAGTGCATCTTGCGCTATGGCGTTTAATAATGCAAAAAACACTCTCTATGGCTTCGTCATATGTACGTAAAGCAGGTTTGGCAACCCTTCAAAATGCCCATCGCATGTCAGCAAATCCGCCCCATGTTCCAGCGCCGTGGCCGGCTTGTACTGTCTGCGCAGCGCGTACCCCGCGGCGGCACCGCGCATTTCTCGGTAAAGGCGATAACCTGATCGGCGACGTCTTCGCCATTTTCCCGCAACAGCCATTTGGCCTGCTCCCGTTGCACCAGCGTCGGCACCAGCCATTCCTCGCGGGCGGGGCATTCGGGCTTGAGCGCCTATCCCTGCGCGCTACCGGTTAGCCATTCGACCCAGACTGAGGTATCTACAACGCGCATCAGTAGCGGTCCTTGCGGTCGCGGATATTGGCGGTGCTGGCGCCCTGGCCTATGCCGGCCAGTTCACCGAGCGTAGGTACGAGCATGAGCATGACGCCCTTACCTTTGGAGATGAAGATTTGGTATTTGCTGGTAATGATGGCGGTGTTGGCCATAAGCGCTTGCCTGAACGTATTAATGCCCCGGAAAGGAAGAATATAGGTCGTATAGCGAGCATCAAAAAGCCCGAGCAATGCTCGGGCTTTTTGTTCCACTGCTACCGGCTTGCGCTGACTATGGAGGACATTTCCCCTCTCCCGGAGGGAGAGGGGGAATAAAGGGCTTTTGCTTACTTCACCTTACGCCAGCTGCGCCACATTAATCTTCCCCGCCTGCTCAGTGTACTCAGCCATGCGGTCAAAGTTCATGTAACGGTAGATATCACCAGCCATCGCGTCGATCTTGCCCGCGTACACCATGTACTCTTCTACGGTCGGCAGCTTGCCGAGCACGGCGGCTACGGAAGCGAGCTCGGCCGAGGCGAGGTACACGTTGGCGCCCTGACCCAAACGGTTCGGGAAGTTACGGGTAGAGGTGGACACGCAGGTGGTGTTCGGCGCCACGCGAGCCTGGTTTCCCATGCACAGCGAGCAGCCCGGCATTTCGGTGCGGGCACCGGCGCGGCCGTAGATGTTGTAATAGCCTTCTTCCATGAGCTGGTGCTCGTCCATGCGGGTCGGCGGGGCCAGCCACAGGCGGGTGGCGAGGGAGCCGCCTTCCACCTTGTCGAGCAGCTTGCCGGCGGCACGGAAGTGGCCGATGTTGGTCATGCAGGAGCCGATGAACACTTCGTCGATCTTCTGGCCGGCGACCTGGCTGAGCGGCTTGGCGTCGTCCGGGTCGTTCGGGCAGCAGAGAATCGGCTCGGTGATGGTGCTGAGGTCGATTTCGTACACGGCAGCGTATTCGGCGTCGGCATCGGCACGCAGCAGGCTGGGGTTGGCCAGCCACTTTTCCATGCCTTCGATACGGCGGGCGATGGTGCGGGCGTCGCCGTAACCCTGGGCGATCATCCACTTCAGCATGGTGATGTTGGAGGTCAGGTACTCGGCCACGCTGGCTTCAGACAGGGTGATGGAGCAGCCGGCAGCAGAGCGCTCGGCGGAAGCATCGCTCAGCTCGAAAGCCTGTTCCACGGTCAGGTCTTCAAGGCCTTCGATCTCGAGGA
>Ga0206969_1253_pt1 | contig 11896 bp, 4 predicted proteins | sample Alteio_BWOrgHeat_87_FD_153256 | JGI IMG/M metagenome (GOLD analysis project Ga0206969, IMG submission 153256) | Enriched cells from forest soil in Barre Woods Harvard Forest LTER site, Petersham, Massachusetts, United States -... | ecosystem: Environmental > Terrestrial > Soil > Temperate forest > O... | reverse complement strand
ACGCAAAAAAGTTGACTAAAATAATGAAGTCGATGGCATATCCGGGTGCATTCCCCCTTGCGCGCAGGCATTGTGCGTTGGTGAAGGGGGGAGTGCCAAAACATCCCCCTTTCCCCCTTCACCAACGCACAATGCCCGCGCGCAAGGGGGAATGCACCGGGATATGCCATCGACTTCATAATTCCAGTCAACTTTTTTGCGTTAAAGAATTGACATTGCTGCGCAGAGTGCTGCCCATTATTTTGTAGGTATTGTGTGTAGATGTCCTACACCGGAAAAAGGTGTGGGACATCTATTAGAGCAGGGCAAGCCCGCGTTCCAATAAACATTTGCGCGTACATACTGGAACTAAAGTTGGGGGCAATTAATATCGGTGCAACCCGTCATAGCCCTTAACTTTGTTACGCTGACAAATATTCAATTTGTTTTCCCATTTTTACAGTGTGAATTTTAAGAACACGGAAAAAGGGATAAGGATAGCGACGGTAGCATTTGCTATATTCCTGCTGTGCTTTGGCATGGCTATGGCGTTCTTTCCTATACGGCCGTTTTGGAATGATGAATGGCGGCTTATTTACAACCTTAAATTTAAAACAGAAAGCCAGCTATGGGGCCGGCTCGACCTTTTGCAGCAATGCCCGAGGGTGTATTTAACCCTGCTAAAAAAGATCACGTCCTTGTTCGATTACAGCTATACTTCCTTGCGCCTGCCCGCTTTGGTGGTCAGCGCGGCCAGCATCCCTTTTTGCTTCTACCTTAGAAAAAGGATATTCCCGGTTAGCACAGTGTATAGCTACCTGTTCGTACTCATTTTCATTTCGTCACAGACATTTACCGATTATTTGGTGCAGACGAAGCAATATGAAATGGAACTGCTGCTTTGCCTTCTGGCCTTGTGGCAGTTAATAACTTTACTGGAAATAAGTGAGGTTGGCCGGATGAACAAATACAAATACCTGTTGCTGTGCATCAGCTTCCTGGTGGCGCCGTTTTTCAGTTATACCTATCCTATTGCTGTCGCCCCCATTTTCCCGGTGATCGTGTTTAGTTCGGTCATATCTCTAAGGAACAGCAAAAGTGGAAGCGCGCGGCTCTTATTGTCGTTGCTTTTTCCTTTAGCTATTGCCGTTTTCAGCATTGTAGTTTTCTACTTTATTGATGTAAAGCAACTGATGGCGGACAACAGCATGTACCTGTCTTACCAAAGGATGCTGGGACATGGGCAAGGTGAAAATCATTTTATCGAGAATTTCTGGCAGTTATTTTCGCTGGTTGGGTCAGGGCTGATTTTCGAAATAATTTTTGGCGTATTGGGCATGGCCTCTTTTTTCTACGGCGTCTATAGGTTGGCCAAAACTAAAAAGCAGGACTATACAAGGGCGGATCATTTAAGGCTCTATGCGGTATTGTTATTGGTACTTACGCTAGGCCTGTTCCTTTCGGGCAAGCTGCTTGGCGGCGTGGCAAGGCTCACGGCATATACTGTGCCGTCCATCTCGCTCCTCATCATTGCTTTTCTCTCTGACATAAAGGCTACCTACAAATACCCTAAACCCGCCAACATTATATCGGGAATACTGTTCGCAGGTTTGTTTGGCAATATTATCTCCGTGATCGTTGGCACGTTTACCTATCCTGCCTACCGGCATAAGATAGAAACGTACTGGCATACATCGCAGGCGCTGAAAGAGGCGAGGCTGGCCAAAATACCTATTTTAATAACTGATGGTGTGCGGGGCGAGCATACAGATGAGCCTGCGGCCATGCCCGGTAAGATAAGCACCCACACAATAACCGCTGAGCAGATACGGGGCGTGGACGTGCTTTGCGCCGAGGTGGTGGTGAAGGTGAACCCGGAATATAGGGTGTGGGATACTGTGGCCATTTATACCATACCGGATGTAAAATGGACTGCTGCGTATATGCAGCAGTTGCCTGCCGGGCTTAATTCAGCAATTGTGGGTGATGGTGTTGATTTTGTAAGGATGGGGCGGTGAGGTGATGCGGAAAAGTTTCACGCAGAGGCCGCAAAGGTTGACGCAAAGAAGCGCAAAGCTCGTTTTTTAACTGCGCAAGAAGGGCTTTAGGTTCGCTATTGGGCAGCACATCAAACTTCAACATGTCATGGTTCGGCGGGGCTGCTAATGACACCCATTCTATTCTGCTTCTGCTACAATAGATTTGGTTCGCTATTGAGCTGTGCGGTAAACTTTGGGAGATTTCTCCGTTGCGCGCCGATGAAAAAATCGGCGCTTCACTGCGAAATGACGGCTTCGATTTTGCTTGTCCGTGTCCTCTGGAAATCAGCTATATCAAAAGAATCAGCTTCATCAATGGTTCCGACAAATGAAAAGCGGCTGCCCGATGCGCAGTTGTTCGCTGTCCGGCTAAGCGCCAACCACCAGGAGATTCATGTTACGTAGCCGCGAGCCAACCACCCCCGATTTATTCGGCAGTCGCCTCATAAATCGTCCCCTCCTTGAAAACAGGAGGGGAGTGTGTTACGCAGCCAAATAAGAGAAATTCGTGTCATTTTCAAAGAGCTTGTGCGCAGCAAATTGTTAACTCACCTTGCCAGCAAATCTATTTTGCTTCTGCTACAATAGATTTGGTTCGCTATCGAGCTGTGCGGTAAACTTTGGGAGATTTCTCCGTTGCGCGCCGATGAAAAAATCGGCGCTCCACTGCGAAATGACGGCTTCGATTTTGCTTGTCCGTGTCCCTGGAAATCAGCTATATCAAAAGAATCAGCTTCATCAATGGTTCCGACAAATGAAAAGCGGCTGCCCGTTTTATGGGGGCAGCCGCTTTTTACTTTTTATTTCCTCTCAAAATGTAATAGCCATTTCGTGAGGTTGCTTCGTTCCTCGCAATGACGCGAGTTGTGTTATTTTAATACCTCACTATTAATTAGTTGCTTTTACAACCTTTCCTGTTTTCAGCATCTGGCCGCTGGCATCGTAGATCATTATCATGTACATGCCATCGGCAAGGTTGCTGATGTCTATGTCTGTTGCTGCTGGCTGGTCTATGAGGGTGCGACCATCAACACTGCTGATGACTGCACGCACCGTAACCGGCGCTTGTATATGCACTACATTCTGCGCCGGGTTAGGGAATATCTTCACATCGGCACCGGTAATGTTTACCGGCACACTGGCAGTGCTGTGCAGCACGTATGCAAGCGATATAGACTGGCAACCGAATGTATCTGTAACCTTCACAGTATAGCTGCCACTGGATAGCGCAGCGATCACAGAGTCGGTAGGGCCGGAAGATATAGGCGTAGAAAGCCCGTTCAGATACCAGAAATAGCTGGTATAGAACCCTTGCACATAGAGATGTTGACTGTTATAAGTTATAACAGGGTCGGGCAGCATATGCTCGGTTACCGTAGTGGTTGACGAGCTGCCAAGGCTGGTACATCCGCCAGCGGTTACAGAGAAGGAATATACCCCGGGAGCTGTGGCCACATAGTGGTTGGTTACCGCACCTGGTATCACTATACCATCGAGCGCCCAAACATAAGTGGGCGTACCGATACCGCCAACTACAGTAGCCGTGAGCAAGGCGCTGCTGCCCCAGCAGAAGGAAGTAGCGGTAAACGGCGCCAATATGGGCGCCACAACAGCAGCAAGGGCGCTGATAGTTGAAGTATCGGCGCAACTGGCAGCGGTAGTTACCCGCAGCGTGTAATTGCCCGTAGTATCGGCAGAATAGAAGGCTGTGGTAGCGCCTGCTATAGGTACTGAATTATCGAACCACTGATAGCTGTTGCCGGGAGCAGATGGGCTGGCGGTGAGCAGCATTGGCGTTCCGTAACAGAATATAGTAGAGCTGCCGCTCAGGGCAATAGACGAGCCGGGCAGCGGGTTGCTGACCACCGAAATGCCAACAGGCGAGGTGGTAGAGCAACTGCCGAGGATACTATCCTTAACATAGTATGTGCCGGAAACGGTGGCCGTAAAGCTGGCATCGGTAGCGCCTGCTATAGCCGTACCTAAGGGGCTATACCATTGGTATATATAACCGGGGTTCGCATCCAGTTCTACATTGCCGCCTGCGCAGAAGCTAACAGCGCCCGCAGCGGTAATAGTAGCGTCGGGAGAGGCAACAAGGCTTACTAACGCAGTTTCTGTAGCCGTGCAGCCTATGCTGTTGGTAAGTAGCACTCCATAAGTACCGGAGACCGTAGGCGTATAAACGGTGGTTACTGCACCAGGTACGGCTACACCGCCATCTGTCCACTGGTAACTGACCCCAACACCAGACGGGGAGGGGTTGACAGAGAGCGTGATACCTACGCTGGCACAGGCGGAAAAACCGCCACCGGACGCAGAAGAAGTAAGCGTTCCGCTGATAGAAGAGACTGCCACCGTGGTAGGTATCGACGTAATACCGCAGGTGCCATTAGAGATAGTAAGGTCATAACTTGCTCCTGGAGCTGTAGGCGTGGCTAAATAAGTGGCCGTGGTAGCGCCCCCAATTGCGCCCCCGCCCGGCCCAAGCTTGTTCCACTGGTAGGCATAGCCCGGCCCGGTACCCGCTGTAAGCTCCACAAAGCCACCCGCACAAATGGTGAGGCTACCCAATGGCGTGATGAGCGAAGACGGCGTATCGTTGACCGTAATGGTAGTATCGAACGGACAGCCTGCGCCATTGCTGAAGGTAATAGTATCTATACCTGGTGTGATACCCGTGACCGATGCACTGGTGCTGACGCCTCCGCCAGGTGTAGTGGTGGTGACGCCACTAGTGGACGTCCAGGTGCCTACCACGCTTTCGTTGAGGGTGATAGCAGACCCCTGGCACACATTGAACCGAGTGCCGGTGATGGGGCTTGGATAGCCCGAGACGTTGACGGTGACGTAGGCAGGACAGCCGTCAACCGTGAGTGTATATTTTAATACAGCCGTGCCTATGGCCGTAGCATTGACGGTAACGGTTGTAGCCGTAGGTGGCGGCCCAAATGGGAAGGATACATAAGGATTGCTGAACCCGCCTACAAAGCCCCAGGTACCTGCCGCCGAGCCGACAGCGCTGAGCGTACCCGATGTGCCATTACACAAGGTTAGGGGATCTGGCGTTATAGCATTCGGCACCTGGTTAACTACAACGTTGACCGTTGTCTGGCAACTGGTAGCGCTTAGGATATAGAATATTTTTTCCGGAGTACCATAGCTAGTGCCAACCACTAATGCAGGAGAAACAGTAGGGTTAGAAATTAAGTGACTTGTTCCTCCGGGATATATTGAAGTACCAGTACCATCGAACCAATAACCACCTGGCGTGGCATCGTTCAGGGTAACTGTGTCGCCCTGGCAAACTGTAAACGTACCGGTAATTGGTGCCGGTACCGGGTTTACGGTAAAATCCTCGGTATAGCTACAGCCAAGGCCATCGGTATAAGAAATGGTGGTAACCCCTGCCGTCTTCACAGTAAGCGTAGCGGAAGTAGATGGAGATGGGGGAATAGCAACCACCTGCGCCACATCTGTGTCTGAACTTTTCCAGGTAAGGTCAGGCTGGGATGGATCAGCATCTAATGTATAAGGATTGTCGCCTACACAACCAGAAAAACTAAAGTAGTGATCAGTGAACGCATCGACAGCAGGGTTTACGGCTATTGTATAAGGAGACGTTGTGAGGCATCCGTGATCAGAAATGTAATCTATCTCAACGAGGCCGCCGACCAGGGTAGGTAACCCGGTAACAATACCCGTGTCGGAAGGAGACCCAGACACTACACTGGCCAAAGTATTGCCAACAGCAACTACCCAGCTACCACCGGGGGAGGCATCATACAATTTAGTTATCTGGTTGGGGCAAATAGTGGTACCATACCCCGACACAAGTGTTATTGGCGGTGGCGTAGGGAAAATGGTCATGGTGAAGGTAGTAGTGCAGCCAGTAGGCAATGTGTAAAGCACAGTGAACACATCGCCTGCCGAAGCTGGACCGGAAGACACGCTCCCCTCCCCTGACGTTTCGGTAGTAATGGTTTCCGTACTTGGCGCAACTATAGACCATGTACCGCCCGGATCTGTAATATCCTCGAGGAGTGGCGTGCCATTATCGCCGTCACAAGCGCTTGGCGAACCCAATGGATCAATACTTACAGGTCCCGGCAGCGGATTTACTGTAAGCGATAGTGTTGCAGCACAGGCGCCTGTAGGCAACGTATAGGCGATGGTAGTAACCCCAGGGCCAGCAGTGGTAAACGCACCGGTGGGGTCAATGGTGCCTACGCTGGGTACAGAACTTGTCCATGTGCCGCCCGTGAGGTCTGCAGTGAAAGCATCAGTATTATCGCCCATGCAGATGGACGCCCTGCCACTGGTAATGACGGGAGTGGGGTTTACCTGTATAGTGGTGTCCTGGTAGCATTGAGTACTAAGGGACGTAAAGGTGATGGTTACCGTGCCGGCATGTTTGCCGGTGACTACGCCCGAAGTGCTGACCGTGGCAGTTGCCGTAGCCGAACTGGTCCAGGTGTAGGTGGTAGAGGCTGAAGTGGCGTCAGACAAAGTAAGCGTTGACCCTACACAGACGGAATCGCCGCTGCCTATGGGAATGGTTACCGGGGCAGGCGAAGGGTTAACGGTGACAACCTTTGTTTTTACACAACCGAACAGGTCAACGTAAGTAACGGTAATAGCCGCGCTGCCCGAGGTGAGTAATGGCGTGACGATACCCGAAGCCGAACCTATAGAACCTATAGCCCCAACGGGGGCGCTGCTCCATGTGCCGCCCGGAGGTATAGCAGTTTCCTGGGCGGTATGGCCTATACAAGCCACGTTAGGCCCGGAAAGCGCAGGTAAGGGGTTTACGGTAATGGTAGCATAAGACAAGCAATGGCCGCCATAAGAAAAAAGTACCGATATGGTTCCTGCCGGCGCGGTTGCATTTACAGATACTGTAATAGGGGTTGGGGAACCAGGGGTAGGAGTAACAACAATGGAGCCGCTTGATGGAGTAAAACCCCAACCTGCGCCGGTATAAAGAATCCCTGTAGTATCTGACAAAGTAATAGCGCCCCCTGCGCAAACGGCAAATGCCCCGGCAGTAGTGATGGGCCCTGGTACGGGATAAATATTAAAGCCGGGAGATGTGATCTGGCAACCGGTACCTGTAGCAGTGAATACAACAGAATCGAGGCCGGGGGCAACGCCTGTAAGAACCCCGGTATTGGAATCAATTGTAGCAACTGCGGTATCAATGCTCATCCATTTCCCGGGGAGCCCGTCTGTGAGACTTGAATTCTGGCCAACACATGGAAACGAAGGTGGGATGCCGCCAACAGCCGGAGGCAGGGGATTTACTGTAACAATTGAATAAACCGAACAGCCGGGGCCCATAGTATAGATAGCCGTATCTATGCCGGCATTGGCCGCATTGGTGTGATAAATATTGGTAAGGGCGGTAACAATACCTGATGCCGCCCCTATAGAATCATCGTGATTGGAAGAGCTCCATACACCGCTGGGCTGGGAAGCTGTTACCGTGCCGGTATCGCCTACGCAGAGCGCTATTCCGGGGCCTGCTGTACCAGGGATACAAGCTACGGTAATGGTTACGCTGCCGCAGCCGCAGTTGACGCCACGATTGTTACCGGTTACGGTAGTAGGGCCTGCAAGTGCATAGTTTGCGCCGCCGCCGCCGCCACCATACTGGCCGCCGCCGCCGCCGCCATAGCCGCCGCCGCCGCCGCCGCCGGGAGCGCCTACACCTGCATCGCCGCCAGAGGTAGCCGTTCCGGCTGAACCGGACAAACCAACGCCCAATGGGTAATTTCCGCCATCGCCGCCGGAGCCTATTCCGCCTGGACCAGTGCCGCCGCCGCCGCCGCCGCCGCCAGCGGTACAAAGGGACGACCCGGTCTGCCCTGTATTGGCGCCACCGGCACCGCCGGCTTCATCGCCGCATGCATTGCCTGCACCGCCACCGCCGCCGGCTTCAATTATCAGTATGCCACCAGCATCGAGTACCGTGGAGGCTCCGCCGCCGCCGCCGCCGGAATAATAGCCGCCAAAAAAGCCCGTAGCCCCAGCGCCGCCGCCATTGATACCGCCTGCGCCACCGCCGGTGGCCGTGGCAACACCATCGGCGCCACAGCCGCCCACATATACCTGCAGCACCTGGCCGGCGGTTACCACCAGCCGGGCGGTTACCCTGCCACCGCAGCCACCGGCGTTAAGGTTGGTAACATCAGAATTTATGCCGCCTTTTGCGCCGTTGACCGTAAGGGACAGCAGCGTGACGTTGGGTGGCACGGTATAGAAATAGGGACTTGTGCTGGGCACATTGAAGGTGGTAGTTTGGGCGAAAGCACCCACATTAGCTACCAGGACAAGGGCAAATAGAATCCGCAGGGAATTGTACACTTTTCTCATTTTCCAGAATTTTTAAAAAATACTATTGTTAGTCCGCAACACAGCCGGGCTACGTTCATTTTCCGCGATAATACACAATGGTTTAAAGCGAAAAATTACAACAATAACCCCTCATTACAAAGGATTATTTCCCGGCGTACCGAAACATAGTTCTAAAGGTAATAATAATTTTATAAAAATTGACACGTGTAGGTAAAAATAAAATCTGAAAGGGGTGTTTTTGAACCGGGAGTTAATGTCTGAACCGTTGATTAAGCTGATTTTTTTGATTGGCGTGATTTGTATAACAAGTTTTCACATTTTTGATGCGCAGGAGATAAATCTGTGAGTTTTATTTTGATAGAAAAATCGGAGAACTGTCATGGTGAGCCCATAGTGAGCGACAGCCGAACTGCGAACCATGAAATGTTGAACTTTGATATGCAGCCAAATAGAGAGGTAAAAGCCTGCTTACGACACAATGATCCGTTACCGAATGAGAATGATGCCTTGAATAGTATCCTGATTTTCACATTGCCCAAAAAAGAGATGTCATGGTGAGCCCCGCCGAACCATGACAGGATATCTATTCGGCTATCACTGACTTTCGGCTCACCATAATATCGCTCACACATGGAACATATCAACCCGAGAAACCGCTCCCTCTCCAAAAAAGCAATTGCGCAACCCTGTATTTGAAGGATTGCGCAATTGCTGTATGAGGAAATATGTTTATGGTACTATTGTCATTATTGCACGCCTGTTCTCCTGCTTGCCATCTTTGGTGCTGTTGGTGGCGGCGGGAATGCTGCTGCCGTGGCCCTTTGTCTTCATTCTTTTGGGGCTGATGCCTCTTTTGGTGAGTTCGGCCTTTACGGCATTGGCACGCTCAATGGATAGTACCCTGTTGGCTGGCTCGGGGCCGCTTGCATCGGCATGACCATCGATCATAAGAGAGAGGTTCTCGTTTTCGTTAAGCTCTTCTGCAGCCTGCTCTATCAAGGGCATTGATGAACTGTGAACCCTGGTTTTATTTACATCGAACAGTATAGGCGCTGAAATATCCACTTCTTTTTTAACTACTACCGGTGGCGCTGGTGGCGGTGGTGGTGGTAACGGGGCAGCAAGTGTGAAGTCGGCGCCGTTTGCGGAGCAGTTATTCAGCTTGGCTACTATGCCGGTATATTTTCCTTCGCACAGGCCGTTCATTGTGATCGAATTATCGGCATTCACCACGCCCTGGAAGGCTGGTTGCGCGGAGCCATTGAGATTATAACTTATTGCCGCCGACTGACCGGCATACAAGCCACTGAACTTAACCGAACCGGTACATCCAGGCACTTCTGGGTTAGTAATGCTTTGGGAAGAGATCGTCAAAACAGGGTCAGTGAGTGTCACTGGTTTCCCAGCGGCGTTGCGCTTGCCCATGGATGCAGTAATGCCCGTGTAGTTGCCCGCACAAAGATTAGCGATCTTCACTTGTCCGTCGGCATCGGTCATCGCCGAATACCTGATGGGCTGTGTGCTGTTCAAATTATAGTTGACAGCTACGGCTTCGTTTGCCGGTAAACCATGAAGCGTAAAGCCGCCATTGCACAGGCCGCACTGCGTGGGCGAGGTCTGGTCTATAGACGATATGACAAGCGGTGTATGTTGCTTTCTGCCGAAGAAGAAGCGCACGCCGAAATTCACACCGTAAGCCTGGTTGGTGCTTGCTGTTACATTGTTCAACACAGAGCTGTAAGCGCCCATGCCCTCGGTAAGTGTGTAGTTGCGCTGTGCATTATTTTTGAAAGGCTGTACCATGTAGTAGGCACCCAGGTTGAGCGCCACAAAATCGGACAGATAGTAGTTGATGGAGGGTTGTAGCAGCAGACCTATGGAGCCCGATGTATAGGAAGTAGAGCCTGTGTGGTTATTAGGCATGATGCCCTGACCTACATTAAAACCGAGGGCCCGCTTTGCATTGACATAATCCTGGTAATTGCCCGTGGGGTTGTTTTTCAGGAATTCAGCCTTGGTAATAAACCAATCGCTGGGGGACGCAACGGGCGAATTATCATAGACCGATGTTGTGCCGCCATCACCAGTACCCAACTTGTAGATCGCTTCATAATCGAACGATGAAGATTTGGTATCGTAAGCATTGTTCATTTGCAGGTTGAATAGCAGACCCGCATCAGCAGTGAAGCCCCAATGTTTTGAAAAGCGGGTCTTGTACTTCAGCACCAGGGGTATGTTCAGGTTTGTGGAATTGACCGATTCCTTAATGTTATTGCCCGTAACCACCTGGCGGTAAATGTTGCCATTGCCATCAGTTGCCTGGTACTCGGCGTGGAAGTTGTCGAGGGTGGCATTTCCCTGTTCTTTCAAGTACATGAAGCCGGTACCCAGGCCAAAGTGCCGCTTCTTGCCAAAGAAGAAACCAAGTTGCGCATCGCCGCCATAGGAGGCGCCGTTCACATACTTCAGTTGCCCCGTATTCATGTTGAGCGCATTGGGATAATTGGCTGCTGAATTGGCCGTAGTAAAATTCTGCGTGGCGAAGCCGCCAAGCGCGTTTACATCGATCACCCACCTCGAAAAAAGGCTGTCGGCATGTTTATGGGAGGCCGGTGTTTGCGCTATGGCAGGCAATGAAGTGCAGGCAATAGCCAGCGAGCATAAAAGTGTTTTCATCGTGTATGTTTGTGGTGCTGAAATTTTTAGTTTTTGGTAAATCTTGCTGTGGCAATCTTTGTGCCGCTGCTGTAAATGGTAACGAGATAAGAACCTGCTGGCAAGGTGGCAACATCAATAGTAGCCTTATTGCCGGTAAGCGTAGTGGTATTCATTTTCTGCCCCAGCATATTCTGTATTTCGGCCTGCATCACGCCGTTGGGTGCGGCAGTAACTGCTACATTTATCTGGCTTTGGGCGGGGTTCGGATAGATGGAGATGGCGACGTCGCTGCTGTTCACATTCTGCAGTGCGGTTGGTGCGCTTAAATAGGTTTTCTGCAGGCAACTGCCGAGGGTGGTCATTACCCAATAGTCCTTTCCGGCGCCGGGGTTCGTGTTTATGTAGTCCTGGTTTATCTGCCCGGTAAGTATGGTGGAATCTAATGTTACTGCATCATCATAACCCCACTGGTAAGAATCTTCATTGGCGGGGGTACAAACAAAATGATCGTTGAAGTAATAAGCTATCGGGGTTTGTGCAATTGCTGCGCTAACATTAACTGCAACCGTGCTTTGACTAACGCAGCCTGTAGCAGAATAGGTAGCGCTAAGTGTCACATTCGCCAGGCCTGTTTCGGTAAAGGAAACCAATGCATACTGGTGGTCTGCTCCCTGTGCCCAAACTGTGGCGTTAAGCGCTGTCCAGCTATAGGTGGTAAAGGCAGGTGGCAGCGTTGCTGCACCATAGTTTTGATACATAGTACCCGTGCATACAGTGGACGGTGCCTGTGTGGCAATTACCGGAACCGGCGGCAGCATGTTTACCACTATTATTTTTGTTGCAACGTCTGTGCCGCACATATT
>Ga0206969_1251_pt1 | contig 11940 bp, 12 predicted proteins | sample Alteio_BWOrgHeat_87_FD_153256 | JGI IMG/M metagenome (GOLD analysis project Ga0206969, IMG submission 153256) | Enriched cells from forest soil in Barre Woods Harvard Forest LTER site, Petersham, Massachusetts, United States -... | ecosystem: Environmental > Terrestrial > Soil > Temperate forest >... | reverse complement strand
CATCAAATCTCATTAACCGCAGTTTAATAGGGAGAGCGTAGAAAGTCGATGAAATGTGACAGATTATGCCTGTTTGTGCTTTTCTTCTTGGAGTTCTCCACGTTCATTTACAACATCTTGCAATCTTCTATTCGCATTTGAATATATTTTACGTAGACCCTCGGCAGTCTCTCTTTTGTGTATATTATAAGATTCAAGAATTTGATTGAAATACCGTGCAATTTCTTTGTAACTCTTAGTTGGAGTAATTTAATATGAATGATGAAAATGAAAAAATAAAAATTGAATTGAATGAAAAACAATCCCTCGTACCATCCACTGAGATAAAGAAATTAGAACGTCTTATTACAATGGAAGCTGAAGGAAGGCTCGAGGATTTTCTAGAAAAACAGGATGAAGAATTTATTAATGCGCTTGGTAGTGAAATTTCGGAATTGTTAAATAATGAGTCCCCATCTATTTCAGAAAAATTAAAAACAAACAGATTAAATATTCTTGCTGAGATAAAAAAATGCTCAAAAAACAGTGATATTTCGTCACTCAAATCCGTTTCATTTACTGACTGGCAGGATACAATAAACGAAAATTTTCCTGAATTAGTCCGTGCGGCCGAAGTCGGCGCATCAGTAATTGCTCAACTCCGAATCGCGGATATAAAGAATCCTTGTGCTTTAATTTTCGTGGACGTCCCGAGTTCCGGAAAAACGATCACTCTTAATTTTTTTTCAGGACTGAAATCGCTCGTTTACACCTCTGATAATTTTACACCAGCTTCATTTGTTTCACATGCCGCAAATGTTAAAAAGGAAAAATTAGCCGAAATAGATTTACTACCCCGCATAAAAGACAAAGTTCTAATTATTCGGGAACTTGCAACAATATTCGGCGCGCGGGAAGAGGACTTATTAAAAAACTTTGGCATATTAACACGGGTACTTGATGGTGAAGGGTTGGAAACGGACTCTGGAGTTCACGGAAAGCGAGGATACGGGGAAGACATCAATTTTATGCTACTAGGTGCCTCTACTCCAATACAACCTCGGGTGTGGAAACTCATGGGGAATTTTGGCGGAAGACTCTTTTTTTTCTGCATCAGGAGCCGGGAAAAAGAAGAATGGGAATTAGCGGATCAACTTCAAGATGACTCTTGGAAAGAAAAACAAACGGTCTGCCAAGAAGTAACATCAGCCTTTCTTGAAACGTTATGGGTAAAATATCCTGAACCCATTGAATGGCAAAAAGATAAAGACCCTAGGGATTGCGTTTTAATTATCTCTAAGTGTGCCAAACTGCTCGCAAGACTCAGAGCATCAATAAACGTATGGAAAGACAAAGGATCTGACGATAAGGAGTACACCCACACCGTTCCCGTCATTGAAAAACCAGACCGAATTAATCAAATCCTTTACAATTTAGCTCGAGGGCATGCTCTTGCGGCCGGACGTACACAAATAACATTCGCCGATCTCAGTTTGGTTATAAATGTGACGTATGATTCTGCTCAAACTACACGCACAAATTTATTTAGGTTGCTAATTGAAAATAATGGTCAAATCACAACCAGTATTGTTGCCGAAAACTTGCGATGCTCCGATGAAACCGCACGGAAGGAAATGGAAACGTTAAAGGTGTTAGGTTTGGTTGACTTATCACAAGAATACTCAGTTGCAGGAAGGCCTGAAAACGAAATTGTACTTAAACCAGAATTTCAATGGTTCATTTCAGAAGAAAGTAAAAAATTTAACAATTTTAACACAACGTCAAATTTAATTGGAAAAGTGCCCGATGATAGTTTACCAAGTAAATCTGACATTGTGTCTCCAACTGAATCTTTTGAAAACACGGAAGAATCAGGTACTCTAAAACTCAGAGATGAGGAACTCATAAAAAATGAGATGCTTGCGCGATCAACGCTCCAAACTATCGACAAAAAAACACCTGAATACGGAAGGCTGTATAGCGAATGGGCTCAATTACGGGAAGCAGGCTTAAAGCGAGGTTTATTTGATTTTTTTACTCCTAGCGGAAATGATTTGGTTGAGAAACGTAGTGCGAAAGGAGAAATCGATGACTGAGAGTAAAAATATTGACTCTTTCTTCGTGAAAGAAGAATCAAATCTATCCCATTCGACCCCTGAGAAAGAACAGGAGATTATAAGAAAAATAGCAAGTATACTTGTGGATTTGGTTATTGAGGAAGAGCGACAAAAGTCATTGCATTCACATTATAAATAAAGTATTCTATGAAAAAGGTGGACACAACTAACGGCATTACAATTGAGGCGGTATCAAGCCAAAAACAGGGTTTAATTGGTGATTCCCATAAAGATCAGGCTGAACAGTTACCACTAGCAATTCAACGCACGGAAAACGTAATCGGTAAAAAAATTAAAATTATAAAAGATTACCGTTTGACAGGATCGCGTAGGGTCGATCTGGATCTTCAACCGTTATATAAAGTCCTGCAAGATGCGAAAGATCTTAAACCCAAACCGGAATTTGCGTTTCTCAAATCGGTTGACCGAAGTACCCGTTCGGGAGCGCTGATTTATGCGCAATTAAAAGCTTTATTCGTCAAGGAAGGAATACAAATTGTTGATGTTTACGGAGTAATTTCCACACAATCAATTAACACGCTTGCACATCATGACATTGAGTATGAATGGTCCAAATATTCTCCCACTTATATTACTGAACTCCTCGAAGCAGAACGCGCGCACAGTGAAGTTCGAGACATTCTGACCCGATTGATCGGTTCAGAAATAGCCTACACGAGGTTAGGATTTTGGATTGGTCAAGCCCCACTCGGATACCAAATTATAAAGAAAATGACTTCACACGGTAAGAGAACTGTCCTTGCACCGCATCCTGTTAAAAGTAAATGGTTTATTCGTATGTTTGAATTAGCTGCTGACGGGAAATCATATTCAGAAATTTGTGATGAAATAAATGACATGGGGTACGAATCAAGAAAACGAAATAAATTCGATTCTAAGGATAAGACAAAAATCATCGGACATACGGGTGGCTTGAAACTGATACCAAAACAATTGGAGCGTTATCTTCGAGACACCATCTATTGCGGCGTGATGACTCATAAATGGTTGAAAAAACCTATGAAATCAATAGAATTTGAGGGATTGGTTTCGATTGACTTATTCAATCGCGCAAATAAGGGAAAAATTGGAGTCGCAATAATTAATAATGAGGTTAAAATTTATAAAGGGAAAGTGCCTTCATATCAGCTTATTAAAAACTCAGCTAACCCTTTGTACCCGTATAAAAAATACGTTCAATGTCCTATTTGCGAAAAGCCGCTTATGGGAAGTGCGCCCAATAAAGGACAGGATGGACTCCGCAATGCCTCGTATCATTGCGACAGACACCGACCCATGTTTCGTGTACGGCTGCAAGTCTTTAATGATGTCATAAAGGAATTTGTGAAGCATGTAAAATTCAGCGATAAATTTTTATCAGACCTCCGTGAAGCAATTATTCTTGATTGGCAAAAGAAACGCGGCCAAATAGTGGAAATCAGCATTTCACTCACCGATAGGCTTAAGGACATAGAAGTGGAGGAAAAACAAATTAATGAGACGCTTCCGAGATTAACTTCTCTTAATGCAATAAAGGCGCAGGAAGCCAGGCTAGATAAACTTGTGGCGGAACGGGACGAAATTGAAGTAAAGAAAAGCGAAAAAAATCTTGAACAGGCGGATGTTCAATACGTCATTAACAGAGCGTTTTATTTCCTTGAGCATCCTGAGGAAACGCTGCTGGATAAGAAGAATCCGCAAAAGAGCGCGGCACTATTTTCAACTATTTTTGATATTCCACCAACTTATGAAGAATTAAAATCTCGAACCGACAGTATAGTTGCAAAAATGAATTCAGTTTTCCAGTTAAACGAAGCCTATAATCATACTGGAAACCTGGTTGTGGACACTCTATCCCATGGGTGGAACACCTTATTTGAAAGTATTCTTCGTGTCCATCAAAAACTCAAAGAACTAGATTTGTTCTATTATACCCAAAACGAGGAGGAAAATCACCATGAATAGTGATATTTTCCATTCTCGGCTCTTTGATGAAAAAACTTTCTATCGACAGTTCCTCCATGACTTGTCTAGTTGCAATAATGAGGTAATTATTGAAAGTCCGTTTATTACTACAAACAGAATGAAGATCTTTCGTTCGGTTTTTCAAGACCTGCTCTCCAGAGGAATCAGAATTTATGTTGTTACCAGAAGACCGGAAGATCATGAAAACGAGTCATTAAAATTTCAAGCTCAGGCAGAAATTAATCACTTTGAACGTATTGGTGTCCAAGCTCTTCTATGTGTAGGCAGCCATCACCGAAAACTCGCAATTTTGGATCGAAGCATTCTATGGGAAGGTAGCCTCAACATTTTATCGCAAAGCTACAGTCGAGAAATAATGAGGAGAATTGAAAATGAGGTGCTTGCAAAGCAGATGTTTGATTTTATACAATACGAACGCGTCATTTAAAAGTATAATAAAAAAAATGAGCAATAATAAATATTCTGAGCAAGAAATTGAGTACGCAATTAACGAGCTGAAGAAGAAACATCCTGAACGGGCAACTCGTGAACAAGCAATAAGACTTCTTGATACTTTTAAAAGTTTCGGGGAACTCGTGAAAGAGAAAATTGCACAGGATAAAAAATCAGGAAAAATTAATGAAAAAAAGATGAATTAAGATTTCAGAAGATCCGATACAGTCGTTTTTAGCACTTTTGCAATTTTCTCCATTGTTTTTAAGGAAGGATTTCTTTCTGAACGCTCAACTTTCGCATAGTAGTTTGAATTTATCCCTACTTTACCTGCAATTTCTACCTGCGTAAGACCAGCCTTTTCGCGCGCGCTTTTTAAATTTTCTCCAAGTTTTTTTTGTGAACCCATGTTTTTATTATACAACTTTTCTGAAAATCTATGTTATATAGCAATTAGATAACGTATCTGCTAAAATTGGACTTGTTTTATGGCTGCAACAAGTTTTAGTATTCAAAATATAAAAGCAATATCGAAAGCTGAATGCTCCTCAATCCCTAAAATAATGGTTATTGCTGGACCCAATGGAGTAGGAAAATCGACTCTGTTATATGAGATTTCACAAAAGCGAGGAGTTACATTTTCAGGAGAAACTCATGCACTTTATCAACCTCCACATAGGGCAATAAGAAAAACTACTGTACAAAGACGTTTTTTGATGAGTGATTCACAAATGTCTTTGAGTGATATTCTCAGTAGAACCGAAGTGTCCGGCTTGGAAGGGCTTCAAATCAGTTATCCCGCAAGAACACCCGATAATGTGGATGAAGCTGGATCAACAATTAAATATACGCTTGGAAAAATTGAAAATAGGAAACAATTAGTGTATGCAAATATAGTTGAAAAAGCGAAGCAGCAAGGAATGAGAACAATAGATATTTCAAGCTTACCTGATGTTTATAAACCATTAAGAGAACTTACTAAGTACTTACTTCCTCACCTTTTGTTTGATCGGGTTGATTTCACGTCAGAAAGCAATATTCGGTGCATCTGGAAACGAACAGACAATCTGCGTCAACTTGAATTAGATATTGATGATTTAAGTTCTGGTGAGAAATCAATAATTATTTTGTTTCTCCCTTTGTTAGAAAATGAGATTAACGCATATCTTAAAGCAATTGAACATATAGATTCTCCCACTCAGCTTGTTTCAGAATCATTACCTTCGATTCCTGATCGATTACTAATCGTAGACGAACCAGAATTGCATTTACATCCTGATTTACAAACTAAAATTCTTACTTATTTTCGCACTTTATCTGCTGGTTCCAATGTACAGTTTATTATTTCTACTCATTCACCAACGCTTCTAGACCAAGCACTTGATGATGAACTTTATATTTTCCGTGCTCCTATAGAAGGAGCAACATCCGATAATCAGCTAAAAAAAGTTGCATCTAATATTGAAAAGCTTGAAGCATTAAAACAATTAGCAGGAAATACGTATTTAGTAACCACCGGAAGGTCAATAATATGTATTGAAGGAGATGCCGATCCAGCAACTAACCCTGCAGATATACGGTTATTTCAATTGTTGTATCCTCGCGCTAATGCATTTACTTTTGTACCCACTGGAGGAAAGGCAAATGTTATAAAGACAGTTCAGCAGCTTAGAGATCATTTACCTACGGAGCACTTTGGAATAAAGATTTTCGGTATTACAGATCAAGACCAAACACGAACTTCTTTAGATGGCATATATGTTTTACCAGTATCCATGATTGAGAATCTTTTACTTCACGAAGATTGTTTATTCGAATGTGTAACTACACTTGGCGTGTCCGCATTCGCAACAATAGATCAACTTAAAGAAAGCTTATCTAAAATTGTTCAAGAGCTAAAGGATGAAGAAATAGAATTTCGAATAATGCGGAATTTAAAAGCTAAAACAATACGATTAAGAGGTAAATCTGTAAATGAATTAAAAAGCAATCTTGCCATTACCGTCGAAGAAATAAAGAATATCTTACCGGAAGATAATGAGCTACAAGCAATAGTAGAAAGCGCCTCACAGCAGGTAAATGATATAATTCAAAACCATAAAGCGTTAGAACAATTTCGCGGTAAAGCTATTCTACAAAAATTTTACCAAAATAATTTTATAAACACCAATATCTCATACTCAAAGTTCTGCTATGAGCTCGCAGAAATTGTAGCAAAGAATGGTAAATGTGATAATGTACTTAATCCGTTATTTGACCAATTAGATTAGTGTAAATATTACGGATTCCCAAGTACAAACGTTCTCGGATCAACCGGTATTCCAAATACATTAATCTGAAAATGGACGTGAGGTCCCGTTGCCCAACCGGTCATTCCTTCTTTTCCGATTATATCTCCGGGTTTGACTTCTGCGCCAACCGATGTATCAATTTCACTCATGTGAGCATAAATTGATGTTACGTTATTTCCATTATCAACAATGACATGTTTTCCAAATCCCCAAGAAATTTCACCGGCATAAATTACTTTTCCTGCCATAAAGGGAGTAATCCCGCCACCATTGGGTCCTGCAATATCAATTCCGGTATGAAATGGTTGGTATGGAAGGTCTGAAGCTCCGAATTCAAGAGTTACGGGTCCAGATATGGGCCAGACAGTGGTGGCAGTTATCGTTGCAATAACTTTTCCGCTCGGATCATGTATTTCTATTTGATGAGTGCTTGCGTTAATACTTGCCAAGTGGCTTGAAACTGCCGGAATACCGGCGTTTGTCAAGACAAACATAGCAAATATCGGAAGCAGCAGGATTCCAATGAAAGTTAGGAGAACAAATTTTAATTCCAGTTTTGCCGAGAAAAGATTTAGGATACCCTCAATATAAAGCGGTTTCACGAGGTAAGTAGCCTTTCAGCAGGATTTGTTGTGATAAGTGGATGTTCTTTCTCAGATGCCACAACTTTAACAGCTACATGGTTTTGGTCGGCAATAATGAGTGCCTCCCCTTTTTCGCAGGTTAAGAGGAATTTTTGTTCATATTCGGAAAGGTTAAATTCTAATGCAACCTTTTTTATGGTTGTGGTGTCCTGGCGCATTAGTAGCCGGAGGGAGCTTTGGGAGGCTATTGCTTTTCCATATTCATTATTTAAAAAGTCATTTGCCTGCTGGGTTATTATCGATACCCCTAAATAATATTTTCTGGCGCGCCGGGTGAGTCCCGCAACAAATCGTGCCGATTCTTGATGTTCAAGGAGCATCCATCCCTCGTCAATCACAAGCATTCTTTTCTCAGGATTTGACTTCACTTCGTTATAAACAAAGTTTGAAAGTACTACCATCATTATTTGCCTAAGAGATTCAGATAGGTCTTTAATATCAAAAATAATAAGCCGGTTATCAAGTTCAATGTTAGTTTGTCGGTCAAATACGTTTGAAAGAGAGCCTTTGGTATATTTTTCAAGCCTCTGGTAGAGTCTCTTCTGGCGCATTGATTTAAGAGTTTTATATAAGTCCTTGAGAAGCGGATAATGTTTTGCATAGCGCGATGTTTTCTTAAGGGAAAATCCAAATTCCTTGTAAGTTTGAAGAATTGCTTTGTCAATTATTGCTTTTTCCTCAGGTGAGAGCCCGTCAACCATTAAGGAAATTATTTCGGTTAAATCCTGAATATGAGTTGATAGTGTGTCTTGCGTATCCTGGCCGTTGAGGGAAAGATCAAACGGGTTAATTTTCTCATCTGAACGTGCGGAAAGTTTAATATACGTTCCGTTTACCGATTTTGCAAGTTGTTGGTATTCGCGCTCGGGGTCAATAACTATAATTTTTGTTCCCTGCATTAAGTGCCGCAATATTTCAACCTTTGCTGTGTAACTTTTGCCGGCGCCACTTTGCGCAAACACGATGCTATTTGCGTTGTGAAGTGAAAAGCGGTCAATAATTACAAGGGAATTATTTGATTTATTAACTCCATATAGAATACCACCTTCTTGAACTAGTTCTGAGGAAACGAAAGGGAAGGTAAGTGCAGCGGAGGAACTATCTAGATTTCTTTTTTGAGAAAGGATATTTTCTGCGCGGGGAAGTATCGACTGCAAACCCTCAAGTTGTTGAAACGTCGCAACTTTCGTAAAGAACATGTGTCTTGCCATAACTGAATTTAAAAGGGTTGTTACCTTATTGAGTTCTTGTAGCGTTTCTTCGGAAATTGCAATATAAATTGAAACTTGGAATAGTTTTTCCTGTCCTCTTTGGATTTTATTTTTGAGTGTTATTGCCGATTCAAGCGGATCAAGAATTTCGGCCCCAATTATGGCGCCTCGTTTAAGCATCGCCCTTTTTGTTGACTCAAGTTCCGTAATTTTGCGGTTGAGCTTTGGCAGCGCAATCTGCGCATCAACATGCTCGATGTGATAGGATATGTCAATGTTATGGTTAAAATTGATAAGCATATTAAGCCACCCACTTTGCGCAACATACGGGTAACCCGAAATAAAAAGGGTTCTTATATATTTATCTTCAACAAATAAATAACTAGTCTCCTCCTCAAGCCCTGAGTAAGATATGAGGTCGAGCGCGTCTTGGGTACCATATTGAAACTCAAGACGTTTCTTTTTCAAATTCACCTTTTTGACTTTTTTAAGCTTTTTGCCTAAAGTCTTTGGAAGACTACGGATATCCTGGTTTGTTAAGTAATTTAAATATTCAAATAATGCTTCCATATAATGCAATTTTCTCGATCATTTCGCGGTTTATCGGCTGAATTTTTGATGAACTTGTGCTATAAAATGTGTAAAACAAATTTAGGATTTCAAGGCTGTCAAGCATGCGTGCTTTCATTCCCATTCGCTCAAGACCTTTTATGACAATATCAAGGTTTAATAAAAGCTGCTCGCGGATCAGGGAATAATCTGAAATATCTGCCTGTTTGTATGGGATAACAATATAAAATCTACGGGATAATATTTTGTTTCCTGAAATTAATTTCTTCATAAATTCTTGGTAATTTTTTAGTTGATTTTTGTATACCGACTTTTTTTCTTGCTCTGCATTTTGAGAAAGACTTTCAAGATAGGCTTCAATATCAAGTTCGCGTATGCGGATAAGTACCTGAAGCTTACACGGAAGGGCATTTAGGAAATTCTGGAAGGAATCAATAAGTACATCTTGCTCCTCCTCGCTTTTTAGCTCAAAGTTGATTGATGACGTTTCAAGCAGCATACAATATGTTTTATTCGGTAGTATTAAAATGTTATCCCGAACTTCTTTAATTTGAATTTGACGCCGGGATGATACCCTTTTTTTATTTCTCAGAAACTTTAACATTGATTCCCCCTTTCCCGCTGAGCGCAAAGCTTACATTTTTATTCGGATTTAAAAGAACCCTTTCGACTGCAACAATATCCGCAATTAATCTCTTTTCAGTTTTTCTCATGGTCTTGACTGGGTTATGTGCGTTTGTTTTTTCTATTTTCAGCTTCTCGTCAATAATTTCTTCCCGACTTGTAATATCGTTTTTTTCAAATATATAAAATTGAGGACGTAGAGCAAAAGTTGCGATTATAAGAAACCATTCAATGATGACTTTGCCTTTTAATCGTATTGAAAGTATCAGGCAAATTCCGGAAAGAACTAAAACAAGGGGAATTTTGTAAGAAGTTAATTTCATGGGGATGGGTGCTAACATATAAATTAGGGTTGCAACGGTGAGTGCTGCAAATAAAAGCATGATTTGCACAAATGTAAGGTTTGCTGCAATTTTATCCTCAACAGTTGTAATTTGTGCCGGGACTATTGTTGTTCTCATAATGCAACCTCCCGTGCAGGCTTTTTTATTTCTCGCGTGTCATGAGTATAATTTGCGGAAGAGCTATTACTCTGATCATTTGATGAAAATACATTCATTACCTGTCCTCCAATCTTTCGGATTGCCGAACTTGCCGCCGTGTAAAATGCCAAATTAATTAACATTCCAGGTATCTTTAAAAGCGTAAAGAAAAGTCCAATCCCAACAAGAAATGAAATAAGAGTGTTAGTGCCGTTTTGGTCGGCAACCGATAGGAAAGCGGATGCAAGCTGGATAGTTACAACATGAACAAAGACCGTAAAAATACTGATAATGTAAGTTTTGGCAGCAATTGTTGCAAAATCCTCTCCTGCCGGCAAAGCCCAGGCAAGAAAAATTAAGGGGGACAGTACCGCACCGAGGGAAATAATAACAAGTCTTCCTATGTAATATAAAAGTAATACGATTGTGAGTATTAGAAATAGCAGCATAAAGATTAATGTGAATAGTCCGTAATTATGGTTGATAACTGTTGTCGGGTCAAAAAGAGTAAGAACCCATGCATGAGTGAGTCCCCCCGTTGCATTAAGTACGGTGTTAACGAGTGCATTGGAAAGGGCGATAATTCTGTCAATTAAAAAGATTGAAATATTAGCACCCAAAAACGCCAGAATTAGCCTTCCCAGTACCTGTTTTAAATCAATTTCCTCATACCCGAAAGTTGAGGCACTCATTACATGGAATCCAAGAAGTGCAATTACAATCACAAATAAAGTATCCGTTATCCCAAGTATCACGAGCCAGAAGTTAAATACAACTGAATTTGTGGCAAGTTGAGGAGTTGTGGTGAGGAATGAAATAACGCCGTCAATTAAAGGTTTTGCCCCACTTTGAATTAGGTTTTGAATCACACCAATAAATCCGTCAATCATTGCCTGGGTAAACCCGTTTGATGGGGTTACAGGTTGAATCGGAGTTAGTGCAAGCGCTCCAGTGTTTGTGGAGTTAACCGGTGTTGTAAATGCGTTATTTAAAATTGAGGAAATTGCCGATGCACCAATTACGATCGCAAGACCAATTAATGCGTTCCTTATTGTTTTTTTTGCAGACTCGAGGGCTTGCGGATTTCCACTTGAAGTTATATATGAGTAACCACCTCTGACGAGAAATATTGCAGCTATTAGTGTTGAGGCGGGAATAAGGATTCCTAATATGTCAGTTGTGTATTGGGTTACGGGGGATAAATCGGCTGCAAATACAAAGGATGGAGTAAAAAGAAATATTACTCCAAACACACTAAGCGTAACGAGGCGCTTTTTCATAAAATATCAATTAATAAATTCTTTATTTACCAAATGCGTTTTGTGCAATTGTCGTAACTATGTTGCTAATAACCAATGCCCCTATTGCAATTGCAAGTCCAACTCCGGAATAGATAATTGTTTTTTTTGATCTATCCATATGTTCGGGATTACCGCTACTTGTTATATATCCAAATCCACCAAGCACTATAAAAACTGCCGCAACAACTGTTGCCAAAGTTACGAGTACCTGTAAAATACTTTGGATAAAATTTTGGATTTGGGAAACGTTGCCAGTCGATGAAACGGTTTGTGCAAAGGCGGGAGTTGTAACAAATAAAAGAC
>Ga0206969_1250_pt1 | contig 11943 bp, 10 predicted proteins | sample Alteio_BWOrgHeat_87_FD_153256 | JGI IMG/M metagenome (GOLD analysis project Ga0206969, IMG submission 153256) | Enriched cells from forest soil in Barre Woods Harvard Forest LTER site, Petersham, Massachusetts, United States -... | ecosystem: Environmental > Terrestrial > Soil > Temperate forest >... | reverse complement strand
TATTCTCACTGGGTCTTAAGAACGCCGGCTATGAAGTTGATATAGCAATGGATGGAAAGAACGGGCTTGATATGGCCGGAAAAAAGCAATATGACTTAATACTTTGTGACCAAATGATGCCTGATCTTTCCGGAAATGATGTGCTCAAAAAGTTAAAATCCAACGTTGTCACAAAGTCTGTTAAAGTATCGCTTTTGACAAATTTTGGACACGAGGAACTTGTTAAAGAGGCCTTGATGTTGGGAGCCGAAAACTATATTTTAAAATACGAAACATTACCTGATCAGCTTGTCATGAAAGTACGTACGATGATCGGCCAACCATAAGTAAAGTACGTTTGGACGAATATAGTTTTTTATTCGCACAAAACGAAATCATTTTTATCCAATAAAACCTATGCCCACCCCAGCAACGATGGATTACAAAAAAATATTTTCTGACTTTATCCATAAAGAATTATTGATTCTAGGTCCTGATTTTACTGCGACGAGATTGAAAAATATTCCTGAAATAGAAATTGACGGGCATGGGACCGTTATACGTGTTACCGGTGAGCCTTTAAAAATACTTGAGAATTTAATGAACCAATTCACAGAATTTTCAGGTCCATTTGTGAAAAAAACACTTGAGTCAATTTCGGCAGAATACCCCGGAATCACGCTTCCCAAATTGAACCTAAACGAAAGTACGCTTGATTCTCAGGAAGCGGAAATTCATCCAGCTGTGAGAATCGAAAATACCATAACCAATACAGGCAAACAGCAGCTTCAAGAATTAAATACGCTCCTGAATTCGGTAAATGGATAGGGAATTTAACATTTTAGTTCGTTTATAATTTCATTTTAGAATTTAGTACTAACTAACCCGTAACGGATTAAATAAACCATTTCCCTCTGGAAATCATCCCAAAAATGAGTATATACTAAATGTATGATCATCTGGTTCATGATGCCAATAGTCGCGATCTTTTTTTTGGCATTATATGTCTTGTTTATCTATTTTCGCGCACGACGAAACCAAATCGTTTTCAAAAACCAACAGCGCGCCCTAAATCGCAAAGTATTTGAGCTGTCGTTCATGAGTTCATTATCTCAGCAGATAGGCTATTCTCTTAGCATTAAAACCATTGCCGAAACAATTGCATTATCTGCACCGCAGCTTACAGATCTTACAACTGTTTCTTATGCACTTATCCAAAACGAAGTTATCGTCCTCAAAGATTTTTTAAAAGTCGGCGCTCAAGGAACATTTCTGCATGAAATCGAAAGAATAATGCTTGCAGGAATGAACGCAATAGATGAAAAAGTAATGACCTATGCTAGGACAAGACTTCCTAATCAGTTATTAACAGAAGAATACACTGTTTTACCTTTTGATCTAGTTCCCCGATCGTATTTTAACATTCCGTTATTCTTAGATGATACATTCGTCGGAATGATTACCGTGGCATCTCACAAGGCACACATGTATGAGGAAGAGGATATGAATATTGTCTATAAAATTGTTGCCCAGGCCGAGCAAGCATTTATAAAACTCAGACAAGTTATCCTTACAGAACACGAAAAAGTAAGTTCTCTTCTAAAAGATCTGCCTGCAGGGGTAATCCAGTTTACATTTGAAGACAATGTATTTAATATCTCATTTATCAATCGCGCAGCTTCAGAGCTCCTTGCACTTTCCGAAAACCCTGAGATTGAAGAGATATTTAATAACATGGGCGCGATTCATTTTACCGAATCCCTGAAAAAAGTTCTGCAAGAGAAAAAACCGGTTTCAGTTCAAGATATCCAGATCAATAAAAAATATTGTAACGTAATTTTTAATCCGGTTTTTCTTCACCAAAGTAATTCGATGGTTGGAATCTCAGTCGTATTTGAAGATGTTACGTTCCAGAAAACACTCCAGATTGCTAGGCAAAATTTCACTGATATGGTTGTTCATGAGCTTCGTGCACCGCTTACTTCTATCAAAGGAGCTTCATCGCTTCTTCTTAATTCAGAGATGAAACATGAAGATTTTGTTAACATGGTCCACTTGATACATACGTCATCCAACCAAATGATTGATGATGTGGGACAGCTTCTGGACGCTGCAAAAATCGAGCAGGGTAGGTTTGAAATTCACAAAGACAAAGGGGATATTAATAAAATTATTTCTGAAAAAACTGAACTTTTTTCCTCAATTGCCGGAGAAAAACATATTTCCATTCATGCAACACCCGATGCAAGTATTGGTGAATTTTTTCTTGATACTGCGCGAGTTGGACAAGTTATTAATAACCTTATTTCCAACAGTATAAAATATACTCACGAAGGAGGTTCTATCACGGTAAAATCGGCCCTTGAAGCCGGATTTGTGAAAGTTTCAGTGAACGACACGGGTATAGGTATACCAGAGGAAAAAAAGGGCATGCTTTTTGGCAAATATGGGCAAGTGCATCCCGAGTTGCTCTCAAAAGGTACGGGTCTTGGTCTTTATATTTCAAAAGCAATTGTGACATCGCACGGTGGAAAAATTTGGGTTGATTCGACTCAAGGAATTGGCACGACGATTAGTTTTACCATTCCATTTGCTACAACTGAGGAAAAAACAGCTCCGCTACCTCCAGTCCCCGCGCCTCCACAACCACAAAAGATAGTGAACTAGGGAAAATTTTTAATCTGAAAATCTAACCTCAAGGATTTTTAATCCGTGCCTCATAAGTGTAGCCATTTCATTTTGGATATTATAATTTGCAAATTTTTACTTCAAACCAATTCTGTACAAATTATTCGGCACACCTGGAATATTAAGGTTGGTTAAGATGACGATACTTGAGCCGTCCGGCCACGGATATACATAATCATCAACAAACGGTCCTGCGTATACAGTCGTTTTATTTTGTCCGTCATATTCAATGATATTAATCGTTTTGTCTATTACAAAAATAAGGTGAGACGAGTCAGGATCCCAAACAAAATGAGGGAGAGTTTTTCCACTCTCTTTTGCATACAGTAAATAATTCCGATCATCTTCTACATCATAGACATAAGCGGAACCCTCTTTGATGCTTCGGTTTTCCGGAGTTGAGTTAACACTGATTGGTTGAGGGTTCTTTAAGAGTGGCAGGGTGGCACTAACGGACGCTACATAAAAAATCCTGCTTTGTTCAGGTGAATAACTCATATTTGAAAAATATTTTGTTGCCAGAGTACGAACCTTAATCGGAAGTGAGTCGAGAAGTTTTTTTTGTCGGTCAATGCTTTCTTGCTGCCATGCGGATTGAGTTTGTGAAAAGGTGGCAGTAATATCGGACGGGTTTTGATTAAATCCGTTTGGTGATATAAGATATTGAGTCGTTCCCAGATCTCCTGATACAGAAGCGATAAGCTGTGTTCCGTCCGGAGAAAAACTGAGCAAGCTTGTTGAGAATTTATCAAGACTGTCATCGGTAATTTGCGTATTTAATCCTCCAAGAGAAAGAATAGGTTTTGCATTCATATTGAGAATATAAATGCCGCTGTTTTGAGTTAAGCTTGCAGAGGTTGTATATGCAATTAATGTTCCGCTCGGGTCAATTACCGGGTTGGTTGCACCACTGATCGTAACCGAATCAAGTTGGGGTGCAATCGGGAAAAGCGTGGCATTGGCTTCTGTGACTCTTTCGTTGCGGACTATTATATATTTGGTCCACGGAAAGTATCCATCTTTTTCAATGCGAATATTGTAGTTACCAGGCGCAAGGTTGAGCGTGTTATTAGTTGCTGTCGTAAAATGGCCGTTAATTAATACCCGTGCGCCGTCAGGTGAGCTCGTAAAAACCACAAGCCCGGTTCCAGCAATTATCGTTCTGTCATTAATTCGGTATCCGCGCGCATATAGAATTGCAATTACCGTTCCAATACTTATGAAGATAAAAATAAGGATTGTTGTTACGATCAGACGGATCATAGAATTGTTGGATTTTGGTTGTTGAGGAGTCTCATCCATATGCGATTTTATTATAGTTGATTTTTAATCGATTGCAAAGCAGAGGTTTTTTGGAGTTATGTGTTTATAGCAAAAGTTTGAATAAGGGAAAATTTTCCGTTTACCATTTTTTCACTCTACAATTAAGATTCAATGAATCATTAGCAAAATGAAGAAATGAGAACATAAATAGGAATTAATATATGGAAAATGGTAAATAAATTTTTTACCCTTGCATATTCTACAGACAGAGGTATACAATTTACCTTATATATCAAATTTTTTGATACAGATAAGTAATGGTTAGATAGTGATTATTTGGTTGGCTGGATAGTTATTAGTCGCAGTAAATTGTATTACCAACAAATAATCAGCTAACTTACTCATAACTTAATTTATGTTTAATCTTAATATCTTTGGAAATAAAAGAATTGGAATAGACCTGGGAACCGCAAACATTCTTGTTTACGTGGCAGGACAGGGAGTTGTATTAAATGAGCCGACAGTTGTAGCAGTACGGGCAGATGACAATAAAGTAGTTGCTGTCGGGCAAGATGCAAAAGAAATGCTCGGACGCACTCCTGGAAATATTGTTGCGACGCGACCTCTAAAAGACGGCGTAATTGCCGACTACATGGTAACCCAAAGCATGCTTTCGTATTTTATCGACAAAGTTGCAGGATCATCACGATTTATAAAGCCGGAAGTGATGGTATGTATACCTTCAGGGGTTACCCAAGTTGAGAAGCGAGCTGTACTTGATGCAACTCTTGCTGCTGGCGCGCGAGCCGTTTATCTCATCGAAGAACCATTGGCAGCCGCAATAGGCGCAAAAATTCCTATCGCACAGGCGACTGGCCACATGATTGTTGATTCGGGAGGAGGAACAACCGATATTGCTGTTATTTCACTTGGAGGTGTTGTAGTTCATCAATCAATTAGAGTCGGCGGAAATAAAATAGAAGAAGGAATCGCAAGCTATATCCGCAAGAAATTTAATTTACTTATTGGAGAGCGAAGCGCTGAGGAGATTAAAATAGATCTTGGTACGGCAATTGCCGATAAGCAAAACCCTCGAGTAAAAGAAGTGAAAGGACGGGATAGTATAACCGGTTTGCCTCGGACTCTTGAAATTTCCGAAATTGAGATTAATGAAGCAATTCTGCCGCTCCTCAAGTTTATCGTAACAGGTGTGCGCGAAGTATTTGAGATTACTCCTCCGGAATTGGCTTCTGATATTGTAGATAAAGGAATAGTACTCTCAGGAGGAACGTCATTGCTGCGAAACCTTGACAAATTTATTACTCAAGAAACGGGTGTTCCCGCTCATGTTGCAGAAGACACATTATTTTGCGTAGTTCGAGGAACCGGAGTAGCACTAGAAAATTTAGAGCTTTATAAGAAGTCTATTAATAAGAGCGACTATTGAGTATCTGTAGTGTTAATAGGTTAGGAAGATTGTATCGATAAGCGTTTAAAGTAAGTCGCAGTATTATCACCCCTCAAGACGAACCACGATAAAGTTTTCGTTAAGCTAATCCCTAACGTAATATTCCACAAAACTACTACTTGACATTCTGTGAAAAATGTCTTAATAATTATAATATATAAGAAAAAAAAGACTAATTTTTCACAAAAATCATCAATATTTTCACCTATGAATAAGCCTAGAACACTAAAAAACAAAAATTCAAAACAAAAATCACCATTTTCTTCAATATTTAAAATATTTGCTGATTTACTAGTATTTTATACGAGTATATAATATATACAATTCCTTTACTTTCAATTAAAGTTTAATTTCTGCCCCTAACCCCAGAGTATATGAATAAAAAATTTCAAACTGTAAAAATTCTTGGAGTACCCATTACGGTAGATAAGTCAGATGTTATCTTAGAGTATATACACCAAACTATAAAAAATAGTTCCCAGAAGATTTTTATCACGACTCCAAATCCCGAAATTTTAGTCTACGCACACCAACACCCAAATTACAAAGCAATACTTTCTGAGGCTGATATTGCATTACCAGATGGAATTGGACTAAAACTCGCGACCAATGAATTAAAAAAGCGAATTACCGGTACTGATTTTATGCTTGATCTGTGTAAAGATAGTGTGAAAAGTAACGTATCAATAGGACTTTTAGGCGGTAGACATGGTGTAGCAAGCATGACTGCTGAGTGCTTGAGAGATTTATATCCAGGAATTAATATAAGTTTAATAGCAGAGCAGCCTCCTGAGGATTGGTTTGCTTTAAAATCAAAGCGCGGAAAGGTGCGGGATGCAACGCGGAACAATACAGAGAATAAGCATAGTCCTGCATTTAAAATTCCGTTTAGCCATCCGGTTCCGGACATACTCTTTGTAGCCTTTGGTTTTCCAAAACAAGAAGAGTGGATTGTGAAAAATCTAGACGAGCTTCCGGTGAGAGTTGCCATGGGTGTCGGGGGAGCATTTGATTATATCAGCGGAAATGTTCCGCGAGCACCTAAGTTTATCCGCAATATCGGTTTCGAATGGCTCTACAGGCTAATTCGCGAGCCTTGGAGATGGAAAAGGCAGCTTGCTCTGCCCGAATTTATCATTTTAATCCTCAAGGAAAAATTTAACTACTCGAAATAAGAAAAGTAAATTTCAGTTTGTCAATTTGCCAATTTCCCGTTATGTGTAAATTGCTACTTTATTATTTTTTTAAAAAATAAACTCATTGCAAACTGGAATTTAGAAATTGGAAATTGACTGATGCGATTTATATCAATTTAGAATATATAAAATATATTACTATATATTTTATAGTATTTTTATATAAAAGACTTTGAAGTATCACTTTATATATAAAAATATAACAACATTTAAAAGTACACTCAGAGAAATTTCATCTTGACCGGAATTTTTTCACATGCGAGTCTCAATAAGTAAGAAATATCTATCTTGAAGTAAAAAGATGAGTTTTGTGAGCCGAAAAACTTTTCCTTTTTATCCCTCGACCCGTTCTAATTTATGCCTTTGGTTTAGGGTTCGAGCACAAGTTTTTGTAAAAAACTGGTACTTGACAACCTATGATAACATTTGCTACTCTGATATATAGTTGATCTTATTATATACTACATATGCCCAATCATAGCGTATCAATTGACACTTTACCCGATCTCTTAACTGTACGTGAAGTTGCAGAACTTCTCCGAGTTTCTCCGCTCACCATAAAACGCTGGGGAAAACGCGGAAAACTTCCCGCGATCAGAATTAACTCCCGCGGTGACCGCCGATACAAAAAAGAAGCAGTTCTTTATCTCCTCGGAATACAGCAAAAGACAGTATAGAAAAACAGTTTCCAGTTTATAAATTCTATTTTCCAAATAGACGCGACGTACAAATTTATCAATTCACTAATTCTTATCGATAATTAAGGGGAAAATCAAATACGCGAAATTGGAAATACTTCTCAGTTGACTCTACATAAAATATTCCTCTATACTTAAAGTATAGAGGATCTGCTTGTGCGGATTTATTTTTGCTGTGGTTTGTGGGTAAAATAATACTTTGGATTTCCGTTTCCCCTCCCCAGAGGCGGGGAGACAGACAGGGGAGTGACGATTGAATATAATCAATTTAGCTCTGTAGCCTAATACAAATGTATATAAATAGTTATCTATTCATTTTAATTTCCATTGATGTGTTTGTGTTGCTTGGAGTACTTGTGTATGTATATTTTCTGTACGAAAAAGAAAGAAAGGCTTGGAGTGATCATAAAGCTGCGCTTCACGCTTCAGAAGATATCGTTGAACAGGCTCATTTGCGGGCAACTAAAGTCGTATCCGATGCAGTTGAGAAAGCAGAAACTACCATTAAGCAAGGAGATTACCTGCGGTCAGACCTGATGAAATCTTTTGAAAAAAGTCTTCAAGAACTTTCATCTACCATCTCTGTCAACATGTCAAATGATGAAAAAGATTTTGAAGGAGACTTTGCCAAATTTTCAGAGTCATTGCGGGCCGAGTATCTGAAAAAAATAAATGTAACACTAGCCGCCATCGAAACTCAGGCGCAGCACGAAGTCGAAGTGTTTGGAAGTGCTATCCAAAAAGACACTATTGCTTCACAAGCTGATCTCGCAAAAAAAATAAAAGAAGAATCTGATCGTGCACTCTTGGAAATACAAGAATATAAAAAGCAGCAGCTAAAGCTTGTTGACGAATCTATCGAGAAAGTTTTGCAGCAAGTATCATCTGAGGTATTGTCCAAAAGCCTTTCGCTTGAGGATCACGAGCAGTTGATAATAGACTCACTTACAAAAGCAAAACATGAAGCATTTTTTGAGAAAGGAATTAATGTAGAAGCAAAAAAGGGTGAAGTATAGGGAAGTCTTTTTCCATTTAATTATCCATTTGGTCATTAAGCAATTGAATAATTGGAAAAGTAAATGACAAATGTTATATGGCAAATGGAAAATTGACTCATTCTCCTTTACCCACAGATATATGATTATACAACTGCCAGGTATTTTTGAAAATCTTTTTACCAACAGCGATGCTAGTGACCTTGTAGCGATCCTTGACAAGGCAAAGTCAGAATTATTCACGTCAGCAGATAGTCTTCAAAATTTTTCGGAAAATCTACCAATAAATATTTATCAAGCAATAGTCGAATTTGCAAAAGAGCAAAAGCTTACACTTGCCAGTCCCAATGATCTTGAAATAATTATTGACAAAATACGTGAGGAAATTCTTAATCTGCCGGTCTTAAACTTACAAATTGCAGTTGTTCCTACTCCTAAAAATGTTATGAATATTAGTCGCTGGCTGAGTGCACAAATTGGCAAGAAAATATTGCTTACTATTGAGATAAATCATGATTTAGTCGCCGGAGCGGCCTTGGAGTTTGAAGGTTTTTATAAAGATTATACATTTAAGACAAAAATGGAAGATTATCTTAAGAAAACTAAGTTGAGAGATTTTATTCGGGAATAGATTGCCACGATTCAAATATACGAATAATAATAATTAAATTCGTATTATTAGCATGAATTAGCAAATTGGCATTGCACATATGGATTTTGAGCAGCAAAGAACATTAGTCGGAGAATATGGAGTTGTTACCCAGATTTCTCATCCTATCGCAACAGTTACTGGACTGCCTAAAGTGCAGCTTCACGAGATGGTACTCTTTGAAACAGGAGAGTTGGGAGAAGTCTTTTTAATTCATGAAGAAACTGTTTCGATTTTGGTATTCTCCAAATATCCGATAAAAGCAGGAATTGAAGTAACCCGCCTCAAAAAGCAGGTTACCGTTCCTGTGGGACGTGAACTTCTTGGGAATATCATTGATCCATTTGGAAATTTAATTGCAGGACAGGCTACTACTTATAAACGCCCAAAAATGGAACGGGAAATTGATACCCCCCCACCCCCTTTAACCTCGCGTGTTAAAGTGACTCAACCTTTTGTTACCGGGGTTACAGTTATCGATATGCTGGTTCCTCTTGGAAAAGGACAGAAAGAACTTATCATCGGAGACAGAAAGACTGGTAAAACCTCAGTTGTATTATCGACTTTGAAATATCAAGCAAAGATTGGCACAATCGCAATTTACGCGGCAATCGGGAAAAAGAGAACTGATATTAAAAAACTTCAATCATTTCTTTCAAGAGAAGGGATTGCCGATAAAACTATAGTGGTTGCTGCGACTGCGTATGATTCTCCCTCCCTAATTTATATCACCCCATATTCTGCAATGGCGATTGCCGAGTGGTTTTGCGAGGCCGGAAATGATGTATTTATTATTTTTGATGATTTAACAACTCACGCCAAGTTTTATCGAGAAATATCACTTTTAGCCCGTCGATTTCCGGGCCGCGATTCGTATCCCGGGGATATTTTTTTCACTCATGCACGGCTCATGGAGCGTTCAGGAAACTTTAAAATGACGGGAGGGGAACACTCAATTACCGCCTTTCCTATTGCCGAAATAGTAGAGGGAGATTTTTCCGGATATATTCAAACAAACATCATGGGTATGACAGACGGGCATATTTATTTTGATTCCGATGCTTTTTACAAAGGGAGACGGCCGGCAGTAAACATTGAACTTTCGGTTACACGTGTAGGAAAACAGACGCAAACCGACTTACTTCGCGGAATGAGCCGTGAGCTCAGTACATTCCTGACCAATTTTGAGAAAATGCAAAGTTTCTCGCAATTTGGGGCAGAATTGACGGATGAGGTAAAGGAAATATTACGTCGTGGAGAAGTAATTTACAGCTCATTTAATCAAGTAACTTCACTTACTGTTCCGCCCGAGGTTCAGCTGGTATTCTTTTGTATGATTTGGCTTGGATATATAGTTGAACGAAGCCCTCAGGTGTTATCAGTTATACGCCAAACATTTGTTTCAGCTTTCGAAAGAGAAGATGTAAAAGCACTTTTTGCCGGAATCACAAGTGCACAAAAATTTGATGAATTGCTTGAAAATATACAGAAAAATAAATTTACACTTATGAAACTTGCAGGGCTAAAAGTGACACAGGAGGAAAGTACGCCGGTCGACGTAAATGTGAGTGTTGCAAATAGCTAGGTTGAAGTAGCGGAATGATAACGGCGGATAATTGTAAATCCGTGTAAAGCAGCCAAGAGATATAAAGTAATTGATCTTAATATGCTTAGAAATAAACACCAGATTAAACAGGACATTGATATGATGCATGACATGAAGAGTCTTTCCGAAGTTTATGAGGAGATTTCTGTGATGAAAATGCAAAGAGTTCGGGGGGGAGTACTTTCGACGAGGACGTTTTTGGAAGCCCTTGCTGAAGTGTACTATGATGTAAAAGTCAATTATGAAAAAGAAATCGAACGGGCACAAAAGCATAAGAGAGGACCATCACAATTTATGAAAAACGGAAAAACAGTATCATTGCTTCTAACTTCAAACGCGAAACTGTATGGAGAAATTATCCCAAAAATATTTAACCTTTTTATTGAAAATTATGAAAAAGAGAAAACAGATGTAGTGATAATTGGAAGATATGGAAAAGATCTTTTTGATGCCGCCAAAAAAGACTCTGAATATAAATTTTATGATTTTCCGGACAACGATGTAACGCTAAGTAACATACTGCCAGTTGTAGGTTACATTCTTCACTATGAGAAAGTGTATGTTTATTACGGAAGATTTGCCAATGTTATCACCCAAACTCCTGTTAAAACTACCCTTTCCGGAGAAAACATTTTTAAAGATCTGGAAAACCAGATACAATATCAGGAAAAAAATCCTGATGAAGACAAAAAAATAATTTTTGGGTTTGAACCTTCGCTTGAGGGTATTCTCGGGTTTTTTGAAGCGCAGATTTTATATTCACTCTTCCATCAGACCGTGTCTGAAACGCAATTGTCGCGCGAAGGATCACGGGTGCTTGCTATGGAGCGGGCACTTTCGAATATTGAACGTGAAGAAAACGTATTGAAAAAACAACAGCTTCATCTTGCCAAGGTAATTGACAATAAAAAACAGCTAGAAAGTTTATCTGGAATGTCACTGTGGAGAAAATAAGATTTTCGCGGCAAAAATTTTGCAAATGCGATGCTAATATACCTCCTTTGCTTTGCTAGACAAGGCAGGCTAATTCATATTAATGATACGGATATTAGTATAATTAGTATTCACTCGTATATTGGCATCTAATTACTATGGATACAAAAGGAAAAGTAATAGCGCTACTAGGACAAGTCATTGAAGTAGAATTTGGGGAAAATCTTCCCAACATACATGATATTTTAGTGGTAGAGGGTGATAATTCGATTAAGATGGAAGTGTATGCATCTTCCTCTTCATCCTCATTTTACTGCCTGCTTCTGACATTTTCAGCCAACTTTGCACGGGGCACTATTGTTATTTCAACCGGAGCATCAATTACTATTCCTGTTGGAATTGAAGTGCTGGGCCGAGTCATGAACGTATTTGGAGAGCCACAGGATGGAAAGGGTGAAATAGAAGCCA
>Ga0206969_1249_pt1 | contig 11943 bp, 13 predicted proteins | sample Alteio_BWOrgHeat_87_FD_153256 | JGI IMG/M metagenome (GOLD analysis project Ga0206969, IMG submission 153256) | Enriched cells from forest soil in Barre Woods Harvard Forest LTER site, Petersham, Massachusetts, United States -... | ecosystem: Environmental > Terrestrial > Soil > Temperate forest >... | reverse complement strand
CGTCTCTGTGAAACCACTCTGCCAGGCGATCACTACCCGACCATTGAGCATTTCCGTAACTAGCGCCAATCCAGGGCTCATAATAGTGGTATGGACCACATTGCGGCGCATTGTCCAGCAGGTATGTATAAGACATACTTGAAGCGTCATGGCATTCAGGGCAAAAACCGATGCCTGGTTTCGAGAAGTTAATCCGGTATATTAGTGGTAAATGAGGAGGACAGGTTATGGAAATGCTCCCGGGACACGAAGTTGAATATGATGCAAATTTCAATGCTTATATCCAGGACTATCCTTGCGACCCATCTACTGCAGACGCTTATTATTTTTCTTTGCTCAATGGTGTACCATTTGAATATGCGCCGACACATCTTCCATTTGTTGCAATGCCATTTACAAGGGACGACTCTGTTAAAAGCCATATCGAAGATTCATTGGCTGACATACCTATTCCAAAAGACATAATTGCCCAAATGAAAGACTCTGCCATTAAATGCCTGCAATACTCAAATCCCAAATTATTAGAAAATTTAATTAAACAAGGCATATTCAATGAAGAAGGAAACCTGGTTGACAGCTCGGTAATCAAGAACAATCATTTATTTTCAGATACTACAATAAACTATAACGATTGGGTGGAAATATACCCTAACCCTACAAGATCAAAGTCAAATATTGGATACCAGATATTTACACCAAATTCTATCAGTATTCATCTTAAAAATGCTCTGGGAGAAGATTTTAGTAGTTTAATTGAGCCGTTTATCAAGGATCAAATGCCTGGAAAGTATAAAGTTATTATTCATTCTGAAAATCTTACCCCTGGAATTTATTTCGTGGAAATTTCTATTGGCAGCCAAATTATTGATAGGAAACTAACAGTTTTATAATTTTATTTAAAAAAATAGTTATGAAAAAAATAGCTTGCGTAATTTGTTTATTGATTGTTTCAAATACTTTATTTGGCCAACATTCGATTAATTGCGGATTATCTGTATGGTCACAAAAAAATGTAAAGCTTAATAGTCTTATAGGAAATGTTTTTAGGCGGCACCAAAGAAGCAGCGCAAAGGCGGATGCCAGTAGGACTACCTCCGTTAAAGAACGGCTGCTGGCACAGAGTGAGTACACACATGCGGTGATCCCATTAGGTACAGTGATTTTAGATACTTCCATAGTTATTGACTCGGCAAAATACGGATACAGCGGAAGCAGGTCGTCATATTTTGATTATAATTTTATGAATTATTATAATGGCTACGTACTTGACGGGTCAATTATTTTTGGGTTTGGTAGCAGCCTTGGGTACCTGGATCATAACGATAACCCAAGTATGCTGAGTGATACAAGTGAAATTTATAATATTTATCCATTTACCGATAGTTTATCTTTATTAGATACAAGGTATGCTATCTATGATACTGGTAATAATATTGTCAATTACGCAGACGTTTATCCTGATTCTGGTGTTTATTCGAATAATAGATATGTCAACACTTTCGATGCCTATCAGAATATTTCAACTTCTATGGCTTTAAGCGAAACACTATTATTTAGCTGGGATACCTCAGAGTTTAGATCTTTTTTTTATGATATGGCCCATCATTTGATATTGGATAGTACGAATAGCTACAATGCAGGTAGCTGGTCGCCATTAGAAAAATGGACCTATACTTATGATGATTCCGGCAACCTATCACAGGCGAATTATTATTATTTTGATATTATTTCTTCGTCCTGGTTAACGTCAATTAAATACGTTTTAAATTATTATTCTGACAATAATTTAAGGACAGTTGGCGAGTATGCCGATTCAAGCTATGGTTGGGTGTCTATGGTCTTTGATTCATTCAACTATACAACAGGCGTTCCCTACGCAACCTATATTTCTGAGAACTCATACATAGACAGCGGGATATTAGATACCAGAATAATAATAACTAAACATGTGTCAATTGCTGGGTTGCCAGATACAGTATTTTCAACCCAATATGATGCATCGGGTGACTACATTAGCAGAAATTTCACAACGTATGCTTACGATTCCTATGACGAGCCAACAATATCGCTGGATTATCAATTTATTTTTGATTCAACAATGGTGACTGGCTTTTATGATTCTACTTATGATCTTGTTAACTACTATTATTATGAATTATATACAGAAAGTCCATTGCACCCCAACTCTGTAGCGAACACAACCTCAATCCCACAAAGCATAAAAGTATATCCCAACCCAGCCACAAATGAGCTAAACATAACCCGGCAAGGTATAACCAATGGCGCATATACCTTTATAAAAATACTGAACGCTGCTGGCCAAACTGTGCGCACAGAAAGCCTGCCGTGGTATAGTGAAACAGAAAGTATAAGCACGGCAAGTCTCGTTCCCGGAATATACTGGCTGGTAATACAAGACAAGAACGGCAATAACCTGCTGCGGCAAAGCATAGTAAAGCAGTAGCTTTGTTTGTACATTTCTTGAATCACACTTATGTTGCTGAATAGTGTGAGATTACTTTCCCGAAATAATCGGGAGAGGCAGTGCCTCGCAATGACGCGAGTAGGCTGGCTCAATAGAACCCCGAACGCACAAGTGAGTGACACAACGGACGGTGATAGTAGCAATGTGCCTGGCCAACAAAGATTTCCGAAAATCTGAGCGAAATACGATTATCCCAATATGACCATAATGTGATGAAGATGGTATCTTTGCTGCAAATCGGGTGATGGGTTATCCATCGATGGGCGATGCCCATCGCTAATAGATGCCGCCCATACAGGGCTGATCGGTGTTATCTATACGGGGGAACTGTGGGATTTGGAATTTGGAATTTCAATTATTTGGGATTTCAACTTTGGAATTTAAAAACTGGAATTTAACGAATGTATTCACTCATAAGAAAAATACTGTTCACCATAGATGCCGAGAAGGTGCACCATATGGTGATGAAGCGACTGGCATCGGCATACAAGGTTGGGGCTATCCGTAGTTTGCTCAAGGCAAGTTATGTGGTGAAAAAGCCTTCACTGGAACGCACTATCTGGGGTATCACCTTCCCAAACCCCGTGGGGCTGGCCGCTGGGTTCGATAAGGACGCTAAATATACCGATTGCCTGGCTTGCCTCGGTTTTGGGTTTATAGAGATAGGCACCGTCACCCCCAGGGCGCAACCTGGCAACCCCACCCCACGCCTCTTTCGCCTGCCTGCCGACAAGGCGCTCATAAACCGCATGGGGTTTAACAATCATGGGGCTGCAAATGCCGCCGAGAACCTGCGCAACCGAAACGAACGCATAATTATTGGTGGCAACATGGGCAAGAACAAAGACACGCCCAATGAAAACGCTGTGGATGACTATGAAAAGAGCTTCATGGAATTGCACAAGGTGGTGGACTACTTTGTGGTGAATGTGAGCAGCCCCAACACACCGGGTCTGCGCCAGCTACAGGATAAAGCCCCCCTCACCGAACTGCTGAACCGCCTTCAGGCCCTGAACCGAAGGGAGCGCGCCGGGAAACCCATACTGCTGAAAATAGCCCCCGACCTTACCAATGAACAACTGGACGACATAATAGAAATAGTGCGCACCACCGGGCTGCACGGCATAGTGGCTACCAATACCACCACAAGCCGGGCAGGATTGGTAACCCCACCTGATGAAGTAAGCAAGCTGGAACCGGGTGGACTCAGCGGCGCCCCCCTGCGGAAAAGGGCCACAGAGGTGATCAGCTACATACATACCCACAGCGATGGCAAAATACCTATTATAGCCTCCGGCGGCATATTTACTGCGGCAGATGCGAAGGAAAAGCTGGACGCAGGCGCATCGCTGGTGCAGGTATATACCGGGTTCATCTACGAGGGGCCGGGGATTGCGAAGCGTATATGTAGTGGCATGGACTAAGATTTTTAGGATAGGAAGGATTATAGGATTGTACTTGTTGCTTTAAGTAATACACCTTAACAAATCTTTCCACCTGGCTTTTTCATTTGCACTTATTTTCCCCGTATATTTACCGCTCATTTATACAAACATGAAGAAAATATTCGCTACCCTTTTGCTTGCTGCCGGTATTGCTTCGGCTAATGCGCAGAACTACTCAAATGAATACATACAGCTCGGCATGAAGGCGCCGGAACTGGCTACAGCAAACCCACAGGGAAAAATGCTGAAACTGTCGGAAATAAATAAAGGCAATTATGTGCTGCTCGACTTTTGGGCCTCCTGGTGCGGGCCTTGCCGCCACTCCAATCCCGGCCTGGTAAAGATCTACAAGGAGTACTCCGGCAAAAAGTTCAAGAACGGCAAGAACGGATTTACCGTGATAAGTTATTCTTTGGATGCCAATAAAACAGCATGGGTAAACGCAATAGCCCAGGATGGCCTCAACTGGCCAAACCACATGGCCGACCTCCCTACATCGCAATGGGGCTCGGTTGTAACGCAGACCTATGGCATACAGTATATTCCACAGGCTTTTCTTATAGATCCCGATGGCAAAATCATTGGCAAGTATAGTTCTGCTGAACCAGCCGAAGGCGACATTCAGAAACTGCCGAAATAATATTTTTTATCTAATCATTTTTCACTACTTTTGCAGCCTTAAATTCACGCATGGCAAAAACCATGCATTAAAATTGACATAATGAAAAAAGGATCACACCCGGAAGCATACCGTATGGTTGTTTTCAAAGACACATCTAACGAGCATACATTCTTAACCCGCTCTGCAGCGCCCAGCAAGGAAACAATAGTATGGGAAGATGGTAAAGAATACCCTATAATAAAAGTGGAAATCTCCAATACTTCGCATCCGTTCTACACCGGCAAATCAATGTTTGTGGATACTGCAGGACGTATTGAGAAGTTCAAGAAGCGTTACGCAAAGAAGGATTAATCCTTTCTTTTTATTGTATTTGGATTTTAAAATCCCGACTTTTGTCGGGGTTTTTAGTTAGAGCCTCCCCAGGCCGCTCCCCTTCGACTAAGCTCAGGACGGGCTCGGAGAGGTGAGGTGGAGACAGATACCATATTGCGGTTTCAAAACAATCACAGTATTTAATATGAATTATATACTCTTTGATGATGCCAGCCGCGACCGGCTGCTGCCCTTCACACATACCCGCCCGGTGGCAGATATCAGGTGCGGCATACTTACTATGCGGGAGCGGTGGGCGCTTTGCCTGCAAAAACCAACCGGCAGCCTCACAGAGGCTTACCTCCAAGACGTATTCCCCTTAAAGGCAGGTAAGGATAATCTGTATATTAACGGAACAGTATTTGGCAATATAGCTTTGGCTTTGGCAATAAGCAACTTGCAGCAAGGGCAAAAGCTGGAGAAAGGCGACCTTATCATCGCAGCCCGGCTCGGCGCTAACGACCTGGAAATTGAAGCATTTCACACCCACATTCTGGCATTGCCGGCGCAGCTATATACTGGCGATGTTTATACACTAAAGAACGTTTGGGACATCTTCTCGCTCAACGACCGGGCCATCCGTGACGACTATAGCCTGGTAACCCTGGGTAGAAAAAGCGCACCTATACCCGAAGGCGTTACCGTAACCGGAAAGGAACATTTGTTTATTGAGGAAGATGCAAAAATATATGCAGGTTGCATCATCAATGCCAGCACCGGCCCTGTATATATAGGCAAGGACGCCGAAATACTGGAAGGCAGTATGATGCGCGGACCGATAGCCCTATGCGGGCAAAATGTGGTGAAAATGGGCGCTAAAATATACGGCGCTACTACCATAGGCCCGGGTTGCAAGGTGGGCGGCGAGATAAACAATGTAGTATTCTTTGCCAATAGCAACAAAGCGCACGATGGCTACCTGGGCAATGCGGTAATAGGTGAATGGTGCAACCTGGGTGCAGACACCAACTGCTCTAACCTGAAAAACAATTATGCGGGCGTAAAAATATGGGATGAAGCTGCAAATAAGTCGGTGGATACAGGGCTTACTTTTTGCGGGCTCATGATGGGCGACCACTCTAAGTGCGGCATCAACAGCATGTTCAATACCGGCACCATAGTAGGCGTATCCTGCAACCTTTTCGGCGGCGGATTCCCTGAAAAATTTGTGCGCTCATTCTCGTGGGGTGGTAGCGAAGGCATAACCCGGTATTCGTTTGACCGGGCTATGGAAACCGCCAACCGCATGATGAACAGGCGGGGCCTGGAGCTATCTGATGCCGCAACCAGGATGTACCGCCATATCTACGATAGATCTTTCCCGCAGGAATAAAAATGAAATTCATAAACTGTGCGCCGTTATTATCTTTGCGGCCAACTCTTACTTTAAACAAAAACAAACATGCGTAAAAAAATAGTAGCCGGTAACTGGAAAATGAACCTTACCCTTTTAGAAGGGGCCGAGTTAGTAAATGATATTTTTAAGGGATTGCCTATACTTAGCGAGGACAAAAAAGTGGTCATTGCCCCACCGTATACCCACCTCACCCAAACTGCTGAGCAGCTTACCGGTATGATAGACGTGCACCTGGGCGCGCAAAACTGCGCCTGCGAAGCCAGTGGCGCATACACCGGCGAGGTATCTGCTGCAATGCTGAAGAGTGCCGAAGTAGAATACGTGATCATAGGCCACTCTGAAAGAAGAGAATACTTTAATGAAGATGACGCCACCCTTGCAAAAAAGGTAAACCAGGCGCTGAGCAATGGACTGGAAGTGATCTTCTGCTGCGGCGAGCCGTTGGCGATACGTGACGCCGATACGCAAAATGAGTACGTAGAAAACCAGATCAAAGCGGGTTTGTTTCATTTAAGCGATAGCCAGATGGGCCATATTGTGATAGCTTATGAACCGATATGGGCAATAGGCACCGGGCGCACAGCCTCATCGGCACAGGCGCAGGATATGCACGCGCACATACGTGGCGTTGTAGCTGCAAAGTATGGCGAGACCACAGCCGAAAATACATCTATACTTTATGGCGGTAGTTGCAAGCCATCTAATGCACCGGAACTGTTTGCCTGCCCCGATGTTGATGGTGGTCTTATAGGCGGCGCGGCGCTAAAAGCCAGTGAGTTCATAGGCATTATAGAGGCTATGGCTTAAGGAACGGGTTTTCCGTAAAAAATGGGGCTGTAAATTTTGAGGTGAACAAAATGTGTCTTACATTTGCAGTCCCAAATAATCGATGGCGTGTTGGTCAATCGGTTAAGACGCCTCCCTTTCACGGAGGAATGACGGGTTCGATTCCCGTACATGCTACAAAAAGGCTCTCATTTGAGGGCCTTTTTTAGTTTTGTAGGCGGTTCGATAACTGTTCTCGCTACGAAATAGAAAATCTAATCATATTTGGCTGATTTTAGAGTCTATGGGCTGGCTACAGGTACAATCGCTGTTCCCACTAACAACCGCAAAAGAGCAATCATGTAAATGGTTGGTTTTTTTGTTGTGCGCCCGGCAAAATCGTTTACATTTATAAAGACGAATTTATTTCTATGAAAAAAGAACTTATCCTCACTATACTGACTTTCTTAGTCCTGGTCTCCGGGTTGATGGGTTTTCAGAAATTACACCCTGCAAAAAATAATTCGCAGCAGGACTCAATTGACGAAGCCAGTAAACATGCGTCAATTATGCTGGAGCTGCGTAATTGGGTGTTGAGATTTACACCCGACAGCCTTGGCCTAAATGTTTCTTCTGACGAAGAAGTTTATGGGGTAATTATGGACTGGCATCTTACTCACAGAACAATTACGCTTACTTCATTCAAGGATGGTGGTGCGAGTATTTATAGCCAGGTAGGACAGAGCTTCATGGGAGGCGGAGAAAAAATTGGTGAGGCAGCAAAGAAGTATGTTCATTTTGCCCAATCCTGTCTTGCAGATGCGGTTCGAACTGATTCAACACCTCTTCCCGGAAATGACGGTGTAAACTTCTATTTACTTACGACAAAAGGCATTTTCACAAAACAACTTACATACACATTCCTCCAGAATACTTCGTCAAGCTGGCGCGAATTGTTTAACGAAGCGAATAACGTAATTCACGAGTACGACCTTGGTACGAGAACCAACCCGAAACGAAAATGAAAATTCGTTCCGGCGACTGTGTACTTCATTCAAAAAAGATCATTCATTTAGTTGCTCCACATCGCCGGATAGATTTAGGGGTTCGATTCCCGTACACTCTACATGGCAGAGTAAGCTAAACAGTTAATTCTCTTAAATCATAGTACATAAGCCTTGTTGTCACATTTTTCTCTTTATCTTTAGCAGGACATAGGTATTTAAACCCATTTTGCTCGTAGAATTTCAATGATTGGCTATAAGCATCAACTGTTATGAACATACAGCCAGTTTTGTTGTTGGTTATAAAAAATTCTTTTATGTAGTCTAATAATATAGTGCCTAATCTTTGTCCCTGCATCGAACTATCTACTGCCATTCTACCAATCTTAACTGCCGGGTAGCTTTTGTATTTTTTCCCGTCAGGCATTTTATTCATTATCCACTTATAAAATTGGCTTTTTGAATCCATATCCTCAATTGCAATCCTATCATTTGAAACACAAAAAAAGGCGGCTGTTATGCCACCATGTTCTAATAGATAAGTAACAGCAAGTAGTTTCTTCAGATAGTCCTTTGAGTCATTTATGATAAAGTCACTCAGGTCTGTGTCTCCGCAATCAAATGGGAGTATATTATGGTCATCCGAAAGACGGATTAATCTGAATGAACTTAAATCCACAATTAGAATTGTGCTATGCTGTTTAATTTTGAAAAATTTTTCTTTATTCTTTCGCGTAATTTAGGATCAACTTTTTTGCCTTCATTCCGCTTCATTTCTTGTACAAATCTAATCGCATTTTCACCTGTAAGTACAGGTGTTTCTTTAATTGGGCGTGCCATACAGTTTATTATTTACAGTTCAACAGAATGTAAGGTTACACTTTGTGTATCATACAATACTATACATCCTAATACAAAGGTATATACAAAATGTTGAAAAATTTCAAGGTTTTATTTGAAACCCATCTTTGTATTACAGTTTTAAAGCCGTCTAAAACCAAAAAAAGATTGGTGGATATAAACCAAAAAAACATCCCAAGAACGGAAGTGCTTTGATTCTGGCACACCATCATATCTGTATCTTCGCTCTCGCTACCTGATACTAAAAAATGCACAGTGCCAATCACATAACCAACAGCGGTATTGAATTTAAAACTGCCGGTCCCGCTCCGGAGCTGTCTGATTTTGTGGAGAGTTTCTGGATGCTTGAAAACCCTTCTGATACAGCGCACGAAACGATTGGTTTGCCAGACGGGCGGTTTGATATTATTTTTTCCTATTCGCCACAAGAGCCTTTCCATGCTACGCAGATGGGTTTGGGAACAGAACCAGGCCAGCACCCCATTCCTCCCAGGATAGTAATGTTTGCCGTCAGTTTTAAGTTACTGGCTATTGAGTACCTGCTGGATGTGAAAGCCGGTTCCTTATTAAACACAGCTCATCCCCTACCCGCTGGCTTTTGGGGTATCGCAAAAGATGACCTGGATGATTTCGAACACTTTTGCGAGAAAATTTCCGCAAAAATGCTTTCCCTCGTCAAGCCGGACATTGACGAGCGTAAGAAACAATTATTTGAGTTGATCTATTCGTCAAATGGCTCCTTGCCGGTAAAAGAACTATCAGAAAAAGTTTTCTGGAGTAGCAGGCAGATCAATCGTTATTTTAATGAGCATTTCGGGATTTCATTGAAAGCCTACTGCAACATTCTTCGTTTCAAAACATCGTTGCACGACATCAAAGGAGGGAATCTTTTTCCCAACCTGGATTTTGCCGACCAAACTCATTTCATAAAAGAGGTGAAGAAATTTTCAGGCGTAGCGCCGAGGGAATTATTCAAAAACCAAAACGACCGATTTATACTATTATCTGCCCTCCCGAAGAAATAGTTTTGCAGCGTCAAAACAAATTTCATAGGACATGCTATTGGTGAATAAGACAATTGCCATTGTTGGCGGTGGCCCCGGCGGGTTAACACTAGCCCGGCTTTTACAACTCAAAAGTTTAAACGCAAAAGTGTATGAACGGGACCTCAATAAAGATGCGCGCGTGCAGGGCACAACACTTGATCTGCATGAAGAATCTGGTTTGAAAGCACTGCGCCATGCCCTGTTGTTAGACGAATTCAAAAAAAATTATCGCCCGGGTGCAGATAGAATGATCATTGTAAATGAAAATGCAGAAACGTTTTTCTCAGACCACGAAGGGAAAGCCGAAGAAGATTTTGGTAGCGAACATTTCCGCCCTGAAATTGACCGGGGTCCACTAAGAAAAATGCTATTGGAATCTTTGCACCCCGATACGGTTGTGTGGGATAGCCAGTTTGTTTCTATGGAAACACAGGGTGAGGGTTGGCTGCTGCATTTTAAAAACCAAACTTCCGCCTATGCCGATATTGTAATTGGCGCCGACGGGGCTAACTCTAAAATACGCCCATACATTACCGATATAAAGTCGTTCTACTCCGGCATATCAGGCGTGTTGGGCAGTGTCTATGATCCGGGAACTACAGTTCCAAACATCCATACACTTTTGAACGGCGGAAAAATTATGGCCTTTGGCGGCGGGAAATGTTTTACAGTAGCTTCTAAAGGCGATGGCAGTTTGGCTTTTTATCTCTCTTGCAAAATAGATGAGCCCCGCCTGAAGAACATAGATTTTGCCGACAAAGCACAAGTGCTTTCGTGGTTCAAAAATGATTTTGCGGAATGGGATAGTATGTGGTCTGAGTTGTTGGAATACGCTGAAACGCCCTTTCTGCCCATCCCCATCTATTGTATGCCTTTAAGCCAAACCTGGGACGCTTTACCAAACCTTACCATGCTGGGCGATGCTGCTCACTTGATGCCGCCATTTGCAGGCGAAGGCGTTAATATGGCCATGCTTGATGCCCTGGAATTAAGCGAATGCTTGTGCAATGAAAGTTTTAGTTCGGTACAAACCGCCATTGCAACTTACGAAGACCAAATGCGGAAAAGAGCCACAGCAGCAGCACAGGAATCGTTAGAAAATGGCGAAAAGATGCACAACGCGGATGCCCTGCAAACTATGCTTGCATTTTTTGGCGGGATGCACAGAGAGTGATCAACATAAACAAACCTTTACCTTTGACATTAACTATGGAACAAAAATATTTAATGCCAACGCAGGAAGCCGGACGAAGCTTTATAATGAGACAGATACAGGGAAGTGTTGTTATGCTCAACCTGCTCCGCTTTCGTGAAATAGCTGATTATTCAGCCTCCCCCGAACTTATTCCGAGCGAACCAATAAGTGGAAAAGAAGCCTACCAGATCTATATCGAACATACTTTGCCTTTTTTGACCCAGTCAGGCGGTGAAGTTTTATTTATGGGTGAAGGGGGCGCTTTTTTGATAGGTCCCAAAGATGAAAAATGGGACGCTGTGCTACTAATTAGACAGAAAAGCGTCAATAGCTTTCTTGCTTTTGAATCAAACCACGATTATATGAAAGGAATTGGACACAGGACGGCAGCATTGGAGGACTCCCGCCTGTTGCCAATAGAAGAAAACAAATGAATGTAGCACTGTGGGCGGTGCAATGTAGTTCGTCCTTAATCTCTATTAAGGAAATTTTTTGGAAAGGTTGGCACGATTTTAAAATGAATAAAATACGGAAATATTTTTCCCTAATAACAAGTATTCTATCAGATGCACAGTATCTCCCAGCGAATAAAAAAATACAACCAGGAACTGCTTCCAGACATGGTGCAGATAAAATATAAACTGATGGCCGAAAATATGTTCCGGTTCTACAGGGGTACAAACCACATTTTTTATGAAGATCTTAGCAAAGTACATGCCATTCCACCCTCTCCTATCGCGTGGATTTGTGGCGACCTGCACCTGGAAAATTTCGGCAGCTATAAAGCGAAC
>Ga0206969_1248_pt1 | contig 11955 bp, 12 predicted proteins | sample Alteio_BWOrgHeat_87_FD_153256 | JGI IMG/M metagenome (GOLD analysis project Ga0206969, IMG submission 153256) | Enriched cells from forest soil in Barre Woods Harvard Forest LTER site, Petersham, Massachusetts, United States -... | ecosystem: Environmental > Terrestrial > Soil > Temperate forest >... | reverse complement strand
GATAAACCACCCAACGCCGCTGGCGCATGCCTTTGCGGGGTTTGCGTTCCTCAAAGTAGCGATTGCCAAATTGGTCTTCGCCAACTTGTTTCCCACGCCACCAGCTAAACAAACAAATTTCAATACCCACAGTATCTCTATAATTTTTAAGGTGTGTTCTTATCTATATGATGGGACAAATCATGATGTTGTCAAGTATTCTGTTAGAACTTTAACGAATTTATTAAGTAATCTGTTAAAAAGTCACCAAATTCTGTTCGAGTCTTAATCTAAATAACCCAAACTGTCGAAAGTCATTTTGTGGAAGGTTTGTTAACCGGTGGTAACATCCTAATGTAAAGGTTGCTAATAAGCTTCCTGAGGACGTTGTTGGATGTTACATTGTCGAAGATGATGAGAGCTATGACTCCCATCGCCGCGAACTTGTTTCAAACAATAATATTCCTGTTATCTCTGGACGAAAAAATCGAAAAATTCTTATTGAATATGATAGAAAGATTTACAGTTTGCGAAAGTGTATTGAAATGTTCTTTGGAAAAATTAAAGAAATGGACTTAATCAAATATTAATATTTATTAATCAAAAATATTGAAGATGCTAATTATTTTTATTTAATTTATAAATTAATTCATAAAAAATTAAATATAATAGTTTTTAATAAAAATTAATTAATTTTACTTTTGATATACTCTATATTAAAATGATGTATGGTAAAAAAAATATTTGAAGTCTACATGTTTGCAATTGGTATTGCGGGACAATTGGTTTTTTACTTGCAACTCTATAAGATTATTATCGCTAAAAGTGCGCAAGATGTGTCTCTGGTTGGCTTTTCCTTTGGCCTTCTTTCCGTTACAAGTTGGCTTATCTACGGTATCGTAATAAAAAATCGGGTCCTTATTTTTGCAAATACATTTGCGGTGGTGGGAGCGCTTTCCGTCACTATTGCTATCCTGGTTTATCAAACTAAATAAATTGTGCTGCTCCATCAATGACCCAATAACAGCGCCATCAGGCCAAAACAGGCTCCCGCATAGAAGAAGCATTTCCTGGGAGAAAATACATCTCTAGGCCCTGCCTGTACCCCTGCCTAAAAATCGACCGACAGACATTGCCGCAACCCCATTTGCCATAGCAAAGAAAGGATAGGGAATGGATCGTATCCCCTTTATCTTACTATCATTAAATCCCACCCATATTTCCCTCAAACTTACTCAGGAAACACGCCGCGTTGTTGCAAGCAATTGACAAGGTAGGAATACAGTGTGGTTGATGGATTTTGATACACAATGTCAAAAATACGCCAGCCCTGGGGGGTTTTGACAAGATATAAATCCAGCTGATGTTGGGGTTTATCCTGATAATCAAAGGCAAGGTCAATACTAACCATGGCGTGGTTGGTATAGTTCTTGACTTTTCCAACCAAAAACCTTTTAAAAACATCTTGAACGCCGCGGAAAATAGGGAAATACAGACAACCTACTGCGTCTTTTAATTGACCATCATGATTTTGAACTGCGGTGAGGTGATTGAAAAAATCCTCGGTAAAAAATGCCTTTGCAAAATGTTCCTGATCATAGGGGCTTTCAAGAAATTGGTTTGCCAACACATACCCGTAGAGTGAGGCCGCAAAATCTTGAGGATCAGTGCGGGCTGAAATGTGCTGCAACTTATCTTGCTGCTGACACCCTGCTAATAAGAAGAGGAATCCTATAAGGATGATTTTTTGCATCGATTAATACCCTTCATTGCATACCTCTAAAACTGACAGGTGCTTTAAACTTAAATTGAATGAAAATCTGCGACAAGCCATCAATTGATAGGTGTGAGGGCACCCAAATAGAATTAATCCCTAAATCCTACTGGAACATCAGGCATTTATTGGGTATTGAGAAGGAAGATACTTTTTAAACAAGCCTCAATTAATGACCTCTACTGTTCCGAACCAACTTGCTGATGGGCTAACGTTCACAGACTTTTACAGTCGTTCTGGGCTTGAACGGGTTGATGCATTATTTCTGCAGCACTTAAAGGACAGTGACGCAGATCTTGCTGCAACCTTAAAAATAGCACGTCAAAATCCCGATGTCCTCACCAGTATCCAAGAAAGTGAGATTTTGCTGCGTCTTGCCCCGCACTTAGAGGATTTTTTGGGCTTTCTGCTAAGGATTCAAGCCGATATTACCACCCTTCAGGCCCAACATCTTGAACTTGCCCCCCTCTATAGGATTAAGCGATTATTTATCCAACGTCAGGCGTTAAAGCGATACCCGATTATAGATGCTGTAACTTTTAATGGAGAAGCACTGAAGAACAATCTAATCTCCCTGATTGGTGCGTTTGATGAACTTGCCCTTGCTAAAGCGATTAGTCATTGGTTGGAGCATGAGCCCACGTATACTAACGAATTAGATCTAGCGGCACGCTATGCCGCCTGGGCAGTTGCCACACACCAACCAGGAGTCCTATTTAAAATCCCGCATAAAACAGACCCACTGCACTTAATTCCCCTAGAATCTACGACAAAAAATGATTGTACGGTTTTACAGCTTGCAAAAGATCAACAGCGCCTGCGCGATGGATTTAACTTAACCGACCCAGGGTTAAATCGGCAGGAGGCTCTTGATCAGGCCAACTACTGTATTTGGTGCCACCATCAAGGAAAAGATTCGTGTGCCAGGGGACTCAAAACAAAACCCCCAACGCCAGAGCGTTTTCAAAAAAACAGTTTTGGTACATCGCTGATTGGCTGCCCCTTGGAGCAAAAGATTTCCGAAATGAATGAGTTAAAGGCACGTGGATATACCATCGGTGCTTTGGCCGTTGTCATTATCGATAATCCAATGGTTGCAGCAACAGGTCACCGGATCTGCAACGATTGTATGAAGTCGTGTATTTACCAAAAACAAGAACCCGTGAACATTCCCGGAGTAGAAACCCAAATTCTTAAAGACACTCTTAATCTTCCTTGGGGATTTGAAATTTACAGCCTCTTAACACGCTGGAATCCCCTTAATATCCGTCGTCCGGGACCCTTACCTGAATCTAACCATAAGATCTTAGTCGTTGGCCTAGGCCCTGCAGGATTTACCTTGGCTCACCACCTGTTGAATGAGGGGCATACGGTGGTGGGTATTGATGGCCTAAAAATTGAACCCCTGCCGGCTGATATTTCGGGCGTTACTGTGACGGGAGAACGCATTCCATTCACACCGATCCATCATATTGAGGATTTATACGAATCCTTAGACAACCGTGTTAATGAGGGGTTCGGAGGGGTTGCTGAATATGGCATTACCGTTCGGTGGGACAAAAATTTCTTAAAAATCATTCGCCTACTGTTAGAACGACGTTCCGCATTCTTGCTTTTTGGGGGCATGCGCTTTGGTGGCACCCTCACCAGTGATCAAGCTTTTCAACTGGGATTTGACCATATCGCCCTATGTATGGGCGCGGGCAGTCCCACCCTGATTAATATGCCTAATGGACTAGCCCCTGGGGTTCGCCAAGCATCGGACTTTTTAATGGCCTTACAGCTAACCGGAGCCGCACAAACAGAATCCATTGCCAATTTACAGCTGCGCTTACCCGTTGCTGTCATTGGTGGCGGATTAACCGCCATTGATACCGCAACCGAGGCCTTAGCCTATTACCCCGTACAAGTAGAAAAATTCTTAAACCGCTATGAAACTCTGGTTAAAGAACTGGGAGAAGAGCAGGTTCACACCGCTTGGAATGCCCAGGACACCGAAATTGCTGAGGAGTTTATTCTTCATGCCAAGGCACTGCGTCACGAACGATACCAGGCAAAGGCAATAGGACGTTCACCCGATTTTCTTTCCCTTCTTAATGCTTGGGGCGGGGCAACCCTTGCCTATCGTCGTACGTTAACGCAATCCCCCAGTTATACCTTGAATCATGAGGAGGTCGCCAAAGCCTTTGAAGAAGGTATTGCCTTGGTTGAACATGCGGTGCCCTTGCGTGTTGATATTGACGAGTATGGTCATACTTCTGCACTTGTCATCCACCAAAATGGCAAAGAAATAACCCTGCCCGCAAAATCCCTACTCATTGCTGCAGGAACTAAACCCAACACCAATTTAAGGTATGACGATCCAAATATCGTTATTGAGGGACAGTATTTCCAAGCCGTCGATGAAGATGGTCTTGCGATTACGCTTGAGAAAACCAGCAAGCCCCTGAGGCCACAAGTTCTGATGTCGATCAAACCGGATGGCACGGCATTAAGCTTTTTTGGCGATCTTCACCCCTCATTTTCCGGCAATGTTGTCAAAGCCATGGCAAGCGCTAAACACGGATATCCGATCATCAGTCGGATTCTTAAACGACGAACCGCACGTTTAGCACCTGATTTTTTAAAATCCTTGAATGAACAGTGGCGTGCTACCGTTAGTGCGGTTAACCGCTTAACTCCCACCATTGTTGAGGTTGTGGTTAAAGCACCTGCCGCAGCACGTGCCTTTAGACCAGGACAATTCTATCGGTTACAAAATTTTGCAATGCTGTCCCCGACCGTTTTAAAAACACGCCTTGCTATGGAAGGAATTGCCTTGACAGGTGCCGCCTCTGACCCTGGACAAGGGCTGCTTTCCACCATCGTTTTAGAAATGGGTGGATCTTCAGATCTTTGCGCCACGTTAAAACCAGAGGACCCTATTACTCTCATGGGTCCAACAGGATCACCCACTGAAATTTTTGCTGACCAAACAGTCTTGCTGATTGGTGGTGGATTGGGTAATGCGGTTTTATTTTCGATTGGCAAGGCTTTCCGAAATAAAGGAAGCCGAGTGCTGTATGTCGCGGGGTACAGAAAACAAGAAGATCGCTATAAAATTGCCGAGATTGAGGCCGCCGCAGATGCCATTATCTGGTGCTGTGACGAGACGCCAGGATTTACCCCTAACCGCCCCCAAGATCGCACTTTTTCTGGAAATATTGTCGATGCCCTGATTGCCTATGGGCGGGGCGATATTAAAGAAACATCGATTGCTTTAGAAGAGATCGATCGGTTAATGGTTATTGGTTCTGACGGGCTTATGGCAGCAATTGCAAAAGCGCGCCACAGTGTGTTGAAAGATTACCTTAACCCTAAGCATATCGCCATGGGCAGCATTAATTCGCCCATGCAATGCATGATGAAAGAGATCTGCGCCCAGTGCCTACAACTTCACAAGGACCCCTTAACAGGAGTTGAAACCGTGGTTTACTCGTGTGTTAACCAAGATCAACTTCTGGATCAGGTAGACTTTACGTGTCTAACAGGACGGTTGTCCCAAAATGCTGTATCCGAAAAACTAACCCGGCTTTGGGTAAATCAATGTTTGAAAGCGAGTATTTGAGAAAACCCTTGTTATGGTCAAAGAACGGAGTGCACCTTGACAAAGATATGTAAAATCTCACAAGCTCTTTAGGATTTATAAGTTTTAATTCAGTCTCATTTATTATGTAGTGTCATGACAATTCGCGTTCGCTTTGCGCCCAGCCCCACAGGGCTTTTACATGTGGGAAATATTCGCACCGCCCTGGTTAATTGGCTTTTTGCCAAGGCACATCAAGGGCAATTTTTGTTGCGCCTAGATGATACGGACCTGGAACGTTCTGAGGAACAATATGCCCAGGCCATCAAGGAAGATTTAGCCTGGTTAGGGTTGAACCATGATCTTTTTGCGCGACAATCGGATCGATTTGACCGTTATGATGCCGCAATAGAACAATTAAAGAAAACAGGACGGCTATATCCTTGTTATGAATTACCGGAAGAACTGGAATTCAAGCGCAAACGGCAGCTTTCCAGAGGTGAGCCACCCATTTATGACCGCTCCGCTTTGAATCTTAGTGAATCAGAGCAAAAAAAACTTGAAACAGAAGGTAGACAAGTCTATTGGCGCCTTAAACTTACAGATGAACGAATTCATTGGCACGACCTGGTTCGAGAGGATGTTGAATTTTATGGCAATAAACTCAGTGATCCAGTTTTAATTCGTGCAGATGGCGCATATCTTTATACGTTAACATCCGTTGTCGATGACATTGACTTTGCCATCACCCATATCGTTCGTGGTGAAGACCACGTCACCAACACTGCTGTGCAGATTCAGCTATTTCAAGCGTTAGGAGCAACGGTACCTACGTTTGCCCATCTGGCGTTACTAACGGATGAAAAAGGCCAAGGATTGTCTAAGCGCTTAGCAAGTCTGGGCGTATCTCAGTTTAGGGCAGAAGGAATTGAAGCCATGGCCATCAATAGCTTTCTGGCGCGATTGGGGACCTCGCTTGCCATTGAACCTAAGTTAACCTTGGCAGAACTTTTTGATGGATTTGATTTGGGAATTTTTTCCAGAGGAGCCGCTAAATTTAATCCTTTGGAACTTAAAGAACTTAATCACAAACTTTTGCAGATCACACCCTACCATCACGTCAAAGATCGCTTAAAAACGTTAAACGTTGATCGTATTGATGAGTCCTTGTGGAACTTAATACGGGGTAATTTGAATGCGCTTTCAGATAGCTTAGAATGGCAAACCATTTGTTTTGGAGAAATTACCCCAATCATTGATGATGCTGCCTATATCCAACAGGCGTTGACCGTTTTACCAAAAGATCCCTGGTCAAAAGAAACGTGGAAACTGTGGACGACTGCACTTAAAGATGCAACAGGGCGATCCGGAAAAGCCCTATTTATGCCGCTACGCCAGGCACTTACGGGTCATGACCACGGCCCAGAAATGCAGGAATTATTGCCGATCTTGGGGTATGATAAAGTCAAGCAACGATTGAATGGTTAATGGCGCTTGTCCTTTACAACACCCTAACACGCAGCAAAAAAAGCGTTTGAACCGCTGACCCCGGATCACGTCAAGATGTATGTTTGCGGGCCAACGGTTTATGACTTTGCCCACATTGGTAATGCCCGTGCTTATGTTGTTTTTGATCTGTTGTATCGCCTGCTTAAGGCCCAATATTCAAAGGTTACCTATGTTCGTAACATTACCGATGTAGACGATAAAATTAATGCTGCAATTGCTAAGACTGGTGAGGATATTACCAGTCTCACTCAACGCACCACCAAAGCCTATCATGAAGATATGGCATCCCTTCAAGTGCTTTCTCCCGATATTGAACCTAGAGCAACTGCCCATATCCCTGAAATGATCGCAATGATCCTTCAGTTGCTTGATCAAGGGTATGCGTATGAAGCAGATGGTCATGTGCTTTTCGCCGTTTCAACGGATGCTAACTACGGTAACCTTTCTGGCCGTAACCGTGAGGAAATGGTTGCTGGCGCTAGGGTCGAGGTTGCGCCCTATAAACGCGATCCTGCAGATTTTGTGTTGTGGAAGCCATCGGATGCAGCAACACCTGGATGGGACAGTCCATGGGGACGAGGGCGGCCCGGATGGCATATTGAATGTTCTGCCATGTGCCGTAAGTATTTGGGAGATACGTTTGACATTCACGGTGGCGGGATTGATTTGATTTTTCCGCACCATGAAAATGAAGTGGCGCAAAGTTGCTGTGCCTTGCAAGTGCCACTCTTAGCGCGTTTCTTTGTCCATAATGGCCATCTAACGGTGTCAGGGGACAAGATGGCAAAGTCCGTGGGTAACTTTTTCACCGTACGTGATTTGCTTGAAACCTACCCAGGGGAGGCTATTCGGTTAGCGTTATTATCAACGCAATATCGCCAACCATTAAATTGGGATCATTCCTTGATTCAAAATGCCAAACAAACCTTGGATCGGTTTTATGGATGTTTACGGGGATTGGATAAAAGATCGTCCACAACACCTGATTCCCATGTTTTGGCAGCCTTAAATGATGATCTTAATACGCCTTTGGCCCTTATGCATCTGCATGAACTTGCCACATCCTTTAATAAAGCAACGCAAGCTGATGAGCGCTTGCAGATCGCAGAAACATTAAGGGAAAGTGGCAAGATTTTAGGGATTCTTCAACAACCTGCAGAAGACTGGTTTCATGGAAGCCCCCAAAAAACATCTCTCGCCGACACAGACATTGAAAAGCTTTTACAACAACGCCAGCAGGCACGTGACAAGCGTCAATTTGATGAATCTGATCGCCTAAGGGATCATTTATTAGACCAAGGAATCATTCTGGAAGACTCTCCAAGTGGCACGACTTGGAGACGTTTATAAAACGTGTCCCTGATTATTATTTTAAGCCACCCGCAACTGCCCGAAAATATTGGTGCCGTTGCGCGCGTTATGTTGAATTTTAATCTAAGACGTCTGCGTCTTATTAATCCCCCACCTGATTTTCTCAATGAAAAAAGCCGCGCCCTTGCTGCAGGTGCGGAAGTTTTGTTGGAAGAGGCTGAGGTGTTCGATTCTTTACCCGCAGCTGTTGCTGATCTTACCTATCTTTACGGCACAACATCCAATGAACGGGAGATGATTAAGCAGTATGCCTCTCCTAGAGTAGCCATGGCAACCTTGCATGACCATTCACCGATCACGACAGGTATTCTTTTCGGTCCAGAACGCACAGGCTTAACCAACGAAGATCTCACAATGTGTCAAACCATTATTACGATCCCTGTAAATCCCGGATTTTCTTCTCTTAACCTTGCACAAGCGGTTGCAATCATCGGGTATGAATGGCTGCAACACTCTCTTGAGATGCCAAATTTACTGCATACCGGACAAACTCAATTGGCGACACAACAGCAAATACAAGCATTCTTAGCAGATCTTGAGGACAGACTTGATCGGGCAAAATTCTGGCGTGTACCTCATAAAAAACCCACCATGTGGCGTAATTTACGCAACATTTTTACGCGCCTTGACCTTACTGAACAAGAGATTAGAACGTTACGCGGTATGCTGGATTCTTTAGATCGCCGGTAAGGTTGATTTTAGTACAACCCCAATGCGTTGCAGAGCCAGCTGATTTAATTCCTTATGCTTGGCAGAAGAGAGCTCTTTTTGAAGGATATGCCGTACAGTTTCGATCGTTAGGGTTGCAACCTGATCTTTAATATCCTGAACAGCTTGGTATTGTAATCGTTCCATGACCTGGTCAACAAACTTCTTTCTATTTATCATCAATTCTTCAAGGTCCTGAAAAGCCTTCTTTTTAAGGGTTTCTGCCTCTTCCTGTGCACGGGTTAATATCACAGAAATAGCTTTTGTAACATCTTCCTGCAAAAGATAATGTTCATGCAAGGCAGAGGCTGCCTCTTCTTTAGTGTCATGAGCCATTGTTAACGCGTGTTTTGTGGCAGAAATATGGGCATCAAGAATGCGTACAATCCGTTGATATCCGTATTTTATAAAAACACCGATGAAGATAACAAAGCTAATAAGGCTAACAAGACTGGCATCCATTAGGCAGATTTCTTCTTCATAACCTGATCAACTGCAGCTTTCACTTCCCGGGCCTTTAGAGGTTGATCCAACAGTTTAGAGGCCACGGTTACGGTTGCTTTAGTGACTAAATCACTAATATTACCCATAAGGGCCTGTTTTTCTTGGATCAGCATTTCTTGTGCTTCTTTAGATTTTTGCGTCAGCTCTTCTTCAAAATCACGCAGTTGGCGGGTCTTATAGTCTGCAATGGTATCCAGGGTGTGTTGTAGAATCTGCATTGCTTCTGCCCTCGCTGTAGCAAGCACCGCATTATTATCCGCTTCCATTCTGGCAATTTCACTTTTTAAAGCAATGGCTTTATCTAAATCTTCCCGCATTTTCTTCTCCCTCATTTCTAGAATGTTGGCGAATTTTGGAATAAAGAATCGTACCATGATCAAGCATAGCAATGCAAAACAGATGCCTAACCAAAACAACTGGGGAAGATAAGTGCTGACATCAAGTTGCGGCAAAAAACACCTACTTGAAAAGAATAATCATCGCAACCACGAACGCAAGCAACGCAATCGATTCTGTTAAGGCAAAACCAATCATACCGATTGGGAAAATATCATTTTTAGCCGATGGGTTACGGGCAATTGAGCTAATCAGACTGGAAAAAATATTACCCAAGCCAATTCCCACACCCAATAGTGCAAACATTGCTAGCCCCGCACCAATCATTTTTGCAGCTGCCATATCCATGATTTGATCTCCCAATCCTTATTAATGCAAGTTTATTGCGTCGTTTAGATAAATACATGTCAATATAGTGAAAACATACGCTTGAAGTAAAGCTACCAAAAATTCAAAGCCTGTTACGGCGACACTGATAAAAAAGGGCAGGATCGCAAGCGGTAACAAAAAAGATCCCGCCAGGATCACCACAAAACTGCTAAAGATTTTTAACATGGCATGTCCGGCAGTCATGTTAGCAAACAAACGAACGGACAAGCTAACCACACGGGATAGGTACGATAAAATTTCAACAGGGATTAACAGGGGTGTGATGTAAATAGGTGCCCCTTTAGGATAAAAAAGCCTAAAAAAATGCAGGCCATGCCTTTTAAACCCAATAATGGTCACAACGGTCAGCACAATACCCGCCAGTGCAAAGGTTACGATCAGATGGCTGGTAAAGGTGAACCCATAGGGAATCATCCCCAAACAGTTACCAAACAAGATGAACAGGAACAGGCTAAAGATATAGGGCGTGTATTCCCTTCCTTTATTGCCAATGTTGGTCTTAACCATATCAGCGATGAATTCATATAATAATTCCGTTGCAGCCTGCAGGCGTGTGGGGACCAGCGCACGTGAGCGTACTGAAACCAGGCCAACAACGATAATCAAAAGAGTTGTTAACACCATAAACAGGGCTGAATTGGTGAATGATATATCCCAGCCTCCAACCGTGATCGGAATTAGGGGGCGAACCGTAAATTGATGGAGAGGATGGAGTTCAATCATTACCCTCGTCCTTTGAGGGATTATCCCCAGGCTTCATCATCACGACAAGGCGATAAATGTTCAAAAATCCCGCAGCAGACCCTAAAAAAATAAACCCAACCATGCCCCATGGCGCGGTGTCTAACCATTTGTCGATAAAATAGCCAATCAATACCCCAACCAAAATGCCAGAGGTAAACTCCATCCCCAAGCGATAAGCGTATTGGAATCCTTTGTCTTTGTTAGGATTTGGATCTGAAACTGGCGGCGTCATTTATGATAAGACCTGTTTATTCATGTTACTCATGTCCACTCAGGGACAAAATAATACTTCCCAATAATTCAAGGGGCGGACGTAAGATTATCTCCAATAAATTAATATTTAATAAGGATGGCATTAAAATAAGCCCTAGTAGAATTAAGAAACCATAGGGCTCAACGCGGCTTAATGGGACACTTAAGGATCGGGGCAACATACCAACTGCAACCCTGCCGCCATCAAGGGGTGGAATGGGCAGTAGATTAAACACCGCCAACATTAAATTGATGCGGAAGGAATTTAGCAGCATTTCATTGCCTAAACTTAAGGCGTCGGGGTTAAGGTGCAGTAATAGGGCAGAAACCCAGGCAAGTAAGATATTCACCCCAGGGCCTGCAAAGGCCACCAAGATCATGCCTAAGCGTAACGGGTTAAGGTTGGCAAAATTAACCGGCACTGGCTTTGCATAGCCAAACAGAAACGGGGCACCGGAAAGCAATAAAATCCCTGGGATCAATAATGTACCAAAGGGATCAATATGGCGAATTGGATTAAAGCTAACCCTGCCCAATTGTTTTGCGGTATTGTCCCCCAGCAGCCAGGCCACAAACCCATGGGCCGCTTCGTGCGTGGTGATGGCAATAATGATCGGAATACCAAAGGCCAGAACAGTTAATATCATCAAAAATTATCCAATCACTTTATTCGCCAACGGTCATTTTAAGGGAATGATCGATCAGCCCTTCATAAGGAAGCAAAGCCACCGCTAAGCGTTTGGCAATGTCGTCTTCACTCTCTTTTCTTTTAGTAGTATGCATAACACGACTGCTGTTAAGTCGTCGCATCGCCTCATCACTC
>Ga0206969_1247_pt1 | contig 11967 bp, 7 predicted proteins | sample Alteio_BWOrgHeat_87_FD_153256 | JGI IMG/M metagenome (GOLD analysis project Ga0206969, IMG submission 153256) | Enriched cells from forest soil in Barre Woods Harvard Forest LTER site, Petersham, Massachusetts, United States -... | ecosystem: Environmental > Terrestrial > Soil > Temperate forest > O... | reverse complement strand
TGCCGAGGTATTCGTCGAGGCCGAGGCCGGGGCCTGCAAACCCGGTGTAGCCGAAATCGGCGGGGAAGGCACCCTGGGGGCCGGAATCCAGGGTGGTGCTCACCGGCAGCAGGGAGAAGGGCGTGAAGATGTCGAAGGTGAGGCCGTAGCTGTCGGGCAGGCCGGGGCCGGTGGCGTCGTGCCAGGTGGCGAGGTAGAGATAGTCGTCGTTGCCATTGAGGGTGATGTTGTGGGTGGTGTTGCCACTGATGCTGACGAAATAGTCAAGCAGGCCGGTTTCGCCGTGGTCGATCAGGCCGTTATTGTTCTTGTCGATAAAGGCGCTGACGTTGTAATTGCCATCGGGCACGCCGGTGACGCTGTAGCTCTGCGGGCTGACCGGGGAGTTGATGGTGGTGATGTAGCTGGTGGTACTGGCGCTGCCTGCGGGGGTCAGCACGACGTGCAGGGGGCCGCCGGCGCTGCCGTTGAAGCTGACCTTGCCGGATACGGTGTCGTTGCCGGTGGGCGAACTGGCGGTAACGAGGGCGATGCTGGTGCTGCCGGATTCGGTCTTGTCCGGGCCGACCAGGGCGACGATCTTGTAGTAGATCGTCTGGCCGCTGCTGAGACCGCTGATGATCTTGCTGGTCTGGTCGGCGCCGACGGTAATGGGGGTGTTGCTGAGGTTGTTGTTGGTCCCCCAGTAGATGCGATAGCCGATGGCGTTGAAGCCGGTGGTTTCGCTGTAAAAGGCGCCCCAGGACAGCACAACGCTGTTGCTGGTGCCACCGCCGTAGTAGCCCTGGGGCTGGGCGCTGATGGATGAGCTGGGGTCGACCAGGACGATGTTGGCGGTGGCGTTGTTGCCAATATTGAGGAGGGCGGTGGTGCCGCTGCCGCTGGGGTCGGACTGGTTGAGCGAGGCGGTGTCGGCCACGTCCATGAAGGCGTGCAGCGTGTAGGCGCCGGCGCCGGTGACGCCACGCAAGGTGTAGTTGAAGGGGCCTGTGCCGCTGGGTACGAAGCTGGTGCCGACAACGCTGTTGTCCAGGTCCCTGACGGCGGTCACGAAAATGCGCCCGGTCTGGCTGCCGGTATAGCTGATGCTGCCGCTGATGGTGGAGGTGCTGACGGTGGACTGGGTATTGGCGCCGCTGCTTGAGCTGCTGCTGCTGCCACCGCCGCCGCAGGCGGCAAGGAGCAGGGCGAGGCTGATGCCGGCACTACCGCGCATGTATTTGCTGCAATATTTCATATGATATTCCCTGATGGATAAGTGTGGCAAAGAAGCCTGTGCTGCTTTTTTTCTTGGGGCAGCTTGCAGCGGATACTACGGTTTTTTGTCAGGGAAATGAAGGTTCGGCGTGGGGTGTCTGTGCCACTGCTGACGATGTATCGGGCACGATAGGTGGGGCGCTGCCATCCCGTCCTGATTGGTGAGGAAATTTGCGGGAATTACGGATTTACAGGGGCTGGTGAGTGGGGTTAGCCCGCGCGGCTAGTAACGCTGCCGCCGGATTTCACGGTGCGCTACCCCGGCGGCGATGCCGGCTTATGGCGTGCCTGCCGTGACCTCCGGTTTCCTGAAATACACGGAGCACTGCAACACGCCCCGCCTCTCCCCACAACTCAGGCTCTCCACCTCACGGCCACAGGCGCGGGCGATGGCGTGCAACTCGCTTTCCCACCAGGGCTGGGCTTCGGCATTGACGCTGATGGCCAGCGCATGCAGCTTCGGCAGGCTGAACAGGCGGGGCCAGCTCAGGTGGGTACTACAGCTCCTCGCGGCGAAATATTCCAGCGCCTGAAAACTCTCCAGCCAGTGCAATTCGGGAAATAAAACGCCCGGCTGGCGGTTGAGGATTTCGATATGGCACAGTTGCGTCAGTTCGCGCAGCGGGTTGGGGCGCCAGTTGGCGATATCGCAAAAGTCGGCGCGGAATTTTTTTAACTGGTGCAACTGTTCAACGCCGCGAAAATCCTCCAGCCGGTACTGCTGCATGAGCCAGAGCTGTTCCAGCCGGCTGAAATTTTCGATGCCTTGCGTACTTTGCAAGGGAATGCCATTGACCGAAAGGCAGCGCAGGGTGGGGGCGTGCACGGTGCGCAGGTCTGGCGCGTGCGGGCCGTATAAATACAGGGCTTCCAGCCGGGGGCAGTGCAGGGGCGGATAGTCGGGGTGCCAGTCCACGGCCATGTAGCGCAGGGCTGGCAGGCGGCCAGGGTCGAAGCCGGGAGCGTAGCTCACGCCACGCAGACCAAGGCCTTCCAGCCTGGTCAGGTCACTCAGCACCTGCAGGCTGTGGCCCATGTCGGCGTGTACGTTGACCTCGCGGATATGCGCGGCGCCTTCGGCGAGAAAATGCAGATTGGGGTAGTCGCCGTAGTAGATGTCTACCTTGTGGTAGTCGCCCTGGCGCAGCCGGTGGATTTGTTCGGGAGTGGGCGAGGTGTTGAGGCTGAGTACGCCGGGGCTGACCGGCAGGATAAATTTTGACATGTGGATGGGGGTGGCGCCATAGGGGCGACCGTGCTGCTACAGTAGCACCGGGTAAAAGAAGCGCAAGGAGAAGGCGATGACAACGGATTATTGCGAACGCTCGGCCTATATCCGGGCCGACGCCGGGCGGGTGGCGGCGCTGCCGGAGTCCGATGGCCTGGGTGGAGGGTGAACGGCGCTGCGATAGCTACGCCTGACTAAGTCGTGTCTGCCCCGATTTATTATGTTCTTAGCCACTCGGTTAAGTTAAAGCCAATGTCGAAGGCGCCCAATAGTAATTGTCTGCCAGCAATAGGTGGGCTCGAATTGCTGGGGTCAAACAATACGTCTACTGTAACGATGTAGCCCTCGATTGATACATCAACATTCTTTACCAGTTTGAGGGAAGTAGGCCCGGCAACCGTTATAACTGTGCGGGAGGTTGCGCCATGTAGCGATATTCCGGAAAAGGCGGCGGCTGAAATTGGTAATTGCAAATAGTCGGCGCCGGTGTCAACTAGGCATTTATAGGTGGGGCCGCTGCCGGTGGTGCCAGATACAAACATGACATCGGCATATGGCCGGCGCTGGAAAAAAGGAATCTTTCCGCTGTAGGTGACAGTAGTCATTGAACTATCTCGTCATCGGCATAGATGTAGGTAATTGCTACCTCATCCAGATTTACACCCTGCGATATGATATTGGAAAACAAGTGTTCCAGCGAAGTGTCGTTGGCTATCACGCCTATGCTGGTGGCTGCATACCACCGCCCACCCTGACTTGGTGGGTTTGACTCCAGCCAAATAGACCCTTTGTGGATGGCCATGCTATGGCTCCAAAGTCGTTTTTGATTTTTTTCTCGGAATTATTGGTCCTGGCCCCAAATTTTGACTAAGTGCCTGTATTAAAACATCTGGATTGGCACTGAATTTTATTTTAATTGTATTCTTGTCGGTTTTGGATGTCTTGCCATCTACATTCATTAGCCATGCTTTAATGCTGGCATCAGCCTCTTTTTTGAATTCAACAGCAAACTCAAGCTCGCACTCCTTGAATATCAAGGGGGCAACACCGCCATGATTTTGGATGCTCTTTCCGGCCGCAATAAGAAGCTCACTTGAAATGTAATTTATAACATCAGACAGCGGAAATTTCTGATCCATTTTGCTTCCCCGCATATCAGTTGTTCTTAAAATGGTTCTACGCTATGGGTTGTCAATAAAAATTCTCATTTTATTTGTGCATTAGCCTAGCACAGCACCCCTACGGTCGTGCACCTGTCATTTCTCTCGGCCCCTCCCCATATTTCTCCTCCGCCCCCGTCAGCGCAAAGGCAAAGCCCAGCGCCATTTTCTCCACCACATCATTCGCGGCCGTCTGCTCGGCGGGCGTGAGCGCCACGTGGCTGCGCTGGTCGGCAAGCTGGTAGAGCGCGGCGGCGATGACGCGGCTTTTCACCACGCCCTGGCCCTGCTCATACAGCGGGGCGAGGGCGAGGCGGGCGCGGGCGTCGCCCTGGAGGGCGGCGAGGCGCAGGTAGTGGGCGGCCTGCGGCAGGTTGATGCGGGTGCCGATGCCGTTGAGGTAGGCATTGCCGACGTAGGCCTGGGCCTGGGCATTGCCCTGCTCGGCGGCTTTTTGATACCAGACAAGCGCCTGCGCATCGTCGTGCGGCACGCCGCGGCCGAGGGCGTAGAGCGCGCCCATATTGTTCTGTGCGCTGACGCGGCCCTGCGCGGCGGCTTGCAGCAGCCATTTGGCGCCCTCGGCGTCGTCGTGGTCTACGCCGGTGCCGGTGAGGTAGAGGATGCCGAGGTTTTCCTGCGCGGTGGCGCTGCCGTGCTGGGCGGCGCGGGTGTACCAGTGGGCGGCGGTGGCGACGTCGGCCGGTACGCCCTGGCCGCGCTGGTAGAAAAAGGCGAGGTCGTTTTCGGCTTCGGCGTCGCCCTGGCCGGCGGCCTTGCTGACCCATTGCACGGCCATGGCGTCGTTCTTGGGCAGGCCGAAGCCGTAGGCGTACTGGCGGCCGAGCAGGTACTGGCCGTGGGCGTTGCCCTGTTCGGCGGCCTTGCGGTACCAGGCGGTGGCGACGCTGTCGTCGCGCTCCACGCCGTGGCCGAGGTGATACAACTCGCCGAGATTGGCCTGCGCCGGGGCGAGGTTCTGGTCGGCGGCCTTGCGGTACCAGTTGAGGGCCTGGGCGTAGTCCTGGGTGACGCCATGGCCGCTCTCGTACAGGCGGCCGAGTTCGTTTTCGGCGGCGGCGTTGCCCTGGTCGGCGGCCTGCTGGTAGAGGCGGGCGGCGGCGGCGCCATCGAGGGCGACGCCCTGGCCGTGCTCGTAGAGGCGGCCGAGGTTGGCCAGCGCGGCGGTATTGCCCTGGTCGGCGCTGAGACGGTAGTAGCGGTCGGCCTGCTGGTAGTCCTGGTCGATGCCGAGGCCCTGTTCGTAGAGCAGGCCCAAGTCATTTTCGGCGTCGGCATCGCCCTGGGCGGCGGCGAGCTGCTGCCAGTGGGCGGCTTCCGCAGGATCGGTGCTGAGTATGCCGAGGCGGTGCTGGGCGGGGGCGTATTCCTGGGCGGCGGCGAGCTGGTAGTAGTGGCGGGCCTGGGCGGTGTCGGCGGGCACTCCCCGGCCGGCCTCGTAGAGGGCGCCGAGGCTGAAGAGGGCGCGCACATTGCCCTGGTCAGCGGCCAGCCTGTACCAGCGCAGGGCTTCGCTGTTGCTGCGGGGCACGCCTTCGCCGCCCTGGGCGAGGCGGCCGAGGAAGTAGCGGGCGTCGGCATTTTCCTGCGCGGCGGCTTTCCTGAACCAGGGCAGGGCCTCTTTGGGCTTGTGCTCGTTGTAGAGCAGAAAGCCGAGGATGAATTCGGCGCCGGAATGCTTCTGCGCGGCGGCGGCGTGCAGCCAGTGCTGGGCTTCGGCGTTGTTCACGGGGGTGCCACGGCCGGCGCTGTGCATCATGCCGACCAGGAATTGCGCGTCGGCATCGCCTTGTTTGGCGGCGAGGCTGAGCCAGTGCAGGGCCTGGGCCTGGTCTTCCGGCACGCCGCGGCCGCCGGCGTAGCATTTGCCGAGCAGGTACTGGCCACGGGGGTTGCCCTGGTCGGCGGCCTTGCGGAACCATTGCGCGGCTTGCGCGTCGTCCTGCTTGAGGCCGTGGCCGCTGCTGTAGAACTGGCCCAGGCGGACCTGCGCGGCGGCGCTGCCGGCGTCGGCCTGCTGCTGCGTGGCGGTGACGTCGCCGCTGGGGGCGGCGTCGGCTGCCGGGCGGCTGAGCTGGTCGAGCAGGAGGTTATCGGCGCCGCCGAAGTGGCTGGCGTGGGCGGTGCTGGCGAGAGCGAGAAGCACAAGGGGAAGCAGGCGCGGCATACGGCGGGGTCCGGCGATGAAGGCGCAGTGACGTTAGCACGGGCCACCGGCGGCGCGCGAGGTTTGGCTGACTGTCGGGTCGGCTGAATCGGGTGACGCGGGTGTTTTGTGCCGGCGGGGCCGGTGCGATGATGCGGTGCGTATGGCGGCACAGCCGGCGCAGGGAGGGGCGATCATGCGGTGGACAGGGATGGTGCTGGGCTTGCTGCTGGCGGGTGCCGCGCAGGCCGATGTGGCGGCGGGGCTGACGGCTTTTGCCCGGAAGGATTACGCGGCGGCACTGGCGGCCTGGCAGCCGCTGGCGGCGGCGGGCGATGCGACGGCGCAGGTGAACCTGGGCCTGCTCTACGAGCTGGGCCTGGGCGTGCCGGCCGACGCCGCGCAGGCGCGCCAGTGGTATGCCAGGGCGGCCGATCAGGGGCAGGCGCAGGGCCAGGGCAATCTCGGCCGCAGCTATGAGCAGGGCGGCGACGACGGGCGCGCGCTGGACTGGTATCGCCACGCCGCCGACAACGGCAACGCGCAGGGCGAGCTGGCGGTGGGGCTGGAGGCGGAGCAGCAGCAGGATTACGCGGCGGCACGCGAATGGCTGGGCAAGGCGGCGGCGCAGGGGCAGGGCGTAGTGATCACGGCACCGGCAGCGGCGAATGCGCCGCCTCCGGCGCACCCCACGTGGCCTAGGCCGGGCGCCACCGGTGGCAATGTGCTGGCGGCGGGGCCGGCGCTGGCGGGCGGCGCGGCCGGCTCCGGTCTCGCTCCGGCGCAGCGCGAATTGGCGGCGCTCTACGCGGCCGGGCAGGGCGGCGATAAAGATCAGGCCAGGGCCGTGGAGTTTTACCAGAAGGCAGCAGCGCAGGGCGATGCGCTGGCGGCGGCCGAGCTGGGCTATTGCTACGAGCAGGGCCTGGGCGTGGTGCCGGACAATGCGCAGGCGGCCATCTACCTGCGGCAGGCGGCCATGCAGGGCCTGGCCAAGGCCGAGGGGCACCTGGGCACGCTATATCGGCTCGGCCTCGGCGGCCTGCCCAAGGACTACAGCCGCGCCATGGCCTGGTATCACCGCGCGGCCGCGCAGGGCGACAGCGGCGGCGCCGCCAATGTCGGGCAGATGTTTCTGGGCGGCTACGGCCTGCCGCAGGATTTCCGGCAGGCCTTCCTGTGGCTGCGGCAGGCGGCCGATCACGGCGAGCCGCAGGCGGCATTCAACGTCGGGCAAATGTTTGAAGCCGGTAATGGCGTTTCCAAAGACGCCACCCAGGCCCGCGACTGGTATCGCAAAGCGGCAGACGCTGGCAACGCCCCCGCGCAGGCCGCGCTGGGCCGCCTCTACTTCGATGGCGCCGAAGGCGTAACGACGGATTCCCTGCAAGCCGAACAATGGTTCCGCAAGGCCGCCGAACAGGGCGACCCGCAGGGCCAGTTCGGCCTCGGCCGGCTGTACCAGACCGGGCGCGGCGTGGTGCTGGATTTTGCGCAGGCGGCCGCGTGGTTTGGCAAGGCGGCAGAGCAGGGCAATGCACAGGCGGAGTCGAGTCTTGGGCTGATGTATGCGCAGGGCAAGGGCGTGCCTAAAGACCTGGCGCAGGCGCGGGGCTGGTTGCAGAAGGCGGCGGATCAGGAGTGGCCGGGGGCGAAGGAGGCTTTGGGGCGGTTGGCGGAATGAGCATTATTTTCTTCGCCGGAGCTAAAGAAAATAACCCTTTAGCGTAATGCCGATGGCTGTTTTTCGTAGGGTGGAACCGCGAAGCGTTTCCACCGTGACGTGAGTGGGATATGAAAGTCCGCCGGAGTGTTACAGGAGTCCAGCGTTCAGATTAGTTGCTTCACGGCGGTGGTGAAGCGCAGACCAGCCAGGTGGAAACGCTTCGCGGTTCCACCCTACATTTTGGCTATGGCAAGCCCTGTTTGCCGGGGCCTGCCACAGTGTGTTTTTTAGCCCTTACCTATTTACGGTTTCGCCCCAAAAATATTCAAACACAGATCATGCGAGTGGTTGCTGGGCCAGGCGTTGCCGTTGACCTTGCTGTTCATGTTTTCGTCCTGTCCCTGCAATAACGGGTCGATTTTCAGGAAGGTGGCCTTGTCGTTCGCCTGGCAGGCATAGGCGGCGTAATTATTGGCCAGCCACAGGCTGTCGGGGTGGCGCTGCATCAAGTCTTCAAAGCCCTGTTTCATGTGCGGCCAGGAGGCCTTGCTGTCGCGGAAAATTTCAAAATCGCCGCCGCCTTCTTCTGTGGTCAGTCGCATGTAGAGCAGGGTATAAAACCCTTCACCCTCTTTGGCGCGGGTCAGTTCTGCCGCCAGCCTGATCATGGCGTCTTCCTGCTCGTAGCTGCCGTACCAGCGCGGTTGCAGGAAGCGGGTCTCCTTGTAATAAATCGCGTCGGCATAGGGGTAGCGTTTGATGCCTTCCACGAAGGTTTGCTGGACTTTGCCGGTATCTCCCAAGCCCAGTTCGGTATAGAGATACGTGGCGTACCAGAGTGGATTGTTGCTGGCGTAGGTCTTGCTGGCGAGCAGAATGGCCTCGGCCTTGCGCAGGCGTTGCTCGAACAGGTTCTGGCCTGCTTCGGTTACCGAGTCAGAGAATCCGGCACCGCGTGCATCCCAGGCATATTTGATCCAGTAAATCGCCTCGGTCATGGCCGCCGGCCCCGACTGGGGTTCTTTGGCTCGCCACTCCTGGATAACCGGGTAATATTTTTTTCGCAGCTGCGGGTTGGTCATGATGGCGTAGAGCCCCGAGCCTACTACTTGCAAGCGGCTCAGGCCGTCTTTTGCCCGTACGTCGCGCTGGGCCGGGTCGGTGATTTCCAGGTCGAGTTCGTCGAAATACTTGCTGTCCAGCTCGGCGCTCAGGAGATAGGCAGTGGCATCGCCAATCGCCGGCTCGTCCTCAACGCCGGCGTAAAGTGCCCAGGGCACCGATATGCCGGCAGGCCGGCCCCAGGTGAGTGTGGTGCGGGCATCGCCCTGCGGCTGCACGTCGAAGCTGGAGAATGCCCAGGGCAGGGCGCTCTTGTCGATCATGCCGGCGAATGTCACGCTACCTTTGGCGTAGGTGACCGTTTCTGCAATATTGGCGATCAATGACTGGTTGGGTGCGTTCCCCACCCGTATCACGGAGACCATGGGCTCGCCGTAGCTGATTACCTTGCCCAGCTGGCTGGTGGTTTTGAGACTGGTGGCGATGCGCTGGGTATAGACCGGCGACGGGGTCAGCAGGTGTGGCGCGCGCCGTGTTAATTCTTTTATATCACCCGATTTCGCGATGGCCGGTATGGCCTCGTGCACAAAATCAAGGGCCGACTGCCGGATTTGCTCATCCGTCATGTCGGCGGCCCTTGCCACGCTCATGCCTGCGACCAGCAAGGCCAATATCCACTGTCTGATCATGCCTGTGTTCCCCTGTTTAAATGCCAATCTGGCGCGCTTACTGATCCACCCCGAAAATATGTTCGCACAGGTCATGCGAGTGGTTGCTGGGCCAGGCACTTTCGTTGAGTTTGTCGTTCTTGTTGACGTCCTGACCCTGCAATTGCGCGTTGAGCTTCACGAAGGTGGTCTTGTCGTTCGCCTCGCAGGCGTAGACGGCATAATTGTTCAGCAACCACAGACTGCCGGGGTAGTGCTTCATTAAATCTTCGAAGCCCTGCTTCATGCGGGGCCAGGAGGCGCGGCTGTCGCGGAACAATTCAAACTGGTCGCGCTCGTCGTCGTCCAGCGCCCAGTACAGCCTGGCATAAAGTCCTTCGCCTTCTTTGGCGCGTGTTTGCTCCACGGCCTGTTTGATCAATGCGTCTTCCTGCGCATAGCTGCCGTACCAGCGCGGCTGCAGGGCGCGTAACGCCATATAATAAAGCGTGTCGGCATAGGGGTAGCGTTTGTTACCCTCTTCAAAGGCTGCCTGTACCTTCTTGATATTGCCCAGACCCAGCTCCGTAAACATATAGCTCGTGTACCAGAGGGGATTGTTGCTGGCAAAAGACTTGCTGGCGAGCAGGATGGTTTCGGCCTTTTGCAGGCGCTGCTCGAACAGCTTGTCGCCGGCATCCGTTACCGAGTTGCTGAAGCCGCTGCCGCGCGCATCCCAACCGTAATTGAGCCAGTACTCCGCCTCAGCAATGGCCGCCGGCCCCGATTGCGGTTCCTTCGATCGCCATTTCTGGATGATCGGGTAATAAGTGCTGCGCCCCTGTTCGGTCGACAATATGCCGCTGAGCCCCGAATACACGGCGAGCAGCTTGCTGCTGCCGTCTTTCAGCCGCAGGTCGTGCAGCGCCGGCTCGGTGATCTCCTGATCGATCTCATCGAAGGCTTCGCTGTCCAGCTCTGAGCTGAGGGTATTGTTCATGGCGCTTTCAAAGCCTGGCTCGTCATCAACCCCGCCATAGGGCGCCGACGGTATCGCGTCGGATGACTGCCCCCAGGTGAGCATGGCGCGGGCGCGGCCCTGCGGGAGTATGTCGAGGCTGAAAAATCCCCAGGGCTGGGCACTGTTGTCGAGGTTGCCGGCGAATACCACGCGGCCTTTCTCGAAGGTGACCACTTCACTAAAACCGGCGGCCACGCGCTGGCCGGTGGGCTGCTGCGTAAGCAGAATGGTGACCTTGGGCTCGCCGTAGCCGATGACCTTGCCCAGCAGGGCGGTGGCTTTCAGGTTGAGGTCGATGCGGCGGGCGTACATGGCCACCGGAAAAAACGGATGCGGCGCGTGCCGGGTGAATTCTTTCGCATCGCGCGATTCGGCCAGTGCCGGGATTACCTGGTGCAGGAAATCGGTGGCCGAATGCTTGTACTTGCCTTCGGTGACGATATCGATATCGGCATGCGCCAGACCTGTGCCCGCTACCAGAAAGGCCAGCACCCACCGTTTCTTGCCCGCCATGCCCCAATTCTCCTGTCCGATAATGCCACGCGCGGCTGAGCGCCTCCGGCCCGCGCCGGCGTGCGCTTTGCAAATAATGCTAACAGCCCTGATGCGGTGATGTTAACCCGATTTTTCGGGTAGCGGGCGAGGGGAGCCGTTGGGCGCAAACCGGGCACCAGCGGGTGCCCGGCAAGCTCAGGCGGGCGGAGCGGTAAACCAGTTATTGATATGTGCCTGCACGCCGGGATTTCTGAAGAAATTGATGTGGTAGACCTCGTGCTGGCTGGTGTCGTTGCTGACGAAGTCGAGCCGGTTGGTAATGGGAACGGCGGGCTGCTGGCTGACACCGGGAAAGGGTACCACGAGGTCGTTGGATTGGCCTGCCATGAGGGTTCTGTCGACCAGCACGGCGAGATCAAAGAGGGGGTTGAGATTCAGGCCGTAGTTGGCCGCCATGCTGTACCAGCCTTGCTGCGGGTTTATCGGAGTGGTGCCATTGTTGAGGGCCTGCACAAAGGCTGAGGTGTTGGCCAGGTCTTGCACACTGGGCATGAGCCTGAGCTTGTTGACCTCCTTGACGGCGCTAAAGACGAGCTCCGGCAATAGCACGGCGTAGCCCTCGAGGCGGGCGAGGGCGAGCATGACCTGCATGAAGTCGCCGATATGGTCCTGGCTGGCGAGCAGTGAGCCCTGGTTGGCAGCGGCGACAAACAGCACGCGGCCGACGCTGCCAATGCGGCCCTGGCGTGCCGAATCGATATCGAAAAGCAGCGGCTCAGAGCCGGCGGCGATCTGGCTGGCGAGCAGGCTGCGGACGATGAGGCCGCCACGGCTGTGGCAGATGATGTCGACGCTGAGGTTGGCATCGGGCGGCAGGGCCTTGAGCAGGTCGAGGGCGTTTTGTACCGGGCGTTTGGCGAGGGTGTAGTGGTCGTAGCCGTAGACGTGGTTGTTATAGCGGGTGAGCAGTTGCGTGAGCACGGTGGTGTTGAAGAGATCGCTGAAGGCGCCCTGGATGGAGCTGAAAATGCCATGCACAAACAGCAGGATGCGGCAGTTGCGCAACTGGCTGACATCGACAGGGGCAACGCCGCCGATACTGAATTGCATCCAGCCTTTTTCAGGGCCGTAATTGTTGTCGATGGCTTCGGCCAGTGTCTGGGCATCGGCGGCCGGGTTGGCATGGGGGTCGAAGGTATTGCGGATGAACCATTCGCCCAGGTCAGGGGCGTCGTGCAGGGCATTGGCAACGGATTGCAGTATC
>Ga0206969_1221_pt1 | contig 12007 bp, 9 predicted proteins | sample Alteio_BWOrgHeat_87_FD_153256 | JGI IMG/M metagenome (GOLD analysis project Ga0206969, IMG submission 153256) | Enriched cells from forest soil in Barre Woods Harvard Forest LTER site, Petersham, Massachusetts, United States -... | ecosystem: Environmental > Terrestrial > Soil > Temperate forest > O... | reverse complement strand
AATCTCGAGTTTTCCGACGGCTCTGTTCGGGTAGCGGCTCATATCGGCGTTGACTCGGTGGTCGGTCAAAAAGACGTTTTTGAGAGTCGCTTCCTTTTCCGGCAACGCGAGCGTTGGAAGGGCATGCGCCGTCTCGGATAATATGAGGAGTGAGGCAGTGGCTGATACGAGGGCGGTCATAGAAGACAGGAATTGAGAGGGGCGCATGGGCTAGTTGCTTCGCAAGTTTCGTTCCCTGAGCTCCACAGCAGGATTTGCGCTCAAATCGTAGTGGATGGCGATGAAGCCTCTTCCATAGAGCCATTTGATGGAAGTCGGCGTAAATGACGTTTCTGCGGCGTCTAAGAGGCGAAAGGGTGGAAAAAACTTAGGCAGTTTGAAGGGAGGTTAGGTGAGTTCGCGCGATCTATCGAAGCTCCTGATCGATCCGAGCCGCCAAAGTCGGGCAGGCTCCGGAGGCCCGAGCCCGATTGATATAAACGTTCACGGCGTCATAGTCGTCTTGAACCCCATAAGGAGCCAGGTTTTGAGTGGTTGAGCCGGCGCCGTTGACGAAGTCGTAGTTCTGCAAGACCGTCCAGCGTTCGTAAAAGGGCTGGAGAGCGGGATCCGACGATTCGACGGCCCCGTAAATTCGCGCCGCCACCAGATCGTCAATATCGTCCCCAGGATAACTGTCGGGGGCGAAGCGGCTGCCGGTGCTCTCATCTACGCGTTGTAAATCCCAGGTGCTCTGATCCGAGTCTAAGATCAATTTCTCGAGTTCGAAGGTCGCTTGATCATGAGGCATGAGAATCGCGCCTAATGATGCGTAAAGCTTCGGATACTGAGTCTTCGGAAAGCGGGATTGAAACAACGCCGCGATCTTTGCCAGGTAGCTTTCGCTTCCAGTCGAATCGCAGCGCAGAAAATGAAAGAGAACGCTAGCGGGGTGTGAGCGGTAGAAGCTGGAGCTCAAGATCTGACGAGCGCCATTCTGAGCCTGCATCCCACCCAACAGTCTTCCTAGGCGAGTATTGGGGCGATAGACGTGCTCGGGAGCGTCGAGCGGCCGATACGGCCAGTTCGCGGAAAGATCGGTTCTTCGGACCAGGCTCTTGTACCGGGGATCGGCAGGTGCGTTCGCGGTAAAATCACTCCAGCCTTGTTGTTCCGCCGTGACTCTTCCGGGATCATCGTGATTCGAACCAAAGACGCCGGCCCAGGTGGGGTAGGTTTGCCAAAGCGGATGCGGCTGTGCGCCATGGCAGGCCAGGCACTGGGTGGGGTTCTTCTCTGAAACTACAGCGCTGCCGGCGTTGAAGGTGATGGTTCGAAGTTCGAATTCCTGGGTTTCGTCGCGAAATTGAAGAATCTCCGCGCGATTATAACCAGGAAGCGAGGGGTCGCCATTGAACGCGAGGATCATCTTCCCTGTTCGGCCGAATAAAAGGGCGCGAGGGTGGGAAAGAGTCGCTGGCTGGATGCTTTGGGATTGATAGACGAGGGTGTAGCCGGTTCGAAAGCCCTCCGGCAAAAGCGGCAAGAGATCGGTTACGTCAGCGGGATGATGGTTTTGGACCAGGGCCGCCACGTCTTCGAACGTGAAGTCGACGAACGGGGATGTGGAAGAATCCGCAAGGGTTTTGGCGGATAGAATGAGAGCCAGGCCGATGCACCACGAACGAACCTTCATAGCTTCCCCCTAGTGATGTTTCAAACTAGGCGGGGGTTCGGGAGCTTTGCAAGTGGTTTTGCCTGAGTATTGCGGGAGCGGATATTAAATCAGCGCCCTCGAGCACCTTCGGTGCGTGGTATATAAATAGAACGCGGAACCCTCGGGTTCCGCGTTCAGTAGGGCCAGCTTGACAGGTCCGTGTTTAACGTTCGGGCTTAGTTTGCGGGCAAGTAGGAAAGCGCAACTCGAACTTCCTGGCGGATCTTCATCACTGAATTGAATTCGTCCTGAGTTAGGGTGTTATCGCCAGCGTTCCTCGCATCGATCAGTGTTTGCAAATACTGTCCGGCAGCACTCAAGAACTTCTTGTCGGAGCTCGCGGCGTTCGCCTCTTCTTGAGCGATCCGCGTGGTGGCATCCTTCACATCCGCGGTCGACTCGGCTTTGCCGTAGATATCGAGCAATTTTTGGGTATCTGAGCGTTGGCTTTCGTCGATCAAGTTGTTTTTGACCAGCAACTCAAATACATCAGGAGCAGATCCCTGCGCGAATGAATCCGAGATCGCCTCTTTGAGCTTCGCACGTTGATCCGGGTTCAAGCTGAAAAGAACGCTGGTTCGATCCACCATTTGCAAGGAGATCTTGGATTTCTCAGCCGCATCCGTTTTGAGTTCGGCCAGTTTCCCTTTTGCGTCGTCACCACCGCCACCAACTGAGCCGATAGAACTTGCCGCCGAGCTTCCACCCAGCATAGCTACAATGCCGGCAACTTGGGCCCAATTAGGGATCGAGGTAGGCCCGCCGTCCGATATGGAACTCATCGTAGCAATAAAGACCAGCGTCCCAATCGCAGCAGACGAAACCGCCCCGGCCTCAAGTGACCCTAAGATGTTCGACTTCTTCAGCAGTTTCATATTTTGCTGAACCTGGGCATTGAGCACTTGATCGCTGATCAAAAACTTCTGGTCTTGAGGGAGCTGCTCGTCGATGAGACGAATGAAGAGCGCCGTGCGAACCGTTACGAGCGAGAGATCTTGCGCCGTCCCAAGCGCTTGGCTCGAAGATGTATTCGCCCAGCAAACTTGGGAGGCTGACAGGAGGGCGACCAGGAAACCATTTTTCATCCGACCGGATTTGCGAGCCATTTTGAGTTCTCCACAGAGCGGGTAAAGGGTTGGGTAGTGAGGTAGCGAAATTTACATTAGTATACAGATATAGTCAACTATATATTTACGGTGTAATTTTAAAGGCTTAGCCATCGGTCGGTACAAAGAATAACAATGCATCTCTGCTTTGCCGAAAAGCATGAAGATGCTTACGCCCTCCCGCATATCGCTTCACTTCCGGCAGGTCCTTGCCCTGCTCTGCGCGGTTCAATTCAGCGCCGTCACCGGGGCGCACGCGGCTGGATCCGACCAAACGGCCTGCGTAGTCGATCAGACGGGGCGGGCTTTGCTGCTCGAGCGCGCCAAAAAAGCTTATAGCCGGTACGAAAAGCAGGTTGAGAAATATCGCGTGACCTCTTTGGCGCAATTCCTCGAGGGGCGTGCGAGGTTGACCGGCGAGCAGGCGGATCAGGCGCGCTGGCTGAAGGTGAGGGCTAGGATCGGCGCGAGCCTAAGGGACTTTGGCAGGTATTTCATTCCCTTTCGCCCGAAGTTCTTAAGTTCCCCCTTGGAGAAGATCGCGGACAAGCAATGGAAAAACTTTGACTACGAACCCACTCCGGAAGAACTCGATCTTTTGAAGTCGACCAACAACCTCGCTCGATTCAACGGGAAAAAAGCCTATTTGAAGGCTCATCCGAATCTAGGGCAGGCTCGGCGCGTTTTCGAGACGGTTCGCAACGGCCTGATTTTGGGATTTCTCATCAACTCCCTCGAGGAAACCTCGGAGGCTGCCCACCACAGCGTGACGGCTAAGGACTTCGAGCGGAACGACGAATATCAATTGAAGGACGACGAAATCCAATTTTTGGACGAAGGGATCATTCCCCATCTCGCGCTCCGAATTGGAAAAAGGGTGTTCAGTTACGGCGTCCATGCAATGGAAGTGTCTCCGATCTCGGAGTACCTGCACGATCCGCGCGTTCAACCCAAGGAAGCCCAGGCGATCAAAGAGAAGAATCCAGGGCTCTGGGCCCGAATTCTCCGCGCCTATGATCGTGTTCCTCGCACGGTTCGCGCCCTGACGTTGCGGTTGCCCAAAGACGAGGTTCTGCATCTCAAGCGAGCCTTGGAGATGGATAGTCACAAGGTGTATAAGAACATTACTCTCGTCCATGACTGTTCGACCATGATCGCGAAGGCGTTGAACGCGAACACCCCCCTGAAAATCCCCGCCTGGCTCGATGCCTCGCCCGCGATGATGATGACCTATCTCCGAATGGCCTACGCCGACCGCGTCACTTCGTTTCGCTACATCCTGATGGACGAAAAACAGAACGTCGACGCTTCGGCCACTCTCACCGCTACCGTCACTTTTCTTGAAGAGCGCGCCTATTTGAGCACGGTTTCCGGCAATTTCGCCTATCGAGAGTTTTTCGAGCACCATTACAGCGAAAAAGAAATCAGCGATTGGGACGAAGCCACGCGCAAGTCGTTCCGGGAATACGCGGTCGTCGCGCACGAACAGGTATCGAGTGACGCCACCACGCAAGGTCTTCAGATTGAGATCGATCCGTTGACTCGGAACTCAAGCGAAGTGGTCGTCACGCGCGTCGCAAAAGAAGTGAAGTCGGAGACTCAGGATCAAGAAGACGAGGCCGCGGAAATCAGCCGGTCTCTGAGCAGCGACTTCACCGATATCATGCTTTATCAGGCGATCGAATTGGAGTGGCGGCAGGAACGACTCGAGCTTCTGAAGTCCATTGAGCTCAAGACGGGGCGGTCATTATCGGATCCCTGAACCGCTTTTTGTCGTGAAATGGCCCGCGCCGTTTCCAAAAACAGAAATAAAAAACCCATGTTAAAAAACATGGGTTTTTTTATGGTGGGAGCTGTTCCGATACAACCGAAACATCCGCGCCACTCACGGTGCGGCTGGTTTATGAACAGCGGTGGGCAAGGAAAAGGGTCGACCTCTCGGAGCTGGTAACACTGAGAGAATCGGGTTTAACTATGCGGGAAATCGCGTTGTGCTTGGGGATGAGCAAGACCAGCGTGTTGCGGGCATTTCAGACTGAAAAAGACGGATATGCGCGGAGTCGTGGATAAGTTCCGTCCGCCTATGCCGAACTCGATTGAGGCGATGGTTGGACGTTTTTACCACTATTGAGGGCTCTCGTTTTTCCTTGAATCGGAGAGCCCTTGTAGAATTAGGCGCTGCTGGTCTATCGGAAGCTTGATCGCGTGGCTGGAAAACTTCACAGCTATGGCGAGGCGCTTGCCCAACGCGAACTCAAGCGGTCCTGAATCGTTCAAGAATGCGTTGCTCAATGGCGTTCTGAGAATCCCTGTCGAACTGTCCCCCTAGGCTCGGATATGAAGCTGTACGGCCTGAGTGACGGGGACCTGTTCGAGTGACAAGGGGATATTAGGGAATGAACTCCACTGCCGCTCTAAACATTAAGCTCACTGGATTTTTTTGGTTTACTGAATTTGTAGTCCAGTCCCTAATTTCTGGAAAAGCGGCGCGCGCTTCCAGCAGAATGGCGTTTATCGGATTTAATTTTGAACTCGGATCCCAAGGATTCCTGCAATAGTTCATATTTCCCTCCGCGCACGCGTTTTGATCATAGGGCGTTGTGGAGCATACAAATTCGATATGGGTTTTTTGTCCCAAATAATAAGGCTTCATAAAGTTGAATGCGTTTGCAATTGCGTGATGATCTCCGGGAAGCTCGTTTTCCGGAGTATACACGCCAATTTCAGAAAATGCTTTCAAGTTGAACGCATGATAGGTCAGTGCATCCCGTTGGCGAAAATCCAAGCTGACGTAGGACGTGATATCCAGATCGTTGGTGCAAGTAGGGTCGGAGCTCCAACCTGGAGTGGGAAGTAAGTTGGCCTTCATTTGTTGATGAACTAAACCCGGATTGGTTGATTTTAGGGTCTGGTCACCGACCACATCCGCTACGATTGAACGAATCGCAAGTCTCCAGGTATTGAAGTTGTTCACGCGGGTGTTATCATTCGCGTGTTTTTCAGAGAAAACGAGATCGCCCTGAGTAACGAATCGAGTAAGCCAGTTTTTAATCGAGGTTTGGTCATTGTCCGAAAGTAGCGGAAGGATCCAGTCAATCGCCAAAAACAGTTCAATTAGGCGAGATTCGTCGATGGGGGCCCCAGTCGGCTGATAGATTTTGCTCCAACCGGGAGCGGAGTCGGTACCCACGATTGCTTGAATCACGGCATTAAGGCATGCGCTGGCTTGATCTGGATTTCCCAGGCGGGCGCAAACCGCCCAGCCAAAGATATGTGGGAGCTGGTTTACAGCGTTTTGCGAGGCAATGTGTTTCGGATCTGTTGGTAAGATGCCCGTAAAAAACAAAGCAGGAACCGGAGCGATCACGAGCCCTCGTGCAATATCAGAATTGGCTTGGCTAACCAGCCCCTGGGCTTGGATCGCAATATCACCGGTTGGATTTTCAATGATGTAGCTCTGGAGTGAATTCGCCGACCAGGGGGTATTTGAGCGAGGGTCAGAGCCCCAATTGAGATTACCCAATGCGCCAGAAAAAGCGGTGCCTGATGACGGCGTTCGAGCATTCGCTGAGTGCCCACTTGAACCAACTGACGCACACGACACAAAGGTCGCTGTCGCGAAAAAAAAGATCAATTTCGAGAAAGCCCTTTGGTTCATTGTAGGCATCGCTATACTACTCCTGAACATTTTGAGAAGAGATGACCCGATCTGATCAGTATTATATACTGAGGGCGTATGATTCAGGTGAGGCTGACCTAACTCAGCCTGATCATAGATCTAAAGCACGAAAATCGTACCATCCTCAGGAATCCCTCAAAAGTGGAATAAATGGGGACTCAGTCGCGAGTAAGCGCCATCGACGTGATCTGGAGTTCGAACCAAGGTTCTTTCGCAATCTGAGCGAGAATTGACTTTTCCACTTCCGGCGGTAAACCGTGAGTCTGGACCTCCGCTTTCCGCGGAGTGGGTGAAGAGTCGGCGGGTGTTTCCGCGGGCGTGAACAGGATAGTGAGTAAAAGAGCTAAGGTGGTGGCACGCATGGAACTGAGATACGACTATTGTCCTTTGCTGATCAAGCTATCGAGCTGAGCCTTTACACATTGGATCGCAGCTCCTCTAGCGAGTTTGGCCAGTTGCAACATAGAGTTTCTATCATCTTCTTGCGGTAGCAGATAATCAGCCTTCTTCATGACTCCCTCCCCGTGTGTTTTTGACTGTAAATCTGGCCGAGATTGTTGGTTGAGCATGGCTTGCGAAACGGTATCCGCAAGTCCGAAACTATGCCCAATCTCATGGATCAACTTGGGCAGTGTGGAATTCCAAAGCAGGTCTCTCGATTCGCCCACCTGCTTCGCCCAATTATCGATGCTTTTGTAGCGTTTGATCGCTGGCATCAGCCTTTCAGAAAAGGACTTTTCAGGCCCACGGATGTAATGGCGGCTATCTTTGGCGCATATTTTCTTACCTCCGCCAAAGTCTACGGCCACCTTTGGATCGATCGCGACGAGAGAATACAGCCTTCCATCGGAAGGACGTGACAATATGTGTGCTGCTGCATTTCTTCCGGGCCAGATGATAGGATCGGGTCCTATTTTTACCAGCAGATCCAGCTTGGAGTCATTTGGGCTGACGCGAACTATTTTAGGAATAGCGATCCCAGCTTGCTGAAGGGGCTCGAGCCAAAGCCGAAGTGCCGCCTCAGTTTGGGCGCGAATGCTCCATTCTGGAAAGCTTTCAAGATCCTTGATTTCGACCGCGTACCTGATTTCCCGGCCATTAACTACGTTCTCAATTAGATGAGATTTAAACCAATAGCTCTTTGGGATTGCCTCCTCTTTTAAACCCCATCCATATGACGGCTGGCCTAGCAGCAGAAATAGAATGGTGAATAGTGTAGGAGTAAGTTTCAAAATCGCCCTCGCGAAACCCATGCGCCTTCAATTTATTATAGTTATTATATGAACTTAATAAATAGGACTCAATTACGCTTAGAATCCCTTTTATCCTAACAGGCAAACTGCTCTTGCAAAACAATGGTTTCCACAGCCTCGCTGATCGCCAGTAAGTCAGCCATCTCGAACTCCGACGAGAGTTAACGGCCGCAAACGGGCCTCATGCATTTTCGGCAATTTTGCTCCGAGAAGGTCAGCCTAAACAAAGGGCTTGAGACAGGTGAGCTCTAAAATATAACCCATTACTGAGTGTAGATTCGATTGATCGAGTAGGGAGCAGCAACGATCGAGTCACCGGAGATGGCCACGGTAGTCCTGCTGACCGAGTCGGATGAAGAAACGATTGTCGAGAGATCGGGAGCAGCCAGAGTTTCCATTTGGTTACCTCCGATTGAGCTCAGGGAAACGGTGATGGGCTGAGAGGAAAAATTCACGATCAAGCTTTGGGGAGTCGTCACGGTAATCAATTGAATCCCCGCAATTGAAGGATAAGATTTTGAGGAAAACATGGGACTACCTGAAACGGCAGTCACTAAAGGGGCGCCGCCGAAAGTCAGGGGCGCGGCCCGGGAGCTCCCTCTCATCGCCCGTCCAAAGATCGCTAACGCAAGCCCACTTGCCGAGAGAGTGCCCGCTTGAGGCACGATCCCCAAGGGACCGAGTTTTTCATTGCCGGAATAGACAGCAACATGGCGAGTGGATGAACCCGCCATGTTGTAAAAATCCACATGAGTAACCGTAGGTTCAGATAAGAATTGGATCAACATCTCAGAAAGGTAGAGAGCGTGGAACCAGCTCGCGGCGAGATGAACGTCTGCGTTCTGGTCTAACAGGTCGAACTCTGTAATCCATGCCTCTATGCCTCGCCGACCGAGGGGATCGATGTAAGTGGCCTTGAGTTTGGGCCACAAGTCGAAAACCTGAGAAAGCAGCCAAGCGGGTTCGGCGCTAGCAACTGTCGGTTGTTCGTAGATGTGGAGCTGCATGGCGTCTGGTTTCGCAATATTGGCGAGCACTTCCTGATTCCAACCGGACTGCCTGGGATCACTTAAATCGGAATACGCGGCACCCACCACCGCAATTTTTGCTTCCGGAAACTCCTTCTTCAGCGTTGGAATCCAGACGTTCATTTCCTGTGCATAGCTCGCCCCATCGCTAAACCGCTTCTGATAATCTGGCTTCTGAAGGTAAAATTCGTTGCCTAACTCAATGAGACGAATGGACAGCCCTAATTGCTGGGCTGACTTTAAAAAGTTAACTTGGTCCTGAATCATAGCGGGATCGTCCGCGTTGGTCGCGATCCGGCCTTGAAAGGTCATGACGTTCAAATCAAAAACGGGAATCCCATTTCCAGGTTTCACGAGCTGAGAAAAACTCGGGAGGCTGTCGGCCGGAGGAGGCACTGGAAGCAAATTGGCGGATATCGGTGAGACACCCGCTTGGACCCAGCCCTTTTTCCAGTCCCAGTAATTCGCAATTGTACCTCCCGGGTACCGAAAGCTGTTGATTCCTAAAGCAACAACACCCTGGTCGGTCAGCGGATCATTCCAAAAAGGAGGCTGAACTTTAGTAAATGCATTTTCAATGTTGAGGCCTAGGGTCGATCGGTACACTGGGCGGCTTATCGCAGGAATCGTAGCTGTAACGATCATTGGTGATGAGTCAACGATCGAAGCGACATTTCGATTCCCTGGAGAAGTGGAGCACCCACTAGGGAGCCCTAAAGCGAGCGTTAAAAAAAAGATCAAACTTCGCATACTTAGAAATATGCCACAATCAGCGTCGAATATCACATTGCGATGGTAACATTTCGTCAAATCGCATGTGGCAAGTGGAGGTCAAACTTGTGATGGCTCTCGCTTGGAGCCCGGCGATATCACGATCACGAACTTTCAAATCCGCCGATCCGAGTCACCTAGGTCGGATTTTATTACATAAATCAAACTGATCGCGATTTTCAAGAATGCGCGGTTTGATTTTCAAAAATCGACTCAGTCGAGAAACTTCAGGCTAAAAGAAGTCGCCAGATCTAATTAAACTCAAAGGAAATCCAGAATACTCAATCGAATCTCTGGGGCGTCAAGGAAATCTCCCGCCTGCGGTCGGCTCCCGCGTAGACCGGTCTATTTCGAGCGCTTGGACCGATGTTCTCGATAAAGCAGAGACTTTTCGGCTGATTGTCCGGAAAGGCTCCGAAGGCCTCTTTCAATCGGACAGGAGTGGCTTCGGTCGCGCGAGTCCGTGAAAGCGAAGTGGCTCGCTGGGCTTTCATCGTGTGCCGTGGGATTTCTGGCGTAAGCTTCGGGCCGAGGCATAGCGATCGCTGTTTTCGATCTCGCTGCAATGGCGTTCGTCGATGCTCCATGAACTTTGTCGGTAGCACCATGTCCGCGGCGCGATCGGTTGGGATTTTCGCTGCGCGCGCGAGCCCGGCGACCTTCGTTCAAATCCCGAGCCGATCATTCGTGACTCACGCGCATCGGCGAAAGCCACGGGGGACAGGGCTGGGATTTCGGCCTCGGGCGTTTTGCTTTCGCGTGAGCACCAAAAGTCGGTTCCACAATCGATGTCCGACTGAGTGTGCGTTGATGAGAACGCCGGGAAGTCGATTTCACGACAACCCGGCGTCTCGATTTTCGATCAGCCCGTTAGGAGCGAGAGAAGAGTGGTCAAAAAACTACCACGCAGCCATACGGGTCAAAAATGTATAGTACTGCTCGGCTTCAAATTCAGTTGGATCTGTGACCCGGATATTTGCCGCGTTCGTCCGCACCCCGATCAAGCCTTTATCTGGGTAAACCACTAAGTACTGACCTCCATAACCGTATGCGTAGAATATCGAGAGCAAGGACGGGTCAGACGACAAAGCCGGGGAAGACCCTGGTTGTTCAAGCCACCAAAGTAACCCATAATTATGCAGGCTTTGACTTTTTTGGGTGAGTTCACTCCAGCCACGTTCACTTAAGACCGATTGACCATTCACGATGCCATGTCCAAGCATCAGTTTTCCCACTTGGACGAGGTCCTTGGTAGAAAGCTTAAGCCCGCCCGCGGCAAACTCGTGCCCCGCTTGATCCTTTTCCCAATACGCATCCTCAATCCCTAAAGGGTGAAAGAGATTCCAGTACACGTAATTCGTAAAGCCCGTCCCAGCTGCCTGTGCGACTACCGGCTGAAGGAGCGAGACTCCCATCGTACTGTATAAAAACTGGGTTCCCGGAGTGGCGTCGAGTTCAGAATTTGAACTGTAGGCGACCAGATCCCCGGCTCTCAATGCGCCTGGATACTGAATTTGATCCGTGTCGGGAGCCATTCCACTGGTCTGACTCAGGATCATCCTGAGAGTGATCGTCGACTTGACGGGGTCTTGGGTCCAACCGGGAATCCAAGTTGACATCGGTACATCAAGTGACCCAATTCTTCCTTGATCGATCAGAAGCTCAATGGCGATTGCCGTAATACTCTTCGAGACGGACTGGACGCTTCGGACCGCATCCTCGCCCCCAAAGTAATTCTCAATCACCGTGTCCCCGTTTTGTAGAATAACTAGGCTATCTGACTTGAATTGGGTCGCCTCTTGAATCATCTGTTGGATAAGAGATGAGTCGTCGGCCATCCCTAAAGTTGGAGCCAAAAGGGATGCCGCTAAGATAACTGCTCTTATCATTTGGTCCACGTTCAATCCCTCTTCTTGGCTCCATTCATTATCAAAGAAAAACATGACGCGCAATGCCATTGGCGGTCGATAAGCGTGGGATGATCATTAATCTTTATTTAAAATGTGCTGTCTCAATCAAATGGACTTGGGATTCCTACTTTGCCAGTCCACAACTGATGTCTAAGCCAAGCACGAAGAACGTGTTTGATGAACGCTTTCGCGACGGCCTCACAGACGATGCCCGCGCACCGAAACTAGGTTATTGGACGCCACTAAACCGAGGCTGTTGGCTTGGAGGGGCGCCTCCAATATTTGCATGCGCACAGTGCAAGGAGGCCTCCTCGATGGTCTGGGTAGCGCCACCCTGCCTGGCATAGAAATGAAATGGTACACTGGTGCCGACCCACCCCTGCTGAATGTGTTTGGCCCAATCAGTTTGTGAGAAGCCGGGATTCTGTTGCACACTCCAATGAAGTTGTCGACTTCCAGCGGCTCCCGTCCAACCTTCTACTCCAATTGGGTCTCCTTGATGAACTTGGGATCCATTTGTCACAAGAGGATGGTCCAGGTGGACGTAAAAGCTTGCGTACCCGT
>Ga0206969_1030_pt2 | contig 12082 bp, 11 predicted proteins | sample Alteio_BWOrgHeat_87_FD_153256 | JGI IMG/M metagenome (GOLD analysis project Ga0206969, IMG submission 153256) | Enriched cells from forest soil in Barre Woods Harvard Forest LTER site, Petersham, Massachusetts, United States -... | ecosystem: Environmental > Terrestrial > Soil > Temperate forest >... | reverse complement strand
GTGGTGGCATGGCAACAATATGACGAAGCATGGAAAGGGCTTTGTGCTAAATGGCGGCCTGATAGGGTCGCAGCTTGATGCCACGCACCCCATGAATAACTACTGGCAGGGTAGTACATGGGGAAGCAATCCTCAAACGTATGTGTATAATGGTGCCTCCCCATTAAGTTCCAAGCTGTATGTAACGCCGGGATCAACTACTACGCCGACAAATAATGTTGGTCTGCTTGCTCCATATTCATCTTCTTCAACTCCACCAAGTTTAATATCAACCTCTACCACATTTATTGACTGTGGCACGATACCGCCCCCCGGTCACTACAGTGCTATGCGGGAAAGCTACCTGGCAATAGCGCGGAATGAAATACCCTATACTACAGACAGCAATGTAAGCAACTTCCTGGGGCAGTTTGCCGCGTGGTTAAGCATGTGTATGGACAGTTCCCTGGCCGATTCATCGTTGGTATTGCAAAGCTTCCAGATACTTGCCACCACCAGTCGGTACGCGCAGCTTACGGCAATAGAAAATGCGCTATCCATTGCAGATACGGTAACTGCTGATAGCCTGCTTAGCATCTATGTGCCGCCTCTTGTGGGCACAGGAATATCTAATGACACCCTAACAGGTGTGCAGATAGCCGATGATAGCGTAGCCGATTATGTAGTGGCCAACTACAAGGCATTTTATACCGTTTACCGGCATTACATTGTGAACAACATGACCGGAGCCGACAGCGCACAGGTGCTGGCGATAGCTGCCGAATGCCCGGAGATATATGGGCCGGTGGTGTATAGGGCAAGGGCTTTGTACACAGCGGTATTCAATGACCTGAATGTGTGGAACGATGATAGCTGTATGGTGGTGGATACTGCTTATAGAGCGGCGGAAAGAAGTAGCAAAAACCTCTCCCCGACCCTCTCCAAGGGAGAGGGAGGTGTTGCGCAGGCAGGCCAAGTGTATAAACTGTATCCCAACCCTAATGACGGGAATATGGTCTTAACACAAATAATTGCCGATGGAGAACCCGTAAAGGCTGAGGTTTATGATGTAGTGGGCAGAAGCATTTATAAAACGCAGTTGGTATTTGGTGGTAATAAAAGCCTGCTGAATGTAGGCCATATAGAACCCGGTATGTACCTTTTGCAATTAAAAGACAGCGAAAACCGGATATTTAAGTTTAAATTTGTTATCAGCAAATGAGACGGATTTTAGCTATATTAGTGTTTACCTGTGCCTGCCACTTTGTGCACGCACAGGTAAATATTATTACAACAATAGCTGGGAAATACGATACTGCAAGATACAATGGGGATGGTATCCCAGCTTTAGTTGCCGATTTTTGTTTTCCTGAAGCTGTCTGTTTGGATAAATCTGGCAATATTTACATCGCCGACGTTGGTAATGACCGGATACGCAAAATCGATGCGTCAACTGGCGTTATTTCAACCGTTGCGGGATTATCCACTGCTGCGGGGACCGATACATTCGGCTACACAGGAGACAATGTAATAGCAACAAACACAGCACTCTATTTTCCCACTGATGTATTTATTGATAGTACAAATAATATTTTCATTGCTGACGCCTTAAATAATAGAGTGCGTAAAGTAGATGCTGCAACGGGGATAATAACTACAGTCGCGGGAATTGATACAGCCGGGGCTACAGGTGACGGCGGCGCTGCTACTGATGCTGCATTGAATGGTCCCGGTGGAGTTTATGTTGATAAGTCAGGAAATATTTACATCGCGGATTGGCTTAATAACAAAGTTAGGAAAGTAAGCGCCACCACTGGAATAATTACGACCATTGCAGGCACAGGGGCATATGGCTTTAGCGGTGACGGCGGGCCAGCAACTGCTGCCGAATTTGAAGAGTCAGGCAAGGTGTATCTTGACAACAATGAGAATATTTTTATTGAGGATCAATGGAATAATGTTATCTGGAGAGTAGAAGCTACAACAGGTATAATCAGAATATTTGCAGGAAACGGTACCGGAGGCTATTCAGGGGATAACGGCCCTGCTACTGCTGCGCAACTAAACCGTCCAGCGGGTATTTGCATTGACAGACAAAACAATGTTTTTTTTGCTGAATTTGGGAATGGTGTTATCAGGAGGGTTGATGCAGTAACAGGTATTATTACCACAGTTGCGGGTACAGGCGTGTGGGGTTATTCGGGCGATAATGGCCCTGCCACTGCCGCTCAAATGATACCTGCCGGTGTATCCTTTGATAATTATGGAACTATGTTTATTGCAGACTATAATAACCAGCTTATACGGAAGGTTTATAATCCGACGCTGGGGGTGGCCTCTCCCCGGCCCTCTCCAAAAGAGAGGGTGACATTATTACCGAATCCTGCGCGAGATGTACTTAATATAGAAGGTGCGGCTGGGAGTGAGGTGGGCGTGTTTAATTTGCTTGGTCAGGAGGTTTATAAGGGTACAATTACTGATAATAAGCAGTCGGTGAATATTGCTGGTCTTGTAAATGGGGTTTATGTGGTGGAGGTTGCCAATCCTTCGGCGGGGCTCAGGATGACAATAAAATTGGTGAAGGACTAAGATTTTTAGTCCTTCGACTTCGCTCAGGATGACAAAGATGGTAGGATGCGCGAGTGACGCTGTATCGTGAGGTTGCTTCGCCGAAATAATCGGGACTGGCTGTTCCTCGCAATGACGCGAGTTGTGTTGTTTGCCCAATAGCGAGATATTGATGAATGGTGCCTCCCTCGACTGCGCTCGGGATGACATTCTTCGACTGTGCTCGGGATGACATTCTTCGACTGCGGTCAGGACAGGCTCAGTAGCGGACAAGGCGTACAAGAGTGCGACGCAACGGACGCGTAATAGTAGCAATAAGCCGGGACAGAAAAAGGTTTATGGAGTGTATTTATTTCAGTTTTGACAACTTTTGAAAAGTTGTCAAAACTAATACCCGCACAATCTTCGCACCAGTCCCCAACTCTGTTTTAACAATTTAACTTTTTATCCATTTAATTCAAAAGCATACCTTTGCGCCATGAAAAATCTGCGTGAAATAACGTTGCCGGAACTGGAAGGGATGATGGCAGACCTGGGCGAACCAAAATTCAGGGCAAAACAAATACATGAGTGGGTGTGGCAAAAACATGCCGCAGACATTAATGACATGACCAACCTGTCTAAGTCGCTCCGTGAAAAGCTGGTGAGGGATTTTTTCATACCTAAAGTAAAAATGCACCATAGCCAGTATAGCAGTGACGGCACTATAAAGAACCGCCTGCAACTGCACGATGGCTTTTATGTGGAAAGTGTGCTGATACCTACAGAGAAGCGCATGACTGCGTGTGTATCGTCGCAGGTGGGCTGCTCGCTCTCCTGTAAGTTTTGCGCTACCGGTTATATGGACCGCAAAAGAAACCTTGACTTTGACGAGATAGTGGACGAAGTGACCCTGCTGAATGAACTGGCTCAAAAACACTACAATAAAAATCTTTCCAATATTGTGTTCATGGGTATGGGCGAACCTTTGCTCAACTATGGCAATATGATGAAGGCTATAGAAAAGATCACCTCGCCACATGGGTTGGGTATGAGTCCAAAGCGCATCACTGTCTCCACCGCAGGCGTATCTAAGATGATAATGCGGTTGGCTGATGATAAGGTGCGCTTTAAGCTGGCGCTATCGCTGCACGCGGCTACAGACCATAAGCGAAATGAGATAATGCCCATCAATGAGACCAATAACCTAAGCTCGCTGATAGAGGCATTGAATTACTTCTACAAAGCCACGGGCAATGAGATCACCTTTGAATACATCCTCTTCAAGAATTTCAACGACAGCCTGAAGGATGCAGAAGACCTGGTGAAGCTATACCGCAAAGTGCCATCGGACCTCATAAATATCATAGAGTATAACCCCATAGAAAATGCGCGGTTTGAAAAACCGGACGAAGATACCGTTGATGAATTTATGGAACACCTTACTGCAAACCGCGTAAACGTAAGGCTGCGCCGCAGCAGGGGCAAGGACATAGATGCTGCTTGCGGACAGTTGGCCAATGTGGACCACAGCATGATAAAAGGGGAATAACAATCGCTACAGTTGTCCCACACCAGAAAAAGGTGTGGGACAACTGTTCAGGGCGAGCAGAGGTGTGCCCACACCAGAAAAAGGTGTGGGACACCTTAGGTACTAATTAAATCACCTGCGCGATTAAAAATTTGAGGTATTGCGTTGACGGTACATTGAACAGGATAGGGTGGTCTGCTGCCTGTGTACGCCATTCTACCTGGCGCAGCGTGCGCCGGGCGTCTTTGGCGGCCGTTCCCATAATTTCGAGGAACATTTCCGGCGGAACGAGGTTCGTACAGGACGCAGTGACGAGGAACCCGCCCGGCTTTACGAGCTTCATTGCCCGGAGGTTTATCTCTTTGTAGCCCGTGATGGCTTTCTGTATGTTTTCCCGGCTCTTAGTGAATGCGGGTGGGTCGAGGATCACCACATCATAACGCCTGCCCTCTTTGCCCCAAAGCTTTAATACATCAAAGGCGTTCACCGCTTCGAATTTGCATATATTCTCGTATCCGTTAAGTTCGGCGTTGCGGCGTGCTACGCTTACTGCATTTTCAGAAATGTCGAGGCCGAGTGTGCTTTTCGCCCCGTATTGGGCGGCATGTAGGGAGAAGGTGCCTGTATAGCAAAATGCCTCCAGCACATCAGCGCCCCGTACTATGTGTTGTATGGCCCGGCGATTGTCCTGCTGATCCAGGAAGTAGCCTGTTTTCTGGCCATTCTCTATATCCACATGAACCTTCAAGCCGTTTTCGTTGATAATGATGTTTGTATCAAAAGGTTCAGACAAAAAACCTTTGATCTGCTCCATGCCCTCAAGTGTGCGCACGGGTACATCGTTGCGCTCATAGATACCCTTGGGGGTGAATATCTTTTGCAGCGCGGCCACAATAGCGCCCTTCCATTTCTCGATACCGAGCGACAAACTTTGTAACACAAAGTAGTCATTGAATTTGTCTATGATGAGGGCTGGCAATTGGTCGGCCTCGCCAAAAATGAGGCGGCAATTTTCTACATAGCCTATCTGCTTGCGGTATTCCCAAGCTTCTTTTATACGGTTGAAAAAGAACCGGTCGTCAATTACTTCGCTTTTGTCCCTGGTAAGTAAGCGTATGCGTATCTGTGAAGCAGGGTTAATATACCCCTTCCCCACAAAAGAACCATTGTAAGAATATACCTCTACTATATCGCCCGGCTCTGCTACTCCTTCACTATCGCCAAGCTCATTACCAAATATCCAGGGGTGGCCATTTACTACTCTGTCGCCAATTTTTTTTCTTAAAAAGAATTTCGCCATGCCGCAAAGGTAGTTCAATCGTTAATTGGTTGATTTTCTATTCAGATCTGACCGAATGTATTATTTTGCATTTTCAAAACACCTTTTGTAACGTTTCTTCTATCATGGATTCTGATCTATCGGGAACGTTCGCAAGAATAATAAATGCAAAACTATGCTCAGGAAGCTTCTTCTCTTAACGACCATTGCTTTGCCAATTCTGGCAAATGGGCAATCGTACAATCAGCAGATACTCAATTTTCGGGAACGATATAAGGAGGGCTTGCTGACCGGTAGCCATCCATTGAAAAGTTCTGAAATAGGTTATACAAGGTTTTATGAACCGGATTTTGAGTACCGCGTCAAAGCTGTCTTTGTGCCTATTACGGGTGAGAAGCCATTCTTCCTGAAAAACGTGCATGGCGGCACACAAAAAGCAGTGAGGGTTTTTGGTTACGTTTATTTCAATTTAGAGGGGGCGTCATTGAAATTGTATGTTTACCGGTTTGTGGATATGGCCAACAATACAGACCTCAACGACCGCCTGTTTATTCCCTTCACAGACCGCACCAATTATAAGGAGACGTTTGGAGGCGGACGGTACCTGGATATGTCTATGGACGACATTAAGAATAACGAAGTGTTTCTGGACTTCAATAAGTGTTACAACCCTCACACTGCTTACGAAAAAGGGTATCCTTACATTATGCCCCCACAGACCAACAACCTTCACATAGAGATAAGGGCAGGTGAGCAGATATTCGGGCATAACCCGGGCTATTAACAGTAAAGCCCCGGAATATCCAGGGCTTTACTGTTAATGAATTATTGTGGTCGTCACTTGTTGATTAGTTCAACTTGTCATGCTGGTTGTAGGTATCATGCGTGTTCCACCAGGCGCTTTCTTTCCAACCTACAGAGAATGGCATGATGATTGCCGTAAACAAAAGGTTTTCATTGGACATTATGCGGAAAGGACCATCTGTAAAGCCTGCAATGGGTTTGTTCACGTCTATGTAGTCGATATTGCCCATAGTGTACATAAACCTGAGTTTTACACACATACCGATGAAGAATGCGCACTCCACTTTTGCATACGGGTAAATACCTATGCTGCTGCCAGTGGGCGCATTGCTGATACCGGAGGCTGTCATGCTGGTCATATTATATTGTGGCATAAGGCCGGCGCCAAATGTTGCCCCGGTTGCCAGCCGCTTACTGAGGATAGCATCTGTTCCTACTTTCCATTCTACGCCGATAGGTAATGCGATCTGCATAGTATTTGCTGTTAGTGCCGGAGTGGAAGGTTTATATGTTCCATCAGAGCCCATTGTTTGGTTCAATGTTTCAGACGTGTACATATTTGCCATTAAATGTATCGACATGGCCCAGCAACTGATGTGACCTGTGGCCTTAAACGGCAACGAAAGGCCGATAGAACCGCCAATAGATGTATTGGCTATGTTCCGGGAAGCGGTAGTATCTCCGCCGGGACCATATTTCATCACGCCCTGGTATTGACCCACAGAAAGCAAGCCATAATTAAAACCAAGCTCATAACGGCCCGGATCCTTAAAATAACTCAGGAATGGCTTTAGCTCGAATTGGTATTGTGCAAAACCGGTCATAGGGATCGCGAACAAAACAAACGCAATAAGAATTATGGGCTTTTTGATGAAATTCATATCGTGTACCTTTAAGTTGTAAAAATATAAAAATACTGTTAAAAAAAGATAGTATTTACCAACATAAAGCTCATAACCACTATAAAGCAGCATAAGCATAATTGAAACATGGCTATTTCCCATTTACAGATAGGCGAAACGAAGAATAAAGGAAGGGGTGTATTCACTAAAAAAACTATTAAGGCGGAGACGGTTATTGAAACATCGCCCGTAATAGTTATGAGCGCTGCCGACCGCAAGCTTTTAGACCAAACCCTGCTGCACGACTATATTTTCGAGTGGCAGCCAGACGGCGTGGAAATGTGCTGCATGGCGCTGGGGTGGGTGCCATTGTACAACCATTCTTATCAGTCAAACTGTGAGTATTGTATGAACTATGATGACAAGACCATCTACATTCAGGCCATAAGGGACATTAAGGCAGGGGAAGAACTGACCATAAATTATAATGGTACATGGAATGACGAAACAAAAGTGTGGTTTGATGCCGAGTAAACCCCCAACTCCCAAAAGGGCAATGTCATCTATTTAAGGCCTATATGGATCTGCGGTAATTTGTAAGCGTCTGATATTTACCTTTTAATCGTTTTGCTTTTCGGACTCGTGAGTAACTTCGTCCTGGCCTTATGGGTTCTAAATTTCTTTTGAAAGCCTCTTGCAGGCGCCATAGTATAAGTACAGGGTCTTCTAAAAATAGCTTTACCACATTGTGTTTTAGTGACGATGACAAAATAAATACCCCCATCTGACTTGTTCTTTTCCATTTCTGCTTCGTCCCAAAAGTCCTTAAATAGCTCACTATTCGCGGATTTTGCGCCTCGCATAAAAGAAAAATAACTTCGCCATATAGTGGTATTTATTTCGTCAACGTCACTTAGTGAAGCCCAACTCACATTTTTGTTCACTTTATAATTGTATTTTCTTCTTTCGCTAATTAGTTGCACATATTGTTCACTTTGTTTTTCTACAAGGCTTTGCAGATTTGCTGTAAATATACCTGAGGCATAATCCTGCTCTACACAAATAACCTTGTGTCTGGTAAATATTTCCATCTGCTGCTGATTTTTCTGTTTATTATACTATACGCCGGATAAAAATGTGCATTGAATTTAAAAGCCTGAAAGGCTTTAATGTGGAATAGCTCCCGGTGCAACCCGGAGTTTTCAGGGTTATACAAGTTGAACCCCGCCGGGGTTCAATGAACACATCTATTTTCCCACCGGTTTCACCGGTGGCTATTCATAATTTAAGGCCTATCGGGCTTGCCCGCTTATCACTGAACAAACTTATGTGGCGAGAAGTATAAATGCTGTTTCAATACCCCATCGAAGCGCATATAATTTCTTCAAATCAGCTAAACTGTATAGCCTTTCATCATACAGATCCGTAAGCAATATTTCAGTTTCTCCTGTGGATAGTTTTTGATCGTTCGTATAACCGTGGAAAAGCAAAAAAGCAAGGCAGTAATAACGGTTGCCGACAATGGAATGGGCATTGCCCTCAATTATTACAACAAGATATTCAAACCGTTCTTCCGAATCCAGACGGGCGATGTTTACACCGGCGGGCATGGAATTGGTTTAAGTTTCGCGTCGCAGGCGGTAAAATTGCATAACGGCAGCATCACGGGTACTAGTATTTTAGGGCAGGGCAGGGAAGCACGTTCACAATTAGCCTGCCATCTTTATAGTTTATGAAACAGCGGATACTGTATATAGAAGATGAACTGATACTTGGCCAGTTGGTAAAGGACGCGTTGGAGAAACACGGCTTTGAAGTGCTAAAAGTTATCAACGGCAGTGATGGATTGGCAATGCTTATACTATACGCAGGGTGGATGAGTGCATTATGTCACATGCGCAATATGTCTCGCGAGTTCGATGGGCGATGCCCATCGCTATTAGATTTCACCCTTCCAGGGCTGCCCATGTGGTTGTCGAATCCTTCTCAACAAATGCACAAAACTATGCCGTGCAAAGTATAAAAAATACCGTCCTCACCTGTGCCTCTTCGATATCATGCTGCCCGGCAAGGATGGTTACACGGTCGCCGAACAGGTAAGGGTTATTGACGTGCATGTGCCTATAATCTTCCTCACGGCCAGGGTACAGGCTTCCGACCTGGTCCAAGGTTTCAAGGCCGGCTGCAACGATTATGTCCGCAAGCCATTTCATATGGAGGAGCTGCTGCTTCGGGTTGAAAACTGGCTTGCTGTAAAATACGGCACTGAAACGCCACAACAAAATAACTACATAATAGGCATCTTCGCCTTCGACCCGCATAAACAACTATTGTCAGGCAAGGGGCGGCAGATCAGACTTTCTCATAAGGAAACAGAACTGCTGAATGTGTTGTACAATTACAAAAATACTATTGTCAGCCGAGATTATATTCTTCAGAAAGTGTGGGGTTCCGACTCGGTATATAACTCACGTACACTGGATGTTTACATTAACCGTATCAGGAAATATTTTAAAGACGACAGCCACATAAATCTCATCACCTTGAAAGGCATAGGCTACCGGTTTATTTGTTAGCCTTCTTTTGTCCTTCAATAAAAGCCATCGGAACAGTCAATGTTAGTCCGCCGTTGTTTGTAGCATATGCATTGAGGTTAGCTTCCAGTCGTTCAAAAAAATCGCTTAGTATCTCTGCCGGTATAAGAGCTTTCCACGAAGCGAGCCAACCAAGCTTTACGAAGTAATGGTTTAGAAACGCTGTTCCATTTGCAAACTTCATTTCCAGTTTTTCTTCAAAACTCTGAACGACCTCAAATCCACTATCTGTAAACATGGTGGAAACTGTAGCTACCGTACCCCTATGTTCCTGGTGTTTTATTAAAGGCTCAACAAGATCGGTTCTGCCCATTTGCCTGAGCGTTTCTTCAAACAAATTATAGAACTCCCGCCAATGCCCGTTGAGATTTGTGGTCAGCGCCAGCTTTGCGCCGGGCTTCAACACGCGGCAGCACTCTTTGAACACTTTTTCGGGATCGTCAAAATTATTCGCACCGAGGTTTGAAACAACAATATCAACAGTGTTATCCTCAAAGGGTAGTTGGTCGGCGGACCCATCAATTACCTCAACATTTTTTATAGCGTAGTTCTTTATCTTTTCCCGCACCCGGTTATTGGCATTTACCCAGGGATCAATACCATAGCATTTACAGGATGACCCTAAACGCTGCGCCAGCTCCAGCAACGGAAACCCTGCTCCTGAGCCAATATCTAAAAGAGTAATGCCTTGTCTTAGTTCCAGGTGTTTTAAAAGCAGCAAGCCAAATGAAGCACTCCACAAAGGAAGTTCATCGAATGTGCTTACGAATTCGGGGCTATCATTAAATACATAATCCAGGTAGTCAGTCATGAAAATCGAGGTCTTTCAAAAAATGAATAATAACTTATTGATAATCAATTAGGTAATTTTCGCCTCACATATTTTATCCTTGGGGAAAATAATACCCACAACAGGGTCTGAAAATAACAAAACAACCCACATACTGCTGCGCAACAAGATAAAACACTACAACATTCAGGCGCTACGCCTCTAATATTTTTAACCCCCGTTCTTCAAACCGTAGCTTTACTGCATACTTAGCACAAAAAAATAACCGGATAAAGATATTCTCTGTTTCTTTTTAAAATTTATGATTTTTTTGGAATGATTTTTGCAGCTAATTTTTTATAGTTTTTATCTACTTTTTTCCAAATTATTGACAATCAGCAGTTTGAATATTAGACAAGTGAAGAGGCAATTTTTGTTAACTAAGTTTTCAATTTTTTAACAGAAATTAAACGCAGACTGCCCTTACCTTTGCGGCATTATTTTAAAAAAAAGTAAATACAAAGCAGTAAGATAACGATTTTTATTATTAATTAAATAAAAGTAGGCCGCCTCTTTAACTTATGGTTAGTAATTCTGCTGGATGAAAAAATTATCCCCGGAAAACCAACCAAACGTTGTTAGTAAGTTGTCTTTACCTTAAAAGATTAAGGATTTTTAATAAAATTTAAGCTTTTTTCACCGCTTTAAACCTATTCTATGATACCACGTCTTACATCCTCAAAGCAAGTTTCTTGTCGTCGCAGCCCCGTGGTAAACATAAGCCGTAACAAAGCCGGCAAGTATCTTTTAAAAAGACTTCGCCCATTCGCTAACATTTCCAGCTAACAGAACGTCTATCTTGATATAGGGTTTTTGAAAAATCATATTTTCAAACACATTAATCCACCTCAAATAAATAAATTACATTAACCAATAAGAAACAAAAAAATGTTATCGCCTTTCGCTACAAAGTATTCCACGAAATGAAGAAACATACTTGAAGGACACATTAAAAAAACCAGGACTCGTAAGCACATAAAAACCACATCTACCATCAAAACAATTTATCATGAGAACCATCAACTTTAAAACCACACTCCTATTACTGTGCATTCTTTGTACAGGCTTCGTCGCCCAGGCCCAATTGACCGTTTATGACGTTACGGGCGGTGGGTACTACTGCTCGGGTGATACCGGCGTTCATGTCGGCCTCAGCGGGTCTGATGCCACAGCCTCCTACCAGCTTTACAATGGCACTACGGCTGTTGGGAGCGCAGTTTCAGGTACCGGGTCTGCTATTGACTTTGGCTTGCAAACTACAGGCGGTGCCTATACGGTAGTTGGTGATGTAGGCATGCCAGACGTTACTACTATGTCTGGCTCAGTGACGGTAAGCGTCAATCCGTTGCCAAATGCTTACTCTATATCGAGTGGTGGTAGTTTTTGTTCAGGTGGTACGGGGATCGACATTACTCTTGGCGGCTCTGATGGCAGTACCGTCAATTACCAGTTGTATAACGGGTCGTCAACTGTTGGCTCAACGATGTCTGGAACAGGTTCAACCCTGGATTTTGGCAACCAAACAGCGTCAGGCACTTATACAATAGTTGCAACGGACGGCACAACTTCATGTACCAGCACAATGACCGGCAGCGCTACAGTGAGTGTTAACCCACTTCCTGGCAGCCATACATTAACGGGCGGCGGCAATGCCTGCTCTGCAACAAGCGGTGTAGA
>Ga0206969_1244_pt1 | contig 12103 bp, 10 predicted proteins | sample Alteio_BWOrgHeat_87_FD_153256 | JGI IMG/M metagenome (GOLD analysis project Ga0206969, IMG submission 153256) | Enriched cells from forest soil in Barre Woods Harvard Forest LTER site, Petersham, Massachusetts, United States -... | ecosystem: Environmental > Terrestrial > Soil > Temperate forest >... | reverse complement strand
CGCCAGCCACCACTTGATCCACAGCATGATGCCAAGAATGCCGGCAAGCACGAAAATGTCCTCGAAGATCGACACCACGCCGGAGGTGAACATTTCGTTTACGGCGTCGACGTCGGTCGTAACCCGCGTGACGAGTCGTCCTACAGGGTTGCGATCGAAGAACGCGATGTGCAGCCGCTGCATGTGCGCGAAAATCTGGCTGCGCAGATCGAACATGGCTTTCTGGCCGACCCACTGCATGTAGTAAGTCTGGAGGAACTCCATGAGGAAGCTGACGGTCAGCAGCGAGATATAGACCGCGGTGATCTGCGCAATCCCAACGATCGGCTGGGAGCTGAGCCAGGAGTCGAGCAAGGGATGATGGCTGGCGGCGCGCGAGCTTGCCAGGTACTTGTCGATGGCAACTTTGGTGAGATAAGGACCGAGAACGTCAGCGCCGGCTTTGATCAGGATGGCGACGATCGCCAGCACCGTCTGCCATTTGTAAGGAGTCAAATAGGTGAGCAGTCGTTTCATCAAACGGCTGTCGTACGCCTTGCCTAATACTTCCTCTTCGTGGTGGGCTTCGGCCATGAGGGGCTTGAACCATTTTAGACGCCGCCGAGCAGCGAAGGTCGCAGAACTTCTCTCGCGCTAAAGCTGTCTGCGACCCTCCTTCTGCGTCGATCAGGAGGCGCAATGGCTGCGCACGAGTCACATCATCGCGAACAAATCGCGCTCGCCCTGAAACCGCAGGGCATGCGTTTGCCCGAGAAGGAGGCGATTGGAGACATCGGGTACACGTGGTATGGGGACAAGAAAGGTGGAGCTGTGTTGGTTTCAGAAACGAGCGAGCCTTTGTTTAGATTTCCACCGTGACTAATGATTCTTGCGGCTGTCATCCTGGGCCCCGGCGCGCAGGATCTCCCGCGATGTCTCGATCTTATTTGCACCTGCTTGGCTCTTTCACGAGAACTGCCGTCCTGGTGAAGGAGTCACGACACGGCAATTAGGCTCGATACATTCCGGTAGATCCGTCGCGCAAAAGCGCTCAGGATGGCAGAATCGAGGGTCGGAGGACGGAAGCAAACGTGACGATGACAAGCGGCAAGCGTAAGGATTCCAGGCCCTAGATCGACGTGCAGTTCCAGCGTCGGATCACATGGTACTCGTGCTCGTATCCGAGCACGCTCATCGTTCCCGTGTTCAATCCGAACAGTTTCCCGTCCTTCGGGGGCAGCTCCAGCCAGACCGCCGTCAGAATGCGCAGCACGTGGCCGTGCGCGAATAGGGCAACGTTGCCGTCTACTTTCGTGGAGCGGTCGATCACGCGTTTTACGCGCTCGCCAACTTGCTCCGTCGACTCGCCATCAAGGACGCCGTCCCGCCAGAGGCACCAGTTCGGGCGATCCTTCTGAATGTCATGGGTGCTGCGGCCTTCGTATGCTCCGTAGTCCCATTCCATAAGATCGTCGGTGATCTCGGCGTGCTCAGCCAAGCCGGCCAAGCGACAAGTGTCGCGAGCCCGCTGCATGGGACTGCAGAGGACAAGCGCGAATTTGTGCCCGTGGAGCTTTGGGGCCAGCTCCTCGGCCTGCTTGATGCCTTCGGGCAGAAGCGGCAAGTTGGTTCGCGAGATATGCGCGCCGGAGACGGACCATTCTGTCTCGCCGTGACGCATCAGCCAGATTTCCTGTTTTGGATCGCTCATGGGTAGTGTGCTTTTCGTCGGATTTGGAGACTGCGACTTCGTGACAGCTTATTTGTGAGGGCCGAACAAATGTCGCCGGACGTCGGGCCAAAACTCTTTCGCCAGATTGTAAGCGGCATCGAACGCAATCCGTGACCCCATCGAATACGCGAAGTCGCCGGCGTTGCGCTCGTCCGATGGGTAGTATGTACGGCTTATGGCGCTGGAAGTAGCCGCGCCAAGGATCTCGGGAGCATTAAAGACGTGGCCTCCCGAATCGGTACGAGTCACGAACACTCGTGAAGAGGCGTAAATGCCGCGTGAGAAGAAATTGCCTTTTCCCACGCGAAAATAGCGCGGGTCGGTGTGGAAGAGCGATGGATAGACTCCAATGGAAAACAATTGGTCAATCCCGTTGTCCGCGATGTCCGCACCATATCGCTTTCCGTATCCGTTTGCGCCTTGTCCATAGCCCTGATGCACGTTGGACGCCTGATCCACGGCCGCCTCAAATCCAGTGCCAAGAAAGGTGAACGGGTTGAAGAAACTCTTTTCGACGACCGTGAACTTTTGCGCTGTGCTTAGCGGCGTGACTTTGGTATCGCGGCCATCAATGATGAGCGCTGCAGGCAAATCGATGGCAAGATCCAGCGCCTTCTCCTCAAGCTGCTTGCTGCGGCTGTCGGGCTTGTCGCTTGTGCCGGAGGTCTGGCCGGACGAGGTTTGGGCATTCAATGCCGCGAGACACAAAACCGGCGCAAGAAGCCCGCGAAGCAGCAGGGATTTTTGCATCCGGGGAGTGTATGGGGAAAATGCTCGATTCGCAACTGCAAAGCTAACCGGCTAGGGCGGGCTCCGGCTGCAACAGTTTGGCGCCCTGCAGGATGGTTTCCACTACCGCGTTTTCACCGACGGCTGTGTTCACCATCATGTGATACACGTGCCTTTCCGGCCATTCGATATGGAAGTGTTGGCGGATGAACGCGGCGCGTTCCCGGTCGGCGGTATCGATGACCTGCTCGGCATGATCGTCACAGGTGCAGTATTGGCGGACGCGCTGGATCTTGTAGTCGCGGGGAGCATAAAGGAAGACGTGGAAGGTATCTTCGCGTCCGGCCAAGTGGTATGGAGCGCCACGGCCGACGATTACTCGATGTCCTTCCTCCGCAGCCTTGAGGAACACTGAGTGAGTCAGTTCAGTCATTTTGTTGCAGTCGAACTGATCGGTATTCAGGACGCCGCGTTCGGCGCCTCCTCCCCAGAAGAGACGGCTGATGCGGGCGAGAAAAGGATCGGGCTGCTCGTCCAGCTTCTTCACCGCTTCCACATCGACGTTCGCCATCTTGGCGATGTCAAAGATAAGACACTTGTCGATGAGCTTCCAATCCAGACGGCGGGCGATCTGGGCGGCGATCTCCACCCCTCCACACCCGACTTCGCGGTCGATGGTGATGTTGCGGATCATTTGCCGAACCTCCCATTCCGGATTCGATCCGAAATGGCCTAGTGCATTCCCTTAGGGCCACCAGCGTGAGTATTCTTTTCCATCAGGAATGCGAGTGGCACCATGATGGCACAAGCGACGGCAAATACAAAAATCACGTCGTTATACGCCAGCGCCGCCGCCTGCTGCTGCACCCGGTTGTAGACCATCTGGTAGGCGCGCTGCGAGGCATCGGCAGCGCTGTATCCCGCGCGCGTCAGCATCTCCGTCATCTTGCCCAGCTGGCTCTGGAAAGCCGGGCTTGTAGGAGTAAGATGCGACGCCAGGTCGCTTTGGTGCTTCTGGGAGCGCTGAGACAGCAGCGTTTCCACGATGGAGATTCCGACGCTGCCGCCCACGTTGCGTGCCAGGTTAACCATGCCGGAAACTTGGTTGTTCTTGTTTCGAGGCACCCCGACATACGACATCGTGTTGATCGGCACAAAGAGGAATGCGATTCCGGCAGCCTGGAAAATCCTGAGTTTCACGGCTTCTCCGAAGCTGATGCCGAGGTTCAACTCCAGCATGTGAAACAGCGCTGTCGAGCACGCGAGAAAGCCAATCGCAATCAGCCATCGGGCGTCGTACCGGGAAACCAGGAAGCCCACCAGCGGCATCATCGCCATCACAGTCAGCCCGCCGGGAGAGAGGGCCATGCCCGCGCGTTCGGCGGTGTATCCGATCAGAGTCTGAAGATACTGCGGGATCAACACCGTGCTCCCGAACAGGGCAAAGCCCAGCATGATCATCATGACGAAAGAAATCGCGAAGTTGCGATTCTTGAACATACGAACGTCGACGACAGGATCTTTCTGGAAGTACTCCCAAATGACTCCGATCACGATGGTTGCGGCTGCAATGATGGTGAAGCTGAGGATGAAGTCGGATTGCAACCAGTCGTCGCGCTGGCCCTTGTCGAGGACGACCTGCAGGCTGCCGAGCCCGACTCCGATCAGCGCCAAGCCGATGTAGTCGATTTTGATGCCGGCGTTGCGCCTCTCCGCCAATTCAGGCGGATCCTCGACAAGACGGTGAGTGAGAAATAGCGACAGAATCGCAACCGGAACGTTGATAAAGAAAATCCAGCGCCAGTTGTAGTTGTCGGTGATCCATCCGCCCAGGGTTGGGCCGATTGCAGGCGCGAGCACGACCGCCATGCCATACATCGCAAAGGCCACGCCACGTTTGCGGGGCTCGAAGGTATCGGCGAGGATGGCTTGTTCGCTTGGAGCCAAACCGCCGCCTCCCACGCCTTGCAGCACGCGGAAGAAGATCAGCAGCGGCAGAGTCGGGGCCAGTCCGCAAAGCAGGGAACTGATGCCGAACAGTGCGACGCAGGTCATGTAGAAACGCTTGCGTCCCATCATGTCCGACGCCCAGCCGCTGATAGGCAGCACCACCGCGTTGGACACGAGATACGAGGTAAGCACCCAGGTGCTCTCGTCGGTGGCTGCCGAGAGACTGCCCGCGATATGGGGCAGAGCGACGTTGGCGATGCTCGTGTCGAGCACCTCCATGAATGTCGCCATGGTTACAGTGAGAGCGATGGCCCACTCATTGTGCTTGGGCCGCCACGGTTGATGCTGCTTAGGGGCAGCAAAGTCGCGGATTTCCAGGTTCTCAGTAGCTGCCGGCATCTAGGATCTACCGGACTTTTACCTGCGGTTCCACTGACATACCAGGCCGCAGCAGTTGATCTTTGTTCTCGCCTTCATCGAGCAAGATACGCACGGGAATTCGCTGCACAACTTTTACGTAGTTGCCGGTAGCGTTCTCGGGGGGAAAGAGGCTGAACTTTGCGCCGCTTGCGCCGCCCACAGCCAGGACTTTGCCTTTGTAGGTGCGGCCGGTCGCGTCAACCTTGATCTCCACTGGCTGCCCGGCCTTCATGTTTCTTAGTTGTGTCTCTTTGAAGTTGGCGGTGATCCAGATATCGCCCACATCGACCAATGACATCAGCGCCTGGCCGGCCTGAACATACTGGCCCACTTCCGCGGTTCGGTGACCGACGATCCCGTGAACAGGGGAAGCGATCCTGGTGTATTGAAGATTGAGCTGAGCCTGTTCCAGCTCCGCCTTGTTCTTTGCCGCGGTCGATTCCGCCGAGTTGGCCCGGGCCTCGGTCACACTGACCTGCCGCGGACCGGTGGAGGCATTGCGAAGATTGGCTTGCGCCTGCAGTACTCGTGCTTGCGCCTCTTTTACTGCTTCCTGCGCGGCGATCACATTGGCCTGGGCACTCCGAACATCTGCGGCAGCGCTGTCGGCGGCCGCTACCGCCGCGTCATATTGTTGCTTCGAGATTACGTCGCGTTCCACCAGAGGTTTGTAGCGCTGAACATCAGCTTGTGCCTTGGTATTCGTCGCGACCGTCGACTGCTCCTTCGCGCGCGCCGCATCGAGATTCTTGAGTGCGGCCGCGACCGCAGCTTGGGCGTTTTCTACGTCTGCGCGAGCCGATTCGGTTTGGCTCGAAGTCGCGATTGAAGTAATGGGGATGTTGTACTTGGCGGCGACAGCCTGAGCCTGTGAATCTGCGTAGTCGGCTTGAGCTCTTGCCAGCGAAACTTCGTAGTCGCGAGGGTCGATTTCTACCAGCGGGTCTCCGGGCTTTACCTCCTGGTTGTCTTCGACGTGCACGCTGGTTACGTAGCCACTAATTCGCGATCCGATCTGGCTGATGTGGCCGTCGATTTCCGCGTCGTCGGTGTCTTCGTACTGACGAGCGTGCAACCACCAGAGCAGGGCTCCCACAACCACGATCAACACTACGAAGGGAGCGAGTTTCTTTACCCGGCCCTTGCGTTGCGCGGTGCGCGCCGCAGCGTCTTCCTCCTCGCGAGATTTTTCCTGGTCCTCCGGTGGAGTTGAAGGTTGGGTTTCTTCGCTGCGAGCAGCGCGGTCTTCTGCTTCGGCTCGCCGCCGGCGCTCGTCGTTACCTGAGGGAGCTTCGTCGGCGGTGATGGTCGTCGTGTCAATTGGCCTGTCGGTTGTGGCCATTACTTTCCTCCCAGATAACTTGCGGCGTTTTGCCGGGCCTCGCCTAACGATCGGGCGAGACTGAGTTTTGCGAGATTGTGGACGTAGAGGTTCGAAACCAACTGATTCTGCGCCCCCACTAGCGATCCCTCCGCCTGTACGACTTCAAGATTGTCGGTCACGCCGGCGGCAAATCGTTCCCGCGCCTCAGACAGCTCCTCCTGCGCCAGCTTCACCGTTGACTGGCCAAGTTCAACTTGCTCGGCCGCGGCATTGACGTCGAGAAAAGCGGTTCTTACTTCGGCGTCGATGCGTCCTTCGAGATCGGAGAGCTGGTCTTTGCTTTGCTTCAGGCCGGCTTGCGCCTGGTAAATGTCTCCGCGAATGCGGCCTTCCTCGAAGATCGGAATCTCGATTCCGCCGGCGGCTACAAACGTTCCGTGCGAGCTTCCGGGACTGATACCGATATCGCCGTAGTTGCCGCTGAAAGCGAGGTTTGGCAAGCGCTCGGAATGCGCAGCCCGCTCTGTCAATTCCGCCGCCCGCACCTGAGCCTGCGCCTGACGGTGGTCGGCCCGCAATTGATATGCGCGATGCAATGCTTCTTCCTGCGTCATGACTGGGGCCGGAATGTACTGCAACGTGTCGTTGATTTCGTACTTCTGGTCGAGAGAAAGCCCAATCACCCGAGCCAGAGCGATCCGGGATTTATCGAGATTGTTCCGCGCCACTATCAGGTCTTGCTTCCTGGCTTGCAGTTCGACGGTGGCGCGCAGGCCATCGATCTTGGCGGTCACTCCGGCCTGGTGCATCTGCTCAGCCTGATTCAAGATCGCCTGCGCCGTCTCAACCTGTGCCTGAGCGTTCACAACATTGGCGGCCGAGGTGAGCACCTGCAGGTAGGCATTACTTACAGAGAAAACCACCAGTTCCAGGGCGTTCTGATACGAGAATTGCGCCGCCTTCAGGTTCTCGACCGAAGAACGAATGCTCTCGTACTCGGAAAAGCCGGCCCTCGCGGTTAAGTAGGCGCGCACATCGAAATTTGAAAATGGACCGATGATGGCCGGGACGCCGGGAAATCGGATTCCCTGGGCCGCGAGATTGATCTGTTGTTCGCTTTCGCCAACGCGCCCTGTCAGATCCGGAAGCATGGCCTGCAACGCGCGCCAGCGCTGCGCTCGCGCACTCGTGATTCCTTGCTCGGTCAGCAGAGCACCTAGGTTCGCCTTTAATCCGCGGTTGATGGCATCTTTGAGAGACAGACTTATGGTTTCGTCGGTGGCCTTCTCTCTGACCACGCTGCCGCTGAATGGGTCCTGTGCATTTGGGGAGCTGGGGATCTGAGCCGTTCCGGTTGGGCTCGGAGAGATTGACGACTGAACGCTCCCGGCCGAGGTCGTCGGCTGTTGCGGCTGCGCGAATTGGGCGTGCGCCTGGATGCCGATACCGATCAGAACTGCGGACATAGCAAGAGTGGCTCTACCAACTTGCAAAAAAATAGAACCCCAACCCCTCATGCGTCCTCCGGGAAAATTCATGGGAATCGAACCGCGCTAGAAGGCTTAACTCAGCGCGGCAGAACGCGCTCATATAGATGTCTGAAAAACAGCTAGGGTGTTTCCAGACACATTGCGCCGCTTAACATGCGCGGCTTATCAGGCCAGGTCTTCACGGACTAGGACATTGATTCGGGCAGCTTGGCCCAAGATTCAGAAAGTAAGTAAAAACTTACTTGTAGAATTGTAGGGGGAATTGAAAGCGCAGGCAATTCACCCGAATTTTCGGGTTGAGCAGTCACATTTGGACAATCGAGCACAGAGCTGGAATCATGGGTCATGAAACTAGGACCAGTCGCGTGAAGCGATGGCCGTGGTAGAAGCCGCTTGCCGTGCCTGGAGTATTCGCACCACTGGATAACGGCCCACTCCTACTCCTTGACCTTGCCGACAAAGCCGACAAAATAGACCCGAATAGGGCCGATTACCACTATCCAGCATCGGCGAGGGATGAGGCCTTTCGTTGCATTTAGCGTCCTCGCAGCCATCGCGTTATTTTGCGTTCTCGTCTGGATAATTCTGCGAGCCCCCGAAAAAGCAAACTGACGCGTGTTGCTACCCCGCAGAGCAGGAAATTACTTCCACCGAACAGGGAATCAATCGGGAATTTCTGTCTAGACCGCGAACTAGAAAACCTGCAGGGGCCAGGTTTTCCGACAACGGTCCCCTCAGCCTTGAATCGGCCGTTCCGGGACGTGCGCCTCTGAAGCAGCGCTGCCGGAGCTAATCTGCGGCGTAGCCTGTTGCTGCACCGTAGGCTGCTCCTTGATGGCCTCCTTAAATCCCTTGATGCCTTCTCCGAGACCCTTTCCCAAATCGGCGACCTTCTTAGGTCCGAAGACCAATAAAGCAACAAACATCAGCACCAGCAGGTGCATGGGCTGAAATAATCCTTCAAACATGGTGTTCCCCTTTTTTGAATGCGCGGAGCGTTAGCTCAGCTGGTTAAGTAATGCTTTTACTATTAAACCCGAAATTGTTCTTCTTGATGTGCTTCTCCAGTACCCGGGTCCGTCAGCCAAGGTTTCTTCCTGCGTCGGGCGCCCAAGCCCTCGTGGTTTCCGGCCCGGAACCACGGGATTACGGGCATGCCCATCTTCATCCCCTCACCGCAAAGGCTCCAACGTCAACCGATGCTCTGCCGCCGCATTGACTGCCGCTTCGCTGAAAAGCAGTAGGAAGGTAGACTCACCGTACCACGCCGCGAACTGATCTTTGTAGTGCGGACTTAGCAGGTGTCCCGATTGTCCGATCACGATGTTCAGGGTCGAATGGTCGAGATTGGAAAAGTCCACGGTCAAGCGTTCGGAGGGTCCGAAGTCAGCCCCCACCTGCTTTACCGTGCTCCCACTCCCGGATTGCAAATGCGATCCAGTCCCGCTGAAACGGCTCAGAACGGGAATCGATCCCAGAACCGGATGCTGGACCTCAATCGGAAACTGATTGCCCCAGCGCCAGGTGCTCAGATCCTTCGGCGCGCGCTTCGAATCGACCGCCTTTTGCACCGCCGCGACCAGCACATCGTCGTAGGAGCTGTAGCCCGACGGCAGCCAGCGCAGCAGCTTGTGAGTAACGATGTTTTCAAGCGCAGGCGAACGGAGGCCCCAGTCGTAGTTCATTAAGTCGTCGCCCAATTTGGGCAGAAGCAGGATTCGCCCGAGGTTCCAGCGACTCCAAAACGCCAGCGAGGCGGCCGCGCTGTTCTTCTCCATGCGTCCATCCCAGCCGCGCATGGTCTCGGCGGCCTGCTTCACACGCGGAGTCACGTTCTTGGCGTGATCGATGGCGTAGACGAAGCGGTCGCAAAAGAATCGCTCCAGCTCCGAGGTGATGTCGGTCTGGATCGCGAGCATGTCCGCCGGCTTGAACTGCTCGCCTTCGTCCAGAAGATGGAAGATACGCGATTGACGATAGGGCGATTCCCAGTTATTCGCCAGCAGGTGCGTATAGCCGTTCGGAGTAATACGTCCGTTGGCCGTGGCCAGAATTCCCGATGGCGGATCGTACACGCTGGGAAGCTGGTCGAAGGGGACGTATCCCGTCCAGTCATGCTCGGCATCGGCTCCGGATTGGGGCGAAAGGCCGTCGCCGGATGCCCGGATCGGGATTTTGCCGGTCGCCTGATATCCGATATGACCATCCACGTCGGCATAGACCACATTCTGCGACGGGCCGGCGAACTTGGAAAACGCCGCGCGGAACTCCTGCCAGTTCTGAGCGGAATTGATTTCCCGGAACGGCACACCGAGGACCGTGCCGTCGTAAATCGTCCACTGCAGCGCGAGCTGGCGGGTTTCGCCGGGAACGATAGGAGTAATGATCGGACCATGCCGCGTGACAATCACTTCGAAGGCCTCATCCGGCTTGCCTTTCACGTGAATGACCTCGTGAACTCTCTGCGGCGCCTGCCAGTCCCGTGGAGTCGCAACTTGTCCGGCGGAGTTGAACTGCTCGATGAAGAGATCCTGTACGTCCGGGCCTAGGTTCGTAAATCCCCACGCGATGCGCCGATTGTGCCCGACGATTACGAAGGGCAATCCGGGCAGGGTTACACCGGCAACGTCGTATTGCAGGCCGTCGCCCTTAGTGAGGTGAGCTTCGTACCAGATGTCCGGGATCGAGTGCCCGAGGTGCATATCGTTGGCGAGAAGCGGCTTTCCACTTGCAGTGTGCTCGCCGGATACAACCCAATTGTTGGATCCGGGCACACACATCTCGCAACCTGGATCGAAAGCCGGCAGCAGCTCGGAAGTGTGAACCTTGGCGCCACCCTCCTCGTCTTCTTCTTCGCGATCGGGATTTTGCTTCATCGGAGCCTCTTCATTCACCGATGGATTCGCCTGTTGCGCTGGAGGAAGATCGCGCCACGAAGTTGTCGGATACAAATCCGCGATCTGTTGCGCGTTCAAGTGACGCATGACCTTTTCGCGCTTAAGTTCAAGATCATATTGCGTGTTGAGCATCTGCGCCATGTTGGCGCCGATTAGCAGCGAATCCTCGACGCGCCACGGGGCAGGCCGGTAATGAAGGAGCCTGAATTCGAGAGGAAGATGGTCGCGAGTGCGTTCGATGAAAGCATTCACGCCGCGCGCGTAGGCCTCGAGCATGTGATGTTGCTGCGGTTCGAGCTGCGCCGCCGCTCGTTCGCATGCCGCGCGAATTTGCAGATAACGTTGACGGCGGTCGTGCGGCAGCAGGCTTGGGCCAAGAAGCTCCGAAAGCTCTCCAGCCGCGTAGCGTCGGCTGGCGTCCATTTGCCAGAGACGGTCTTGCGCTGTAACAAAGCCCTGAGCAAAGTAGAGATCTTCATAGGTCGACGCGCGAATGTGCGGCACCCCCAGCTTGTCGCGAATCACGGTCACCGGACCAGAGAGCCCATTCACGGCAATCGAGCCATCCACCTGCGGCAACTCAGCCCGCTCTGTCACATAAATCCAGAGACCGAATCCGGCGATGACCAAAACGACCAGAGTGAACGCCGCAGCAATCCATCGCAGAGCGGTGGTTCGAGTTCGCCGCTTAGGCGGAGCGATGGTTGTCGTGGCCATGAAGTTCGATTCTAGCCGAAGAAGATTTCACCACGGAGACACGCAGCACACGGAGAACAGTCAAGATCGAACACGTGAGGACAGGAAGGAGTCCGTAAGCCAGGGATTTTTTGAGGGCAACTGCTGGCAGCCTGTGTAAATCCTGGCTTCTGAGATAGCGGACCTCATCTCCCCCGACCTTCTTCCCGACCTTCGTGTCCTTCGTGTTCAACCCCGGTTTCCTCTGTGCTCCGTGCCCTCTCTGTCTCCCTGGTGAAAAATGGGGTTGGTGTTATTCTGAAGTGCGGATTTCCCATGCTTCAGAAGCGCATTGATGACCACACATCGATTTCGCGGGAATCTCTCCGCGAGGCACAGGAGCGCTTTCACCAGCATCTGAAGCGGGTCGGTCTCAAGCAGACCGAGCAGCGCGACACCATCCTTCTCACCTTCATTGAGACCCACGAGCATCTCTCTACTGAACAACTGCACCAGCTTGTTCGGAAACGTGACCCCCGCATTGGATTCACGACGGTCTACCGCACGCTCAAGCTTCTGGCCGAGTGTGGATTGGCGAGTGAGGTTGCCTTCCACGACGGCATCGCCCGCTACGAGCACCAGCACAACCGCCGCAGCCATCACCACATGGTCTGCACCGATTGCGGAGGCTCGGTCGAGTTCTTCTCTCCGGAAGTAGACCGGCTGGAGCAGGAGATCGGCCGGAAACACCACTACGACACTACGCGCCATACTTTCCAGATCTATGGAGTATGCGAAGACTGTCGTAAGAATGGGAAGCGCGTCGTCTAGCAACCTGTACTCGCTATTGGGGCAAGAGTATCGAGTAGAGCGAACACGACTGTCGCAAAGGAAATACTAGAGTCAC
>Ga0206969_1243_pt1 | contig 12197 bp, 12 predicted proteins | sample Alteio_BWOrgHeat_87_FD_153256 | JGI IMG/M metagenome (GOLD analysis project Ga0206969, IMG submission 153256) | Enriched cells from forest soil in Barre Woods Harvard Forest LTER site, Petersham, Massachusetts, United States -... | ecosystem: Environmental > Terrestrial > Soil > Temperate forest >... | reverse complement strand
AAAAGCACTAATGAAGCAGCATCGAGCTGCCGTTTCAGTAATTGCAGCAGCGCTGCAGCGGCCACACACGAAAACTGGAGCTTTGTTATTTTCTTATCATCCTTAGGGAATTGCATAGACGACGATGTGTCCACTACAAGGCAGCAGCGAAGATTCGTCTCTTCCTCAAAACGCTTCACCTGGTTGCCGAGCAAATGCATAAACGCTCGCTTATTATTGTGTTTAGTGATATGATGGATGATGCTGATAACATAGAAGATATGTTCTCAGCATTGCAACATTTGCGATATAATAAGCATGAGGTTATATTATTTCATATTGTGGATGGCTCGCAGGAACTTGAATTTGAGTTCGAGAACCGCCCTTATGAATTTGTGGATATGGAAAGCGGGGAACGGGTAAAATTACAACCCCACCAGGTAAAAGACCAATACATAAGTAAAATGCGTCATTTTCAGGAAATGATAGAGAATCGCTGCCACCAGTACAATATAGATAGGGTAGCTGTGGACTTGTCGAAACCGGTTGATGAGGTATTACATGCTTTTTTGGTGAAGCGAAATAAATTGATATAATCACAAGATTTTTTTCTACCTTTGCAACCCGTTTGGAGTACCGGCTGCGGTTAGCGTGGCATTGGGGTGAAGGGGATAAATGTTTAAATGCCCCGTTTTGGGGATGGGGTGTATGAAGCATAACCGGGAATATGAAATAGCCTGGCAGGGATTGAAACCCGGACCGCACACGTATGTTTACGATATTGATGATCGTTTCATGCAGGGAAGGGAAATAGATGATAGTTTTACCAACTGGAAAGCGCAAATAACACTCGGATTTGACAAGCATGAGAATTTTTTCATGTTGCATTTCGATGTTGATGGTAACGTGACCGTGCCTTGCGACCGATGCGGCGATGACTTTCAGCTAAGGCTCTGGGACGAATTTGACCTGGTGATAAAGCTGATGGGCGAGGATGCCGGTGAGATCGAAGATGAAGACGATGTTGTTTTTATCCCGCGAAGTGAAACCGTGATAGATATAAGTGGCTGGCTGTATGAGTTTTTGATGCTTAGTGTGCCATTGCAGCATATACACCCTGACCTTGCAAACGGTAAGCCGGGGTGCAACCCGGAGGCGCTGGATCTGCTGGATAAGCTATCTGAACCACCGGAAGAAAACGGGAACCCGCTCTGGAAAGGGTTGGAACAACTTAAGGAAAGCAAAAAAAGTAAGAATTAGTATATTATCAATTAACAATTATAAATAAAGTAAAATGCCTAATCCTAAAAGACGACACTCACAACAAAGAGGCGCAAAGCGTCGCACGCACTACAAGGCAGAAGCGGAAACCTGGAGCGTTGATAAAGTTACCGGTGAAACACACTTACGCCATCGCGCCCATTGGGTAGAAGGAAAGCTCTATTATCGCGGCAAAGTGGTAGTTGACAAAGCTCCGGTTACAACAGAGGGTGAAACAAATCAATAACTTATTATTTTCAGTTAATGAAGATAGGGCTTGACATTATGGGTGGGGATTACGCACCCGCTGAAGCCGTTAAAGGTGTGCAAATGTACTTTGAGCAGGTGTCTGATCCGTCAGTTCACCTTTTGCTTATCGGAGATGCCACCGCTGCAGCACCTTATCTATCATTATTAGATAGCTATCATCACCGCTTCACTTTTATTGAAGCCGGAGAGGTGATAGGCATGCACGAACATCCCACAAAGGCGCTCAAAGAGAAGCCCAATTCAAGTATCGCCATTGGTTTTGGCCTGCTGAAAATGGGAAAGGCTGATGCTTTTATTAGCGCTGGTAATACCGGCGCTATGCTGGTAGGTGGTATGTACTCGGTGAAAGCCATAGAGGGCATCCTGCGACCTACTATCGCAACACCTATGCCACGCATTGATGGCAAGTACAACTTCCTTGTTGATGCCGGTATTAATGCGGATTGTAAGCCGGAACACCTTGTACAGTTTGCGCAGTTAGGCTCGTTATACGCCTCCCATGTGCTTGGTGTGGAGAACCCGCGTGTAGGATTACTGAATATAGGCGAAGAGGAGGGTAAGGGCAATCTTTTATGCCAGGCTACTTATCCTTTGCTCAAAGAATTACCCGGTATTAATTTCGTGGGTAATGTAGAAGGCCGGGATATTTTTATTGATAAAGCCGATGTGATCGTTTGTGAAGGCTTTGTAGGCAATGTAGCCATCAAGATGGCCGAGTCCATTTACGATATTTTCAAAGGACAAAAGGGTTTCGATGATCCTTTCCTTGATAATTTTAATTTCGAGATCTACGGCGGTACTCCTATACTGGGCATCAATAGTCCAGTTATTATTAGCCACGGAATAGCCCACGCGTTTGCGTTTAAAAACATGATAGGCGTTGCAACTAAGATTATTAGTTCTGACCTTACCGGTGCTTTTAAAGAGCGTTTTAAACTGGGAGTAGTATAATGAATCCCTACTATCGTATCATCTGACAACCGCTGCCACTCAGTTTTATGCTTTTAAATGACTTTTATATTACGACTGATGTGTCAGGCACCGATAACAGCCTCACATGTAGTTTGGCGTTTAATAGCGCACACGACATTTTTAAAGGCCATTTCCCGGATAATCCCGTAGTTCCCGGGGTATGTATGATGGAAATAGTAAAAGAACTTTTGCAACAGCAGGTACAGAAGACGCTTATATTACGAAGCACCGGCAATGTTAAATTCCTCCGGTTGCTTACCCCCGATTCACAGCCTACCGTTAATATTAGCTGGAAAGAAAGTGACCAAGGCTATAGCGTGAAAGCGTTCTTCAATTTAGGGGAAAACAGTTCCTTCAAACTGGATGGTCAGTACAGCATGTTGTAATATATGCGCTCCCCGCTACGGGTTGCCTCTCTAATGCTAAACACCACAGGATTCCTTCCATACGCCGCATTTGTTTGACGGCAGGTACAATTCAATATAATTTTATGGATGTTCATTCGTTATTTACTTATATCCCTAAATTGTGTTTTATGGAAAAGATGATGATTTGTTTTGGCCGCAGGGAGTAGTCATACCGCTCCACAAAGTTGATTCTGTGCGGAACAAGATCATTCACCTCGGCAAAATGGAGTGCCGATTGGTACTAATTATGTGGACGATCTGCTGAAATTGTTTAAGGATAAGTAAGAAGGAATTTCTATATTGAATCTTGATTCTCTTTATTTTGATAGGATGCCATATTTAATTGAATCCTGGCGATCAATGAGTATGTCATTCATGTCTGTATGTTTAGAGGAATATACAATAGGGAAATGTTTGCAAATAAATTGATCTCTATTATAGTCGTCTTTCCTAAAATATCTTCTTCCTGTGATGGTTTTTTCGTTAATCTTAAAATCGTATTCCACCTGCCAATCATTGCTGCCTTTTTCAGGAACGTCTCTTACGAAGTTCACATAAGCATCTCCAATTTGAATGTCATGTTTTATGCAATTTATCTCATAGTTGTTATTAGTAGTGGCTAAATAGGTAAGAACACTGAAGGCACCTATTATCAATAAGAAAACGAATGCGTTATATTTTGCCATCTTTCAAACCTACAAAATTCCGTCTAATTGAGTTCGATCTGGATTTATATGTTTTCCCAGGTGAGGATGAATAAATTTCGATTATCCGGACTTTGAAGAATATTTAAAAGCACGTAACTTTACTTTGGAAAAGTAGCAGCCCCATTTATCCCGACTAACCGGAACCAACTATTTTATGAGCGAAAAGGAAATAAAAGAACTAACCAAGAAAATTGCCAAACGGCAAAAAGAGGTTAAAAACTCAAAAGAGGCGGCAACTCAATATCTTATTGAACTGGGTGTCTTTACTAAGAATGGCAATCTCAAAAAAGCATTCAAGCAGGCCTGATTATGTATTCCTCAAAACCTGGTTTGATCGTAGGGTTTCATGGCTGCGATAAAGATTTATGTGAAAAAGTCGTTACCGGTAAAGTTCAATTAACACCAAGCGAAAACAAGTATGACTGGCTTGGTAACGGTATATATTTTTGGGAGAATAACCACGACCGGGCGTTGCAGTTTGCTGAAGAAATTAGTTTAAATCCCCGTAGAGACAAACCCGTGATAAAAACACCCGCCGTATTAGGTGCGCTAATTGACCTGGGGCAATGTCTTGATCTCATGGATAGCCAGTATTTGAACCTATTAAAACAAAGCTATCAAACACTTGAGATTTCTTATGCTACATTGGGGATGGAATTACCTGTCAATACGAATGGTAAGAGTTCGAATGATTTACTGTTAAGAAATTTGGATTGCCTTGTTATTGAAAGTTTGCATAAAGACAGGCTTCCAAATTCGTTTGATTCTGTAAGAGGTGTATTTTGGGAGGGGGCGGATTTATATAGAACTGCGGGTTTCAAGGAGAAGAATCATGTTCAGATTTGCATTCGTAATCCTAATTGCATTAAGGGATATTTTATTCCGAGAAAATTTAATAGCGGTTATAATCTGGTGTAGGGTAACATTTTACAATCAGAGCATAACTTTCTATCCCCATCGATAGTAGAATTCCCCAACAAACCCTATTTTGCGGGGCATGTCATCAGCGCCAAACAAAAGTAACCGGCTTACCTTGTATATCATTATAGCTATGGTATTGGGTGTGGTATTGGGTTTTATGCTCAACACATACTTTGCGGGTGCGCCCACTGTGCCCAAAGACAAAATATTAGAGCCGTTTTCCCTGCTGGCCGATATTTTTCTGCGGCTAATAAAAATGATCGTCGCGCCGCTTGTATTCAGTACGCTTGTAGTGGGGGTGGCAAAGCAGGGCGATGTAAAAGCTGTGGGCCGCATAGGTGGTAAAACAATGGTGTGGTTCCTTGCTGGGTCTTTTGTGAGTTTGTTCCTGGGCATGGCGCTGGTCAATTTCTTTCAGCCGGGGGCGGGTATGAACCTGCCAATGCCTGATGCGTCAACGGCTACTGCCGCCCAATCTGCCTTAACCCTGCGCGACTTCGTCAGCCACATTTTCCCCACAAGCATTTTCGATGCTATGGCAAAGAACGAGATACTACAGGTAGTGGTATTCTCTTTATTCTTCGGGGTGGCTACAGCGGCGCTTGGCGAGAAGGGGCATATTGTGATCCGGTCGCTGGATGCTGTTTCTCACGTGATCCTAAAAATGACCGGTTACATCATGAATTTTGCGCCTATAGCAGTGTTCGGCGCTATGACAGCGGTTATTGCAAAACAAGGGTTGGGTGTATTAGGCACTTACGCAAAGTTTATTGGGGGATTTTATTTCGGGCTCTTCGTGTTGTTGGCTATACTGCTTTTTGCAACCTGGTTGTTTATCCGGGGGCGGGTATTTGGCCTGCTGCGCCACATCAAGGAACCGGCGCTGATAGCATTTTCCACCAATAGTAGCGAGGCTGCATTCCCTAAATTGCTTATTGAACTGGAGCGTTTTGGGTGCGATGAAAAAGTGGTCAGCTTCGTTTTACCCCTGGGGTATTCCTTCAACCTCGCTGGCTCTATGATGTACATGACCTTTGCATCTATATTTATTGCGCAGTCTTATGGGATGCACTTGGATAACGGAACGCAAATAAGTATGCTGCTGGTGCTTATGCTCACCAGTAAGGGCATTGCAGGGGTGCCCCGGGCCTCGCTGGTGGTGGTGGCAGGTACACTTGCTACCTTTAAGATACCCGAAGCAGGGCTGGCATTATTATTAGGTATCGACCCCATACTGGATATGGGCAGGGCCGCTATGAATGTTGTAGGCAATAGCGTAGCAACAGCAGTAGTATGTAAATGGGAAGGAGCATTAGCTAATTAACTAAATAATAGTTAACGCTATGTTTTTAAAAGTTGGCAACGTACTTTTACACGGTTATCCAATCTTATTACCATGAGATATGTTACAGTAGTTATTTTTGTTATCCTCTTTACCATATTTTACTTTGCAGGTAACAGCGTTGTTGGCAGCGTTGACTACAATGTTCGGTTCATAGCTTATTTCAACTTCCTTCTGTTCTTCTCTTCACTGATATGTTTAAAGCAATATTTCTGGCCGGGAGAAGAGAACCGGATCGTGTTCCAGGCGTTCAACCTGCTTTTTATAATTGTGTTTTATGCCGTGGGCTGGACCTACCTGATCAATCACAAAGACTATTACTACGGCTATCTGCACCTCAGTAATATGCAGACTATAATGCGGTTTGCGCTGCGGTGGGATATTTTCTCCATCATGTTCTGGATCATTTTCATCACCTTCTTCGTCAATATCATCTATATTATCAGGTACCGGAATAGCTATGATTAAGGCCGTGTAATGGGGGAAATGTTGTGTTGCTGTGCAGATTTGACAACTTTTCAAAAGTTGTCAAATCTAATACACACACTGCCTTTCCGCCCTCCCGCGGCAGACCTTCTATTTTTTGTTGCCCTGGTTCCTACCCCTTACCGTATCATCTGCTCATACTTCACAGCAGAATCCACATTTCCCATAGACCGGTATGTAATAGCAATAGGCTGGTAGATCAGTTTCGGCTCATTTACGAAGTAGGGGATTGCCTTGCGGAAATTGACAATTGCAGAGTCGTATGCCTGCATATGATAGTGGCACATGCCTATGTTTTTATAATCTACTTTATCATCCGGGTTTATTAATAGTATTTTTCGGAACAAGCTTAAAGCCTGCTCGTATTGTTTCTTCTCAAAATAAATGCCAGCCATATTATTTATTGCCTCCGGCAGCCTGGGGTCAAGCGCTAATGCCCTGTTTTCCTGGGCCTCGGCAGAGTCGAGCATATGTTTCTTGTAAAATAGTAACCCTAAACCAGCATGTGTATGGGCGTCATCCGGGTATATTTCCAGTGACCGTCTGAAGTAGGTAATGCTTTCTTCTGTCATTCGCGCCCTGATGTCGGGCCGTAGCGCTTCGTTGTTCAAGTTATCCGTCAACACAAGTGCCACATTACAATAAAGCCGTGCATTGGTCACAGCATTATCTGCATCGTTTTTAAATATCGTATAGGAGTTTTCCCATTCTTTATTTCGGGCAATCGTCATGTTGCCAAAGAGCAACACCAATGGCACTAAAAAAAGCAATACTTTGGGTTTCCTCAGCATTTGCAGACCGCCGGATACATTTGCGCCACCCAGCCATTTTTCTACAGCCAGCGCCACCACTAAGCAAAAACCAACAGAGCCGAAAAACACAAACCGCTCACCCACTAAGGCGCCAACAAGGAAAAGGATATTGGAAAACAAAGCTATAGTAGCTAAGAAAAACAGTATGCCGAAAGCCCACAAGTCTTTCTTTATTTTTACAAGACGGTATATGCCTATACCCGCTAATGATAAATAGGCTGCCAGGGATAACAAAACCCATATATTGCCAAAAGTAACGAAGGGGATAGTGGCATATGAATAGCTGCACAACAGCGGGTAGGGTATAAACAGCAGCTTAATATAGTACCCCATAGCCAATATGGCTGTCGCAATGCCGGAAGCCCCGGCAGGTACTTTCGATAATTGGTTATCGGTAAAAATTATAGATGAAATATCGCCAGCCGTAGCAACGCCATGCAGTATGGCCATGCGGATGCCCAGGAATACAAGAGTTGTAATTGCTGCGCTGGCAGTAATATAAATACTGCGCCGCTTATCTTCATTATTGTAAAAGAAGAAGACCAGTGGCACAACAGCTACAAAAGAGATCACCGTTTCTTTTGACAGGAACGATAAAAACAGGGTAAACGCACCGCCCAGCAATTGCAGCGTTTTGCCCTTATTGGCGTAATCCCAAAACAGGTTCAGAGATGCGAACGCGAAGAAAAAGCATATGAGCTCATCCCTGCTCTTTATGTTGGCCACCACCTCGGTATGAATAGGATGGATGGCAAATAAAAGCGTGGCAATAAAGGCAACGGCAATCTTTTTTTGTCCAAGCAGTTTATTTAAAAAAAGGAACAGCAATACAACGCATCCCCCAAACCACAGTATATTAAAAAAATGCCCCATTACCGGGTTGTAGCCAAACAATTCTTTTTCTATAGCGAATGCGACTAACGATAACGGGCGATAGGTATCATTCACAACTTTGCTATAGCCTTGCAGGTGAGGGGTTGTAAGTAATTCAGTTACACCTTTGAATCCTTTATCGATTAATGTATTGTGAGTAATTACTAATCCATCATCAATTGCATATTCATTCTTTAGTGTATTGGCGTATAAGACAAATGATATAATGGTCAATATTATACAAAGCTTCGAAAGCGAAACTTTTTTTTCAGTGGCTGGCATTGTCTTTTCTTCAGCCTTCGCTGCAACCGTGTTTGTTTTTGTTCGCGGTGTTGAATTGTTTTTGGCCACAAAAAGCGTTTGTTTAGGGTATGTAAAATAAGCTGCTTTTTGCGGAATGCAAAGTTTTCGGGAGGATGATGGCAAAAAATAAGAAAGTGGCAGGCTTACCTCAAAACTATCACCAATTATCTTTCCAATGTAAACCGCACAACAGCGCTCATTTCATCATTTCTCATCTTTACCAGGTACACCCCATTCTCTATGCGCTTATCAATAACGATTGCCTTATTTATGGTTCCATTATTCACGGTAGCGGCGGTGTTGTAAACGGTCTTTCCAAGAATATCCATTACCTCGATAGTTACATCTTTGGTTGTTGGCAGGCTGCCAGTAATTGTAAAGGTGCCATAATTTGGGTTAGGCGTAATGCACATAGTCACTAAGGGGGGCTTGCTATTTCCAGGGACTTTGGCTTCGCATCTAGTAACAGTTATAGGGTATGCAGTAATTGAAATTCCGCAGGAATTGGAAACAGTGTAGGAAATAGTATCCATCCCAGCCATTCCCCCACCATAAACTACTCCTGAACCGGTAATGGTTGCAACTGAAATGTTGGAGCTGCTCCATATCCCTCCGGGTGTGGTATTTGCCAAAATCGCAGAATCACAACCTCCAACAAAAGATATTGGCCCCGTTATTACTCCCGCATCTGGAAACGTATCAACACGCAAAACGATATTCGTGGTATCTGACACATTGCTGCAATCAGTAGCAACTACTCTAAAAGAATCGTTGCCATGATAAACCGCCGTTGGCGTATAAATAAATCCTGATGGGTACAACAAGCTGCCGGTGGTTACTGTAGAGTAAGATGTTCCTATGGTTCCGTGCAGCGGGGCACCTATTAAATTCCACGTCACTGTCTGATTTGGGTCTGGGTCCATCGCTGCCAGCAGTGTATCCATGGAGTAGCTTGTGGCGCTGTCCATGCAGAAGGATGCATTTTGGCTATGCCCGCCCACAAATACGGGGGCGTGGTCGTCCGAGATCATCCGTATCCGGTGATTCGATATTTCACAGATAAATATTCTGCCGAACCGGTCAACCGAAACATACTGGCCATTAAACTGCGCGTCCTTTGGGTCGCAATAGTCACCGCTATATCCTGGCATGCCAGTACCGGCAAAACTGTCTATGATACCTGCCGGGTTCACCCTGCGTATCCGGTAGTTCGCCACTTCGTCAATGTACAAATTCCCGATGCTGTCCACGCCTATGTTGGCCAGGCGCAGTTTGGCCATAGTGGCGGGCCCGCCATCGCCAGTGTCGCCGCCTAATCCGTTCCCAGCCACGGTGGTTATGGTGCCGGTGAGATCTACCTTGCGCACCGTATTGTAAACGTCATCTGCTATGTACAAATTGCCGAGCCTATCGAATTCAATGTCGTATGCCGATGCCATTTTCGCCATGGTCGCCGCGCCGCCATCTCCTGTATATCCGGCAACACCGGTGCCGGCTACGGTGGTGATGATACCAAATGTATCTATCTTCCGTACCCTGTTGTTGCTGTTGTCCCCGATATATATATTGCCAAAGGTATCTGCCACCACGGCTGTTGGCCTGTTAAGTTGTGCCGTTGTGGCCACGATGCCATCCCCATTATACCCCGAAACTCCATGTACCCCGGCAATCGTTGTGATAATGCCCGAAGTGTTCACCTTACGGATACAATCATTAATTTGGTCGGCAATATATAAATTGCCGGGCCGGTCGAAACATATTCCCAAGGGTTGGTCTAATAAGGCCGCAGTTGCCAGGCCTCCATCACCACTGAAACCAACAGTTGACCCCGAGGTTCCCGCTACCGTGGTGATTATTCCAGCGAGGTTTATCTTGCGGACACAATTGCAGCCGTCATCAACAAAGAATATATTACCCACCGCATCGGAAACAACTTTTCTCGGATGAAATACAGGGGCGGCACTTACAGGTCCGCCATCTCCCGTGCAACCGAATACCCCGGTGCCCGCAATTGTAGTAATTATCTGCCCCTTAACAACCCCAGGATTCGCAACAACAAAAATTGTCAACAGGATGTATAGCTTCCTAATCATAGGGATTATTTTCTACTAAGTTACAAATATTTTCAAATTTTCAATAACTGCGAGCGGAAATAACCATTCTATGCCGCAAAAAAACTTCTTTTTTCTTTCTTCTTTTTCCTTTCTACATTTGGCTATAGAAGAGAGATGAGCGACAATTACATAGTTTCCGCCCGAAAATACCGCCCCCAAACGTTTGATACCGTTGTGGGGCAAGAGCATATAACCACCACGCTTAAAAATGCCATCCGCAACCAGCATCTTGCCCATGCATACCTGTTTTGCGGGCCACGTGGTGTGGGCAAAACCACTTGCGCCCGCATACTGGCAAAGACCATCAATTGCGAAACGCCTACCGAAGACATGGAGGCCTGTGGTGTGTGCAATACCTGTGTGAGCTTTAAGAACAATACCTCGTTCAATGTTTTTGAGCTTGATGCTGCCAGCAATAACTCTGTTGACGACATACGCGAACTTACCAACCAGGTGCGGTTTGCCCCGCAGCAAGGCCGCTACAAGGTGTATATCATTGATGAGGTGCACATGTTGAGCGCAGCGGCATTCAATGCCTTCCTGAAGACGCTTGAGGAGCCGCCGCCCTATGCCATATTCATACTGGCCACTACGGAGAAGCATAAGATACTGCCAACGATCCTTAGCCGCTGCCAGATATTCGACTTTAAGCGCATAACCACGCACGATATAGTGGCCCACCTGCAGGGCATAGCTGCGAAAGAAGGCATGATAGCCCAGGAAGCTGCACTGCATGTGATAGCCCAGAAAAGCGAGGGCGCTATGCGCGATGCCCTGTCTATGCTCGACAGGATAGCCAGTTTCACCAACGGTATGCTCACCTACAGCAATACCATGGAGCATCTGAACCTGTTGGATGCCGAATACTACTTCAGGCTGACCGACAATATGCTGAGCCAGGATGTAGCAGCTACCTTGCTGCTGCTGGACCAGGCGCTGGAAAAAGGTTTTGAAGGGGATGTAATAGTAAACGGCCTTGCCGAGCACTTTCGTAACCTGCTGTTGTGTAAAGACCCGCGCATGGCAAAACTGCTGGACGTACCCAATGACTTTCGCCCGGTTTATAATGAGAAAGCTAACCAAACGCCACCCTCCTTTATTCTTTCTGCCCTCAATGTGATCAATGATTGCGAGCTGAACTATAAAAGCGCCACGAACAAGCGTCTGCATACCGAAATGTGCCTGATACGGCTTTGCTTCCTGTTACAAAGCCTGTCGCCGGCACAATATGCGGCTGAGGCGGGCATAATGCAACCGGGGAGCCTGGACGAAAAAAAAAACATCAGTAGGGTAGGGACTACACCAGTTCCTGTTGTGAGTGAGCAAAGTAATGCTTTAGTAAATGATGTTAAACAAGTTGTAAAAGAGCAGGTTACGGAAAGTGAGCCTGGTATTGACAAATCTGTTTCGGAGCCCGTAGCAATAAAAACGGTCATTGAAAAAATAGAAATAAAAGCCCCGGGAACCCCGGTGGCTGGCCCATCAAATCCGGCACCTGCGAACAACCGCAGGCTGAGCATGAACATGCTTTCTGATTTGGATACAGAAATATCGAAGGCAAACGCTAGCCAGTCAAATGAGAAAAAAGTGCTGTCGGCGGCTGTAGCCAACCAGCTTTTTGAGCAATACAAACAGAAGCTTCAGGCCGAAAGCAAGAACGTGATCTATGCCCAATTTTGCATGATGCGGCTGGAGGTAATGCCGCCCGATGAGGTACGCATCATATCGCCCAGTGAGCTTACCGATACTTA
>Ga0206969_1241_pt1 | contig 12257 bp, 11 predicted proteins | sample Alteio_BWOrgHeat_87_FD_153256 | JGI IMG/M metagenome (GOLD analysis project Ga0206969, IMG submission 153256) | Enriched cells from forest soil in Barre Woods Harvard Forest LTER site, Petersham, Massachusetts, United States -... | ecosystem: Environmental > Terrestrial > Soil > Temperate forest >... | reverse complement strand
GTTTACAGTTAATGAATAATCAGGCTTGCCTATTTTCATTAGCTTTGCACCCGTATATTTATTATAATAATGAGGATAGCTATAAACGGATTTGGAAGGGTAGGGCGAGTATTTTTAAGAAACATTTTAACTAAACCGGGTATAACGGTTTTAGCTATAAATGACCTTTCGGATTCGCGTACTTTGGCGCACCTGTTCAAATACGATTCTGTTCACCATGGTTTTGTAGGCAGTGTTGATTTTGACGAGGATCACTTGTATATTAAGGGCCATAAAATAAAAATAATAGCCGAACCCGATCCGGAGCGCTTACCCTGGAAACAACTGGATATTGACCTGGTAATTGAATCAACGGGTAAATTCACATCAGGAGACGGCGCAGCAAAGCATTTAACCGCAGGGGCGAAGCAGGTCATTATTTCTGCCCCGTCTGCAGATAAGAGCGTATCTACCGTAGTTTTAGGGATCAATGATACTTCAATCGATCTGCGTGCAAGTATAATCTCCAACGCGTCATGCACCACCAATAACGTAGCCGTAATGGTGAAAATATTGGATGAGAATTGGGGCATTGTTAACGGCTATATAACTACTGTACACTCCATGACAGGCGACCAAAGCCTGCACGATACGCCGCATAAAGATCTGCGCAGGGCAAGGGCAGCGTCTGCGTCTATCATTCCTACAACAACCGGGGCGGCAAAGGCCATTACCTCTATATTTCCGCACCTGGAGGGTAAATTGGGCGGTGCCGGCATCCGTGTGCCTGTACTTAACGGCTCTTTAACCGATTTTACCTGCATCCTGAAAAAACAGCCAACTGTTGAAGAGATCAACCTGGCATTTAAAAATGCAGCCGAAGGAAAGCTAAAAAATATACTCGAATATACAGAAGACCCCATAGTATCAGCAGATATTATTGGCAATACCCATAGCTGTATTTTCGACGCGCAACTTACTTCCATAGTGGGCGGCCTGGTAAAAGTAGTGGGCTGGTATGATAATGAAATGGGCTATTCAGGCCGCCTTGCAGACTTGGTTGAAAAAATACACTTACTCAAATAATGATAAAATTTATCGAGGTAGAAGATACGCTGCCGCTACGCAATACCTTACTGCGTGAAGGTAAATTAACATTGGATGAATGCCGTTTCCCTACAGATAGTATCGAGAGTAATTTTCACCTGGGCTATTATATAAAGGGTGAATTAGTTTGCATATCCTCTTTCGCACCGCAAAAATATGGCGAATTTACCGGAACCGGTTACCAGCTGCGCGGTATGGCCACAGTAGAAAAATACCGGGGGCAGGGCATAGGCAACCAGCTGATAAATTTTGCCCTTATTTACCTGCGGGGGCAAAAGGCAAACTACGTATGGTGCAACGCGCGTAAAAGGGCGATTAAGTTCTATCAAAACGTTGGCTTTGAAGTAATCTCTCCAGAGTTTGAAGTGCCTGGGATTGGCCCGCATTATGCCATGTATGTTAAGTTGCAGTAATAGTAAAAACGAAACCCGCACCTTTTACCTTTCGCCTTTTACCTTTTACCTCAAAAAATCTTCTTTTTCATTTTTGAGTTCAATAATTAGAATTAATTGCTGAATTTGGCAGCCGTTTACAATTTGACTGCAAAACCACTATGAAAACCATTGATCAAATAAAATTTACAGGTAAAAAAGCGCTTGTCCGGGTTGATTTTAATGTACCGTTGGATGAGAATAACAATATAACCGACGATAACCGCATTACGGCGGCCCTGCCCACCATCAAAAAAATATTGAATGATGGCGGCGCGGTTATCCTGATGTCGCACCTGGGCAGGCCCAAAGATGGCCCTAACGAGAAGGATTCATTAAAGCATGTGGTAAAACACCTGTCTGATCTGCTGGGCCAGCAGGTGCAGTTTGCTAATGACTGTATTGGCGAAGAAGCTGTAACCAAAGCCAAAGCCCTTGCAGCCGGCGAGGTATTGTTATTAGAGAACCTGCGCTTTTACAAACAGGAAGAAAAAGGCGATGTGGAATTCGCCAAAAAACTGGCTGCCTTAGGCGATGTTTATGTAAACGATGCCTTTGGTACCGCGCACCGCGCCCATGCCTCAACCGCGGTCATCGCGCAGTTTTTCCCTAATGCCAAATACTTTGGCTATGTAATGGCGGCAGAGCTGGCCAATGCCGAGAAGATACTAAACCATGCCGATAAACCTTTCACCGCCATTATGGGCGGCTCAAAGGTGTCTGATAAAATTGAGCTGATAGAAAAACTGCTGGATAAGGTTGATAACCTAATTATAGGCGGGGGCATGGCTTATACCTTTGCCAAAGCGGATGGCGGCAATATAGGCACCTCGCTGGTTGAGTTGGATAAGCTCGACCTGGCGCTTAGCCTGGTAAAAAAAGCGAAAGCAAAAGGAGTTAACCTGTTATTGCCGGTAGATAATGTAACCGCCGATGCGTTCTCAAACGATGCCCGTACCGGCTTAGCAAAAACCGGCGAAATACCCGATGGCTGGATGGGTTTGGATATTGGTCCCGAAACAGTTGCCTTATTTAGCAAGGTGGTGGAAAGCTCGAAAACCATATTATGGAACGGCCCGATGGGTGTTTTCGAGATGGAGAAGTTTTTGGTGGGCACCAAAGCCATTGCCGAAGCCGTAGTAAAAGCAACCGAAAACGGCGCGTTCTCCCTCATCGGCGGCGGCGACTCGGCTGCAGCCGTATCGAAATTTAACCTGACCAAGGAGGTTAGCTACGTATCAACCGGCGGCGGCGCTTTGTTGGAGTATATGGAGGGTAAAGTATTACCGGGCGTTGCTGCTATAAATGAGTAGTGAGTGGACAGTGGTGAGTAGTAAGTAGTGAGTTGGGGTAAGACTCATCCCGATAGCTATCGGGACTCACCACTGCCTACTCACTACTTCAACTCATCCAACACCTTAAACAGCTTATCCTTAATAGCGCGTGAAGAACCGTTGTAGTTGTTAACGATGATGCTAAAGCAAAGCTCGCGCCCGTTATGGGTTTGGTAGCCGGCATAGGCCTGCGCGCTGTTAATGCTGCCGCTTTTCATGTGCATATCATTATATACGGGCAGGCTATTGTAAAAATCAGCAAACCAACTTTCGCTTTTTGCCGATCGCAGTACGCGCGCCATAGTGAGCGTAGTTACCCGGTTGCCGGGGGCCAGGCCGCTGCCATCAAAAATATTCAGGGTATTTTCATCAATACCTTTGGCTTTCCAAAAATCCTGCAGGGTCTTCACGCCATTGGCGGTGGTTGCCGTTTTACCCGATTTGAGCGCAATTGCCATTAACATCTCCTCGGCATACAGGTTTATACTGATATGGTTTTGCCAGTAAGCTATACTGCTTAATGGCGGGGAGTTGATGATTATTAAGTTATTGGTTATTTGGGGCATTGGTTTGCCTTTGGCGTTTAATGTGATGGCAGATTGTGGCTGGTTACTTACATCAATGCTCAGGCGTTTCAGGGTATCGGTAAGGCGGTAAGCGGCATCATACGCAGGGTCGGGTAGGGCGGCAACCGAGTTTTTTTTGGTTTGATCTATCGCGTAGGTACCTCTCACATATATGATGTTACTGTTGAGCGATGGCAGGTAGGGGTAACTTTGGTCGCCGGTACGCGCGGGGGCGTTTATTACCTCGCTTTTAGGAGTAAGGTATGGCATGGGCGGTACGGTATGCGTGATGGTAACCGGTGTACCTACCGGGCCGGTTTGAAATTTAATATCGAACGTATTTTCGCGCCAGCAAAGCCCTGTTGGCGCGCCGCCATAATAAGTGCCAACATCCTGCCATATCCAACCATCGGGAATAGCCTGTGTGCCAAACAGGGAATCATCGCCAATAATACTTCCGTTTATTTTTTTTACCCCGGCTTTTTTAAGCGCGTTAACCATTTGGGTAAGAATGTAGTTTTCTTTGGTGGTTTCCCAACGCCAGCTGCCTAAGGTAGGGTCGCCGCCGCCCTTTATAATTACATCGCCGTTTAGTGTGCCATCGGCATCAATTACGCCGGTGTAACCAAATTGGGTTTGGTATTGAAAATCTTTCCCCAGCACATTGAACGCGGTAATACTGGTAATAGTTTTCATGGTCGACCCCGGCGCCAAACCCATATCGGGATTAGCGGCAAACACCTGCTCGCCGGTTTTAACATCGAGCACGGTTAATGATACCGACGCGTAGCGGCATTGGCTGTCGGCATGGAGCTTATTAAACGCTGCCGATATTTTTTGCTGAAACGATTGCGCGCTAACCTGCGCCGAAATAAATAATAAACTAATTAACCCTATCTGCCTGCTCTTCATCTTTACTGTAACGCTGCGTTAAATAATATATGGGTATACCTATGAGCACAATAATTAAACCCGGCCAGGTAAATTGCGGTTTGTAAATAATTAACAATACGCAAAAAGCCAGACCCATCAGCATATAAATGGCAGGCAATACCGGGTAGCCGAATGCTTTATAGGGCCTGTCGGCACCTGGCCGCTTCACCCTTAAAATATATATGCCGAATATGGTAAGCACATAAAAAATAACCACTACAAATGATATCATATCCAACAGGTCGCCGTATTTGCCGCTCAGGCATAATATGCCCGCTACTATACACTGTATCCATAAGCCAAAGCCCGGTACAGCAAATTTATTCAGGGTGCCGGTACGTTTAAAAAACAAGCCATCTTTAGCCATAGTATAATACACCCGCGCGCCCGCCATTATTAAACCGTTATTACAGCCAAAGGTTGATACCATGATCATTAAAGCGATAATAACCGTACCCGCGTGGCCAAATATTACCTGTGATGCCGCTACAGCAACACGGTCTTTATTGGCTGTGGCAATATCATGCAGGGGCAATACGCCGGTGTATACCAGGTTAATGCTTACGTAAATCAGGGTAACTATCAATGTACCTAAAAACAAACTCAAGCCTATGTTGCGTTGCGGGTTTTTCATTTCGCCGGCAATAAAAGTTACGTTGTTCCAGGCATCGCTACTGAATATCGAGCCAACCATTGCCGCGGCAATAGCGCCTAAAGCTGCCGCCATGGTGTAAGAGCCTATGCTGTTGTCAGGGTTGAGTTTATGTATATCCCAGGCATTGGCCCAATTGGCGTGCCATACGTCGGGTTTCAGCATAATAAAACCAAATATGATCAACCCGAACAGGCTGGCCAGTTTGGTAATGGTAAAAGTATTCTGTATGATCTTGCCGCTTTTTATGCCCTGTGTATTAATAAAAGTAAGCAATATAATAAGTGCAATAGAAACACATTGCGCCGCGCTTATGGTAAAATGCCATGAACCGATCATGGAAGAAAATAGTATATTATCTTCGCTAACCGCAGGTATTAAATATGCGGTGAATTTGGAGAAAGCCACCCCAACGGCAGCAATGGTGCCGGTTTGTATCACCGCGAAAAAACTCCAGCCATATAAGAAAGCGATGAGTTTATTATACGATTCCTTCAAATAAACATATTGCCCGCCTGCTTTGGGAAACATGGCGCTTAGTTCGCCATAACTTACCGCCGCGGTTAAGGTCATGAACCCGGTTATGAGCCATACCGCGATAAGCCAGCCCGATGAGCCTACGTTACGTATAATATCAGCGCTAACAATAAATATACCCGACCCTATCATAGAACCGGCTACGATCATAGTGCCGTCAAGGAGCCCCAGCGAGGCTTTTAATTTGGTTGGTTCTGATTTTTCGTTCATGAGCAGTGAGGTTTATGACTTCTAAAACTATTCAAAAAACTTTATAATTAAGGGGCTGTTGTAAAGAAATTAATTTTCTTAATTTGCACACCCAATTAAAAAAAGGGATTGAACGGAAAACAGCCGTTAAAATAAAAAACTTATTACTGTATATGGATTTTTTAAACACTTACTTACTTTATTTAATTCCTGTTTTTGGTTTAGTGGGAATTGTATTTATGCTGATAAAATCGGCCTGGGTTACTAAACAGGAAACCGGCGATGCTTCTATGAACGAGCTTGCCGGGTACATTGCCGATGGCGCCATGGCTTTTTTACGCGCCGAGTGGAAAATACTGGGTTACTTTGTGGCTTTGGCAGCTATATTGCTGGCATGGTCGGGCACTACGGTGCATACATCAAGCCCGGTTATTGCAATTTCATTTATTGTTGGCGCTTTTCTTTCTGCTTTCGCCGGATTTGTGGGTATGCGTATAGCTACCAAAGCAAACGTACGCACTACGCAGGCCGCGCGTACAAGTTTGGCTAAAGCGCTGAAAGTATCGTTTACAGGCGGTACCGTAATGGGTTTAGGCGTGGCAGGTTTGGCTATTATAGGTTTAGGATCGTTATTTATTGTGTTTTACACCATATATGTGGTGAATGTTGCAGGCAGCAGCGTAAACGGCGAAGCTATGGCTAAAGCGTTGGACGTATTGGCAGGTTTCTCGTTAGGCGCCGAATCAATAGCCTTATTTGCACGCGTTGGCGGCGGTATTTATACCAAAGCTGCCGATGTAGGCGCCGACCTGGTAGGCAAAGTGGAAGCGGGAATCCCTGAAGACGATGTGCGCAACCCTGCTACTATTGCCGATAACGTAGGCGATAACGTGGGCGACGTTGCCGGCATGGGCGCCGATCTGTTCGGCTCGTATGTAGCAACTATGCTGGCTACTATGGTATTGGGCCGCGAAATTGTATCGCATGATAATTTTGGCGGTATAGCGCCTATTTTACTACCAATGGTGATAGCAGGTTTAGGTTTGGTATTTTCCATAGTTGGCGCAGCTTTCGTAAAAATTAAAAACGAGACCGACAGCGTACAACATGCCTTAAACATAGGTAACTGGACATCCATTATACTAACAGCTATTGCTTCTATATTTTTAGTTCAATGGATGCTGCCTGACGGAAACTTTTTTATGAGCCGTGATATGGATGTTAACGGGGTTATGAAAGAAGGCTCTCTAATATTTACAAAAAATGGCGTGATCGGATCTATAATGGTGGGTTTGGTTGTAGGTACGTTGATGTCGATGATAACCGAGTATTATACCGCGATGGGTAAACGCCCGGTATTGGGTATAATCAGACAGTCATCAACAGGGCATGCTACCAATATTATTGCAGGTTTAGCCGTGGGTATGGAATCAACTGTTTTGCCAATTTTAGTTTTGGCATCGGGTATTTATGGTTCTTACCATTTTGCGGGTTTATACGGTGTGGCCATTGCCGCCGCAGGCATGATGGCAACTACCGCCATGCAATTAGCTATTGACGCGTTTGGCCCTATTGCCGATAACGCCGGTGGTATTGCCGAAATGAGCCAGTTGCCACCCGAAGTACGCCACCGTACAGACAATTTAGATGCCGTAGGAAACACTACAGCGGCTACCGGCAAGGGTTTCGCCATTGCTTCGGCGGCATTAACCTCGCTGGCTTTATTTGCCGCCTTTGTGGGCGTTGCCGGTATTGAGCATATTGATATTTATAAAGCGGATGTATTGGCCGGCTTATTTGTAGGCGGGATGATACCTTTTATATTCTCCTCATTATGTATTTCGGCTGTGGGCCGTGCTGCTATGGCCATGGTGGAAGAAGTGCGTCGCCAGTTTCACGAGATCCCCGGCATTATGGAATATAAAGCCAAACCCGAATATGAAAAATGTGTGGCCATATCAACCAAAGCTTCTATTCGTGAAATGGTTGCCCCTGGTTTGATAGCATTAATAACCCCTGTAATTATTGGGTTTACCTTCGGTCCTGAGGTTTTGGGCGGATTATTAGCAGGTGTAACCGTATCGGGTGTATTGATGGGAATTTTCCAGAGCAACGCGGGCGGTGCTTGGGACAACGCTAAAAAATCATTCGAAAAAGGGGTGGAAATAAACGGCAATATGTACTATAAAAAGTCAGAACCGCATAAGGCATCTGTAACCGGCGATACCGTTGGCGATCCCTTTAAAGATACTTCGGGCCCGTCAATGAATATATTGATCAAGCTGATGTCGATCGTCTCCCTGGTTATCGCGCCGCATTTGCATAAAGAGCTTAACCATAGCTCGCGTCTTCAAAATGAAATACATTTAAGGTCGATGAATACGCATGTTATAAAAATTGATAAGAAATTGTAAGAATAATTGGCTTTTGTGAAGAAGGGATGCCGGTTTGGTATCCCTTTTTTGTTGTGCGAAACTTGTGCTTCGCATAATTGTAACTATGAAATAAGTATTGTAAATTTGATATATGACAGTTGTTGTAAATTTGAGGAACGATGAAGAAGAGAAAGTGCTGATCGCATTTTTGAACAGTTTGGAATATGATTATCAAACTACTGCCCCCGATATTGAACTTACAACGGCGCAGAAAAAAGAAATTATCCGCAGAGAAAAATCTTTCGCCGAAGGCAAAACCACTGCCCGTTCATGGGAAGAAATAAAAAAGGACCTGGAGAATGTATACCGTTAAGCTTCTTACAGAAGCTGAGATTGAAGTTTCAGAAGCTTGTAAATGGTATGAAAATAAGCAACACGGGCTCGGAAGAAGTTTATTGGCAGAAATTGATCATTACCTAAATTTAATAGCTAAAGATCCTTTTCAATTTCCTATCAGATTTTCAGAAAGATATCGGTTTGCAGTCCTTAAAAAATTCCCTTACCTGATTGTGTTCAGAATGGAAGAAGATAAAAAACTGATCTATGTTAATTCGGTTTTTCATACCAGCCGCAATCCTATAAACTTCTAATTTTATAGGTTCATTGACAATTTACACTCACATTATTTTTTTCAAATAATTTAACTATGTTTGGGAATACGATTAACTGATTTCACAAAACATGAAGCTATTTATTAAAAAACCTATCAAGCAATTGATGGCCGCTACGGCGGAGGGCGAAAAGACGCTGAAACGGACTTTAGGCGTTGGATCGCTGATAGCCCTGGGTATTGGGGCTATAATTGGCGCAGGTATCTTTGTACGTACAGCCGCGGCAGCAGGCGAACACGCCGGCCCGGCAGTTACTTTCTCATTTTTGATCGCGGCTTCAGGCTGCGCGCTGGCCGGCTTATGCTATTCGGAGTTTGCCAGTATGATCCCTATAGCGGGATCGGCATACACTTATTCCTATGCTACCATGGGCGAATTTATAGCCTGGATAATAGGGTGGGATCTGGTGCTTGAATACGCTTTGGGCGCCGCTACGGTATCTATAGGCTGGTCGCAGTACTTTAATACATTTTTAGACACATTTTTTCATACTCATATTCCTTATTCGCTGTCGCATTCGTTTTTTGAAACATCAAATACTACAGCCGGCATGTATGCCGCCGAACTGGGCACACAGGGTATTATTAATTTACCCGCCATATTTATTATCCTAATGCTAACCTTATTACTGATACGAGGCATGGCCGAATCGGCAGTTGTAAACAATGTGATCGTTATTGTTAAAGTGGCTATTGTGCTAATGATCATCGGTTTAGGCTGGCATTATATTAACCCCGCAAACCATACCCCTTACCTCATCCCCGCAAATGCCGGTTCGGTTAAAGTAAGTACGGGCGTGGTTGATTATGCCGATACGTTTAATCACGGGTGGCTCGGGGTGTTACGCGGGGCAAGCGTGGTGTTCTTTGCCTTTATTGGTTTCGACGCCGTATCAACCGCCGCGCAGGAAGCCAAAAATCCGCAAAGAGATATGCCTAAAGGGATTTTGATCTCCCTGGCTTTTTGTACTTTATTATACGTGCTTTTTTCGCATGTATTAACCGGTTTGGTACCTTTCAAACAGTTTTTAATACAAGGCAAGGAAGCTTCGGTAACTTATGCTATTAAATCGGCTATGCCCGGTTATAACTGGCTGGCTAACTTTGTTACTGTTGCCATACTTGCAGGGTTTTCTTCGGTGATCCTGGTGATGCTGATGGGCCAGACACGTGTATTTTATACCATGAGTACTGATGGATTGATTCCCCCTATATTTTCTAAACTGCATCCTAAATTCCGTACGCCTTATAAATCGCAATGGCTATTCTTTGTGTTTGTGTCTATTTTTGCCGGATTTATACCCGACAGGATAGTTGGCGATATGGTAAGTATAGGTACGCTGTTCGCTTTCGTGCTGGTTTGTTTAGGTATATTTATTTTGCGCAAAACCGACCCGGAACTGGTGCGCCCGTTCAGAACGCCCTGGTATATGATCGTATGCCCGCTTGGCGCCGCTATTTGTTTATGTATGATAGCCAGCGAGGGCTGGGAAAACTGGGCCAGGCTAATTGTTTGGCTGTTAATTGGCTTTGTGATCTATTTTAATTATAGCATTAAACGTTCGCATGTTAGAAAAGGGGTTGTAGAAGTCGGCGTAGACCCGCCTAACCCTCATATGCCGTAGAGAACAAAGTATTGCATCTCTACCAACAACAACAAAGGCCCTGTATTTCCAGGGCCTTTTTTATTGTTATTGTTTATAGCTTTGTATCAGCCAATTTAATAGTTGCCATGCACCCATTTATTTTTAAAGAGATACTTTCTGTAACCATGATCCTGTTCGCGATCATTGATATACTGGGCGCTATACCGGTTATTATACAGCTGCGCCAGCGCGCGGGGCATATCGAATCGGAAAAAGCGAGTATAGTGGTATTGGTATTAATGATCGTGTTTTTATTGGTGGGCGATAAGCTGCTGGATATTATCGGGCTGGATATCGCCTCATTCGCCATAGCGGGTTCACTGGTGATATTCATTATCGCTATGGAAATGATACTAGGTATACATCTTTTTAAATCAGATGATATGGGTAGTACGGCATCCATCGTTCCGCTGGCTTTCCCCCTTATTGCCGGCGCGGGTACCATGACCACGCTGCTATCGCTCAAATCGCAATACCAAACCCAGAATATATTGGTAGGTATTGTCATTAATACCCTGTTTGTTTACCTGGTACTCAAAAACGTGCAATGGCTCGAGCGGCTATTCGGTAAAACGGGTATCAACATCCTGCGTAAGGCGTTCGGGATAATTTTATTGGCGATAGCGATCAAGCTGTTCAGGAGTAATACGCACCTTTAGCCCACCGGCTTCCTAAAAGCGGAAGCAATTAAGTTTTATATTTTCTTAATAACTCCTATCTTCAACCAAATTTTAAACCTCAACAAATTGAAGATATATAACACAAAAAAAGGCATCATTATTAACCATGATGAGCAGTTTTTCTTATCCAATGAAACAAACTGGGATACTTACATTAACCGTCAGTATCTTTTTCAAAAAGTAAGCGGGGAGATAGAAGATCTGAAAGCCGATGGCACGTTAGCCACTGCCATTAACACCGACCTCCTGCCGCCTATTGCTAACCAGGAGGTATGGGCATCGGGTGTTACCTATTTCCGCAGCCGCACTGCCCGTATTGAAGAATCAAAAGATGCCGGGGGCGGCACTTTTTATGACCGGGTTTATACTGCCGACCGCCCCGAGCTTTTTTTTAAAGCGCCGGCGCACCGCACAGTTGGCTCGGGCGATAAGGTGCGTATCCGCAAGGATTCTAAATGGAACGTGCCCGAACCGGAGCTGACCTTGTTTATTTGCTCTGCGGGAACCATTGAGGGTTATACTATCGGCAACGATATGTCGTCGCGCGATATTGAGGGCGAGAACCCGCTGTATCTGCCGCAGGCAAAATCGTATAACGGCTCGGCGGCCATTGGCCCCTGCTTGTTTGTGCCCGAAAAACCAATAAACCCGGAAACTACTATCGGTATCGAAATAATCAGGGACGATGTGGTTATTTTTGGCGAAACCATTGCCATAAGCCAGATGAAAAGAAAACATACCGAGCTGGCTTCCTGGCTGTTTAGAGAAATAGATTTTAACTATGGCGTTTATTTAATGACGGGTACCGGCATCATCCCCGCAGATGAGTTTACCCTACATATTGGCGACATAATAAACATAACTATTGAGGGTATAGGTACCCTCAGCAATACCGTGACATCATGATAGTAGGAAAACAGATCATAGGATTTGAGCAATCGGCAGAAGGGAAGGACATGTTCCACTCGGTTAACCCGGCGACAGGCGAGAAAGTAGGTGATTTTTATAAAGCAACCGAAGCCGAAGCAGATAAAGCCGTTAAGAAGGCGACAGCCGCGTTCCAGGTATACCGTAAAAAATCAGGCAAAGAAAAAGCTGCGTTTTTAGATGCCATAGCCAGTGAAATACTGGCATTGGGTGATAAGTTGGTTACGATAT
>Ga0206969_1239_pt1 | contig 12326 bp, 11 predicted proteins | sample Alteio_BWOrgHeat_87_FD_153256 | JGI IMG/M metagenome (GOLD analysis project Ga0206969, IMG submission 153256) | Enriched cells from forest soil in Barre Woods Harvard Forest LTER site, Petersham, Massachusetts, United States -... | ecosystem: Environmental > Terrestrial > Soil > Temperate forest >... | reverse complement strand
AGCCAGCTATTGAAAAAACTATAGAAAGCAAACCTGCGATAGTGTCTAAGAATAAGGCGCAGAGCAAGTCGAAAACAAACGAGATAGGCAACTATTATAAGAAGATGGAGTTCATTTGTAATGGCTTGCCCTGCCCCACAGAGATATGCGCTATCACCAAGATCAAATGCCAGAACAAGGAGCCGCAGGCCATATCGGCAAGCAGCATCCTCGATTCTGACCGGGCAGGCCAGCTACCCGCCAAGTCTTTCGACAATGTGGAGGCAAGGACCACACTGGCAATGGAAGAAATAAAATCGGGCGCTACGGCTGATGCCGTGATACTCAATGCCAATTCGGCGCCGGCATACTGCGTAGAAAAAGAATCTTACAAATCAAACAGGAACTAAAAAAAACAACATAAAACATGAAGCGAATAGCACTCATTGCCATGATACTCCTGATGGGTATGGCCAAACAAACATTTGCCGAAGAAACCAGCTATCACATCCAGTTGAAAATGACGGATGTAAAGGACACGCTTGTGTACCTGGTACACTATTACGGAAAGGGGCGACCTACCATTTTTATTACCGACTCTGTGAAGCTGGACAATAACGGGGTGGCCGTTTTCGACAGCAAAGACCCAACATTTGTGGGTGGTATCTACATTATACTTTTGGGGAATAAGGAGCGTACCAATTTTGAGTTCCTGCTCAATAAGGGCGATAATATGTCTATCACCGCAACGAAGAGCAAGTTGCCCGACGGAGTGAAGTTCAAGAACTCGCCGGAGAACGAACGCTTTGAAGAATATGTGGACTATCTAAAGGGCTATGGCGCTACCCAGGAGAAGCTGAAAGAGCAGATAAAAGTGGCTACCACGCTGGCCGATACAGAAGCCATCCGCAAGAAATCAATAGCAGCTTCTAAAGAGCTTACCGACTATCGTCGCAACTATGTGAAGGCGCACCAGGGTACGTTATTGTCGGCCATATTCAATGCAATGGAAACGCCTGAAATACCGGAGGGACCGCACTACCTTGCAGATGGCGTTACAAAGGATTCTACGTTTGCTTACCGGTACTACAAAAATCATTATTGGGATGGTTTTGATTTCAGGGACGACCGCCTGATATACACTCCATTGTATGACTCCCGTATAGACGAGTATTTTGCAAAGCTGGTACTGCCATGGCCAGATAGCGTGGAAAAAGAAAGCGACGAGCTGCTGAGAAAGGCTAAGGGAACAAAGGATATGTTTCATTACACACTGTGGTGGCTTACCCGCAATGCCGAGAACAGTAAGGTAATGGGTATGGACGAGGCATTTGTATATCTCGTAGAGAACTATTACATAAAAGGTGATGCCTTCTGGCTTACTAACGACGAGCTTTCCAAGTACCAGGAGCGCGCCCAGAAAATAGCCCCGAACGTGATAGGCAATGTGGCGCCAGAAGTGAAGCTGCCTAACGTAACAACCAAGAAGGAAGAAAGTATGCTGGGCATGAAGGCCAAATATACGCTGGTAGTATTCTATTCGCCAAACTGCGGGCACTGCCAGCATGAGATACCGAAATTGGATTCGGTTTATAAGGCAGTATTAAAAGAGAAAGGTGTGAAGATATATACTGTGGCTACAGAAACTGATGATACCACGATCAATAAGTTTGTGAAGAAGAACAACATGCAGGAGTGGACCAACACCTGGGACCCCGAGCATACCAGCGACTACCACAACAAGTATGATGTGTATAGTACCCCCACCATTTATCTGCTTGACGACAAGAAGATAATAAGGGGCAAAAGGCTTGACCACAGCAACATAGCCAGTGTAATAGAAATGCTGGAAAGAAAAGCAAAGGATAAAGCTAAGGAAGAGAAAACAAGCAAGTAGTAATACCCAATAATTATTAATGCCGCATGATTGATTTTGTGTTGTGTAGAGACGGGATGCACCCCGTCTCTACTATTTTTAAACCTATGGCTTTCCTGAATAACGGTGCTGAAAGCATCGAACGTTTATAGCAAAAATGAAAAAAGAAGTGCGACGATGCCGAAGGTATCGTACCATCCCGTTTGTTCGTGCGACACCCTGGCACCGTTGTAAACGAAATGGTTTTTCTATAAACGTTTAATCCTTTAGGGCAATGTTACTATGCGAGGAGAATCCCGGCACAAGTTAGTTCGATACCTTCGGCATCGTGTGTCATTGCATATTAGGTTTCTATAAACGTTTGATGCCTTCAGCATCTTCCGCAGGATTCTATATTTACCTTGGTGACATTGCCCTTCAGGATTATTGGCCTCATCACTATTCAAGCGTCTTCATGGTGAAGGCATTGGCGGTGTCGTGCCAGGTCTCGGTTTGTTTCTGCCAGCGGCCCACATCGTTAGGGTCGGTGTCGCTGTAGATGTCTTTGGTTATAATACCCTTACCACGCGAGATGATCGTATATTGGTATAGCGTACCATTGTCGCTGTACTTCCTGTTGGCAGCAACCCGCAGCTTTCCGAACCCGTTGGTAGTAACGCTCTTCACATTCTTGCCCTTATCGTTAAATGTATTGAATGTTTTAGTGGTCAAAAGGCTATCGGTATATACATCTTCCTCTACCTGGTTATCCTTGTCATCGTACTTGTAAACAGACCGGGTTACTTTGCCTTTCTTCGTTACTATGCTCTCCACTACATTGCCGTTCTTGTCGTATTTATAGGCTGTGATAGCAGACTGGCTGCTGTCTTTACTGATTGTGTTGTTTTCCACCAGGTTGCCTTTTTTATCAAAGACATCGGTAGTGTGTGAAAGCACTCTTCCACTGGAATCGTAATTGTAGGTAACAACCGGGTAGCCGGGGGTATGGTGCACAAACTTAGGTGTGTATTTCACCAGCAAAGTATCTTTCGTCGGCACAGCATTGTTCAGTGCGAAAGATTTATTCCATTCGGCAACGGGTTTCGTTTTAGGCTTCGGTGGCGGGGTGTTTTCCTTATCCCCATTACAGGAGAGCAGGAAGAAGGCCGGCGATGCCAGTAAAAGAAGCCGAATTGCTTTCATGGCTCAAAAATACAACACTGTGCTATATTCTTCTATGCTTACACAAAAAAAAGTATCACTTGCATAATAATGAACCGCCATCAATATTTGTAAAATAGAAACATCCCCCTAGCCCCCCTTCGCTCCCGCACAAGGCTTGCCCGCAAGGGGGAATTACCATCACGAGAAGTCAGCTTCTTTTGTAGTAAAAGATGAACTTGATGGGTAATCAGCAAAACTTACATTGGGTCAACATCGAAGATTATCTGCACGTTGGTGTTGCCCCGTTTGCCGAGGATGATCTGCTTTTGTGTTTTGAGGAACGTCTTTACGGAGTCCAGTATCTTACTGTCGCGCGGGCATTTTATCCATATCTCGTGAATGAACTGGTTGCGCACACGGGGCACTATTGCGGGACCAGGGCCCTGCACCGCTATGCCTTCATAAGTGGCCAATGCCTCTGCCATCAACGTTGCAGCGGCTATGGCTTTTGGCTCGTCCTGGTGTTTGAATACTATTTTTATGAGCCTGCTGAATGGCGGGTATAAAAAGAACTCGCGGTACTTTATCTCCTGGGTGTAAAAGGCGTGTACATCATGGTCTTTCACCCATTGCAGTACAGGATGGGCTATATTATAAGCCTGTATCAACACCCTGCCATTGCCGTCCACGCGCCCTGCCCTGCCGCTTACCTGCTCCATAAGCTGAAAGGCGCGCTCATTGACCCGGAAATCGGGGAAGCTTAAAAGGCTGTCGGCGCTGAGTATGCCCACGAGGCCGACCGATGCAAAGTCCAGACCCTTTACTACCATTTGGGTGCCGACGAGGATATCCACTTTCCGCTTTTCTAGCTGGCCAAGCAGCTCGGTCATGCTGTGCTTGCCGCGCATACTGTCCACATCCATCCTGGCTACTCGGGCCTGGGGAAACACTTGCTGCACTTCTTCTTCTATCTTCTCCGTGCCGAAGCTTTTACTTATTAGCCGCTGGCTGCCGCACTGCGGGCAGGTGTGGGTTACGGCGGCTTTGAGGCCGCAATAGTGGCAGTGCATCTTGTCGGTGCTTTTGTGGTAGGTGAGCGATACAGAGCAGTTCTTGCACTGTGGCACCCAGCCGCATACGGTGCATAGCTGGAACGGTGCATAGCCCCGCCTGTTCTGGAACAATATCACCTGCTTTTTTTCGTGAAGCGCCTCCTGCATGGCACGTTGTAATTCCGGCGTCAGTAGCTTAACGCCAAGCTGCCGCACCGTCTCTAATGATTTCGCATTGATGATCTCTATCACCGGCATCTTCACGCCCTGGTAGCGGTCTTTGAGCCCTACGTAGGCATACTTATGCAACTGCACATTGTATAGGCTCTCTACCGATGGCGTTGCGGAACCAAGGATCACTTTGGCATCATACAAGGAAGCAAGATAAATAGCTGCATCACGGGCGTGGAAGCGGGGGGCGGGGTCTTTTTGTTTGTAAGAGCTGTCGTGCTCCTCGTCAACGATTATGAGGCCGACATCGGAATAAGGGAGCCACAAGGCAGAACGCGGGCCGGCCACAACTTTGTATGCGCCCTTCCTTACTTTCTCCCAGATCTCCACCCGCTCATTGTTGCTGAAGTGGGAATGATAAACACCAAGTGTATCGCCGAAATATGCATGTAGCCGGCTTACAAGGTGCGTGGTCAATCCTATTTCGGGCAGTAGGAGTATTGCCTGTTTACCGGTAGCTATGCACTCCTTTATTTTGTGAATGTAGAGCAGGGTTTTGCCGCTGCCGGTAACGCCATGGAGCAAGGCTACATTCTTTTGATGCAAGCCTGCATCAAGTGCGTTATAGGCTTTTTGTTGTGCCTCTGTAAAGATGATCTCTTTCGCGGCCTTTATCGATTCTATCAATAGCCGGTCCACATTCTTTTCTTCTATCACGAAGATGCCTTTATCAGCAAGCGCCTTCACCTGGGTGGCAGATGCATTGGTGCGCTCTAAAAGATTAGCCTGTGATACTACCCCAAGTTTAATAGATAGCTCGGTATAGGCCATCAATAACTCCAGTTGCTTTGGCGCCCGCGATAGCTGGTCGAATAAAGCCATCAGAGCCTTTTCGCCTTTATAGTCTTTTGCCAGCGTCACAACCTTTTCCTTTCGCGGCTTGTAGTAGTTTTCTAACGATTCATTGATCTGCACCGCTTCCTTCTCTATCAGTTCATTCAGCACCTGCGCAAAATGCCTTGCGCCTATGATATTTCTAAGTTCACTGATGGTGATTTCCTTGCGGGTCTGGAGCGCATCGGCGGCAATAAAAGCTTCGTTGGTCCATTCATAGACCAGGCTTTCATCGCCCACCCATTCCAGCCGGGTTTCGCCCATCAGCTTCAGGTGCGCGGGCAGGGCGGCCTGCATCACTTCCCCGGGCGCGGCCATGTAGTATTGTGTGATCCACCGCCAGAGTTGTAGCTGCTTGTCATTGACCACGGGTTCTTCATCGATGACGCCCCTTATTGGCTTCACCATGTATGCGTCTGGTTTGTGGTCATGCAGCCGCTCTATGATTCCGGCATATTGTTTATTCTTTCCCAGCGCCACTTCTACCCGCATACCCGGTCGCAGCAGTTCCTGCATTTCGTGCGGAACACCATAAGTAAGTATTTGCGGCAGGTTGAGCGGAAGGATAATATCGGCAAACATAAACAGTGCAAGTTAAGTTAAAACTCTGCCTTTACGGATAGCTATAATGACGCTGCATCTCAATAGCCCCGGTCTTTAGGCTGGGGTCATTAAGTTAAGTTCAAATTAGGGTATTACCTTCTTCACAAGCGCGCGTGTTGTGGACAAACATCCCCCTTCCCCCCTTCGCTGGCGCACATTGCATACGCGCAAGGGGGAATGCACCCGAATATGCTATCAACTGCATCATTCTACCCCGCTTTTTTTCCTTAACTTAAGGACATTGACCTTTGGGTTGGGGTAATGAAAAATTCCATTAGGCTTTAGCCGAAATTCTATAACGCAAGTAACACTAAACGAGTAATTTCGGCTAAAGCCTCCTTATTTTCTTGCTCAACCCCGGCCTAAAGGCCGGGGCTACTGTGCGTATTACTTGATTCATTGAGTAGCACCGGGAAAGCGCATTTGTGCATTCTGAACAGAGAACACATATAGTGGCAATAACGCTTTTTTGAACTCCTGGTAATTCATTTTGTTTCTTAAAATTGTTATTTTTAACAAAAATAGGAAATAAAATGAGATATAATCTTCCCTTTCAAAATTCCTAAATTTGCCCCATGCAGAATTATTTTGAGGGGTTGAATGACCAGCAGCGCATAGCCGTGGAGCATATAGACGGGCCACTGATGATAGTGGCGGGGGCTGGAAGCGGTAAAACCAAGGTACTGACCACACGTATAGCACACCTCATGCATAGGGGTGTTGACGCGTTCAATATACTGGCGCTCACCTTTACCAATAAGGCTGCCGCAGAGATGAAAGAACGCGTGGAAAGGGCGCTGGGGAATACGGAAGCACGTAACCTGTATATAGGCACTTTTCACTCGGTGTTTGCACGGATACTGCGGGCAGAAGCTACCCGCCTGGGATACCCCAGCAACTTTACCATTTACGATACCGATGATGCCAAGGCTGTGATAAAGGATATAGTGAAGGATATGAACCTGGACGAGAAGCACTACAAGCCAGCTTACATATACAACCGCATCTCGGCAGCGAAGAACAGCCTCATTGACCCCGCGATATATAAGCAGGACACTACGATACAACAGGAAGACGCCCGCACCACGCGCCCGCTGATAGGCGATATTTATGACGCCTATGCAAAGCGCTGCTTTAAGAACGGGGCTATGGACTTTGACGACTTGCTGTTTAAGATGTATGTGCTGCTAACGACTTTCCCGGAGGCGCTTGCAAAGTACCAGGGGCGGTTTCATTATATACTTATAGACGAGTACCAGGATACCAACCTGGCACAGTATGCCATTATAAAGATGCTGGGCGCACGGCATGAGAATATTTGCGTGGTGGGCGATGACGCGCAAAGCATTTACTCGTTTCGTGGGGCGACGGTGCAAAACATACTGCAATTCCAGGATGACTATGAAGATGTGAAAATAGTGAAGCTGGAACAAAACTACCGCAGCACTCAGACGATACTGAACGTGGCCAACAATGTAATAGGCAACAACAAGAACCAGATACCTAAAGAACTCTGGACAAGCAATGTGGAAGGCGAGAAGATAGTGCTTGCCCGGACAATGACAGACAATGACGAAGGCCGGTTTGTGGCAGATGCGATAAAGGAGCAGCAGATGCGCAACCACTATAGCAACAAGGACTTTGCTATACTGTACCGCACCAATGCGCAAAGCCGTTCGTTTGAGGAAAGCCTGCGACGAATGAACATCCCTTACAAGCTGGTGGGCGGCACATCGTTTTACCAGCGCAAGGAAGTGAAGGACTACTTAGCTTACCTGCGCGTGATCGTGAACAGCCAGGATGAGGAGAACATAAAGCGAATTATCAACTACCCCACAAGGGGTATAGGCAAGACAAGCGTAGAAAAGATAATTGTACGGGCCAATGAACTGGACAAAACATTCTGGGAAGTAATAGCAGACCCGGATATGAGCGGAGTAAGGTCTGCGCAGATAGATGGATTTGTGACGATGATAAAGAGCTTCCGTACCATGCTGGAAAAGCAGAATGCTTATGATGTAGCGTTCGCGGTGGGGAAATACACAGGCCTGGTACAGGAACTGCACAACGATAAAAGTGTCGAGGGTATGGCCCGCTATGAGAATGTGCAGGAATTGCTTAACTCGATAAAAGAATTTACCGAGACCCCGGACGAAGAAGGGGAATTGCTGGATAAAAGCCTTGGTAGCTACCTGCAACAGATAACACTACTCACAGACGCCGACCAGAACAATGGTGAAGATGCCGATGTGGTGAAACTGATGACCATACATGCTGCAAAGGGGTTGGAGTTCAAGTGCATATTCGCGGTGGGACTGGAAGAGAATTTGTTTCCAAGCTCGATGAGCCTCTTTGACCGGGCGGACCTGGAAGAAGAGCGCAGGTTGTTTTATGTGGCCATAACCCGCGCTAAAGAGCGCCTGTGGATCACCTACGCCAACAGCCGTTACCGCTTTGGCAACCTGATACAGAATGAAGCCAGCCGTTTTATAGAAGAAGTACCCGCCAGCCACCTGGACAAAACATATACCGGCGCCAGCAACCGGCCACAGGCAGGCGGCTATAGCAGCCTGGTGGGGCAGTCGTTTGACAAAATGCCCTCACTGAAAAAGCTGGCCGATAAGCTTGCTTCTACTGCGCCTGCGCCGCATACACCCACCGCTAACTTTGCAGCAGATGATGCAACCGGCATGGAGGCTGGTATGCAGGTAGAGCACCAGAAATTCGGGTTTGGAAAGATAGTGGCATTGGAAGGTGGGGCGCACAACCGGATAGCGTCAATAGATTTTGGAACGGGGCATGGCGTGAAGAAGATAATGCTGAACTATGCGAAGCTGAGGATAGTGAAGTAGCAGTAAAAGTACAGTATAATAGCCTGGAGTAAATTGCTTAGGAACGATGACAAAATAAAGTACACCGTCTTACTCGTTCTTTTCCATTTTTACTTCGTTGCAAAAGTCTTTAAATAATTCATTATTCGCAGATTTTACGCCTCGTAAAAAAGAAAAATAACTTCGCAATATGGTGTACTTTATTTCGTCAACGTTCCTAAAGTTCGCTGATATAGCATAGAATATGTGTTCAGCATGTCATGGTTCGGCGGGGCTCACCATGACAGTATTTCTATTAAGCTGGGCATTGAATTTGGCATAATAAATTTCACGCAAAGACATCCTCGCAAGAGACCTCTCCCCATCCCTCTCCAAGGGGAGAGGGTGAAGTTACGTATGCGCGAGCCGATCACCCCATCCCTCGACTTCGCTCGGATTGACATTCGGCAGTCGCCTCATAAACCATCCCCTCTTTGAAAAAAAGAGTACGCAGCCAAACGCAGGAAAACCGCGTAATTTTCAAAGAGCGTTTGCCCAGTCCCGCAATTGCGGGATTTACTCACCGTGACAGTTCTTCGATTTTTCCATTAAATAAAAACTCACAAATTTATCTCTTGCGCAGTTTAAGTCTGGCTGGCATGATGGCTATTGGAAAAGATACTCTGCTTTTTCTATGCTTTCGGGCTTGCCCACGTCTATGAATACGTTGCCGGTATGGTCGTAGCCTTTTAGTGTGTGGCTCTTTGCGAGGTGCAGATACAAATCAACGAGGGAGAATTTTCCTTCAAACGGGATGTCTTTTAGTACCTCGGCTGATAGCACTTGAATGCCGCTGAATGCAAATGGTTGCAGGGGTGAAACCGGGCGGGAAATGCGCTCTTCCTTTGTATTATTATTCCTCCAGCCACATAGGGTCATATCTGCATCAAAAAGGAACTGGCGGGAAGAATCTCGCTTCATTACTGCAAGGGTTGCAAGAGTATTAACGGCATCATGCGCTTCTATCATTTTGCCAAGGTCGAGGGTGGTGAGTACGTCCACATTCATAACTACAAATGATTCTTCACCTTCAAAGAACTGTGCTGCCTTTTTGAGGCCACCACCGGTTTCCAGCAATTCGGCCCGCTCGTCTGATATAGTAACCTCGCTGCCAAAACCGCTGTGTTCAAAAAGCAGATCATCGATCATGCCTGCAAAATGATGCACGTTTACTATGACCTCATAGATGCCGAAACGTTGCAGGTACCGGATATTGTGTTCCAGCAATGTCTTGTCATTCACCTCCACAAGCGCTTTGGGAATGTGGTCGGTGTATGGTTTCAGACGTGTGCCTAAACCTGCTGCAAATAGCATTGCCTTCATGGCGTAAATTTATACTAATTTTTTCTGGATGATTTTCAATAGTTTCGTGCTATGGAACGATGACAAAATAAAGTACGCCATCTTACTCGTTCTTTTTCTTTTTTACTTCGTTGCAATCCTCCCGATGGCTATCGGGACTAATCGGGATAAATAATTCATTATTCGCAGATTTTACGCCTCGTAAAAAAGACAAATAACTTCGCAATATGGTGTACTTTATTTCGTCAACGTTCTTATCCGGTCAACAGGAAAAAATGCGATTTAGAATTATTAAAAGGTGTCAATGTTTACGGTCAATAGTTGCGCTTATATCCTGCATATTTTTGTGCACACAGGGATGGGGCCAGGTATCGCCATCGGTAGAAAAAAAGATAGAATCTAAAGAGTTACCCCCGCCGAGGAACATAAGAGTGGTAAGCGAACATACCGATGGAAAGGGTAATACGGTGCGCACCATACAATATGACCAGGGTGGACAGAAAATTACGGAAACACTTATCATACCATCAAAAGCCACTGCAAACCTGCACACGCCTATCAATCCGGATACGCTGAATAAAGACTCCGTGCTGCTTATTGTAAATAAGTCGAAATACAATCTTGAGGTAGTGTATAAAAGAAGGATAGTGCGGTCTTATAAGGCTGTTTTTGGGCCACACCCGCTTGAAAATAAAATGATGTCGGGCGACCGCTGCACACCGGAGGGGTGGTTTAAGATCCAGAATAAGAATCCCAATTCGAAGTATGACAAGTTCATGCTGCTCAACTATCCCAATGATTCATCGGTAGCATATTTCAATACACTTAAGACCAACGGCAAGATACCCCCAAACGCCCGTATTGGCGGGGACATTGGTATTCACGGCATATGGAAGGGCGGGGACGACATGATAGAAATGGGCGTGTGCTGGACGGATGGATGTGTGGCCCTGAAGAATAAAGACATAGAAGAGCTATACAAATTCACCGGCCTGGGTACAAGGGTTTTGATCAGGAAATAAGTTCAGAATGCCTTACGCTTTGGATTTTGGTATGCGGCAGATTGGCGAGAAACCCCGGCCCAAAGGGAGATGTCATTTAGTTAAGCAACTATAGCACACTCAAGCCACATTTAACCCCTGCTGGTAACGTCATTGACTTAACGAAAATCCCTACAAACGCAGGTTCGATACCTTCGGCATCGTCAATCATTTTGTATTTTATTTTCTATAAACGTTAGATGCCTTCAGCATCGCCCAGCGTGACTTTTTTGCTAAGCCAATGACATTGCCCGATGGAGTATAGTCCTTAGCATCGAAGGATATTTGTGCTAACGGTAAATGCCGGGAGCGGTTTTATTTCTTTGCCAGCGCTACTATATCTGCCACTTCCAGTACCGGTTTATCATAGCCTTTCGTCACGGTATTTATCATGGCTATGCCTACCTCCTGCAACGTGCATGCGAACCTGGGAAATGCTGCTCTCAAAAACGGGTAAAGCCAGGCAAACGCCTTGTACAATTTTGGTGTATTCTTCTGGCCCTCCGTGGCCTTCATAAACCCCGGACGGAACATATATGCCTTGCGGAACGGCAGGCTCAACAGGTGGTTTTCTGTTCTGCCTTTTACGCGCGCCCACATGCTTTTGCCCTGCTCCGTACCATCGGTGCCTGCGCCGGAGACATAGCAAAATACCATACCCGTATTTTGCGGGGCAAGGATACCGGCAACATGCGTTGTGAGGTCGTAAGTGAGGTGGGTGTATTCTTTTTCTTTAAGGCCGATAGAAGATACACCGAGGCAAAAGAAGCAGCCGTCATAGCCTGTCAATTCACTTGCTATGGGAGTAATGTCAAAGAAATCTTTGTGGATGATCTCTTTCAATTTCGGGTGTGCGACGCCACATGGCCGCCTGTTTATCACCAGTGCCTGCTCCACATCAGGGTGGGCAAGGCATTCCATCAATACGCCTTCCCCTACCATCCCGGTGACGCCGGTCACTATTACTTTTATGCCCATAGTTTATACTGTTGTTTCATGTCCGGCATGAACGTTAACCTTCTCTATTAAAAAGTCTTCATAAGCTTTTCTCCATCCTTTCCATTCGTTATCTGTGCCCAGCGAAAAATTATGAAAGATGGTGATCATGGTACTGCCTGTTTTTTCCAATAGCTTGCTCATAGTTTCCAGTTTGGCAAAGGCTTCAGCTACGGGCAACTTTGCTTCGTAGTGTGCAGTGGTATCCATGAAGCAAAAAGGGTGTATGCGCAGCGGGGTAATAGCCTCATTTTCTATATCATACCAAAGAAAGGAATTGCCGGTGCCAGCCCGGAAGCCCAGGTGGGAGCCGTATCCCATGCTGTAATCTGCCGTGATCTCATTTTTCAGGAGCAACCTGTAGGTGTCGGGTAGCTTTAGCTTAATGTAATGTTGCCGG
>Ga0206969_1238_pt1 | contig 12363 bp, 11 predicted proteins | sample Alteio_BWOrgHeat_87_FD_153256 | JGI IMG/M metagenome (GOLD analysis project Ga0206969, IMG submission 153256) | Enriched cells from forest soil in Barre Woods Harvard Forest LTER site, Petersham, Massachusetts, United States -... | ecosystem: Environmental > Terrestrial > Soil > Temperate forest >... | reverse complement strand
TTTATCAATTCATTTATCCGCTTTAAAACTTGTTTGTCTGTTTTCTGCCAATACAGGTAATCATCCCAGCCACGCATATTCCAGCTAAGTTCCATTATTCTTCTATTAATGGGTGGGTTTCAAATATTCCCTGTTCCGTATCTCTTATCGCCGCTTCCAACCGCTCCCTGTTTTTCGGTGAGCTAAGTAAATACTTGGTTTCCTGCCACGAATTATATTCGTCGAGGGAGATAACGACAATATTTTTATTGTGTGCCCTGGAAACGATAACCACTTCATTATTATCACAGGCATTATCTAAATTTTCCTTTAGGTTTTTCCTGAAATCGGAATAATTTACAACTACCATAAAATTATTTTAGGTACAAAATTAAGTACAATTTTTCGTTTCTCTTACTATTTTTTTTCATAAGGAATGTTAGCTTAAATTTGTATTGTAGTGATAGTTGTTTAATACCGTTCATTTTTAAAAGCATTAGATGTGGCATACAATCTGATTTTATTAGATATTGATGGTGTACTGGTGGTTACCCCCGGCTGGAAAAAACCAGAAATTAATAGTGATGGTTTTTTAGAGTTCAATAAAAAGGCCGTTATTAATCTTGTTAAAATTATTTCCGAAACCTCGGCAGATATTATTTTAACGACCAGCCATCGGAATAGTTATCCATTAAGTGAGTGGAAAAGCATTATGGATACCAGGGGCATACCCACCAATAATATAATGACAATAGATAACTACATTACGCATCCGAATCATAAAAGCCGGGTGGATGAAATTCGCCAGTGGATAAATGATTTTGGAACGGAAAAAAACTATGTAATTATTGACGATGATACCTCTCTTGATAGCCTGCCATCCAACCTTAAAAAGAGGTGGGTAAAAACAAGTCCAATGATAGGGCTGGATGATAACGCAACAACCAGGGCCTTGGATATACTAAATGGCACTGCTGCCTGAGCCAGGGCTACTCCCAGTTTAAAGTATCTACGATCATGTCCTTCCACATTACCTTTTGCGTTGAGTGAGCTGCCGTCCAGGGTATTTTCTCCGGTAGTTTGCCAAACATCATGCCAGATATATACCGGTGGTGCCCTTCTACAATGAGCCTGTTTTCTACTTTTATTGGGGGCGGTATTTCTCCGCCAATCAGTTTTTTGTGGTATTCTTGAATTCTCGGGCCAGATATTTTCTTTTGGGTTGCAATTAAATCAGCGTCATTCATCTGCTCCTTTAAAAACTCCTCAATTTCTGTTATAGTTGGCTGCATTGTGAAGGTAAAAATAATCGTGGTTTAATTATTTACATAATGTAGCTCCTCCTTCAAAAACAAACCAGTATAGCTCTCCTTTATTGCTGCAATATCTTCCGGCGTACCACTGCCCACAACCTTGCCGCCGCCGCCGCCACCCTCCGGCCCCATGTCTATCACATAGTCGGCTACCTTTATCACATCCATATTGTGTTCAATCACCAATATAGTATTACCCCTGTCCACCAGCCGGTTCAGCACCAGCAGCAAATGTTTTATGTCTTCAAAATGCAGTCCCGTAGTGGGCTCATCGAGAATGTAAATGGTTTGGCCCGTGTCCCGTTTCGATAGCTCGGTAGCCAGCTTCACTCGTTGTGCCTCACCACCACTAAGGGTTACTGCGCTCTGGCCCAGGGTCACATAGCCCAGACCTACATCCTGCAGGGTCTTTATCTTCCGGTGCAGGTACGGAACGTTTACAAAAAACTCCACAGCTTCATCCACCGTCATATTTAGCACGTCCGATATCGACTTGCCCTTGTATCTTATCTCCAGCGTTTCGCGGTTATACCTGCGGCCATTGCACTTTTCGCATTGCACATACACATCAGGCAGAAAGTTCATTTCTATCACCCGCATACCACCGCCCTGGCACTCTTCGCAGCGGCCACCTTTTACATTGAATGAAAACCGCCCGGGAGTATAACCCCTTATCTTCGCCTCCGGTACCTGTGCAAACAACTGGCGCACCTCGTTGAAGAAGCCGCAATAGGTTGCCGGATTGCTTCGCGGAGTACGGCCTATGGGGCTTTGGTCTATTTCTATTACTTTATCTATGTGCTCCAGGCCCGTTACCTTTTTATACGGCATAGGGGCTTGCTTAAAGTTATGGTAGCAGTGCCTGCCAAGTAGCGGATACAGCGTCTCGTTAATAAGCGTGCTCTTGCCACTGCCAGATACGCCGCTTATACAGATGAATGTACCCAACGGCAGCTTTACCGATACATTTTTCAGGTTGTTGCCTGTAGCGCCGTCCAGCGTTAATTTCTTTCCATTTCCTTTTCTCCGTTCTGCAGGCACTTCAATACGCAGTGTATTATTGAGGTAGGCCGCAGTGGTTGTGTTCTGCTGCAGTACCTCTGCGGGCGTACCCGCGCTCACTACCCTGCCCCCATGCATGCCTGCTGCAGGGCCTATATCTATAAGATGGTCCGATGCAAGCATTATATCCTTGTCATGCTCTACCACCAGCACAGAGTTACCACCGTCGCGCAGGCTCTTGAGGGCCTTTATCAGGCGTTGATTATCTCTTTGGTGTAGCCCTATGCTCGGCTCGTCCAGTATGTATGTTATACCGGTGAGTTGCGACCCTATCTGCGTTGCAAGCCTTATGCGCTGCGACTCGCCGCCGCTCAATGTTCGGGTAGCGCGGTCGGTAGAAAGATAATGCAGCCCCACATCCAGCAGAAAGTATAGCCGGTCGCGTATCTCTTTAAGTATATCTTTTGCTATAGCATTTTGTTTGTTGCTCAGGCGTCCCTCAATACCCCTGAACCATTCCATCAACTCTTGTAGCGATTTCGCCGATAGCTCCGAAATGTTCATTCCATCAAGCTTAAAAAACAGGCTTTCCTTCTTCAGCCGCGCGCCATTGCACAAAGGGCAGGCATTCAGTTCCATAAACTTTTCGGCCCAGGAGCGCACCCCCTCTGATGTAGTTTCATTGAACCATCGCAGCACCATATTCACTATCCCTTCATAATTATGTTGCACTACCTGCTCGTGGTAGGTCTCTGCTTCATCATTGGTATAGGTGATCACGCCTTCTTCATTGCCATACAGCAGTATGTTCAGTTGCTTTTGCGGAATATCTTTAAGGGGTGCACTGAGGGGTATCTTATTTTTCTTGGCAAGGATCGTGGCCATCTGGAAGGCCCACGCATCCCGCTCCCCGCCGAGCGGGGCAATACCGCCATCGGTTATGGTCTTGCTCATATCGGGCAGCACTTCCTGCATATTCACCTGGTAAACACTGCCAAGCCCCTTGCACTTAGGGCAGGCCCCATACGGCGAGTTGAATGAGAACGTATTAGGCGATGGCTCTTCATAAGACAAGCCCGTATCAAGGCACATAAGCGTTTTGCTGTATTGGGTAATGGCGTTTGTTTCCGCATCGGCTATGAACATCAGCTCTTTGCCCATTTGCAGGGTTTTCTGCACGCTCTGGCTCAGGCGGGTCTGCTCGTCAGGCTTCACCGCAAGGCGGTCCACCACCAGCTCTATATCGTGTATCTTGTACCGGTCCAGTTGCATCCGCTCCTTTAGGTCTGTTACCTCGCCATCTATGCGCACCTTCAGGTAGCCCTGCTTGCGCAACTGCTCAAAAAGCTCGCGGTAATGCCCTTTACGCCCCCTCACCACAGGCGCCAGTAGTATTATCTTTTTGCCTGCAAAGTTCTGCTGTATGTGCGCAACTATCTCCTCCTCGCTAAACTTCGCCATTTTCTTACCAGTATTGTACGAAAATGCCTCTGCCACGCGGGCATACAGCAGGCGCATAAAATCATATACCTCGGTTACGGTGCCTACAGTGGAGCGGGGATTACGATTGGTTGTTTTCTGTTCAATGGAGATTACCGGCGATAGCCCCGTGATCTTATCCACATCTGGCCGGTCCAGGTCGCCCATGAACTGGCGGGCATAAGCGGCAAAGCTTTCCATGTACCGGCGCTGACCTTCGGCAAAAATTGTATCAAATGCCAGCGACGACTTACCGCTGCCACTGATACCCGTAATGACCACCAGTTTATTCTTAGGTATGCTTACATCTATATTCTTCAGGTTATGCACCCGTGCGCCCAGCACCTCTATATTTTCGCTCCGTTTCCTTTTCGCAGTTAATTCCGTATTCATGTTAGCTGCAATTTACGCACGAATTTTCGGAATGGATTTATGAGGGGATAGTTTGTGCTTATTCCAATCGACTCAATTGCTGATCAAAAATTTAAATTTCCCGCAATAAGTTAGGCGTAATCCACCACCCTTCATGGAATTAATCCAAATTCTGGAATATAATCCATATTATGGATCATACTGCTACTGTGCCAAAAGTCAATATGCTGATTATCAACATTTTATGATTTTGGCACGGCTTTGGTAATACTCTTTACAACAAACAAACAAACAAACTCAAGCAAATTAACTCAACAAACAAAACTCAAACAAAATGAAAAACATCACTCAAGTAATCGCAACATTCTTCAAGTCAAATTTCGACTTCTCCTACCGTGGCCTTTCCTGGTACGAAGCTTAATCAATTGAAGAAAAACTCAAACAAACAAACTCAAACAAACACTCAAACAAATTAACTCAACAAACAAACTCAAACAAAATGAAAAACATCACTCAAGTAATCGCAACATTCTTCAAGTCAAATTTCGACTTCTCGTATCGTGGCATGTCGTGGTATGAAGCATAATTTCTACCGTTTTCGGTTCACACTTACAAACACTTAGGCCGGGTAAAGGGTTCCCCTTCTCCCGGCATTTTTATATGTCTCAGGTAGGCCAACCTTTCTTTGAAAATCAGGCTGCCATTGTTCTTAGTGACGACACCCGCAAGAAACGATTTGCTTCCACCATCCGCCGTCACTTTCCAGTAAAAATTTTATTTTTAAAATAATTTTGGATTATCTTAGCGCAAACATCTGGTATGAAACGACCATTCGAAAGTTCAATTTTTATTATTTTCATCCTTGTTAGCTGTTGCGGCATCTTTTCCGGCTGCATAAAAAACAGGTCTGTTACTACTATCAATCCTTCCATGACTGCCAATATTGGCTCATATAATTTTACTGCGTTAACCGTAGAGCCATCAACTATAGATACCCAGGCGCACGATTCTATAACAACACTGGTAATCACCGGCAATACTGCCGATATGACGTCCCCCCATGATAAAATTGAGTTAAAAATATCCAAGTACAAAATACGTACCGGCACTTTTTCCATCGTGGAGAACCAGGCATTTGCATTCTATGTGCATTCAGGCGTCTATAGCTACGCATTAGGCGGTATTGTGGCTATTACGCAGGTTACGCCGACCAGTCTTATAGGTTATTTTTCTTTTACTACCCAGGATGGCCTGGTGGTGGCGAACGGTGCATTTAACGTACTCCGACCGTACTAGCAACGATGATAAAATAAATGTCACCATCTGACTTGTTCTTTTACATTTTTTCTTCTTTGTAAAAGTCTTAAAATAGTGTACTATTCGCAGATTTTACGCCTCGAAAAAAAGGAAAATAACTGCGCCATATGGTAGCATTTATTTTATCAACGTTGCCTAACCCATATTTTTTGTATTTTTACACCCTTTAAAATACGAAACGAAAAAGTTTGGCGTTATTTTTGCTGTAATAGATTATTATGAAAAGGTTTTTGGTATTGATCCCTGTGTGTGTGTGTATTGTATTTGCGGCTTGTAAGAAGGTGAGTGGCCCGGCAAATGGGAATAGTGTGCAAGTAAATAATAACCTGGATTCCACCGTATCGTTTAGCGCCAGCATCAATTCTACAACCCCAAACTGGACAACGGATTCGGCATACGGGTATTTTATTAAGTCGGCGGGTAATGACAGCCTTTTAAGGCCACTGCTCATAACGGCTTCGAAAAATGTCTATAAAGGAACTTACAGTTCGTTTAAACTCAACATTACAAATTACACCGGCCCAAAAACTTATAATATTGATCCTCCCGGCAACTCAATAAGCTATAACGAAGGGAATACCCAGTTTTTTGCTACCTATGGCAGCATCACCATTACCAGCGACACCCCTTATGCCATGATAGGCACTTTTTCCTTTGGTGCAGACAGTATGCAGGTGAAGGGATCCTTCAATGTGGCTACACCTTAAACTTTGGTCGTTCCTATTATTGCCGGTAGTGTATCTTCCCCCTCTTTTTTTGTGGAATGTGTTTACTTCGGTAAAATGAGAACTCCTTATACCTCGCAGTTTTAGTACGCGGCATTTTGCGAGAATGTTCGCGAGAACCCCCCGGCCCTGAAGGGAGATGCTGCGTAAAACGAGAGTTATTGTGATTATTTCAATTTGTGAACAGGCCCTTCAAAACATTTGATTCTATTGATAGGGGTGAGGAGTTCTGAAATGGAGCCGTTCGGGTGTTATTCAAGACGCTGATTATTGTACCTCGCTTTTATGATATGCCACAATCTGTTTAACAGGGTAATTATTAGCGCATTGCCAATGTTTCCATCAAACATTTTTCTTAGCAGCAGTTTATCATGGATGCCTTCTGCAGGGATACTCGTAAATACAATAACACACAACAGCAGTACCGCCTTTACTACGGTTATCGCAATTAACCAGAAAATGAACTCAATAAATACAACTTTGGTGTCTTTCCCTGCCATATGTGTATCATTGATTTTTGCCGTAGGTAGCTGACTCTCTTAATCATTCATAGTGTTCAGTATCTTATCTATCTCCCCTATTACGTTGTCTAACTGTTGGCGCATGTTTTCTTTGTCCTCATCCAGTTCTATAGTCTTGCCCATATGCACGCTTACCATGCCATTCTCCAGCGATGATAGTTTTTTCCCCAGCACCTCAACTGTTTTGTTTTGAGCGGCAATAGTCTCCTTCAGACGTTTATTCTCCGCCTCCAGGGCCGCGTATTTTTTCAGCAGCATATTCAGTTTTTTGCTTAGTTGGTCCAGTGCCTCCATTATTCGCGAATTTGAGCGCCAAGCTTGTTTTTATACACATCCATAAGTTGCCGCATCAGTTGTTCTGTTTCTGTGTCTGTCAAAGTACGGTCTTGTAGCTGAAAAGTATAACTTAATGCATAAGATTTTTTCCCCTGCCCCAATTTCTCGCTTTCAAAAACATCAAACAGGTTGTAAGATTGTAGCTGTTCCAGTTTCAGTTGTTCCGTGGTTTCCTGTACCTGTTTGTAAGATACGGCACTGTCTATGATAATAGCTATATCGCGCCTCACAGCGGGGAATTTAGGCACTTCGCGGTAGCTTATTTTGTTGGCAGCCTGCGCCTTCATCCACAGATCCCACTGTATCTGTGCAAAGAAAACGTCCTGCTTAATATCGAACCTGCCGAGCGTTGCTGCAACAACTTGTTTGGCTACGCAAAGGGTTTGGTTTTTCCACTTCCACACTATTTCGTTATTGCCATCGGCATTATTGTAGGCCACAGGCGTATTCGAAATACCGGCATAGTTAAGCAGGTTGCCCAGTATGCCCTTTAGGTGAAAGATACTTGCGGGCTGCGACTTCTGGTTCCACTGCCCTGCTGTTACATTACCGGTTATCCAGAGTCCCAGCGCAGCTTCCTGTACGTATTTGCCACTATAAGTGGCATAGGTATTGCCAAACTCAAACAGGCTCAGGTCCTGGCTTTTACGATTGCAGTTATACTGTATCACTTCCAGGCCACCCTCTTGCATAGAAGGCCGCATTACGTTCAACTCGCTACTTAGGCTATTTATCATTTTCACCAGGCTGGTATTCTCTGGGTAGTATTTACTGTTTACTATTGAGTTGGTCACTATCTCCTGCATACCCATGCCACACAGTAATTCAGCCATGCGTTCACGCGCATTGCGGTCGCTATGCATAGGCTTTGTAAGCGCTATATGCAGCCTGCCGGGAATATGAATATTGTCCAGCCCGTCTATGCGCAATATCTCTTCCACAATATCTGCCGGCTGCGATACATCTGTTTTGTTTGAGGGCACTTTTAGGGTAAGCCCTTCCTTGGTTTCGTGCATTATCTCAAAGCCGGAAGCTATAAGTATCTCTTGTATGGCTACATGGTGGTATGCCTTGCCGCTTAGTTTCTGTATGTAGCTGTAGGTTACATTTACTGTTGTCGGTTGCAGGGGGGATGGATATTCGTCCGTAATGCCGGGTAAAATTTCGCCACCTGCTAATTCCGCTATCAGCGTGGCTGCACGTTTTAGCGCAGGAAGTACATTATTAATATCCACACCTTTTTCAAAGTGCGTAGCCGCATCCGTGCGCAGGCCATGGTGCAGCGATGTGCGGCGTATATGCTTGGGATCAAAGTAGGCGCTCTCTAAAAATACATTTGTTGTACCCTCGCTGATACCACTATTCAATCCCCCGAAAACCCCGCCGATAGCCATTGGTCCGTTTGCATCGCAGATCATCAGATCGTTGTCTTGCAGTTTTCTTTCCTTGCCATCAAGCGCAGTAAACACGGTAGCCGCGGGCAGGAAGCGCACATTGATCTCTTTACCCCCTATTTTATCAGCATCAAATGCGTGCAATGGCTGGCCGTATTCGTGCAGCACATAGTTGGTAATGTCCACAATGTTATTGATGCTGCGCATACCGATGGTATGCAACCGCTGCTGCAACCACTCCGGCGATGGTCCCACTTTCACATTTCGCAGGCTGATGCCCGCATAGCGTGGACAGGCTTCTGTTGCTTCGATATGCACTTTTATTATCGGTGTTGCGGCCAAATCAGCAGTCGCCATCACACCTGTTTCCGGTAGCTTTACTATGTGCCTGTTTCCCCGGTGGTGGGTAAGGTATGCACATACATCGCGGGCCACACCAATGTGGCTGTTGGCGTCAGAGCGGTTGGGCGTAAGGCCAATATGTATGGCAAAATCAGTTTCGGGTATCTTAAAGTATTCTTTCGCAAGTGTGCCTACAACCGCATCAGGCGGCAGTATCATAATACCAGCATGGCTTTTGCCCAGGCCTATTTCATCTTCGGCGCATATCATTCCGGCGCTTTCTTCGCCGCGTATCTTGGCATTTTTTATCAGGAACGGTGCGCCTTCCGTAGGGTGAACAGTGGTACCTACAGGGGCTACTACCACCTTTTGCCCGGCTGCTACATTTGGTGCGCCGCACACTATTTGCACCGGCGAAGGGCTGCCAATGCTCACTGTGGTCACGCTCAGCTTATCAGCATTCGGGTGCTTCTGGCAGGTGAGTACCTCGCCGATCACCAGCCCATCAAGGCCTCCGGGTATGCTTTCCACCGCTTCTACGGCCTCTACTTCAAGGCCTATAGAAGTGAGTATATTGCTTAATTCGTTTACTGGCACGGCTTCCGGCAGATACTCCAGCAGCCATTGGTAGGAAATGATCATTTAAACCTCAATTTTAGCAAAGATAGACGATGATGATAGCAAAAACCAGCTTCTTAAAAAAACCCATTAACAATTGATTTTTCAACAATAAAATGTGTATTGGGTGTTCATTAACCTTAGTAAGGTAAAAAATATGTGGATAACGTGACTTTTTGCTGGGAAAACTGTCGGAAATTTGTTGAACAAGACTTTAAAAGTTTACTTGAGCTTTATGTTTGCAGAATTAAACCAACCTTTTACATTCGTTCAATCCCCTTCAGGTTTTTAACCTTTACTTAATACAGGCTTAACGACAAATAAATAAATTATTATTTGAATGTGCAACGCCTGCAGGTAGCGGATTTTCCTAAAGAGTAATAAAGTAAAATATAAATTACAGCATAATAGTATTATAATAATGTCAATAAATATTAAAAAAGATTTTTTAGGTACAAGAAGCCGTAAACCCGACCTCTCCACGCTTGTATATGGCAAAGTGCCCCCACAGGCGCCAGAGCTGGAGGAAGCGGTGCTTGGGGCCTCAATGCTGGAAAAAGACACCTTTGCCCAGGTCCTGGAGATCATCCAGAGCGAGGAGTGTTTTTACATGGATGCCCACCAGAAGATATATGCCGCCATGCGCCGCCTCTTTGATAAAGGCACGCCGGTGGATCTGCTGACCATTACAGAAGAGCTTAGAAAAACAAACGAATTAGAAATTATTGGTGGCGCATACTACCTCACGCGCCTCACCATGAGTGTACTGTCCAGTGCACACGTAGAAGCCCATGCCCGCATAGTGATGGAAAAGTTCATCCAGCGCGAACTGATACGCATTAGCGGCTCTGTGATCTCTGACGCCTATGAAGATAGCACCGACGTGTTCGACCTGCTGGATAAGGCTGAATCTGGCCTTTATGAGATAACCGACAAGCACCTGCGCAAAAACTTCAGGAGCCTGCAGGATGTGCTCGTAAAGACCATGAATGAAATTGACGAGAACCGGAATAAAACAGACGATATTACCGGGGTACCATCGGGCTTTGCTGGCCTTGACCGGCTTACCGCAGGCTGGCAAAAAACCGATCTTATCATACTCGCCGCACGTCCGTCTGTGGGTAAAACGGCATTTGCCCTTAACCTGGCCATGAATGCCGCAATGAATGCCGGCAAACAATTCCCTGTAGCAGTATTCTCCTTAGAAATGGGTGCAGGGCAGATAGTGAAAAGGATGCTGAGCGCAGTAAGCGAGGTGAATATGGAAGCCATAACCCGTGGCAAAATGGCAGAGCATGAGTTCATACAAATGACCCAGCGCATGGTGAAGCTGTCGCAGGCCAAGATATTCCTCGATGACCAGGCAGCCCTCAATATCTTCGAGCTACGTGCAAAAGCCCGCAGGCTGAAGCAGAAACACGACATACAACTAATACTCATAGATTACCTGCAGCTGATGCAGGCCAGTGTGGAAAAAGGCGGCAACAGGGAGCAGGAGATAAGCAAAATATCGCGCGACCTAAAAGCCCTGGCAAAAGAACTGGAAGTGCCTATTATAGCCCTTTCGCAGTTGAACCGTTCGGTGGAGACACGTAAAGAATCTAAAATACCCCAACTGAGCGATCTCCGTGAGTCGGGAGCGATAGAGCAGGATGCCGACCTGGTAATGTTCCTGTACCGCCCTGAGTATCACGGCATATCGAACGATGCTATGGGAGAGACCGTGGAAGGTGAAACCCAGATACACATAGCCAAGCACCGTAACGGCAGCACGGGTATGGAAAAGGTACGCTTCATAAAGGAGTACCAGAAGTTTGTGGACATGGAAGACAACCGCTTTAACAGCGGTGGAGGCAACTTCAATAGCGGCGGCGCCCCTCCTAAAGATAATCCGCAAGCAGGCATCCGCCGCGACCCAAGCGAATTTGGCGGCTCAAAACTATTCATCCCCGGCGGCTTCCAGACCCGTCCGTCCAAGCTCAACGACACCAATTGGGACGATGACGACATGGGAGGCTCACAGTCATTCAAACGCCCAGCAGCACCAGATGATGATGTGCCGTTTTAGAGTTGATAAAAGCTGATTACAGACAATATTGTAATCAGCGCTTATGCCTAGAAATTGAGGCGGAAAATAAGATAAAAAAGGCTCCCAATCACAGCCTTTTTTATTACCTTCATAATATGCGTTTATTGCCCAATGCTTTCATTTTGATGTTGTTTTGCGTGATACTAATTGACTGCAAGCAGGAAGTTAACATTAAAGACAAATGCTATGAGGGCAATGGCATAAATTTCGACACTTGCTATACAACAATTGCGGTAGGTAAGGTTTCCCTTAGTGACTCAATAAAATATAAAGGGAAATTTAGAGACACTATTTGGACGGAATATTTTATAAAGGGTAGAGATACAACGTTGCTTGAAAATGTAACTGTTCCACCACCCCCTGATAATTAACCGTAACGCGTCATTACCGTTCAAACTGACACATTACTCGATTTTCCGTATTCGGCCTAAGTCTTATTTTGAGTGCTATTAGGTTGCCTAATTTTGTGTTCCTCATATAGTGGATTGCCATAGTAAAGAACAAGCTAAATGGCCTTGATGCGGTATTCCCCCTTGCGCGCTGGCTTTGTGCGAGAGCGAAGGGGGCGAGGGGGATGTTTTTTAATATATGGTTCCATGCCAAATAAAATCATTCCATATAACCCGGCACTAAAAGCGATCGCACGTAAGTTGCGCAAAAACAGTACGCTTAGTGAAGTGCTGCTATGGCAGCAAATTAAAAACAAGGCATTAGGTTATGAATTTCACAGGCAGATAACCGATAGACAACTTTATTGTCGATTTTTATTGCCATGAATTAGGGCTTTGTATTGAAATTGATGGGAATAGCCATGAAATAGACACAGTCATAGAACATGATATATTAAGGCAGGAAAAACTGGAAAGATTAGGTGTC